>Ga0181517_10005883_pt1 | contig 10668 bp, 4 predicted proteins | sample PEATcosm2014_Bin_31_FD_119748 | JGI IMG/M metagenome (GOLD analysis project Ga0181517, IMG submission 119748) | Peatland microbial communities from MTU Mesocosm Facility, Houghton, MI, USA - PEATcosm2014_Bin01_30_metaG | ecosystem: Environmental > Terrestrial > Soil > Wetlands > Peat | place... | reverse complement strand
TTTCGGGTTGCAGGTCACGCCGCCCTTGCCGCCGCCGAACGGAATATTCACCACCGCGCACTTCCACGTCATCCACGTGGCCAGCGCCTTCACTTCATCCACCGTTACATCGGGGTGGTAACGAATGCCGCCCTTGGCCGGGCCGCGCGTGGTGTTGTGCTGCACCCGGAACCCTTCGAAGCGGACAATGTGCCCGGTATCCATGCGCACCGGCACGCTCACTATCAGGACGCGTTCCGGATACTTGATCATCGATCTCACACTGTCGTCGAGCTCCAGCGCATCCGCCGCCAGTTCGAAGTTTTCCAGTGCGACTTCGTATGCGTTCTGCTCTGCCACCGCGGTTGCTAACATGGCAGACCTCCTTTCGAGTCGAGCGGGTCCGGTAAGACCCACCGCCTGAATCATATTCTCAATTAAGCACCACGTCAACGGGGTGCTCTCTGGTCGGCGCTCTCTGGCCACCGGCCGGGCTGCCGCCGCCGCTTGCGCGCCCGCCCGGTTGTTATGCTGAACGAGAGTGGCCTTCAATCCCGCCGCACTCGAACGCATTTCGATCTGCGCCACCAACTGGCTGGGCGATGCCGTCATGTCGCTGCCGGCGATTCGCGTGATTCGCCAGGTCTGCCCGCGCGCCGAAATTGCGCTGGTGGCGCGGTCCTGGGTGGCCGAACTCTACGCCCGGGAATCCGCCATTAGCCGCGTGATTCCCTGCCCATCGCCCAGGACCTTGGGCGAGCGGCGCGCTTTCGCCGCCCGGCTGCGCGAGGAGCATATTGACGCTGCGTTTCTGTTGCCGAACTCATTCGACGCGGCGTTGACGGCCTGGCTGGCGCGCATTCCGGAGCGAATCGGCTACGCCCGCGACGGACGCGGCTTCCTGCTGACGCGCGCGATTGCGCGGCCGGAACCGGGTGACATTCCCCGCCACGAGCGCTTCTATTACCTGGAACTGCTGCGGCGCGCCGGGCTGATCGAGCATTTCCCGGAATCGTCCGCCATCCGTCTGGAGGGCATTCCGGCTGCGCGCGAAGCCGGCGCGGCCCGCTTGCGCGAACTGGGCGTGGATGGCGCGGTGGTCGGCGTCAGCCCCGGCGCCGCTTTCGGCAATGCCAAGCGCTGGCCCCCGGAACGCTTCGCCGAAGCGGCCCGCGCCGTGGCCAAGGCGCTGGGCGCTGCCGTGCTTGTGTTTGGCTCGGCCGCCGAGCGCGAATTGTGTGAGGCTGTGGCTGCGGGCCTGCGCGGTGGGGGCGTGGACGCTCGCAATCTGGCCGGCGGCACGACGCTCGGCGAATTCATCGACCTGGCCGCCGCTTGCCGCCTGTACCTCACCAACGATTCTGGTGCCATGCACATCGCCTCCGCGCTGGGCGTGCCCACGGTGGCCGTCTTCGGCGCGACCGACGACGTCACCACCGGACCCACCGGACCGCTGGCGCGGGTGGTGCGCGAGCATGCCGAATGCAGCCCATGCCTCCTGCGCAATTGTCCCATCGATCACCGCTGCATGACCCGCGTCACGCCGGAGCGCGTGGTCGCGGTTTCGCTCGAACTCTTGAACGCAAACGCCGAGACATGGATACCCGAACCAAAATCCTGACTGCGGACGCCGCCCGCGCGCTGCCCGGCCCGCTGGCCGTGGTGACCGGCTACTTCGACGTGCTCCGCGCCGAGCACGCGCGAGAACTCGCCAGTGTCCGCCGCCGAAGCGGCTCCGCGACTCTGCTGGCACTGGTGCTCCCTTTCTCTGACGAGGTGTTCGACATCCACGCCCGCGCCCGCATGCTGGCCGCGCTACGAGTGGTAGACTACGTGTTGGTCGCCGATGAGATGGAGGCGGACGCGCTCCTCGGAATGCTGCACCCGCAGACCGTGATCCACCTGGAGGCCGATGATGCGCGTCGCAACCGCGAAATCGCGGAGCGGATTCGGCGTGGGCAAACCGGGTTTTAGGGCCAACGCAAAATGACCTCGAGTCGTCTGACGGGCAAACGTGGCGCACGCATTCCTGCGTGCCGCGTCGGCACTCGTGCCGACGCACGGCGGCCCGCAGTGAAGACGCGTCGAGAAGAATCTCGACGCGGCACGCAGGAATGCGCGCGCCACGGCCAAAGACACCTATGCCGATCTCGCAATCCATAGCCGGACAGCTCCAGCAAGCCTCCTGGATTCGCCGCATGTTTGAAATCGGAATCCAGCTTCGCCGCGAGCGCGGGGCCGAGAACGTCTTCGATTTCAGCCTCGGCAACCCGGAAGTGGAGCCGCCCGCGGCGGTGATCGGCGCGCTGCGCCGCGTGGTTGCCGAGAACCTTCCGCATTCCCACGGCTACATGCCCAACGCCGGCTACCCGGAAGTCCGCGCGCAACTGGCGCGCGGCTTGGCCTTATCCACCGGCCTTCCCTTCGCCGCCGAACATCTCATCATGACCAGCGGCGCGGCGGGCGCCATCAACACCGTGCTCAAGTCGATACTCGACCCGGGCGACGAAGTCATCGTTCTCAATCCTTATTTTCCCGAGTATCGCTTCTATATCGAAAACCACGGTGGCCGCGTGGTTCCGGTGGAAACCACCGACCACTTTCTGCCCGATCCGGATCGCATCGCCGCCGCCGTGACGCCACGCACCAAGGCGCTGATTCTCAATTCGCCCAACAATCCCACCGGCAGGCTCTATCCCGCCGAGGTATTGCACGAATTGAATTCGATCGTCCGCGAGCCGATGCTCGTCATCAGCGACGAGCCGTATCGCCCAATCGTTTACGATTCGGTAACGCCGCCCGACACGCTGGCCCTGATCGACCGCTCCGTGCTGGCCTGGAGCTGGTCGAAGGCGATGGCGATCGCGGGCGAGCGGATCGGCTATCTGGCGATTTCGCCGCGCCTCGAGGAAGCCGCGGCTCTCGCCAACGCCTGCACGTTCGCCCACCGCATTCTCGGCTTTATCAACGCACCCGCCATCTGGCAGCGCGTGGTGGCTCTGGAGCCGGATGCGACGGTGGATGTCAGCCTCTACCAGGCCAAGCGCGACCGGCTGTGCGGAGCGCTCCAGGCCATGGGTTATGATGCGCCGCGCCCCGAGGGCTCGTTCTACGTTTTCCCCAGGACCCCGATTTCCGACGACGTCGCCTTCATCCGCGCTTTGCGGGAAGAAGGTATCCTTGCCGTCCCCGGCTCCGGCTTCGGCCGCGGCGGCTACATGCGGCTCTCGCTGACGATTTCGTCGCCCGAAATCGAACGTTCGCTCCCCGGCTTCGAACGGGCGATTCGCAAAGTCGCGGGCGGGGTAACGGTAGACTGAAGCCGCTGAGCACGCCTACGCCAGCGCGGTGGCTGCAATCCGCCCGCCGGATGCCCCAATAAACCACTTGTTATCATTCGATTACATAGATATTTACGAATCTCCGTATTGACAAATAAAGGGCGCGGGATATCATCAATGTAGTACTTATAGTACTTTAGTTTAACCGTGACTCGACAATGTTGGTCTTGAGGAGCGGGAGGTTGCGCATGAAGAGGTTGCGTGGGCAGTCCGGCCTGAGTCTGGTGGCGATGGCTCTCTTGGCATCCACGTGTGTAGCGCAATTGAGCGCACAGAACGCGGCGACCTCGGTGAGCGTGGACGCCAGCGCGAACCATCGCGCCATCAATCCCAATATCTACGGGGTCTGCTTCGCCGGGACTGCCGATGTTGCCGCTCTGAACGCTCCGCTCAATCGCATGGGCGGCAACAACATGAGCGACTACAACTGGCAAATCGACGCGTTGAATCTCGATTTTGACTGGTATTTCGAGAGCTTCCTGCAAGACGACCCGATGACACCGGGCAAAGCCGCTGACAATTTTATCCAAAACACTCGTGCCGCCAACGTGGGCTCCGAGCCGATGATCACGATTCCCATGCTCCCGTACATCGCCACGCTCGGCCCCAACGCCACCACCGCCGCTGCGTCGCTATGGTCGTACTCGGTCGCCAAGTACGGCGCGCAGACGGGCTCCGACCCTTATCAACCAGACGCGGGCAATGGCATCAGTGCCGCCACGGGACAGCGGATTGTCAACGATCCGACGGATGCGTATGTGCCAAACAGCGTGACCATCCAGCAGGCTTGGTTGCAGCATTTGCTCAGCACCTGGGGGACCTCGACGACCACCAACGGGGTCAAGTACTACATTCTGGATAACGAGCCTTCGCTTTGGAACTCGACGCATGTCGATGTCTATCCGAATCCCGAGTCGTACCAGGAAGAATACAACAACATCGTTACTTACGCGACCGCCATCCGTGCCGCCGACCCAAACGCCAGGATTGTCGCTCCGGAAGAGTGGATCTGGTGGGCGATGTACGTAAGCGGACTCGACCAGAAGAACGGAACTGGCGCAGGCTCCGATTACGCCACTCATAACAATACTTACTATTACCCCTGGTTGCTCCAGCAGCTTTACAAGTATCAGCAGACCAACGGTACAAAACTGATCGACGCGTTGAGCGTTCACTGCTACAACCCCATTCCCGGCGACGGCGACGATTCCACCTCTCAGGCGACACGCAACCGCGAGACGCGCATCCTCTGGGATGCGAACTTTGTGGATCCCTCCTGGGAAGGCACTCTCGGCATCAACGGGGGCATTCAAGACTGGATTCCCACGATCAGGAACTGGGTCAACCAGTATTACCCGGGGCTGGAGATTGGCTGCACCGAGTATAACTGGGGAGACGAGTCGGAATTGAACGGCGCGACGACGCAGGCCGACGTCCTGGGTATCTACGGAGTCTACGGATTCGACCTGGCAACCCGCTGGACGGTTCCCGCCCAGCCTACCTATCTTGCAATGCAGATCTACCGTAACTATGACGGCAATCTGTCTACGTTCGGAGACACTAGCGTGTCGGCCACGGTAGCCAATCCGGACGACCTGTCCGCGTTCGCCGCTGTCCGCTCCAAGGATGGAGCGCTGACGGTGATGGTGATCAACAAGCAGCAGGGCAGCACGCCGGTGACGGTCAGCCTGGCCAACTTTCCCACCACGGGCACGGCGCAGGCTTATCAAATCGCTTCGGCAACCGAGACTTCGATTGCCAGCTTGGGCAGCGTCACGGTAGCGAACAACGCGATCAGCGTCACCGTACCTTCGCAAAGCATCACCCTGTTTGTGATTCCGCCAGGTAGCGTCACATCCGCGCCTACGGCGCCGACTGGTCTGGCGGCCACCGTGGGTAACCGCACCGTGACGCTCACGTGGAATGCCGGCGGCGGTGCGACCAGTTACACTGTCCAACGCGGCGCGGCGAGCACTGGTCCTTTCACTGCCATAGGAACCGTCACCAGCCCCGCGCCCACCACCTTCACCGACACAGGCCTGACCAACGGCACGACTTACTACTACGTTGTTTCGGGCACCAACTCAATCGGCACCAGCCCAAACTCGGCCCCGGTTGCGGCCACTCCATTGGTCCCTCCCACGTTCTCGTCCTCGGCGACCGCGTCGCCGAACCCGGTTACGCAGAATTCGAGCACCACCATCACTGCCACCGTCAAATGCACTGCCAACACGCTGAGTAACGGCACGGTTCAGATCATTGCTCTTGACCCGAACGGCAATGTGGCGCTGACGCAGAATTCCACCGCCCAGAGTTTCACCACAAACCAGACTAAGACCTTCACCGCGGCGCTCACACCCGCGCTGGCCGGAACCTACACGGTGGAAATCGGGGTGTTCAGCGCGACCGGGCAGCAGTGGAGCTGGAACACTTCGGCGGGCACCATTACGGTCAACTCATCGCTTGCATTCACATCTTCGGCGACGGCTCCGTCGACGGTGGCGCTAGGCGGGACAGCCTCCATCTCGGTCACCGTGACTGAGACAGGCACCAGCGCGCTGACAAACGGGAATGTCGAGCTGCAGATCTTCAACACGTCTGGCACGGCCGTAGCTACGAACGTCTGGAGCGGACAGAACTTCTCGGCGGGGCAAACCATTCCATATTCTTATACGTGGAGTCCGGCCAGTGGCACAGTGGCAACCGGGACTTACACAATCGACCTAGGCGTGTTTGACTCATCCTGGAGTCAGGATTACTACTGGAATACGGACGCGACAATCACGGTGACATCGGGGCCATCGGCGCCGCCGGCGCCGACCGGGCTTACAGCAACCGCGGGGAACACCCAGGTGAGTCTGAACTGGACGGCGAGCAGCGGCGCGACTTCCTACAAGGTCTACCGCGGCACTACCGCGGGTGGTGAGAGCACCACTGCGATCGCTACCGGCGTCACCACCGCGTCTTATTCCGACGCGGGGCTGACCAACGGGACGAAGTACTACTACAAAGTTGCCGCGGTCAACACCGCGGGGACCAGCGCCCTCTCCAGCGAGGTGTCGGCCACGCCGGAGCCTCCCGCGCCGGCTACGCCCGCTGGCCTGACGGCCGCGGCCGGCAACGCCTCCGTGGTACTGAGCTGGACCGCTTCCAGCGGTGCGACTTCCTACAACGTCTACCGCGGCACAACGGCCGGCGGCGAGAGCGCTACGGCGGCTGCGAGCGGCATCACCACCACGTTCTATTCCGACACTGGGCTTTCCAACGGGACGAAGTATTACTACAAAGTCGCCGCGGTCAACGCCGGGGGGACCAGCGCACTGTCCGTTGAGGCGTCGGCCACGCCGCAAGCAAGTGTGCGGAGTGGGCCACCGACGGTGGACATCGATTCGCCGACCTCGGGTGCAACCGTCTCGGGCTCGGTGACGGTCTCAGGTTGGGCGATCGACAATGATGCAACGGTGGGAACGGCGGTCGGCAGCGTACGGGTGTTGGTGGACGGAACGGCGGCGGGCACGGCGACTTACGGAGTCAGCCGGCCGGATGTGTGCGCGGCATACCCGGACCGTCCCGGTTGCCCTAACGTGGGGTACACATACTCGCTGAACACGTCGGCGCTGGCGGCCGGGTTGCACACGATCACGGTTACGGCCACGGATTCCGCCAGCCCTCCCGACACCGGTTCGGCCAGTGTAACGGTCATCGTCGGCAGCGGCTCCGCCGTGATCCCGACCGTGCACATCGATTCGCCAGCAACTGGCGCGACAGTTTCGGGCATCGTGACGGTTTCCGGCTGGGCGATCGACAACGCTTCGACGGTTGGAACCGCGATCGGCAGCGTGCAGGTGTTGTTGGATGGAACGTTGGTGGGCACGGCGACTTACGGAGTCAGCCGGCCGGATGTGTGCGCTGCGTTTCCGGGCCGGCCCGGTTGCCCGAACGTGGGGTACACGTATTCGCTGAACACGGCGGCATTGACGGCCGGGTCGCATAGCATCACGGTCACGGCCAAGGATTCCGCCAACCCTCCCGACGCTGGTTCGGCCAAAGTCCTATTCACGGTCGGCAGCGGTGCCGCCGTGATCCCGACCGTGCACATCGATTCGCCAGCACCGGGCGCGACGATTTCGGGCACGGTGACGGTCTCCGGCTGGGCGATCGACAACGATGCGACAGTGGGAACCGCGATCGGCAGCGTCCGGGTGTTGGTGGACGGAACGGCCGTGGGCACGGCGATCTACGGCGTGAGCCGGCCGGACGTGTGCGCGGCTTATCCTGACCGACCCGGTTGCCCTAATGTGGGTTACACATATTCCCTGAACACTGCGGCGCTAGCTTCCGGGTCGCACACCATCATGGTGACGGCCACGGATTCGGCCAGCCCTCCCGACAGCGGCTCGGCAATAATTACCGTGCGAAAGTGAGAAACGGTTTTCCGCCCGCCATGAGCGGGATCGTCGCAAAGATGGGTGTTCCGTGTGACCATCGGGCGGGATCGTGCCGCCGGTTGTGCTGCACCCTATTCTGCCGCGTTGTAACATTCGTGGTGATGCATCGAGTCGCAAGCCTCCGCTCGTTCGCGCTATTCCTTTTGGCCTTCAGCGGTTTGCTTGCGCAAGCGCGCGCGGCGGACCGCGTGGTCGACGCGGTGGATCCTACTCACCGCGCGCCGCTTCCCATTGGGTTTCCTGCCTGGGCAAATCCGCAAACCGACGCCGGCGCCCTTCCCGCGGACTTTCCTATCCAGCACGCCACGATCATTCTGGCGAGGTCGCCCGACCTGCAACGCGCATTCGAGGAGCTCCTGGCCCGGCAACAAGAGCCCGGCTCCGCCGACTATCATCACTGGCTCACGCCGGTCGAGGTGGGAGAGCGCTTCGGTGTCTCAGCCAACGATATTATCGCGGTAACTCAGTGGCTCGCTTCCGAGAACCTGCAAGTGGAGTCCGTCTCCAACAGCCGCGTGCTGATCGTGTTCAACGGTTCGGCCGCGGCGGTCGGTGAGGCGTTTGGCGCGCGGATGCATCGGTACATGGTTGACGGCGAGCAACGCATGTCAGTTTCACCCGAGCCCAGCATCCCAGCCGCATTGGCGCCCGTGATTCGCGCTGTCTCCGGCCTTTATACCGTCAAGCTCTATCCAATGCACCGAAGCGGCGTGGGCAGGCTGCCGGTACCCGCAGATACCTTGTCTGGATCCGAGCACTTTGTGTTCCCGGCAGATTTTGCCACCATTTACGACCTGAATTCCGTCTACTCGATCGGCGTCACCGGCACGGGCCAGACGATCGTGATTATCGGCGACTCCCGGGTCGACAACGCAGACATCGAGAACTTTCAAACGCTTTCCGGCCTTCCGGTACAGGACCCAATCGTAACTATTCCTCCGAACGGAACCGATCCCGGCCCTCCGATGACAACGCAAGGATCATACACAGGGGGGCAGATGGAGGCGACCATCGACGTAACGCGTGCGAGCGGCGTAGCTCCAGGGGCGACAATCGATCTGGTCGTTAGTAGCAATGCCGGGTCTGGGTGCGGAGTCTGTGTCGCCACCGAGTACGTTGTCGATGCGAACCCGGTTCCGGCGAGAGTCATGAATCTTAGCTGGGGGGCGTGCGAGAGTACGGCCGGCTCAGGGGGCGTGACTTACTGGGACACCTTCTTCAGCCAGGCGGCCGCCGAGGGTATCTCCGTTTTCGTATCTTCGGGCGATGCCGGAGCGGCAGGTTGCGACAATTACTTCACTACTCCGCCGGCTTCGCAGATCCTGAGTCCAAACTATATTTGCTCCTCGACCTATGCAACTTGCGTGGGAGGTACCGAGTTCGCCGACACCAGTAACCCGAGCCAATATTGGTCTGCGACCAATGGGGCTAACTACGAATCCGCGCTTGGCTACATCCCGGAGGGCGGCTGGAATGAACCGCTGAACTCGAGCAGCTCGCCCCAGACCTCACAGAGCGGAGGCGGGGTGAGCGCGTACATAGCCACTCCCGCCTGGCAATCCGGCATAGCTCCTGGCTACCAGGGGAGGTACACGCCGGACGTGTCCTTCACTGCCTCGTGCCACGACGGCTATTTCTCCTGTTTAGCCGCCGCCGGCGAGGGCTGTACAAGTGGAAACTCACAAGACTTCATATACTTTTGCGGAACCTCGGCAACCGCTCCGGATATGGCCGGCATTGCCGCTCTCATCAACCAGAAAGAGGGCAGCCCGCAGGGAAACTTGAACCCGGCGCTCTATCGTCTGTCCGTCACGGCGCCCACCGTGTTTCACGATGTTACCGTACAGTCGAGCGGCGTGGCGAACTGCGAGGTCAGTGTCCCGAGTATGTGCAATAACAGCACGCCGAGTCCCACCGGGCTGACGGGAGGTCTGGCCGGCTATCTGGTAGGCCCCGGTTATGACGAAGTTACCGGCCTCGGCTCCATCGACGTTGCTAACCTGCTGGCGAATTGGGCCAGCACCACCACTCCGTTGCCCTCCACCACCACGACCCTCATCTCGAGCGCGAATACCGCTCTTCACGGGACCGAGGTGACGCTGACGGCCAGCGTAAATTCCAGCGATTCGGTTCTTGCGATGGGAACGGTATCGTTTCTGGACGGCACCGCGACGCTGGGAACGGCCACGCTGGGCGCTTCCGGTAGTGCAGCTTACAACACGACCAGCCTGACTGCCGGCCTGCACTCGATTACAGCCGTTTATGGCGGCGATGCAACCCATGCCGGCAGCACTTCGGCCGCGCTGGTGCAGGCCATCGCCCCGGCGGGCTGCACTTTCGGCCTCAACTCGACAAGCCAAACTTTCCCCCCCGCCGGGGGAAGCGGCGTTGTCAATGTCACCACCGGGACCGGCTGCTTCTGGGCCGCTTTCAGTCCGGCCGCGTGGGTGACGTTGACGGCACCCCCTTCCGGCGACGGCAGCGCCACCTTGCATTACACGGTGGCTGCCGACAACGGTGCCGACCGCTCGGTCACGCTGAGCGTTGCCGCGCTGGCCTTCAACGTCCAGCAATCCGGCGCGCCGCCCTCCGTCCAAATCGATTCGCCCGCGCCTGGGAGCACGATCAGCGGTACTGTCACAGTCACCGGCTGGGCCATCGACAACGCCTCCTTCGCGGGCACCGCGATCGCCAGCGTAAAGGTCCTGGTAGACGGAACGGCGGTGGGCACGGCGACGTATGGCGTGAGCCGGCCGGATGTGTGCGCCGTGTTTCCCGGCCGGCCCGGTTGCCCTAATGTAGGCTTCACATATTCCTTGAACACGGCAACCCTGACGGTCGGGTCTCACACCATCACGGTTACGGCCACGGATTCCGCCAGCCCTCCCCATAGCGGCTCG
>Ga0181517_10005879_pt1 | contig 10672 bp, 7 predicted proteins | sample PEATcosm2014_Bin_31_FD_119748 | JGI IMG/M metagenome (GOLD analysis project Ga0181517, IMG submission 119748) | Peatland microbial communities from MTU Mesocosm Facility, Houghton, MI, USA - PEATcosm2014_Bin01_30_metaG | ecosystem: Environmental > Terrestrial > Soil > Wetlands > Peat | place... | reverse complement strand
GATGCCCTCGTTCGACGCTTCTCGGGCGAGGAGCGCGTGCCCCACGAAGCCCTGCTCGGCGCCAAGCTCGGGCTCCTGCGGAGGATCTGGTCATGCGGGAGCGAGGGAGGAGGCCCGGCCCGCCTCGCCCTGTCGAGGGAGCTCGACGCGTGGATCGCGGCGAATCCCTGGTCCAGGAGCTACGCCGCGTTCGTCGCGCTGAAGACCTTGAACTCCGAGAGGCCCTGGTGGGAGTGGACGAGCCACAAGGATCCGACGGCGGCGGACATCGAATCCCTCTGGGGGGACAGGGCCCTCGCGAGCGAACTTCGCTTTTGGGCCTGGCTGCAGATGCGGGCCGGCGGGCAATTCCGCGGCGCGGCGGAGTACCTCGCGGGGAAGGGCATCGCCCTCATGGGCGATATCCCGATCCTGATGAACGCCGACTCCGCCGACGTGTGGGCCAGGCGGGATTGCTTCCGCCTCGAGCTTTCCGCGGGCGCTCCCCCCGATATGTATTCCAGCCTCGGCCAGAATTGGGGCTTCCCGATCTACGACTGGGAAGCCCTCGAGCGGCAAAGCTACGGCTTCTGGGCGGAGCGACTGGCCGAAGCCGACAGGTATTATTCCTGCTACCGCATCGACCACGTCCTGGGCTTCTTCAGGATATGGGCGCTCTCCGAGCGCGAAAGCACGGGAGCGATCGGGCGCTTCGTTCCCGACGTGCCGGTAAGTCGGGGCGATCTCGAAGCCCTGGGCTTCGCGCCGGAGCGGATCCGCTGGATGTCCCGTCCCCACGTGCCGACGTGGCGCCTGGTCCAGGCCGCGGGCGAATCGGCGGCGAAGGGCGCCGCCTCCGCCGCCCTGGAGCGGATCGGGGAGGAGGAGCTCTTCCTGTTCAAGGATTCCGTCCGGGGCGGGAAAGACATCGAGGCCCTGCCGTCCATTTCGCCCGCCGCGCGCGATTGTCTCCTGACCGCCTGGCGGGACCGGGCGCTCTTCGAGTACGCGCCCGGGTCCTTCGTGCCTACCTTCGACCGTAGCGCTTCGACCTGCTGGCCGACTCTCTCCGATCAGGAGCGCGACAAGCTCGAAACCCTGTTCAGGGCGAAGAGGGTTCAGGCGGAGGAGCTCTGGGCGCGAACGGGGAAATCCCTTCTCGGCGCGATAGCGAGGACGGTGCCGATGCTTCCCTGCGCCGAGGACCTGGGCTCCGTCCCCGATTGCGTCCCGAAGGTCCTGGAGGACCTGGGCATCCTCGGGTTGCGGGTTTTGCGTTGGACGAGGCGATGGAACGAGGTCGGCCAGCCCTACCTCCCCGTCGCGGACTATCCCGAGCTCTCGGTCGCCTGCCCCTCCGTCCACGATTCGTCTTCCATTCGGGAATGGTGGGAAGCGGAAGCGGATCGCGAGGAGACGTGGCGCTTCGCGTCCGCCTCGCTCGGCAGGGACCTCGGGCCCTGCCCCACGAAACTGGGTACCGAGCAAGCTGCCTCGCTGCTGGAGTTGCTCGCGCGCTCCTCCTCCCGAATCGCCGTCTATCCGATCCAGGATATCCTCGCCCTGAGCGAGAAATTGCGACCGGTCGACCCGAAGAGCGAGCGGATCAACGTACCTGGGACCGTCGGCATCGGGAATTGGTCCTATCGCGTACCGGCGTCGGTCGAGGAGATCCTCGCCGACAGGAAACTTTCGACGAAGGTTCGCTCCTTGGCCAAGGCGAGATCCGTTTCGGGAAAGACGAGCGGAAAGCTGCCGTGATCCGCCCAAAATAGCTTAGAATGGAGGAGAAGGGAGGCGGTATGTCGCGCAGCGCCCGCGCCGCGGGGATGATCATGGGGGGAGCGGGACCCTTGTCCCCTGTCCGGCCGCTGAAAGAGGCCGCCGACCTTTTCGCTTCGTTCGCGCGTGCAGGCATCAGGGCTTACCTCCTCCCGGGTAACCTGCTCAACTATCCGGAAAGGCTCGCATCCCTCGTCTCGGCCGCGCGCAAGGCGGCCGAGGAGTCGGGTCTGGGGCGGGCCCTCGTCGCGATCGGCGGCGGCGAGTCGGCCGGTTTCGGCCTCCCTCCCTTTCCCCTGGCGCCGACGCCCCTGAGCCTCGCCTCTTCCCGTTCCGCCCGGGCCGCGAGACGAGCGGGCTTTCTCCTCGGCTCCCGCCTCGCCGCCTGCGGAGTCGATATGGTCCTCGCCCCGCGCCTTGACCTCGCCAGCGACCCCAAGGATGCGGCCGGAGCGTTGGGAGGCTTCGGGGAGGATAGCCGGCTCGCGGGCGTCCTGGGCGCCGCGTATTCCCGCGGGCTGTCGCGCGCGGGAGTCGCCGCATGTATCGGCCGCTTTCCGGGGCTCGGATCCATCTGCAGCGACTGCTACGAGGGAATGGCCTTCATATCGCTCCCGGTCGAGCGCCTCGAGCGCTGCGAGATGCGACCCTTCGCCCGCGTCGTCGAAGCGGGCGCCGAGGCCGTCTTCGTAGGGAGGGTGCTCGTGCCCGCTCTCGAGAGCGAACGCATACCGGCCTCCGCGAGCGCCCGCGTCATCGAGGGCCGGCTCAGGGAATCCCTGGGGTTCCGGGGGCTGGTGATCGGCGACGACGTCGGGCCCGGCGAGGAGCCGGGAAGGGCGGCGGTCTTGGGCGCCCTCGCAGGCTGCGATCTCGGCCTGTTCTCCCGGCCGAGCGAGGCATTGGCCGCGGCCGGCGCCCTCGAGAAGGCCGCCGTCGCCGGCGAGCTCCCCGCCGTTCGCATCGAGATGAGCAGACGGCGACTCGATGCTATCTTCGCCAAACGTCCCGCGAAGGCCGTTCAGGGGAGGACCCTGCCGGCGAAGCTCGTTCGGAAGGCGATGCGCGATATAGGGAGAGGCGCGAGCCTCCTTCGCGGCTCCCTCGTCCTCGAAGCCGGAAAGGCCGGGAATTTCGCCGATTCCCTCGTCCTCGTATTCGTGCCGGTACCGGGCGCCCCGGAAGCCCTGGAGTCCGACGCCGTCCTGGCCGTCCTGCGCGCCGAGCTTCCCGGCGCGACGGTCCTCGGCCTGCCCGCCGAGCCGGGGCCCAAAGAGACCGAGGAGCTCCTCGGCTTCATCGGCCCCCGCGGGCGCTATTCCGATGCCGCCATCCTCACCTACGACGCGCATTTCCGGCCCGCCCAGGAAGGCCTGGCCAGGCTGGTGGAAGAGTTCATCCCCAGGTACCTGGTAATCGCGATGCGCGACCCCTACGATGCCGCCTTCTTCCCGAGCGCCGCCGGGCTGGGAGCCGCCTACGGCTTCTCGGAAGGCTGCGCGCGGGCGGCGGCCGACCTGCTCTCGGGAAAATCGAAGGCGCGCGGAGGGCATCCCGTCGAGGTCATCGGCCTCGAAATCTAGCCGCGTTCGATCCCGCTGGCCGCTGCGCGGCATGGCGTTGTATATTCTACTCTCCAAGGAGTACCCATGAGCATAGAGAGCATGCGTCCCCGTCTCGACGAGGATGACGACGAGCCGAAGGCCCCGCCTCCCCGGACGGAGGATGCCCTCGCCGAGCGCTTCCTCAAGACGAGGACCATACTGCTTTCGGGCGAGATAGACAAGGAATCGAGCGAGCGCTTCATCCGCCAGCTGCTGCTCCTCGAAAGCCTCGGTAGCGAGCCGATCACCGTCCTCATCGACTCCCCGGGCGGCGACGTCGACGCGGGATACGCGATATTCGACATGATCCGATTCGTGGCGGCCCCCGTGCGCATCGTCGGCATGGGCCTCGTCGCGAGCGCGGCCGCCCTGGTCCTCCTCGCCGTGCCGAAGGATCGGAGGCTCGGCCTGCCGAATTCGCACTATCTCATCCATCAGCCCCTCTCCGGGATCCGGGGCGTCGCCACCGAGATCGAGATCCACGCCCGCGAGCTCGAGAAGACGAGGGAGCGCGTCAACCGCGTCATCGCCGACGAGACGGGTCAGTCGATAGAGCGGGTGCGCAAGGACACCGATCGCGACTTCTGGATGAACGCCGAGGAGGCGATAGCGTACGGCCTCATTTCCCGCTCGGCCGCTACTCGGGCCGACCTGGGCGCATGACGAAGGAGGATGTCGAGCCGGCCCTCGACCATGCCTTCGCTTCGTTGGACGAGGCGGAGGCGCAGGGCCTCCCCGTGCGCCGCGGCAAGGTGCGCGACGTGGTCGTCGGCGAGAAGGCCCTCCTCCTCGTGGCGAGCGACCGGATCTCGGCATTCGACCGCGTCATCTCGACGATACCCTATAAAGGGGAAGTCCTCTCCCGAATCTCCGCCTGGTGGTTCGATCGCTGCCGGGACATCGTGCCCAACCACATGCTCCCGGGCGGCGATCCTGCCTCCCTCGGAGTAGGCAGGGCCAGTCTCGTCCGGAAAGTGGAGATGCTCCCGGTCGAAGTGGTGGTGCGCGGCTTCCTTTCGGGCTCGGCCTGGCGCGACTACGACGCAGGAAAAAGCGTGTCGGGCATCGAGCTGCCCCGGGGCCTCTCGCGCAACGAACGTTTTCCCGTGGCTCTCGTCACGCCCTCGACGAAGGAGAAGGACGGCCACGACAGACCGATCTCGAGCGACGAGATCGTCTCCTCGGGGATCGTCGGCGAGGAGCTCTGGCACGAGGTCCGCGCCGCGGCCCTGGCTCTCTTCCGGAGGGGCCAGGAGCTGGCCGCGCTCTCGGGTCTCATCCTCGCGGACACGAAGTACGAGTTCGGCGTCGCCGACGGACGGCTCGTGCTCGCGGACGAGCTCCACAGCCCGGACTCGAGCCGCTATTGGCGGGCCGAGAGCTACGACCTGCGCTTCTTCTCGGGAGACGATCAGCGCGAGCTCGACAAGGAGCCTTTCCGCCGCTGGCTGGCCGAGCGAGGCTTCGCCGGCGAAGGCCCGACCCCCGCCATCCCCGACTCGGTGCGTGTCGAGGCCGCCTGGCGCTACGTCCAGGCCTACGAGGCGATCGTCGGGGAAGGCTTCGAGAGTCTGGGCGCCGGCTTTCAATCGGAGACGGCGCCGATCCGGCGTATTGTAGCCGAGCGGCTCCTCTAGCTCCGCCCGGAGCCGAGGCCACCCGGGAGGTCCCATGCGCCTATCGTACGCCGTCCCCATGACCGTCCTTTGCTTCCTCTGTCTGTCCGCATCCCGCTGCTCGGCGCCGTCGTCTTCGGGCGGCCGTCGCGTGTCGATCGTCGCCTACAACGTAAAGAGCCTCTTCGACGCCGAGGACGACGGAACAGAATTCCCGGAGTTCTCGGTGGCGAAGGGCAAATGGGACGATGCGCGATACAGGATACGCCTCGCGAACGTCGCGGCCGCCGTCCTCGCCGCCGTCCCCGCGTCGGACGGCCCTCCCGGGCCCGACGTTCTCTGCCTCGAGGAGATCGAGAACGGGAAGGTCCTGGAGGCTCTCCGCTCCGGTCCCCTGTCCGCGTCCCGCTACCGCTACGCCGCCATCGCGCCGGCGGAAGGCGGACCCTTCTCCGTCTGCGCGCTGTCGCGCCTGCCCATACTCGCCTCGGCCTGCCACGCCGCCTCGACGCCCGCGGGACGCGTCGGCCGCGACATCCTCGAGCTGGACCTCGACGCCGGCGGCCGGCGGCTCGTGCTTCTCGCCTGCCACTGGAAGTCCAAGTCCGAGGGGGCCGAGGCGACCGAGGAGGCTCGGCGCGAGGAGGCGGCCCTCGTGCGCGGGAGGGTCGCGGCGAGGACGAGCGCCGACCCCGGCGTCGAGCTCGTCGTCTGCGGCGATTTCAACGAGGGTCCCGACGAGTACCTCAGGGCGGACCGCCGCTACGCGACGGCCCTCATGCCGGTCGAGGAAGCGAGGCCGGGTCGAGGCCCGGCGACCGCGGGAGGATCGCCGTCCGCCCGCCTCCTCGTGGCCTCGGCGCCGGTCCAGGCCGCGCCGCTCGACGGGGAGGTCGTGCTCTACAGCCCCTGGAAAAGCTCGGGAGGCTACAGCTATTCCTTTCGCGGCAGCCGGGAGCGCCTCGACGGATTCCTCCTGAGCCCGGGCCTCCTCGACGCTCCCGGACTCCGCTTCGCGAGCTTCTCGCCCGCCGGCGCGTCCTTCCTCATGGACGCCGAAGGGGTACCCGTCGCGTGGCCGGGCTCGGGAGCCGCAGGCTACTCGGACCACCTGCCGGTCCTGCTCACGCTCGAAGAGAGGATCTGAGGACCGCGGCGGCCCGCCGCTTCAGGCCTTTCGCGGGCCCGAGTTCCGCTCCCAGAATAGGCCGTCGTCGTAGCCCTGGATCCGCGCGCCGGCCGATGCCAGCTCGAGTCTGCGCAGCGCGGCCAGGCAGTGCTCGGCGTCGATCTCCATCGCCACGTATCGGCGCCCGAGTTTCTTGGCCACGACGGCGCCGGTGCCCGAGCCCGAGAAAGGATCCAGGACGAGGTCGCCCGGCCTCGAAGAGGCGAGGACCAGCTTTGCCAGGAGTTTCTCGGGTTTCTGGGTCGGATGACGGGTATTCTCGCGCATGGACCAGAAGGGCACCGTGAGATCGGTCCACAGATTGGAAGCCGCCGTGTCCCGGAACTGACCGGCGGGACCGTCCACCCAATCCTTGGGCGCGCCGCCCTCCCGGTAGGGCGCCCGCACCCGCCGCCGGAGGCGCACGGCGTCCCCGTCGAATCGGTAGACGTCCGAGACGGTCGCGAACCAGATGTCCTCGTGGGCGCTCTTCCAGTTCCTGGAGGAGGCGCGCCCCTTCTCTCGCTCCCAGGTTATGCGATTTCTCACTGTGAACGAGCGCGAAAGGACGCGTTGAACGGCCGACGAGCAGCGCCAATCGCAGCAGACGTAGACGCTCGCCTCGCGCTTGAGGAGGGGCAGGGCGGCCTCGACCCACGCTCGCGTGTACTCCTCGTAGCCTTCCTCGCTCATGCGCGCGCCACGCGTCGCCCCGAAGTCCTTGTCGAGGTTGTAGGGAGGGTCCGCGACGAGGAGATCGACCGAGGCGGGAGGAAGCCTCGGAAGGATCTCGAGGGCGTCGCCGAGGATTAACGCGTCCGTCGCGTCCGCCGGGGCGAGGCGCGATCGCGAAGCGCCGAGCGCGCGGGCCCTCTCGAGCTCGGGCTCGAGGCGACTGCGGTCGTCCGCGCTCAGGGCGAGAGTGCGGTTGCGGAAAGAGGGGCCGGAGGGCATCGCTTTAGTCCGCTTCCGCCAGTCTGTAGAGGTCCACCCTCTCGCTCTTGCCCCGCACGACGGCGCCCGCGATCCGCTCGAAGCGATCGGATCGCGTCGCGTCTCCCAGCCTCGCGTGGGTCTCCCCCGAGACGAGGAGATAGGATCCGTAGTCCTTGTTCAGGCCCTCGATGCGGGAGGCGAAGTTGACGGTGTCGCCGATCACGGTGAACTGGAGCTTCTTGGCCGATCCCACGTTGCCGGCTATCACTTCGCCGGTGTGCATCCCGATGCCGATCCGCACTTTCTCGCGGCCCGCGGCCGCGCGCTCCGCGTTCATCTCCGCCAGGGCCCGGCGCATGTCCATCGCGGCGCCGAAGGCATCGGCGGCGTGACTGTCGGTGGCGACCGGAAGACCGAAGACCGCGAGGATGCCGTCCCCCAGGAACTTGTCGATGATGCCGCCCCGCGCGGCGATGACGTCGATCATGCGGCCCAGGTAGTCGTTGAGGAAGGCGAAGACCTCCTCGGGCGAAAGGCGCTCCGACATGGCGGTGAAGCCGCGGATATCGGTGAACATGACCGTCGCCTCGTAGCGCGCGCCCTCGAGCTTGACTCTCCCGTCGAGGATGGCCTCGGATATCTCCTTCGTGAGGTACTGCCCGAAGAGCTCCTTGATGCGCCCTCGCTCGGCTATCCCCTTGAGCATGGCGTTGACGCCCACCGTCAGCTCGCCGACCTCGTTGGCGGTCGTCGCCGGCGTCAAGGCGGAAAGGTCGCCCTCCCTCGCGCGGTCGATGTTGGCTCGGAGGGCCTCGAGGGGGCCGACGATGTCCAGGCTGGTCCAGTGCGCTATCAGGAAGACGTAGACGAGGACTATCGCCAGACCGAGAGAGAGTCCCGCCGCGATCCTCAGGGTGTCGAAAGGCGCGATGAGAGGCACCGGCAGGTCGTCGAGCTTGAGACCGCCGGAGTGCGCTCGCGGCAGGCCCCTGACGTCGATGCTGGGAAGCGATGCGCCTCCCTCGCCGAAGAGGAGGGCCCTCTGGTCGGGGCTGAGGCTCGAGAAGGTGCCCGCCGTGGAGATGCCGGTCCCGATGAAAAGGGCGACGACGATCACGGGCAGGAGCGTGGCCAGCGTCACGACCAGAGTCAGATTCTCCCGTACCTTCATCCCGTGGCCGCCCGGCAGGTTCGAGGCGAGCTCCTCCCGCGTGAACAGCAGCGGAACGAATCGGTCCTGGACCAGGTGGCGTTGCCAGAGATAGGTGAAGAGAGTAGATAGCGCGAGGAATGCCGCCTCGATGGGGAGCATTTTCGCCTCGAGGAGGACGCGGCTCGAGACGGCCCGGATGAAGCCGACGACGACGAAGGGGACGGCCGTCGCGAGGGCCACGATGTTCGGCGAGCGCCAGATCCTGGCCTTCGCGGCCCGTACCAGGGCTTCGGGGCAGGTCCTCCCCCGGCGCTTCGCGCGGAAGAATCGGATGAGGGGGGCATGGTAGACCCAGGCCGCGCAGAGGCCTAGGAAGAAGGCTCCTCCCTCGATGAGCCCGGACGCGAGCCTCGCTTCGGCGTTCGCTGCCAGGTCGAGCCCGCGAGCGGACCCGAGGTCGATGACGATGTTCTTCGATCGGTGCAGCTCGCTCTTCACCTCGTCGGCGACGACGAAGAAGAAGCCGAAGAAGGTGGCGAAGACGAGGTACAGCAAGGCGCCCGGAACCATGACGCGGGCGAGGCCGAATACGGGCGAGCGCGCGGGCCGATTGGCTTTTCGCATATCGCCTCCACTGTAGCGCCGCCCGCGGCGTTCCTGCAATCGCGCGGGAAGCGCGGGACGGGACCCGGATTCCGATCTCGCCTTGGCTTCCGCGCCTCCTTCGCAGTATGCTTTATCGGATATGGCCGACGGCAAGCCCCTCATAGTCCAGAGCGATCTCAGCCTCCTCCTCGACGTCCACGATCCCGGGTTCGAGGCAGGCAGGGCGGCCATCGGCGCCTTCGCGGCCCTCGAGAAGAGCCCCGAGCATCTCCACACCTACCGGATCTCCCCCCTCTCCCTCTGGAACGCGGCCAGCGCCGGCCTGTCTCCCGCCGATGTCGAGAAGGCCCTCGAGCTCTACAGCCGCTACGAGATCCCGCGGGATATTTCCTTCATCGTCCGGGATACGATGGCCCGATTCGGCCGCCTCGTCCTCAAGGAGCTTCCGGCCCCCGACAGGCTCCTCCTGGCCTGCGCCGACGCCGAGGCCGAGCGGGAGATAGCCTCGTCGAAGAGACTCCAGAAATGGCTCGTGCCGGCCCCAGGCGGCTTCGAGATACGCGTCACCGAGCGGGGAACGGTGAAGCGCGAGCTGTTCAAGCTCGGGTGGCCGGTCAGGGACGAGGCGCCCCTCGCTCCGGGGGACCCCCTCGCCATAGGGCTGCGCGGCAGCCGCGCCTCGGGAGGGGCCTTCGGCCTGCGGCCCTACCAGATCGACGCGCTCGGGGCCTTCGTCGGCGGAGGGCTCCCGGGCTCGGGCTACGGCGTGGTCGTGATGCCCTGCGGAGCCGGCAAGACCATCGTCGGGATGGCCGCGATGGCCGCGATAGGCCGAAAGACCCTCATCGTCACTACGAACATCGCCGCGGTCCATCAGTGGATGGACGAGCTCGCCGACAAGACCGACCTTCCGTCCGAGGCCGTCGGCGAATACACGGGGGCCGAGAAGACGGTGAGGCCGGTCACGATAGCGACCTACCAGATACTCACGTGGCGGCCCGACAAGGACGCGGACTTCCCCCACTTCGACCTCTTCCGCAGGGAGAAATGGGGCCTCATAATCTACGACGAAGTGCATCTCCTGCCCGCCCCGGTCTTTCGCGTCGTCGCCGAGATCCAGGCGGTGCGGCGCCTCGGCCTCACGGCCACCCTCGTCCGCGAGGACGGCCGCGAGGAGGACGTCTTCAGCCTCATCGGCCCCAAGCGCTACGACGTCCCCTGGAAGGACCTCGAGCGCCGGGGCTTCATCGCGGAGGCCTATTGCCGCGAGATCCGCGTCCCCCTGCCGGAGGACGAGCATCTGCGCTACTCGGTCTCCGAGCCTCGGGACAGGCACCGACTCGCCGCCGAGAACAGCGCGAAGTACGAGGCGGTCCGCGAGCTCGTCGAGAACCACCCGGACGAGCCCGTGCTGGTGATCGGCCAGTTCCTCGATCAGCTGGGTCGCCTCGCGAAGGAGCTCGAGGCCCCCCTCATCACCGGCCGCACGCCCAACCCCGAGCGCGAGCGGATCTACGCCGACTTCAAGGCGGGCCGCGTGAGGGTCATCGTCGTGTCCAAGGTCGCCAATTTCGCGATCGACCTGCCGGATGCCTCCGTCGCCATCCAGGTATCGGGCTCCTTCGGCTCGCGGCAGGAGGAGGCGCAGCGCCTCGGGCGCATCCTCAGGCCCAAGGCGCGGAACTCCTACTTCTATTCCCTCGTTTCGCGCTATACGGTCGAAGAGGAGTTCGCCGCGAACCGCCGCAAATTCCTGACCGAGCAGGGCTACCGCTACCACATCGAGGCCTGGGAATGAGCGAGAGCCCCGTCCCCAAGCCGAGCGCCG
>Ga0181517_10005878_pt1 | contig 10673 bp, 4 predicted proteins | sample PEATcosm2014_Bin_31_FD_119748 | JGI IMG/M metagenome (GOLD analysis project Ga0181517, IMG submission 119748) | Peatland microbial communities from MTU Mesocosm Facility, Houghton, MI, USA - PEATcosm2014_Bin01_30_metaG | ecosystem: Environmental > Terrestrial > Soil > Wetlands > Peat | place... | reverse complement strand
AAGGGATGAGCCACGGAAGCCCGAATTGGCTTGCGACTTTTGGCGCACAGTGGACAAAATAGGCCGATGTTTCCTCGCGCCGCCGGAAAAAAAAGTCTTTGCCGATTCGCGCTGGTTTTTGCGATAATTGCCTTTACTATTTTCCCCTCGGCGGCCGCGTCAAACTATTTCACACGCATCTGGCAGGTGGAGCAGGGGCTGCCGCAAAACAAGGTCACCGCCGTGGTCCAGACGCGCGACGGATATTTGTGGGTGGGAACTTACAGCGGCCTGGCACGGTTCGATGGCGTGCGCTTCACCGTCTTCGACGAGAAAAATGCGCCGGGGATGGCCAGCAGCCGCGTCACAAGCCTGTTTGAGGCTGATGATGGCACGCTTTGGATCGGACACGAGAACGGCGCAGTGACGAAGTTCAAGGACGGAAAATTTCACGCCCAGGAAAACCACGCTGCGTCGGGCGGTGTGAAAATTTATGCCGTCACCGCCGATGAAGCTGGCGACGTGTGGCTGCTGAACGAAGCCGGGCAGCTGGCACGGATCCGTGACGGGAAGACCCTGTTGCCGGAAGCTGGCGGCGCCTGGAAACTCTTGAGCCTGGCGCGTGACAGCGCCGGCAAAGTCTGGGTGGCGCGTGATGGGAAACTCTCGGCGATGGATCATGCCGGCTTGCGGGTTGTCCAAGCCGGCACAAATGTCCTGAGCAATTACGTCCAGGGTATCTGCGCCAGCCACAACGGCGGACTCTGGGTGGCGGGCGAAGGGCGGATCCGCGAATGGGATGGCGAAAAATGGATTCAAGATTTGGGGGCCGCGCCGTGGAAGGATTCGCCGCTGACCAGCTTTGTGGAAACCAGAAATGGCACCTTGCTGGCCGGCACCTCGAACGACGGATTTTTCATTTTGTATCCCGGCACGGGCAGGCCACCCTTGTGTTTCAATCGCATCGGCGGCTTTCAGACGGATTGGATTTTGTCGCTGCTTGAAGACCGCGAGGGAAACCTCTGGGTCGGCACTGGCGACAACGGTCTCGTCAGCTTGCGTCCGAGCAACATCCAGACGCTCGCGCCGCCGGATCGCTGGCGTGGGCGAGCGGTGCTTTCCGTTTTCCCATCGCCCAAAGATGGCCTCTGGGTCGGCACCGAAGGCGCGGGACTGTATCACTATGCGAATGGTGCATGGGAAAATTTCGGTTCCACGAACGGCATCCTTAATCCCTACGTCTGGTCCATCGCGGAAAATCCGGCGGGAAATCTTTTCATTGGCACTTGGGGCGCGGGTTTGTATCTGCGCGACGGGGAAAGTTTCAAATTTGCGCCCGGCATGGAACGCCAGCTCGTGCGGGTTCCCGCGTTGATGACGGCTGCCGACGGCAGCCTTTGGGCCGGCACGGAAAACGGGCTGTTGCATTACCATGACGGCCTGACCAACTGGTTCGCGGATGCCGGCGGAAATCCGTTGCGGGATGTGCGGACAATCATCGAGGGAACCAACGGCACGATCTGGTTCGGCATGGCGGGCAACGGCCTCGCGTGTCTCGACCAAAATAAAATCCGGCAGTTTCATCGCGGCGACGGCCTGCCCAGCGATTATATCGAATGTCTGCACTTCGACGAACATGGTGCGCTATGGATCGGCACATTTGGCGGTGGGTTATGTCGGTTCAAAGATGGAAAATTTTCCGTGATCGATTCGGCGCAAGGCCTGCCGAACAGCGTCATCGGCCATATTGAGGATGACGGCAAGGGGTTTTTCTGGATGAGTTCACACGGCGGAATTCTTCGCGCGGCGAAAAAGGAGCTGGACGACTGTGCGGACGGAAAAGCCAGGTCCGTTGCCTTTTTGGCATATGGCATCAATGACGGCCTGCCGACGATTGAATGTTCCGAGGGGATGCAGCCGGCGGGCGGCCGGACTCCCGACGGCCGGTTGTGGTTTCCCACCAGCAAAGGACTGGTGGTCATCAATCCCAACGAAGTCCGCCTCAACCGGCTGCCGCCGCCAATGGCGCTGGAAGAAGTGCTCGTGGACGGCCAGCGCGTGACGAATGCATTGCCGTCACTGCAGATTCTTCCGGGCCGCAACCGGTTGGAATTTCATTACACCGCCTTGAGCCTAGTCGCGCCGGAAAAAGTGCGCTTCAAATACCGCGTTAAAGGTCTGGAAAAAGACTGGGTGGATGCCGGAGCCAAGCGCGTCGCGAATTACAGCTTTGTGCCGCCGGGCGATTATGTCTTTCGTGTGATTGCCGCCAACAACGACGGCGTCTGGAACGAAACCGGTGTTTCGCTGCCGTTCACCGTGCTGCCGCACTTCTGGCAGACGTGGTGGTTTCATTTTTTTGGCGGGCTGATGACGGTGGTGGTCGTCAGTGCGGGTGTCTGGTTTGAAACCCACCGCCGTCTGCGTCGCCGTCTGGAAAAACTGGAACGCGAGCAGGCCATCGAGCGTGAGCGGACCCGCATCGCGAAAGACATTCACGACGATCTAGGCGCGAGTTTGACGCGCATCACCATGTTGAGCCAGTCCGTGCGCGGCGAAACGCAGATCCCGGAATACATCTCGACGAATCTGGAGCGGATTTTCGGCACGGCCCGCGAACTGACGCGGGCGTTGGATGAAATCGTCTGGGCGGTGAATCCGTGCCACGACACGCTGGAAAGCCTGGCAAATTATTTGAGCCGGTTCGCCTACGACTTTTTGAGCGTGGCGGAAATCCGTTGCCGGCTGGACCTGCCGTTGCAACTGCCCGCCGTGCTGGTGACGACGGAAGTGCGGCATAACCTGTTTCTCGCGTTCAAGGAGGCGCTGAATAACGTGGTCAAGCACGCCGCCGCCTCGGAAGTCCAGGTGGCGCTCAAACTGGAAGCCAATCAACTGATCCTGACGGTCGCGGACAACGGCCGCGATTTTGTCGGCAACGATCCAGCCTCCAAGCCGTCGACGAATCCGGACCGGATCCTGCACGGTCACGGACTTCCCAATATGAAACGCCGGTTGGCGGAAATCGGCGGCGCGTGCGAGGTTCAGAGCGTGGCCGGGCAGGGGACGACCGTGACATTCCGCGTGCCGCTGCGGGGCTGAACGGTTTGAAACACGTGTCGTTAGAAGTAATGACGATACGCAAAAAATATTTGGCGTATGATTAAGAAAATGAGCATCACCGTTTCGATTGTGGAAGACGACGCCCCGGCGCGGGAAATTCTCACGGACTGGATTCGCCGCGCGGAAGGGTTCAAGTGCGTGGGCCAGCATGGCAGCGTGGAACAGGCGCTGGAAAATTTGCCGCCGGAAAAACCTTCCGTCGTCCTGATGGACATCAATCTGCCCGGCTTGAGCGGCATCGAAGGCGTGCGTCGGTTGAAGCCGTTGCTGCCGGGGACACAGTTCATGATGCTCACGGTTTATGAGGATGTGGACCATGTGTTCGACGCGCTCGCGGCGGGGGCGACCGGCTATCTGCTCAAGCAGACGCCGCGTGGCGAACTGCTGGCTTCGATAAAAGAGGTGCACGCGGGCGGTTCGCCCATGACCAGCAACATCGCCCGCCGCGTCGTGCAGGCGTTTCACCGGGAGGATCCGGCCGCGCCGGCCTCCGCCAATCTTTCCCAACGCGAACGCGAGGTGTTGGAACTGCTCGCGCGCGGCTATCTCTACAAGGAAATCATGGAAACGCTGAAGGTGAGCCGGGGCACGGTGAACACCTACATCCGCCGCATCTACGAAAAACTGCACGTCCGCTCGCGCTCGCAGGCCGTGGCCAAGTTCAGCAATTTTTCGCTGGGGGAACCCGGTCATCGTCCCGCCAAAATATAGTCCGCAGGTGCTGTCATAACCTTTCTCGACAAGACGCGCGGGGCAAGTTGGGCAATAGTCTCGCCATGCAATCACCCCGTTCATTGTGGCGCAGCCATCTTGGTATCCGGATTAGACGGGTGAATTGCAGTTTGCAATGTTAGTTCAACTCATAAAACCACCAACCGAACCCCGACCGATCCATTGTTAACCTGAAACCTGAAAAACTAGAAATCATGAAAACCAGAAAACTACTCACCATCACATCGGCCATTGCCGACAGGTTGCTGTCTGCTATGAACCATAAAATCGCAATTGCAATCGCAATCGCAATACTGGCGGCCTCATCCGCCCAAGCTGCCTTCACCTATACCTCGGGCAACCTTAACTCGGCACAGACCTACGACGGTCTGGGCGTGGACAGCGGGCTGAATCCGGATACCATTCCGAGCAGCGGTAACGGTGACGACTATATCGGCACCGGTGGCACCGGCTCCCTGACCGTGTTGAGCGGTTCTCTGACCATTAAAGCCGACGACTTCAAGGTCGGCGTTTCAGGCGGGAATGGGGCCCTTTATTTGGGCACCAACGCCGCGTTGAGCATTCAGAATATCGGATCATGGGGCGCAGGCTTGGGTCAAAACGGATCGAGCGTGGGCACGCTGGTCGTTTCAAACAACGCGAGCCTTACCTACAACGTGGGCGCCAACAACGAGCAGCGCCTGACGTGGGGCATCAACGGCGGCACGGTGACAGTTACTGTTCTTGGCGGTTCGATCAACGTGACGAACGGAACAGGCGCCAGTGATGACCAGCGGAGTTTTAATATCGGGGCGCAGAACGGCCATGGCACGGTGAACCTCGTCGCCGGCACGATTACGGATACCATGCCGCTGTCGTTCGGCTTGGGCGGCCAATACAGCGGCATGAACAGCACCCCGACTTGGAGTGCAAGCACAACCACCAGTTCCATAATCATCAGCAACGGCTCGTTTGTCATGACGAGCCTCTGTCCGTCCACGGATGCGGGCAAGGCGACGTTCAAAGTTGGCGCCAGCAGCTATGTCGTGTTCTACAGCGGCACCGGGTCGCTCTCGCTCACCAATTGGGCGAGCTCTGATTATGCGGGGCTTGTGACCAACGGGCTAATCCGCATCGGGGCGCCTGGAATAACCCCGATTGTGACAAACATGAGCGTTTTCAGCTACAGCAGTGTCGGTGGACAGGGTGTCTTGACGGTTAATCCTTTTACCTTGCCTCTGACGGTGGGCATACCTACGGCGTCCGTGGCGAATCCGGTCTTGCAGGGAACCACGACTACGCTGTCCGCTGCGGTTGCTGGCGGCACTTCGCCCTATGCCTATCAATGGCAGACCGACGGCGGCAGCGGTGGAACCCTGACCAACATCCCCGGCGCCACCAGCGCCACGTATTCCGTGAACACGACGGGAATGGCCTTGGGAGCCTACAGTTATTCATTGGTGGTGACGGACAGTGTGCTTGCGACGGCCAGCAGCGCGACGCCGGCAGTGGTCGGCGTGTATAAGGTCATTTCGGGAGCGCTGGCAAGCACCGCCAACGTCCAGCCCACGCCGGGCGTCGCAGACCTTACCCAGTTTACTGACGCCGGTTGGGGTAATAGCGATGGCCTCAATTATTACACCGACTGGGGTCAGGGCAACGACACGTATTGCGGACAAACTTTTACCACGGGGAGCAATTCCAATGGATATACTTTGAATTCGCTGGCCATCAAGCTTAGTGACGGCAGCCAGAGCCAGGTGCCGGGCACCACCTATGACTTGTTCATCTACGAGATTTCCACGAACGGCCTGGCCTGCACTTTGATTGCCGACGTGACCAATCTGATGGCAAGCACTTTTGCCTATCCGGATTGGGCGCAGTGGAATTTTTCCGGAGTCACCCTGAACAGCAATACCGTGTATGGTTATGGTTTTGGCCGTCGCTCCGGCGTCAGCGGCTGGATTGGAATTGCATGTGGTCCTAACTGGTATTACGCCTTTCCAGGTGGACAAATGGCCGCCTTTCCCAGGGAAGGCGGGGCGGTGCGCTATGGTAATTCTGGTTATGGCGACCAAAGTCATGATGCCGTCTTCGACATCGGTTTGATTCCCAACACTCCCGGCATCATTTTGAATACGCCGACCGTCTCGCCGAACCCGGCTTACGCCCTTTCGCCGGTGCAACTGAGGGACACGGTCTTGGCCGGCGTCCCCATCTCCTACCAGTGGCTGACGGGTAACGGCAGCGGCGGCTATATCCAAGTTTCCGGGGCCACCAGCACCAACCTGACGGTGTATCCGCCGGACTTGAATCCGGGCGGGGCCGACTATGTGACCAACTATTACATGGTGGCGACGGATGCTTCGGCAAATTCCGTCACCAGCTCGGCGATCGCCTTGACCATTCATGCGGCCACCGTGCCGCTGATCACCGGCCCGACGCCGGCCAATGTGGTCACGTTCGTCGGCGACAGCCGTTCCTATACGGTCACCGAAAATGGAACCTTGCCGATTCTCACCAACCAGTGGCAGTTTAACAACGGCGGCGGCTATGTAAGCCTTACGGGCCAGACCAATACGACCCTGGCCTTGAGCAACCTCCAGACCACCGACTCCGGCAGTTATCAGATTGTGGCGTCCAATGTGGTTGGCAGCGCCAGCAACTCGGTCACGCTCACGGTTAATCCGGCTCCGGCGGCTCCGGTCGCGTCCAATCAGATGTATTACAACGCGGTCTATACCAATCATCCGTGGGCCTATTGGCGGTTGAACGAAACGAATGATCCGACCGCCCCCGGCGCACCAATCTACACGGCCTATGATTATTCCGGCCACGGCTTCGACGCGGTTTATGGAAATCAGGTGACGGTGGGTAATCCGATGAGTTCTGTTCCCCCTTATCTGACCTTTCCAGGCATGGATGCAAACGAACTGGCGGTGGATACCTTGAGCGCCACCACCAACGCGTGGCTTACCCCGCCGGCCTTGAACCTCGCCGGCAACAGCAACGTGACCTTCATGACTTGGATCTATCCCGCTGGCACGGTGGCGAAATACACCGGGTTGTTGATGAATCGCGGGGGGCCTGACAACGGCTGCGGCTTTGGCTTTACCACCACTGCCGACCATCTGGGCTATACTTGGAACAACAATTCCTCCTCCACTTATAACTGGGATTCCGGTCTGGCGGTTGCGGAAAATCAATGGAACTTTGTGGCCTATGTCATCACCCCGACGAATGCGGTGTTGTATTTGGGCAACTTGGTCGGTGGCACCAACTTTTCCGTGTCAACCCACACCCTCAGCCACATTTCGCAAACCTTTGCCGGTGGCACCGTCCGCCTGGGGGGTGACTCGTCAGGTGTCAATAACACCTTTAACGGGCTGATCACTGAAGCCAGCCTGTTCACGAACGCCCTGACCACCGTTCAGGTGCAGCAATACTTCCTCATCGCCGCCGGGGTGCAGGGCTTGGCTCCCGCCATCACCACAGACATCAGTTGCAATGCATTGACCAATCAATATGTTGGGCAGGCACCCTTGCAATTGACCGTTGTTGGAGTCGGTTCGCCGACGCCGAACTATCAATGGCAGGCGGGAACCGGCGGTGTGTTCACCAACTTGGTGAACGGTGGGGCGATTTCAGGGGCAAACTCCGGCACTCTGACCATTAACCCAGCCACGACGGCAAACAATATGGACTATAAGTTGGTGCTGACCAACATGGTTGGTTCCGCGACCAGTTCGGTCTATACAGTCAGTCTGGTGGCCGGACCGACGAATGGCCTCTGGACGGCATGCTTTCAAACCACGAACAGCGGCGTGAGCTGGTGGGGTAATTACGGTTCGGGAAGTTACACGGGTAGTGGCGTCCTTGGTTCCGGCAGCTTTTGGAACCCGGTGCCCGGTGGCGGAAATTATGCGGGTGGAACATGGACATCCGCCTCCGGTTATAAAGACGATGGTTCCACACCTTCTGGAATCACCTGCATGATGACTGGCCAGAGTTTAGCCAATGCCGCTGTGCCATTTGCTTCGACCAATCGCGCTGGGTTGCTATCCCAGATGCTGTTTGTCGGGGCGTATACCACCAATGCAATTGTCTTCACCAATGTTCCGAACGGCAATTATAATCTGGCCTTCCATGCAGCGTGTGGCAATTGGGGTGACCGTGGTGCCACCTTTACCGTCCACGGCGCGAACGGCGATCAAACGGCTGGAACCACCAACAATAGCAATTACACATATTTCCAACAAACCGGCACCACGGTAATTTTCACGAATGTGACGGTTACCAATGACGTATTGGATGTGGACGTGGCTCCCACCTCGCCTACGCCTGCGCATAATCCTAATCCGGAAGCTTATTATAATGCTGCCGAAATTCAGTTGGTCAGCTATGGCCTGCCAACAGTCGCCTTCAGCGGCACGCCGACCATCGGCGCGGCCCCGCTGGCCGTGGTGTTCACCAACACCACCATTGGCAGCGTCACCAACTCGGCCTGGAGCTTTGGTGATGGGAATACGGCCGCGATTGCTTCCACCGCCAACGTGACGAACACCTATGCGACGGCAGGCACCTACACGGTCAGCCTGGTGGTCGCCGGCCTCGGCGGGGTTGGCACCTTGACCAACACGGCCTACATCGTGGTGACCAATGCGGCGCCGCCCGTCAGCTCGGACGCGAGCCTGAGTTCGCTGGCCTTGAGCCCGCTCGGAGCGCTGACGCCGACCTTCAATACCACCCTGACGAACTACACGGCGACGAACGTGAACGCGAACACCTCCGTAACGGTGACGGTGACGAACACGTCGGCGTTTGCCACGAACGTGCTGTTCCTGAACGGCATCGCGCAGGCGACGAACGCCGGTTCGCTGGTGGCCTCGGTGCCGCTGGTGGTGGGTTCGGGCAACGTGATCCAAGTGGTGGTGACGGCACAGGACGGCGTGACCACGAGCACGAACACGGTGGATGTGACGCGGTTGGCGAGCAGCAACGCGTTGCTGTCCAACCTTGTGATCACGCCGGCGGGGACGTTGTATCCGACGCCGTTTAGTTCCGGCACGACGAGCTACAATGCGACAAACGCCTATGCAAACAACCCGATTCAGGTGACGGCGACGAGCGCGGACGGGACGGCGGCGCTGGCGTTGAGCTTCAACAATGGCGGCAGCATACCGTTGACGAGCGCGGTGCCGAGCGGGAACCAGACCTTGGTGCTGCCGATGAACACGGTGGCGGTGCAGGTGGTGTCGCAGGACCTGTCGCAGACGAACACCTACACGGTGAACGTGCTGCTGCAGCCGAGCCAGACGGTGCCGAAGCTGACGAACAGCGTGAGCGGGAACAACCTGGTGTTGAGCTGGCCGGCGGACCATCTGGGTTACCACTTGCTGGTGCAGACGAATAACCTGTTGAAGGGCGTGAGCGGCAATATCAACGACTGGGGCGTTGTGGCGGGATCGGATTTGATCACGTCCACGAACATCACGATCATCAAGGCGACCAACAACGCCTATTATCGGCTCGTGTATCCGTGAGGTGCCTGTGCTTTCCGCCGGTCGTGGGACTGGCGGAAAGCAGGACAGTAGTTTAGGTTTTATCCGGCCCGCAGCATTGTTGTTCGCTGTGGGCCGGAATCAATTAAGAAATTAAGAAAAAACAAGATGAATATGAAAATTAACGGAATGAGCAGCCGGGCCGTCCGCCGGACGGGTTTCACTTTGATCGAGCTGCTGGTGGTCATTGCCATCATTGCCATTCTGGCGGCCATGCTGTTGCCGGCGCTGACCGCTGCGAAAAGCCGGGCTTACGCGGCCAATGACCTTAATAACTGCAAGCAAACCATGGTGGCGGCGATAATGTATTGTGGCGACAACACCGATTTCCTGCCAGCTCCTGGATGGGGAAATCCGCTGCCTAGTGACTGTTGGTGTATGGCCGCCAATCCAAATGACGCTGGGGGCATGAGTGTTGGAAATGTTCACACCGCTTCGGGATTTGCAACGGATTATGCAGTGCAAGTAAGCTTTTTCACTGGCATTCGAGTTCCATTGCAGGCGATTCCTACCGGACACGGCCAGCTTTATCAATATTTGAAAAACCCGAAGATTCTACTATGTCCGCAAGATGTGGTGAACGCTAATTATCTGTTACGAAATGAACTCATCACCAGCTATGTGTGGAATGGTGCGATCTGTGGTTATGGAGCTAATGGCAACACCAGTTATAAAATATCCATATTCAAGCCGACCAACATCCTGCTATGGGAAAATGATGAGACCCTTAACCCTTCGGGAGGAAACTGGGCTGACTTTGCAAATAATCCGATGGAGGCGATTGCGTCTGGTTCGAGTGTCACCCGGCCAGACTTTTCCCAGCGGCATGGAAAAGCCGCCCAAATTGCCAGGATGGATGGCAGTGCCGCGCGCGAACTCTATGCCAATATGTTGACGTGGGCTAATGATACCACGGCACCGAACGATTTGTGGTATAAACCGGGGTCCGCCAACGGTCACTGACCTTTCTGGCATTGTATGCGGTCAGCCGGATCCTTTCAAAGAGCCAATAATCGGTATGAAAAGACCGCCGGTGCCAGGGAAATCATATCTCTGTTCCAGAAACGTGAAATCAAATTGACCACAAGTGCCGATGAGTTTCAACCAGCCAACATTGCGGTGCAAGCGCAGCCGTGCGTGCTGCGGCCAGCCGTCCCGTGAACTGGAGCTGGGGCGGTGGCTGTAGGTGCAATCGCATTTAGGTTATGATGTTACCATGAAGCTCACTGTTTGCAGACTGAATCTGATTTTAGCATTTATCGCCTTTGCTGTAGGCGGGCATTTATGGGCGCAAACGTT
>Ga0181517_10005872_pt1 | contig 10680 bp, 8 predicted proteins | sample PEATcosm2014_Bin_31_FD_119748 | JGI IMG/M metagenome (GOLD analysis project Ga0181517, IMG submission 119748) | Peatland microbial communities from MTU Mesocosm Facility, Houghton, MI, USA - PEATcosm2014_Bin01_30_metaG | ecosystem: Environmental > Terrestrial > Soil > Wetlands > Peat | place... | reverse complement strand
CTGGAATAAGCCTTAGCAGGGGCTAAAGCCCTGCTCATTTGATTGGCTTTATCGGCACGGCTAAAGCCATGCCCTGTTACAAAGCCATCCTGAATCGAGTTTTTCCGCAGCCTGTTTAGCCGCCGAAGAATGTTTTGGGGGTCGAAATCTTCCCTCGGGGGCTAAAGCCCATAGTTTTAGGACGAACTTGCGGCACGACTGAAGTAGTGCCCTTTCAAAACGATGGACGGGCGTGATTCAAGTGCAGCATCCCATTGCCAGTGGGTGAGGCCCAAATAAGGAACTTTTGCAACACTGCATGCGTAGAATGGAGTGCAATGACGGGTTTTCGCGGTAAATTTTCGACTTTTTTGCGGGCACTTCCGATTGCCCTGCTGGTGTTCGCTGCTCCGGCGGTACGGGCCGAGCGCGCTGCTGATCTGGCCAAGCCCACCGACTACGTGAGCGACTACGCGCACGTGCTGTCGGCGGAGACGGTTGCACGGCTGGACCGTGTTTGCACTCAGCTTGACCACTCGGCTGCCAACGCCCAGATCGCCGTGGTCACGGTGAATAGTCTGGACGGCGCAGATTCCGCCGACTGGGCCAACGAACTGGAAGCCAAGTGGAAGATCGGCAAGAAGGGCTCCGACCGCGGCGTCTTGATCCTGCTGGCGGTGGGCGACCACAAGCGCCGCATCGATGTCGGGTACGGCCTGGAAGGGATTCTGCCCGACGCCAAGGTGGGCGACATCGGCCGCGAGATGGTTCCTTATCTGCGCGCCAACGACTTTGACAGCGCCGTAATGATGGCCGTGAGCCAGGTGGGCCAGGTCATCGCCACCGATGCCAAGGTGACGCTCGATGACGGGGCCGGACAAATGCCGGCGCAGGCTTCCATGGAGCGGCCTGTGCACCATGGGTTCCCGCTGGGCAAGCTGATTCTGCTGATTATCCTGCTGATTTTCTTCGGCGGCGGTTCCCTCATGCGGATGCTGTTGGGCTTCGGCCTCTTCAATATGTTCATGGGGGGCGGCGGCGGCTTTCGAGGCGGTGGCGGCTTTGGCGGCGGAGGAGACGGCGGCGGCTCGGGCTTTGGCGGCTTCGGTGGGGGCGACTTTGGCGGCGGCGGCGCAGGCGGTGACTGGTAGGCCGTTCGCTGCACAAGGGGTTGTTGATCCGGCCCTGGAATAACGCTATTGGCATCCCACCCTAGCCGCAATGAAGCGAAACGCAGGTTCTTCGACTCCGCTGCGCTTCGCTCAGAATGACATGAGGGGTGGGGCACCCAGCGTTCTTCGCCGGTTACTGGATGAATTTGAGATGTTTAGTTGGCTTCACTGAATAGTTGCAACCGGCTGTCCTGACGGGCGGCCAAAGGAGAAAAGGACTTGATTCGTCGCGGATGGGTGATCTTTCTGGTTGTTTTGGGCGTCCTTATGCTGGCCGCGCTCAGCGTGTACGGCAGCTTCGTCAATACGCAAAACGGTTTGGTGGCCAAAGACGAAGCGGTCAAGGCGAAGTGGTCGCAGGTGGATGTGCAGCTGCAACGGCGCGCCGATCTGATTCCCAACCTGGTGGAGACGGTGAAGGGATTCACCAAGGAAGAAAGCACGGTCTATGGCGATATTGCCAACGCGCGCGCGGGCTTGCTGAATGCGCAGGGTCCGGCCGGCAAGATCGAAGCCAACGGACGTCTCGATTCCGCGATTGGCCGCTTGCTGATGCTGACCGAGAACTATCCGCAACTGAAGTCGAACGAGCAGTTCATGCGCCTGCAGGACGAGCTGTCGGGAACCGAGAACCGCATCGGCGTAGCTCGGAAGTACTATAACGACTCGCTGGAAGAGTACAACGTATCTGTGCGCGTGTTCCCGGCGAGTCTATGGGCGGGAATTCTGGGCTTCCACGCGAACGACGCGTATTTCCGCGCCAGCGAAGCGGCAAAGACCGTCCCCTCCGTCAAGTTCTAGCACCTGCGGTGCGGCAGCCGCTTCGCGTGGCCCGCGCCAGAACAAAGGCGCGGGAGTTGGGTTCAAGCTGTGCGCGACAACGCTGGTCGAGGATCGAACCTTCCCAGGTCCCCAGAAGCGAGGGACCTGGGGCACCCAGCATGTCTTGTTGAATTTGCATTCTTGTTTCTTCCTATCCGCGGATGGGTGAAACAGCGGGTGCCCCACCCTCGGCGCGCTTTTGTCTTTGCGCCTAGGGTGGGCCTTCACGGGACCTTTTGTTTTTTTAGATCTCTCATCATCGGGTCATCGAGTGGACGCTCTTCTCGGCAAATCGGCGTTGGTCACGGGCGGTGCGCGGCGCATCGGCCGCCAGATCGCCCTGGCTCTTGCGGAGGCGGGCGCGGATTTGACGATTACTTATCGCGCCTCCCGGACCGAAGCGGCTGAAACAGTGGCCGACCTTGAAGCGCTTGGCCGCCGCGCCCTGGCTGTCGAGTGCGACGTGCGGTCCGAAGCCTCGGTGCGAGCCGCTCTTGCCGCCTCAGCGGCCTTTCACGGCCGTCTCGACGTGCTGGTGAACAACGCTGCCGTCTTCGACTCCGCGCCGCTCGACGAGCTCAGCATGGAGCAATGGAACGCGGTCTTCGAGACCAATACGCGCGGCCCGTTCCTGATGGCTCGGGAAGCGCTGGCTGCGCTGCGCGCCACGCAGGGAAGGATCGTGAATATAGGCTCGCTGGGCGGAGTGCAGGCCTGGGCCGGGCACGGCCACTACTGCGCCTCCAAAGCCGCCCTGCATATGCTGACGCAAGCCATGGCCAAGGGATTTGCGCCCGATGTAAGCGTCAACTGCGTTGCGCCAGGCTGGATCGAGATGGATGAGCAGGGAAGCGCGCTCGCCGCTCGTTTTGCCGCCCGTACGCCCATGGGCCGGAACGGCTCGGCCGGCGACGTTGCGCAGGCGGTGCTGTTCTTCGCGTCAGGCCCCCATTTCGTCACCGGCCAGACCCTGGTGGTTGACGGCGGTCTGGGCCTTTAAATAACTATTGCCGCATAAACAGGCGGCTCCAGAAGCCCTTGCTTTTGCCGGAGGCGGATTGGTCGCCAGATGGCAACGTTCCCAGATTGGCCTTTCTAGGCAATGCGTTCTTGTCGAGCTTGAACTTGATCGGCTTGCGGTCACCCAGGCCGAGAGCTTCCGGCTGTTCGGGCCACGGCGCGCCGGTAGCCACCGCTAGCGGATTGGCGATGCAAAGGCGTTTGGCGGCTTCTTCGCCGGCCTGGTTGGCCACATATTCGTAGCCCTTCCTCATGTACGGCGGCCGCCATTCGATGTTGTGCGCATCGGTGGCCAGCATGTGAATCCAGTCGCGCTCCAGCAGTTTGTTCGCGAAGGCTTCTGCCGATTTGCCAAACCGGCCGTAGAGAGCACTTGCCGTGACTTGGGTCAGGCAGCCCATGCGCATCCACTCGGCGAGCAACTCCGGCTTCTCATGGAGGGCGGGGTAGCGCTCCGGGTGCGCCAGGACGAGCCGATAGCCAGCCGCCTGCAAACGGAAGAGTATATCGGTTACATGCGGCGGAATCTTCATGGTGGGGAATTCGACCAGCAGGTAGCCCCCGCCGTTGATCGAGTAGCGGGGCGGGTTCGCAAGGGCGTCGAAGACACTTTCCGAGGACATGTGCAATTCACAGCCTAGGCTCAGTTCGATCTCGCCGCGCAACTCTTCGCGCAGCTCGGCGAGGCGTTCCTCAATGACCTCGGGCTTGTAGCGATAGACTTCGTTGGCGTGCGGGGTGCAGACAATGTGCGTGATGCCGTCTTCGGCGGCCATGCGGGCCATCCGCAGCGAGGTCTCCAGATCCGGGGGCCCGTCGTCCACTCCATAGATCAGATGATGATGTATATCGATCATGGCGCCTCAAATACCGGACCCATCCGGCGCGGATCAGCGGCTAGCCAGAACCTCAACCATCGACGAGAAGATCTTCCACCCGTCCGCCGAGCCGAGCAATTGCTCGCTGGAGCGGTCGGGGTGGGGCATCATGCCCAGCACATTGCGCTTCTCGTTGAGGACTCCGGCGATATTGCCGAGAGACCCGTTGGGATTCGCTTCGGCGGTGATTTCACCGGCGGGGGTCGCATACCGGAAAGCAATGCGGTCTTCGGCTTCGAGCATCCGCAAATCTTCCGGGGTGCAGAAGTAGTTGCCTTCCATGTGCCCAATCGGCATTTGCAGCACGTCGCCCTTCTTTAGCCCTCTGGTGAAGGGGCTGTCGACGGTTTCGGTGCGCAGATGAACCTGCTTGCAAATGTACTTCAGACCGGCATTGCGCATCAGCGCGCCGGGGAGCAGGCCGGATTCGGCCAGGATCTGGAATCCGTTGCAAATGCCCAGCACCAGTCCTCCGCCGTCGGCAAAGCGCTTGACCGCCTGCATTACTGGCGAGAAGCGGGCAATAGCGCCGGTACGCAGGTAATCGCCATACGCAAAGCCGCCCGGCACCAGCACCGCGTCCACGCCTTGCAGGTCTTCGGTATCGTGCCAGAGAAAGGTGACGGGCTGGTGAGCCACTTCGGCAACCACGTTGTAGGTGTCGTGATCGCAGTTGGATCCAGGAAAGACAAGTACCCCGAATTTCATGTTTCTAGGGTATCAGTTCGCGTGCAAATCCGGTGCTGCGGATTCTCTGTGGGAGGACACGACTGATCCGGCCGTTGGATCTTCGGCTTCCCACCCTAGCCGCAAAAACAAAAGCGCGGCGAGGGTGAGGCACCCCGGGGTAGGGCACCCTGCATTTGGGTCTTCGGCTTCCCACCCTAGCCGCAAAAACAAAAGCGCGGCGAGGGTGGGGCACCCAGAGTGTTGGGGTGAATCAGCTGGATGTCAGTACGCCAGTCTCAGCTCCACGCCTTTTCCGTTATCCGGGAGCAGGGCGGTGACGCGGTGGTGGTCCGCATCGTACCCTGGCGAGATGGGGCTGAGGGCCGATCCGCCCGTCGAGGCGCTTGCGCCCTCAGCGGGGCTGGTGAGGCCGTAAACCTCGATGTTGACCAGGTTCCACCAGGGGGCATAGCTGCCCTCGTGCGGGGCTACGTTGATGGTGATTCCCTGCGCCGTGGCGTGGCAACTGAAGCCGACGCGCAGGAACTGGCCCTTCTTGAAGGCGTAGCTGACGCCGTCATCCAGATACAGGCTCCCATCGCAGTCCTTTGCGCCGTTCAGCGGGGGATAGACGCGCAGCGTCAGCGGCCCCTGCGGCTTCTCCTCGGTGCTCTGCACCAACGGCTGCACGGGCACAATGGCTCCCGCGCGGACGAAGACCGGCAGCGTATCCAGCGAGCGGTGCAGGTGGACTTCCGGCTGGGTGACCGGATTGTTGTCGATCGCCTTGCGGCCAAAGCCGCCCTCGACGCGAATGCCGGTCCAGTAGTCGTACCACCCCACTGCGGGCAGTGCGACCGAGTAGTCGTCCAGAGTGTCCGGATAGGGGCTCTGCGCGACCAGCAGGTCAGGACCGAGCAGGAACTCGTTGCCTGTGTTCAGGTCCAGCGGACCACCGTCGAGGCTGCCCTTCGGGAACTCCAGAAATAGCGGCCGCATCATCGGCAATCCGGTGCGGCTCATCTCTTCCGCGGTGGTGTAAATGTAGGGCAGCAGCCGGTAGCGCTCTTCTATGTACTTGCGGCGCAGGTTCAGATCTTCCGCTGTGCCGTTTTCCCATGGCTCGTGGGGATTGGTGCCAACCGCGGAGTGGTCGCGGTCGATGGGCTGAAAGGCAGCCAATTCGAGCCAGCGGGTCAACACTTCGGGCTGGGGCGAACCGGCAAAGCCGCCCACGTCCGCGCCGCTCATCGCAAAGCCGCTCAAACCCAGGTTCAGCAATTGCGCGGTGGTCTGGCGCAGGTGGTTCCAGGTGCTGGAGTTGTCTCCCGTCCAGGTGGCCGCGTAGCGCTGCCCGCCGGCAAAGCTGGCGCGGGTCATCACGAAGGGACGAACATCCGGGGCGAGCTTTTGCAGGCCTTCGAAGGTGCCGCGCGTGTTTTGCATCCCGAAGATGTTGTGGATCTCCAGGTGGCTGGCCACGCGGTTCTGAAAGCCGGGCTCTTCGATGCGGTGCTGCACATCGTCCGGCATGGTCTTCGAGGGGCTGAAGACCGCCGGCTCGTTCATGTCGTTCCAGAAGCCGGCCACGCCTTTGGCCACGAAGTCGGAGTAGAGCGTTCCCCACCAGTCGCGCGAGACGGCGCGGGTGAAGTCGGGAAAGACCGACTTGCCCGGCCACACCATGCCCACATAGGTTGAGCCGTCGGGATTCTTGACGAAATGATCTCCGGCCGTTCCCTGATCGAAGGGTTTGTATCCGGCATTGGGCAGGTCGGCGATGTGCAGATCGGTGATGACGACCGTGTGCAGATGCTGGGCCTTGAGGTCTTGAATCATCTGGTCGAAGTGTGGAAACCGTTCCGGATCAACGGTAAACGGCCGATTCTTGATCTGATAGTCGATGTCTAGCCAGATCACGTCGGCGGGAATCCGCTCCGAGCGCAGCCGGTTGGCGATGCGCCGGACTTCGGACTCCGGATAGTAGCTGTAGCGGGACTGCTGATAGCCCAGCGACCAGAGCGGTGGCAACGGGGTGGTTCCCACCAGCCATGCCCACGCCTTCACCACGGCCTTCGGCTCGGGGCCGTAGAGGATGTAGTAGTCCAGCGGGCCGCCCTCGGAACCGAAGGAGTAGGCGTCGCGATATTCCTTGTTGAAGTCGAAGCTGGTGCGCCATGTGTTGTCGAGATAGAAGCCGGCCGAGACACCCTTATGGAAGGTAATGAAGAAGGGAATCGACTTGTAAATCGGATCGGTGGATTCCTGCCAGCCAAAGGCATCGGTGTTCCAGTTGCTGAATGCTTCGTTGCGGCGGTCCAGCGGTCCCGGCTTGTCGCCCAGGCCGAAATAGTGCTCGTCCACAGGTGACTTGCGGTAAACCCGGAAGGACGAGTTGTGGTACTCCACCGGCCGTCCCGGCAGATCCTGCGCAATGATGTGGCCTTCCAGGTCGGTGACGGTCAGTTCCAGGGGGTCGCGGCGGACGGTAACGCGCAGCTTGGCGGTCGTGAAGCCAACCGAGCTGTTTGAGGATTCGGCAGTCACCTTGACCGTTGCGGTGCGGGCCGATGGCAAGACTGCCCAGGAGGCGTCTTCCGGCAACTGTCCGCTGGCTCCGATGCGCACCCGCAGCACATCGTCGCGCAGCGCGGAGATCTGCAGGACGGCGTTGCCGGAGCGGATTTCAATTCCGTTGGGGGTTGCCCGGGAAGCGGTGACCCGGTCGAGCCGCACAAAACCCTGCTTTTGCTGGGTTTCGGCTGTTTGATTCGCTTGGGACATTGCGGCGAAAAAGAGAGAACCAAATACGACAAAAACAATCCGTGCGGCCCTTTGCACTCAGCACCTCATGGGAGCAATTTTTGGCAATTCATTCAAGAATAATTCGCCAGGGGCAGAGGGGGAAATTCCACTGCTGCAAAGGCTGCATTTCCGTGAGACTATACGTAATATTGCATTGACAGGCGGTTGAATCCGGGCGATAAGAGCGGTTCCACAATTCATATGCCCTTTTTAGTCCTGCGAAAGGTGGCTTTTTCTTGAGGAAAGAGCCACTTTCGGTCAGTGCTTCCTGGGTATAGCAATTGTGAAACCGCTGTAGCGGGCATAGAGAGATTGCTTGCTCAAAGGATCGACGAAGATGGGCCCTCGGGATGAGATCTTCGCCAATTGGAGTGCGGCTGTGAGCCAGGAGGCTTCGCTCACTGTCGACGCGCAGTCGTGTGTTCTGGATGCCAACGCAGGCGCCGCCGGGGTATGGGGCGGCACACGCGAGGATCTGCGCGGGAAGAAGTTCTGCGAGCTGTTTACCAGTCCCGAAGCGGCCCGGGTTCTTTACTCGCGCGCGATGGAACTGGGCCTGGCGCAGGGGCATTTTCTCGACGCGCTGTCGCCGGATGGCCAGGCGACCCGGCTGTTGTGCCGTGCCGAGCGCATGAAGGGCAGAGCGAAGCTGGTGCAGGTGGCCGCGCGCCGCATCGAGCGCGTCCCGGAGCCCGCAGCCATCCTGCCAGATGCGGCCCTTGTGGATGCCGGGAAGAAGTTCCGTGACGCGTTTGATTGCGCCAACATCGGCATGGCACTTGTCGATCCCGCCGGCCATTTTCTACAGGCCAACCGAAAGACAGCGGAGATCTTCGGCTTCAGCACGCTGGAGCTGGAATCGATGCATCTGCTGGACCTGATTTATCCCGGCGACGACCAGCTTTTCGCAGCGCCCGCTGCCGTGCCGTCCCAGACGAGCCCAGAAAGCGGGGCCGGCGAACGGCGCTTCCTGCACCGCAATGGGTTGATTCTGTTCGTCGATTTTTCATTTGCAATGGTGCGCGACGGGGCGGGGAATCCGCACTTCATCATCGCCAGCTTCCGTGACGTCACCGAGTCCCGGCGTCAGGAGATTCTGCTTCGGGAACAGGCGTCGCTCGACCCGCTCACCCGCGCCTTGAACCGTACCCGCATGGAAGAGCAGGGAAAGCTGGAATTGCTGCGGGCCGAGCGGTACGGCCACAAGCTCTCTGTCGCGATGGTCGATCTGGACCACTTCAAAAAAATTAACGATACCTACGGCCATGCGGCGGGCGATCTGGTGCTCAGCGGTTTTGCCGAGATCTGCCACGGTTGCCTTCGTTTGAGCGACGAGATGGGCCGTTGGGGCGGCGAAGAGTTCCTGATCCTTTTGCCTGAAACCGGCACGGCGGGTGCTGGCCGGGTCTCCGAACGCCTGCGCGCCAGCCTCGAGCAGTTTGCCTTTCCGGGGGGCATTTGCATCACGGCCAGCATCGGCATTGCCGCATTCCGCAAGGGCGAGCCTTTTGCCGTGTTGGTGCACCGCGCCGATGCCGCCATGTACTGCGCCAAGCAGGGCGGACGCAACCGGGTGGTGACCGACGAACAGGACCTGGCCGACGATGTTGCCGCCGGAGCCGCACCCAGGCCGCTGATCCAGCTGCAATGGAAAAAGAGCTATGTGAGCGGCCAGGCGGTGATCGACGACGAGCACCAGGAACTGATCCAGGCCGCAAACCGCCTGCTGGCAGCCGACTCGACGGAAGAAGGCCAGGCAGAGATCTCCTCCCTGCTCAATGAGTTGGTGAGCGAAACCCGCACCCACTTCCGGCACGAGGAAGAACTGCTGCGGGCGGCCCAATATTCCCGTTACGAGGAGCACCGGGAGATCCACAACAAATTGCTTGCCCGGGTCGACAAAATGATGGACGGGCTTGCCCATGGAGAGACATCGATGGGCGATGTAATGGGCTTTGTGATCCACGACCTGGTGGCCCGGCACATTCTGCGCGAGGACCGGGAGTTCTTTTCCTGGGTCGGGGAATTCGCCTCCCCGGCAGCCGCGACCAGGTAGTGTGAACAGACGCTGAATTTGCGATAGATTCAGATGGTATACTCACAACGTCGAGCGCGTGTCCGCGCCTGCATTTTTCATTACCTCTGAGGTTCCCATGTCCGGCCATTCCAAATGGGCCACAATCAAGCATAAGAAGGGCGCGCTGGATGCCAAGCGCGGCAAGATATTCACCCGCCTGCTCAAGGAAATCGCGGTAGCCGCCAAGGGTGGCGGCAATCCCGATACCAATGCCCGGCTTCGCACCGCCGTTCTGGCGGCCAAGGCCGAGAATATGCCGCAGGACAACATCAAGCGCGCGATCCTGCGCGGCACCGGCGAACTGGAAGGCGTCAGCTACGAGGAGATCACCTTCGAGGGTTACGGCCCCGGCGGGGTCGCCGTCATCGTGGATGTGATGACCGACAACCGCAATCGCGCGGTGAGCGAAATCCGCCACGCCTTCTCGAAGAACGGCGGCAACCTCGGCGAATCCGGCTCGGTGCGCTTCATGTTCTCCAAGAAGGGTCTCATCGCCGTTGAAAAGGACGCAGCCAGCGAAGAAAAATTGATGGACATCGTTCTCGAACACGGCGGCGAAGACCTGAACGACGAAGGCGACACCTGGGAGATCATCTCGGATCCGTCGGCTTACGAAGCGGTTTCCGAGGCTGTGAAGGCCGCCGGCATTCCCACCGTGATGAGCGAAGTGACCATGGTGGCTTCCACCTACACCAAGCTCGAAGGCGCGCAGGCCAACCAGATGATCCGCCTGATCGACACGCTGGAAGATCTGGACGATACGCAGAACGTCTATTCGAACTTCGATATGGACGCCGAGCAGATGGAACAGGCAGCCGGCTAACGGATATCGTGGCAGGCATGCGAAGGGCCGCCCAACTGTGGCGGCCTTTTCTGCGCGACGACGCTCCAGGCTGCACAGCACCCGGCGTTCCGCGGCCCGAAGAGCAAGAACTTGAACGGACAGGAACGTCCCAGGAGAGAGAATTATTTTGACCCGAACCGCGAAGTGTTTTCTGTTTGTCCTTTTGGCCGGGATTCTTACCGGCGCATTACCCGGATCTGCCGTTGCCAACGCCCAGGCGGGCGCGCCTTCTGCCACCCAAGCGGTTCAATCCGCAGCCGTGGCCAACCCCGTGGCCGAGGTGCGGCGGGTTGGAAGCTGGCAATACGGTCCTTTCGTGAACTACGGTATCGGCCTCGGCGATCGTTCCAGCTTCAAGTTTCTTTCCGGTGGATTCGAAGCGGGCAGGCAGATGACACCGGTGTTGCATGCCGG
>Ga0181517_10005871_pt1 | contig 10681 bp, 6 predicted proteins | sample PEATcosm2014_Bin_31_FD_119748 | JGI IMG/M metagenome (GOLD analysis project Ga0181517, IMG submission 119748) | Peatland microbial communities from MTU Mesocosm Facility, Houghton, MI, USA - PEATcosm2014_Bin01_30_metaG | ecosystem: Environmental > Terrestrial > Soil > Wetlands > Peat | place... | reverse complement strand
TAGCCGGGCCAGCCCAGCAAGCGTGTCCAGTCGTTCTCCCTCATGCCTACAAGTGTAGCCAAAAACACCAAATCTCAAAAAGCCGGCAGAACAACGCTCCTTACAGATTCTTGCGCAGAGCCAAACTTCGGCGCAACCGGTGATGCGCCGATTCCTGCAAAGGGATGATTCTTTGAGCGGTCTAATGTTTAGCGGCACTTAATAACTGGGGCGAATGGATGGCATGACATTGCCGCGCCTTTCAACCTGAACGAATAGTCGTTATTTGTCTTTTACTTAGTTAATAGCGCCCTGTGCTCAATGAACGTGCGCCATGGACTCTATGGCATAGGTTCTTGCAAGGAATCGTCAAGCAGCGAGCCCAATTGGGAAGGGTTCCAATTGTGCGCTTTGAGCATTTGCGAATGTCGCAGTTGGTCTCAGGATTCATTCCTGTTTTCTTTGCAGTGCGCTAAAGTCGAGATAGAGTTGTTCTGCCGGAAAGTAACTTCTTCTTTGCCTTGGTGATTGAGCAGTCGATTCGGCAAATCTCTCCAATCCACATTCGTCTAAGAGGTAACTATGAAGAAGTCTCTGTTTGTTCTGTCGCTCGCGCTCAACCTGTCACTCTCCGCCCATGCAATGCACGCGACTGGTCCTTACCCTCCGAGTATCGATGCCACCGGCCCCTACCCGAGCGCTTTGACTATCGCCATTTCCGTGATAAGCGCAATCATCCCCTGAGGCATTTGCATCGGCTTTGTCCGAGAGCTGGTAATGCGTCGCGTGCGCCGAAGAATGAGGCAATCTTGAATCGAATGCCGCAGCGGTTGCCACGGATTCAAGCGTTCGTGTATCCATCACTCTTCACGGAAAACTGCGTACGCTTCAGGAACCAACGCTCGAACTCCTCCCGAGGCTGGGGTTGGCCGATCAGGAAGCCCTGGAATGCGTGACAGCCGAGCTGGGATAACACTCTCTCCTCCTCCGCGCTCTCCAGTCCTTCGGCAATGACAGACAAGCCCAAGGATCGGCTGAGGGAGATGATCGCTTCCGCGATGGCTCTGCTGGTGGTGTCTTCCAGAAGATCGCGGACAAACGATTGGTCGATCTTCAGTCGATTCAAGGGAAGACGCTTCAGATAAGACAGCGAGGAATAGCCCGTCCCGAAGTCGTCCATGGAGAAATGGATGCCGCAATCGCGGAGCTGCGTCATCTTCACAATCACCTTTTCGACGTCGTCTACCACAACACCTTCGGTGAGTTCGAGATCGAGGTTGAGTGGATTAGCCCCAGTACGTTTCAAGGTTGCGAGCACCTGTTCAACGAAATGCTGTTGTCTCCACTGCAGTGCGCTCACATTTACCGCAACCGATAAGGAAGCAGTCACTGCGTCGCGCGACCAGGCGGCGATCTGCTTGCAAGCGGCGTCCAGCACCCAATCTCCCAGCAGTTTGATAAGGCCGGTTTCCTCAGCCAGTGGAATGAATGTTTCCGGCAAAAGGATTCCGCGCTGGGGATGATTCCAGCGCACCAGAGCTTCCACCCCAAAAACAACTCCGTTTTCGAGTTGAGGCTGAAAGTAGAGTTGAAGCTGTTCAGTCTTGAGCGCTTCGTGTAGATCGGACTCCAAAGCGGCTCTGGCGTCGACCGCGGCCTGCAGTTCTGGGGCAAAAAAACGAACTGTGTTTCGTCCCGCTGCTTTGGCTTGGTACATCGCAATGTCGGCTTGTTTCAGAATCTCATTTGTCGATACCGGACGGTCGCCGAAGACCGTGATTCCAATACTGGCGGCGCTCATCCAATGATGTTCGCCAAGAACATAAGGCTGATTGACAAGCGTAAGGATCCTGAGCCCGACGGTCTCCGCGCGCGCCGCAACCCTCTCGGGAATCAGCGCATTTTCTTTCAGAATGACGACGAACTCGTCCCCTCCCCATCGCACCACCGTCTCGCCTGCGCGGATGGTGGAAGAAAGACGGCGTGCAACTTCCTGAAGAAGCAGATCGCCCGTTTGGTGTCCAAGCGTGTCGTTCAACGTCTTGAAGTTATCCAGGTCGACGAATAACAAAGCACAGAGTTGTCCTCCTCGCGCACAGGAGGCCAAAGACTCTTCCAGGCGGTCCATCAGCAATCGGCGGTTAGGGAGGGAAGTCAGCGCGTCATAGTAGACAAGTTTCGCGATTTCGTCATGCGCTGCCTTTAGCTGTTGAAAATCCCGTTTTTCTTTTTCAAGACGAGCCGTTCGCCGGTGCAAAAAGGATCCCGCCACGAAAGGTGGTGTCAGCACGCATAGCCCGAGAAACCAAAGATGCAAGTACCACGGAGTTGGAATCTTGAAAGCGAACTCGGCTGTGTTCCCACTCCAGTTCCGGTCGCCGCTGCTTGCCTCGACTTGCAGCCGATAGTCTCCAGGGGCCAACTGCGCAAATTGTAATTCGCGCTGGTTGGTCTCGCTCCAGTTGGAAGTTGCTCCCAAAAGGCGATAACGGAAAGTGACTCCGTTGGGGCGCGAGGCATTCACCGCAGAATATCTGGCTGTGAGAGAGTTGGTCTTGAACCCGGAAGGCAGTGCTCGCAATCCGGAGACCTCGTTCTGCCCCATCAACAAATGGGTGAAGACGACCTGAATCGGAGATGGAGGACCTGGCATTTGACGAGACTTGAAATGCGAAAGACCACCGCCGGTTCCGATCCAGACAGATCCATCCGACGCGGCGAAAAATGCATTGAGGTTGCAGTCGTTCCATGCCAAGCCGTCGCTCATCTCATAGTGGCTCCAGCGGGCTCCATCCCAAACATCCACCCCCTGTTCGGTCCCGGCCCAGAGTCTGTTGGCATGATCGATCCCCAGAAAATAGACCTTCCCCTCCATGCCCGGCCGCTGCATTGCCTTCTCAACGATCAGAGTTTCGGACTGGAGATGGACGCGATCGATTCCACCGCCAAAGAGATAGCCAACCCACATCGTTCCATTGGCCCCTGCTCCGAGGGATAAAACGGACTGACCGCCTAACCCATCCGATTGACGAAAAGTCTTCCAGTGCCCGGCGATGAGTGCGAAAAGCCCATCTGGCCCGCCAGCCCAGACAGTGCCATCGCTCCCTTCGCGGACGACCCAAATGCGCGAGGATGGAAGTTCCCTCGCGCGTGAAAACCTCTCGTAAGGGGATTCGGCGACATACAGTCCGGCTTCGGTAGCGACCCAGAGCCGGCCACGATGGTCCAGGCAAAATGTGTAAGCCTGTTTGCCCGTCAGTCCTTGCCCTGCGCCGAACCATTTCACCTGTTCCGACTGCGGATTCAACCGGGCGACACCATTTGTCTCGGTGCCAATCCAAAGGTCGCCGTCCATGCCAAACTGCAACCCATGCACCGGAATGCCCTTCAGATTCGCAACCTCGCTCCACCGGATACCCTGGGCATTGTGCACTCCGCGTGTCAACCCCCCTTCCGTGCCAACCCAAAGTGTTCCATTGGCTTGCTGGCGAATCTCCCATACCATGTCGCTCGGCAGCCCGCTGGAATTCGAATAGTTTTCCCATTCGCCATAGCCGCTCCATTGCACCAGGCCCCTGCCGCCGAGTCCGATCCACAGAGAATGCTGTCGGTCTTCGAAGACGGAATAGACGGCGCCGCGCAGCCCATGGGACTGATCGATCTGCTTCCAGTTGTCTCCATCCCGAATCAACAATCCACCCGGCGTTGGCAAGAGGAGCCGTCCGGCGCCGTCCACAGTGGGTGCGCCAACGACGGTTGCGGAGGAAACCGGCAATTCTGCTTTTCGGAATCGGGTCTGCCCGGCGGGCAGTTCGAAGAGGCCCTCTACTGCTGCCCTTACCCAGAGGTTGCCGCTCCCGTCCTTTGTGAGTGCTCTGACCTGCTGCTTCGGTAGACCACTCTCTTCTCCAAAAACCTGGACTCCTGCCGGAGCCATCCGGCACAATTGACTACCGCATCCATACCAGACTGTGTTGCCATCTACCAAGACACTGCTGACTTCAGGCCCCGAGGCCCCCGGAGCCTGCGGAACTCTGTCCATGGAAAATCCAATTTGACCGGGCTTGGAAAAGAGCTTGACCAGACCCTCATTTGTGCCGAGAAAGGTACGGCCCTTTCCATCCGCTGCTATGCCTTGCGTGCCACCGACTGTCTCGAACGTTGTGCCAAGTTTCTCAAAGTGGTTGTCGCGCAACTGGAAAAGACCAATGCTTCCACCCACCAGAAGCGACCCGTCCGGAGCATCGCCAAATGCGACGCCCGAGTTGACTGGAATTCCTTTTGTCGGACCGAATGCTTCGAATTGGTCGCCGTCGTAGCGGAAGATGCCGTTCTCGGTGCTGACCCAAAGAAATCCCACGTGGTCTTGATAGACCTGTCGAACTGCCAAATTGCTGAGCCCCTCGGCATTTCCGAACTCGCGGAAACGATATTCCTGGGCACCGCAAATGCTGCCGAAAAACAGCACGATTGCAATAGACCGATCTCTTGTCTTACGAAACATAGGCGGAAAGACCTGCCTTCCAAGCCGGGAACTTAAGGAGGCCAGTATCCGGGTAAAAGCTGGTCAGAGGCGATTCGAAGGATTGCCGTCCCACACACGACTCTCGATAAGCGTGGTTGGGCACGGGGCTGTCTGGCCCGATTCATCGACAAGGACGCGCAATAGTCCTTGAAACGAGATGCACAGACTGTGTCGCTTGCAGGCGAACGGCGGGGGATACCGGTCTATTTCGATCCCTTAAACTGGGGCCTTATCTTAATTGCCACCGAAACTGGCGGTTACGAGCATTCTTGTTCGCTGGCCTTCGTGCAGAACTCTGAAAAGACATGAGATCCAGATGCTCTTTCTCTTATCAACCTTGAACCAATTCATTCCAATAACAGCAAAGGACTACTGTCTTTGAATTCTGGAATAAGGGGAGCACCGGTGTCCACAAAAATCAATAAATTCCTTCCAGAGAACTGCGCCTTCGGAGCGTGTCAACAACTTTGAGACAAGTATTGGCCGGATTCCCGCCTGAGTCGCCGACTGAAACCGACAGCGCGGCGAATCGGCGTTTGGAAGACGATAGGATGGCACGCATTCCGCAGATCGTATACCAGTCTGTTGGGGGCCAGCGGCGCGGATGTGAGGGTAGCACAGGGCTCGGCGCGCCACGTCAACATCCGAATTACGCTGGGGCTTTACCCGGTCGCACCCCGAATGGTGCGAGGAGAGGGTCGCAATCGCGCGGACCGGCGTCGTGACCAAGGAAGCGTTGCGGGAAGGCGACTTACCGTTCCTAATTTGGGACCAAGAATTCCTTCGACCAGGGAAGGCGCTCGCCTGCCTTGATCTGCATCCAGCTGGCGCGAAACTTATCTGCCTGATGCGTTGCCATGATCCCGGCGGCGCCCGACACACCGGCAAACGTGGAGATGGTTTATTGAAGTCCGTACTGCTCCACTGCGACAAGGCTGGTGAGGTCGTTGGTGGCGATGGCGATGGCTTTTACCACCATTGGTCCGGTTAATGGGAACGGCGTCGTGTACATTCTGGAGGCTGTTGTCGGCGTGGAGCCATCGGTGGTGTAGCGAATGGTTGCGTGAGGATTGGGATCGGTTATCGAAATGAGCGTTCCGGCGGGGTAATAACCGAAGCCAGGCTGAATCACCGGAGTCGGAGCATAAGGAACAACGACGAACTGCGCCGCCACATCCTTGCTCTTCCAATAGCCGCCGGCGGTGGCAATCGCTTTGACCGTGGTGGTCGCGTACAACACCAGTGGTCCGGTGTACACCGGCGAGGAAGATAGCGGCGTAGAGCCGTCAAGAGTGTAATGGATGACCGCGGCGGGAGTGGTGTCACCGATCGTGACCGCGACCGAACCTAAGTATTTGGCGGGAGAAGGCGAGAAGGTCGGAGCGGTCGCCGACGGCAGCGTGACGTCGTATGTTCCAATAGCAACCTCGCTCGACGCGTACCCGGTGGCGATGGCCACGGCCTTCAAGGTAATGCTTCCGCCGATGTAAATTGGAAGTTGAAATACCGGCGAGATCGAAGTTGGGGTCGAGCCGTCGAGCGTATAGTGAATGACCGCGTTCGGCGTGGTGTCGCCGAGTGTGGCGTACTGCAGGCTGTTGTAACTTCCCGAAGCCAGACTGATCGTCGGCGTGGCAGCGATGGGGCTCGCATCGAGAGTCAGCCTGCGAATGTAAGCATAGTCGGCTACGTCGATCCGGCCTGACGAATCGGCAGCCAGGGACTCGGGGTCCTCCAATTCGGCGAATATTGCCGGGCCGCCATCTCCCAAATGACCGAACTGGCCATCGCCAGCGGCAAGGGAGAGGGTCCCGTCGGGCGTCAGTTGGCAGATCGCTTCCTCGCTTGGGTCTGCGAAATACAGATTCCCAGAAGGATCGACGACAATGCCTGTCGGGAAGTTCAAGCTCACGTTCGGCCCCGGGCACGCATTGCTGGCGCCGGCCGGGCCACCCGCGATGGTAGTGATGATGCCGCCGATGTCCACTTTGCGGATTACCTTATTCCCACTGTCGGCGATGTACAGGTTGCCCGCGGAGTCCGTTGCAACGCCGCGAGGGATGTTCAGTTCGGCGTTCACGGCCGCTCCTCCGTCGCCGGAATACCCGATTACGCCGTTACCGGCCACGGTCGTGATGGTCCCCACAGGTGTCACCTTGCGGATGCGCGCATTGTCGAAGTCGGCGATGTAGAGGTTGCCCGCGCTATCAACGGCCAAATCGGTGGGAAAATTCAACTCGGCATTTGTGGCCGGGCCGTTGTCGCCTGAGTATCCGTCGGTGCCGTTTCCGGCGTAAGTGGTGATCGTTCCAGCCGTATTCAATTTGCGAATGCGCTCGTTGGAGGAATCCGCGATATACAGGTTCCCAGCAGCGTCCACGGCCACGCCAAAGGGCGAATCCAACTCCGCGCTGGTTCCCGGGCCAAAGTCGCCGCCAAATCCCTGGTGGCCATTGCCCGCCACGGTAGAGATGATGCCCGCCGGCGTAATCTTGCGGATGACATTGTTGTACGTATCGGCTATATACACGTTTCCCAGCGCGTCTGCCGCAACGCCGTGGGGTCCACTCAGTTTGGCGTCCAGTGCCGGGCCTCCATCTCCCGAGTATCCAAAGGTGCCGATTCCGGCAATGGTCGAGATGAAAAACTCCCTTGCTGGGGTGCCCGATTGCGCGGAAACGGTCGCGGCAAAGGTTACTCCCATAAGAGCGGCAACGAAGAAAGATAGGCGGGATTTGAGCATTTGAAGAGACCTCCAATCGACATCTCATTGTGGGGCTTGTGGGGGCGGCGCAATCGCAGCCCTGGCCAGGCCGAGTTCTACGGTTCCGCAGGTTGAACGACCTTGCGGATGGCGTTGTCGTGGGTGTAGGTGTGCGCAAAGCCGTCGAGTGAGTAATAGCCCGTTGCACCGGCGGCTGTTTCGGCCACTCTCACAGTTTGAGAGGTTGTGTAAGTACCAGCAAAAATGTTGAAGGTGGGTAATGCGGCACGAACACCCGCGGCTCCGACGAAGCCGTTTCCGCTCTTCCAAGTCCACTGGCCAGTTTGCGAATTAGCTTCCGGGCTGAGAAGGGTCAGGGGCAACGCGATGGGTGAGATCGAAACGAGAAGAGTCCATACCGACCATTGAGCCGAATGCCCCTTCAGCTGTAAGTGAGAAATTGAGGAAACGGCACGCTGGTAAGAGCGGCGAGAGCTCATGTGACCTATCCTTCCTTTGCGGTTCTGCAGGTGCCTTCAGAGGGGGAACACACCGATGCAGCGTCGAACGAGCGGGACAAGCGAACTCCCGGCAATCCTATCGCAGAATTGGTAGGCTGCAGAATAAAATCTGCGCCCAATCGCGTGAACGCCGCTTAAAAACCGGCATTCGTTGCGTCACTTGAAGTTGAATGAGCTGGAATCTGCCAGGGTTTCTGGATTACTTCTGTGCCTAGGCGGGCACGATCTTCCATATGTCAGCGCAATAGTCGCGGATGGAGCGGTAGGACAGCAAGGCAGGGACCGCGGTACTATGCTCGGCGCGAAACCGCTCCAAGAACCAGGCATCGAATGGCGCGGCGCCCGATGCTAGCAGAAAGTGTGGCTGCTTCCCGGCAAATGTTGGGATGCCGCAAGCTATTCAAGATCTCTTTCACAAGGCCGGCGTAAAAACACGAAGACAATTTGTACGGAGTGCAATTGAGCGGCATTCGTCCGACGTGCCGACGCTTGCGGCGATGAAGGGAGAGAGCAAGATGCACGATCGACATTGCCGAATGCAGAGCCGGTTTCCATTCTCTCTTTCTATCTCTTCAGAGTTGTCAATCTAAGACATCGATTCAAGATCATTCATTTGAATTCGTCCGGTTTTGTCCCAATCGAACAGCTCTGGATTTCCGGTCTGCTGTAACAGGTCTTTGCACTCTTCCAGGACAACATTTGAGGCGAGGAATACGGTTCTGGCGGATCAGTACCCAAGACCGCCCTTTGCGACTGGAGCCCCAACTGTGAAGCGGATCCGGCATCCCAGTCACCATGGCACACATTTCGGTACGGATCAGCTGTCAACGAGCGACCCGGCGATTGAGCGCCATTGCAAAATCACCAATTCTCGTCCTGAGAACTGACGTGCCTTTAAATCTACTGAGTGGGCAAGGCTGCTCGGTGAGGTATACAAAATGAGGTAGACAATCTACTTCCATTAGGAGTAGATTGTCTACATCTATGAACGAAAAGGACCAATATAGGAACAGGATTGAGCTGCTGCAGGGAACACTCGACATGCTTATTCTTCAGACCCTGCAATGGGGACCGCAGCACGGATACGGCATTGTCCAGGCTTTACGTTTGCGATCCGGAGACGTGCTTCAGGTGGAGACTGGATCACTGTATCCGGCTCTCCATCGGTTGGAGCGTCAGAGCTGGGTGCAGTCTGAGTGGAAGCAGTCAGAAAGCAAGCAAAAAGCCCGATATTACCGAATCACGGCCAAGGGGAAAAAGCAGTTGGCCTCGGATCTGGGCCGATGGGAGCGGATTGTCGAAGCGATTGGGTCGGTGATGTACGTCAAGCCGGAGGAGAGTGAGTCATGAATTGGTTCCCGAGCTTCGGATTTCAGCGGCGCAAGCGCGAATTGCAGGAAGAGATTGATGCGCACCTGCAGATGGCGATTGCAGATCGAGTGGCGCGAGGCGAGACGGCACGGGCGGCGCGACAAGCGGCGGCGCGGGAATTTGGAAATATTCTCCTGGTGCAAGATGTGACGCGCGACATGTGGGGCCAGGCGTGGCTCGAACAACTAGGCCGGGATGTCCGTTACGCGTTACGGCAACTACGCAAGAGCCCCGGCTTTACGATCACCGCGACGGCGATGCTGGCGGTAGCTATCTGCGCCAACAGCACCGTATTCAGTTGGATCGACGGCACAATGTTGCGTCCCATTCCTGGCGCGCGGGACACAGGCGATCTTGTTAGCCTGCAGCGGGGGGAACGAAACTTCTCTCCGACTCCGCCTTTCAGCTATCTCGACTATCGCGATCTGCGCGAGCAGAACCGCACCTTGACCGGAATCCTTGCCTATCATAACGATTGGATCGCGCTGACTGGCGGTGCACAGCCGGAGCGTGTCTATATTGCGAACGTGTCGGCGAATTACTTCGATGTGCTCGGCATCAAGCCGGTGCTGGGGCGCTTCTTTCTGCCGGAAGAGGAGGCCCGTGCAATTCCCAACGTGGTCCTGGGCTACTCGCTCTGGAAGACGCGTTATGCCAAAGACCCGGCAATTGTGGGCAAGTCGATCGAGGTCGCCCGGCATCCTGTGACGGTGATCGGTGTGGCGCCGGAAGGGTTTGTCGGAGCAGCGCCCGGACTGCGCGACGATCTGTGGGTAACGCTCGATCCCCTCGGGACGGATGTATGGCGGATGACCCATCGCGATTCGGACTGGCTAATCGTAATAGGGAGATTGCGGCCCGGTGTGAGCCGTGGCCAGGCAGCCCAGGATCTCGACACCGTGATGCGCCGTATTGTGTCGGCGTATCCTGACCAGCATCTCGGCGATAACCGCATCACGCTCGATCCCATGTGGCGTTCTCCATTCGGCGCCAACGGATATATGGCGGCGACGCTGCCCATTCTGCTGGCCTTCGCCGGCGTGGTGCTGTTGCTGACCAGCGCGAACATCGCGACGCTCACGCTGGTGCGGTTCGTTTCCCGGCGGCGCGAGCTTGCGATCCGGCAGTCTCTCGGGGCCAATCGCATGCAGCTGGTGCGCCAGATGATGCTGGAGGGCGTGGTGCTTTCCATCGTCGCAGGCGTCGTAGCCCTTATCTTGACATTGTGGACATCGAAGACATTCGCATGGTTCTTTCCAGCGAACTCAATTCCCCTCGTACTGAACGGGAACATGGACCATAAGGTGGTGATTGGGATTGCAGTGTTCTCTCTATTGGCCGGTATGCTATGCGGCGCGCTCCCCGCCTGGCGTTCGTCTCACACGCCGGCCAAAGAGGTACTGAAGGCAGAGTCGGCAAGTATCTCCGGCGGCTCAGGCAACCGGAAATTGCTCAGCGGGCTGGTGGTGGCGCAAATCGCGCTTTCCCTTCCTCTGCTGTTGTGCTCCGGGCTATTTCTGCGAACACTGCGGAATCTCGCCGGCGCGAACCCCGGCTTTGAGCAGGACCACATTCTCACTG
>Ga0181517_10005870_pt1 | contig 10681 bp, 6 predicted proteins | sample PEATcosm2014_Bin_31_FD_119748 | JGI IMG/M metagenome (GOLD analysis project Ga0181517, IMG submission 119748) | Peatland microbial communities from MTU Mesocosm Facility, Houghton, MI, USA - PEATcosm2014_Bin01_30_metaG | ecosystem: Environmental > Terrestrial > Soil > Wetlands > Peat | place... | reverse complement strand
CTTTATGCCATTGAGACATCTCTCGGCCAGCCTCAAGTCATCAAAGATGCTGCGCTGATGGACACTTCGACCGATGGATTAACATGGAACGAAAACAAGTCCAGTGCCGTGTTTTTGGACCAAGACGGAACCCGCTTGGTATTTGCCGAGGGCCCGGCAGGTAGAATCGGCGATTTTAGCGGCGTCTTTATGAACGGCAAACTGCGTCTCTTTTCAAACTATCGTAAGGCCGACGAGAGAGGTTCCACAAGAATTGCTTTTTATGATTTGGTGGATCAAAAGGATGTTCCCGCCTCAACCAGCAGTGGAACCGACATCCCTAGCCCGGCACAGCCAGCGGGTCTGGTTGGCCTTTTACAATCGCTCATAAATCCGGGCAATGGCACGCCTGAAAATCAAGCACCACAATCATCCATAGATATCAATTCAGGTCTCATCCTTCACTACGACTTTGACGCGGAACCCGTCGGTGGAAAGGTGTTGGACAAGAGCGGTCATGGGAATGATGGGCAGGCGGTTGGCGTTCAATGGGTGGCGGATGGGCATCAGGGCGGCTCGGCTTTGTTCGGCCCGACCGACGGCTACATTCGCGTGCCCGACAATGATTCGCTGAATCCATCCAACCTCACTCTCGCCGCGTGGATCAAAACCAGCAATCAGGGAGACACCTGGCGGCGGATTTTCGACAAGAGTTTTACAAACGGCTATGCGTTGAGCATTGGCGGCGGTCATACCCCCGGCAACAAATCCCAGAACCGGGCGATTGTTGAGATTGGCGCAAGGGAAGCCCATAACAAAGGAGGAGGAGGAAGCGACGGGCCGGTGACGGATGGCCAGTGGCATCATCTGGCGGTGACTTACAACGGGGAGGAATTACATCTTTATGTGGATGGCTGGCCGCAACAACGCGTCGCCCGCTGGGAGGGACGAATCCCCGCAAATTCGTACGACCTGACCTTGGGGATGAATCGGGTCAATCCCAATCCCAAATTCAATGAGGTGGGTGCCTCCTTGGACGGCTTGATGGATGACGCGATGATTTTCGACCGCGCCCTTTCTGACGACGAAGTGCGGGCATTGTTCAAATCCCAAGGCGGGGTGCTTGGTCCCAAACCTGCGCCACCACAGCCACAGCCCACGGGAACGCCGGCCAAGCCAAGCGCCGCCGACCGGTTGAAACAGCTCAAGGATCTTCTTGACCAAGGCTTGATCAATCAGGACCAATACGACCAGAAGAAGAAGGAGATAATTGATTCGATGTAAGGACTGTTTGGCCATGTCACTAACAATTCAAATACAACCAGAGATTCAAATCCCATGAAAAATAAATTCATTTATCTAACATTGATGACTTGCGGACTGATGGCCGTGGCAATTGCAGCCTTTGGCCAGGAGACAACTGATGCGGCGGCGACACGCAGCACGCCCGACCTGAAATACGGCCTCTATATCCACTTCGGCATAGCGACTTTTGCCCATCCTGGCGAGCAGGGCCAAATTCCAGCGGAGCGGTTCGCCCCACCCGCAACCCTGGACGAGGCGGCTTGGGCGCGCGCGGCCAAGGCGGCGGGCATGACGTTTGCCGTGCTGACGGTTAAGCATGAATCGGGTGTTTGCCTGTGGGACGGTCCGGGTTACGGTTATAGCGTGGCGCAAAGCCCCTTCAAGGGCGACATCATCGGCGGCTTCGTTGCCGCGTGCAATGCGGAGGGTATCTTGCCCGGAGTGCATTATTCCATTCCCGACGGATACAACGAAAGCGGAGTGCGCGCCAGAGGCCCTGTGTCGCCAGCTTACTTCGCGTTAATCAAAAAGCATTTGACAGAATTGCACACCCGGTATCCGGGCATCCGCATCCAGAAAATAGATAGTGTCGAGAGGCTTTCACCGGAGCAGTATGCGGAGATCAGGGATTTGGTCAAGCGGTTGAATCCGAATTGTGTGCTCCTAAACAACAGCAAACTGCCGGAGCGCGGGCTGGGTTGCAACGACGACTCAATCATCAAGAGCTGGATGTGGAAGCCGCAGGCGCAATTGAATCCAGCCAATGTATTATTCGATCATTACAGTATTGCGCGGGAGGCGGGGCGTGCTTACGCCCTGAACGTCGGTCCCGACACCACCGGGCATATTCCCGACAATCAAATGGCCATACTGATGCAGTTGAAGGACATGATTGCCACCCGCCCCCTGACTCCGCCACCCGCCCCGGCACAGCCGGCGGCCGCCCAGCCCTCCGCCGCCGACCGCTTGAAACAACTCAAGTCCCTTTACGATCAGGGCTTGATTAACAAGGAAGATTACGACCGCAAGTCGAAGGAGATTCTTGATTCACTTTGAGAAAGTTTGTCCTAACTAAAAAAGGATTTCAGTATGAGGCAAGGGTCGGTTTTCAACCGACATCAAATCGGAAAAATGAAAGGATTCGATTTTTTATTATCTTCGCAAGTTGCTTAATTAAAACAACTTGGAGACGAGGGTCGGAATCGAACATTGACAGGTCGATTTCAGCCCCAAAGTAGCCCATGCAAATTTACTATTCAAGCACTATTTCTGACTGTTCCTGACTATCCTTCCACTCTACTTTGTTAGCCATTTTGTTAGCCATCAATTCTTCGCAGCAGCAGCAATCTCGGCCTACCACCTTAGCCCTCTCATTCCTTCATGCGTTTAAGTTCATTCAGCAGCGCCGGCAGTGGCGTGACGTTGATGGACTTGCCAATGGGATAAGCTTCACGCACCGGGGCCACCACCCAGGTGGATTCCGGTCGCAAGTCCTCAATGGCCCGGTGAAAATCCGGCGTCAATTCCGGCGCAGTCGAGGCCTTGCATTCGATGGCCACACGGCGGCGGCCGCGCTGCAACACCAGGTCACATTCGGCCCCGGTGCTGGTGCGGTAGAAAAAAATCTCCCAACCGCCGCCCAGCACCCCCAGCACCTGCTCGATAACATAGCCTTCCCACGAACTGCCATACACAGGATGTCCCAGCAAATCGTTGTCGGTTTCCAACCGCAGCAGCGTGTGCAACAGGCCGGCATCACGCAGATAAATCTTGGGTGTTTTGACCAGCCGTTTTTTGAGGTTGGCCTCCAGCGGCAGCAGGACGCGCAGCATGAAAGCCTGCTCCAGCAAGCGCACATAACTTTGCACCGTGGGATGGGTGACGCCCAGCGCCTGGCCGACCTTGGAGGCGTTCCAGAGTTCGCCGTGATAATGAGCCGCCATTTGCCAGAAACGCCGCAGGACGCCGGCGGGAGTTGTCACGCCCAGTTGCGGCAGATCGCGTTCCAAAAATGTGCGGATGAATTCCTCGCGCCATTCCCCGCTGGCGGCGTCCGATTCCGCCAGGAAACTGCGGGGAAAACCACCCCGTCGCCAGTGGGTGTGCAACACGCCGGCATCGGCCTTGGGGGTCAGCACTTCCGGCAGGAGAAAGGGCGTCAATTCGAGATAGCCAACGCGTCCGGCCAGAGATTCGGAACTCTGGCGAAGCAGTTCGGGCGAGGCGGATCCAAGAATGAGCACCTGGCCGTTCCGCTGGCCGGCATCCAGCACGGAGCGCAGGACCGGAAACAATTCCGGAGCCCGCTGGATTTCATCCAGACAGATGAAACGCGAAGCGTTGGCCGCGAAAAAGGCCTCCGCATCGTGCAGGAGGGCTAGATCGGACGGGCGTTCCAAATCCAACAGGAGCGCGTTCGGAAAGTCGGCCAATATGCGGCGTGCCAGCGTGGACTTGCCACACTGGCGGGGGCCAAGGAGGGCGACGGCGGGGAACTGGCCAAGCCAGCGTTGCACTTGTTTTTCGAGCAGGCGCGGAATCATCCGTGCATATTGAAAGCATGGCTTACAAATTGCAAGCCCTGATTTTGCCACCGACGCAAAACACACTTTGCATTTAGTCGTCTTAAAGCAAATCGCCGCTGCATCCAATTTTGGCTGATTATCATCTGCGTTGTGGTTGATTATACAGGCATGATTCTTCGACCGAACATCGTTGCATTCTCACCGCACTTTTAAACCGGTCCTTCCAATGCATGGTGTTGCTAATGATTATATTCATATGGCCTAATCTTACATTTTAATTATTTAATTGCATTTACTTGCAGGCTTGCTATGCTGCGTCAGCTTTATGGTAAAAGCCGTTTCGAGTCTTATGTGAAACAGTAGCACGGTTTTATGCGACCTATTTTCCCAAACGGGTGGCAAGCATGGCTTCTCGTGTTTGATGTTTGGAGCGCGAGAAAGCCGGAGGGGAATTCCAAACTTCAGAAGAAGCCTGTAAAACCGCACGAATGGTCGCTTGCCCTGCGAAAAACCTTAAAGCCCCTTGTCTTCTTGGTCGCATTGACCCTGCCTGGAACATTGCCGGCGGATGCACAGATCTCACCTGACACAAGGGCGGTTGTTGCCGCGAACACCTCGTTCGCTCTGAATCTTTATTCCAGACTGAAAACGGCGGATGGCAACCTGTTTTTTTCACCTTACAGCATTTCCACGGCATTGGCGATGACCTATGGCGGTGCGCGGGGTCAAACGGCCCGGCAGATGGCCGACACATTGGGGTTCTGGATAGCGAACAAAGATGTGGTTGAATGCCTTTTGGCCAAACGTGCTGATTTAAACGTTAAAGACAGCACAGGCAAAACCGCTGTGGACAATCAAAGCTGGGCCATCCCTTATGTAGGTGACGTGTCCACAAATGCAACGTTTACGGTAAGTGATCCGACACTCGGGGACATCGATTCAAAAGGGGTATTTGCAGCCAAGAAACCGGGCAAAGTCACCATCAAGGCTGTAATTCGTGTAGTAACATCTTTGGGTGGTGACAAAGTGTTGGAACTGACTGAAAAAGTCCCCGCTGGAACGCCTGTTGCCGAGTTTCGTAATCAAATTGAGCTGACCATTACCAATTGACTAATGGTCACCAAGACGCATTTGAAATTCGCTCAGCGTCTGTTTAGATTCCTCAAAATAGAACGAGAAATGACTCGATAAATGAGCAACCTACTGGCACACAGCAAACACTTCGTTGTCTCACACGACCAGGAGACCGTTTATCTTGAGCGCCCAGACGGTTCGCGAGTGGTAATTGGTGATTTTTACGGAAACCCCAATTCAGCCACAATCGATTGGCAGGAAAAATGGGTTGTTGTTGTTGGCTGCGGGCTGATCCTCTACTGGCTCCGCGAGCCGTTTAAACCATACGAATATCATATCCAAACCAATCAGTGGTGGGAGTCTCACCGTTCTCCACCTGACGTGTGGTGGATTCAGGTCATCTATCAGTCATCCTCAACCACCGTTCGTTTTGTGGTGGATCCATCCGGAGATCATGCCGGCGTCTATCAGCTCGATGTGGATGATTACTCCATCCGCAAGCTGTTGCCGGAAGAAGCCGAAGAATCCAGCAAGGAATTATTCGATCCGGACTCCGGGGAACCCCTACATCCTGGCAACGAGCCAAAGGAACAGACCGATCCAGAAATCAAGAGACTCTTCAAGGTGATCGAAATTCACTCGGACAACGAGCAGCTCAAACCCATCACCCCGGAAATGCTCCAGCGCTTCAAAGATCGCTTCAACGAGTTGATGCAGGAGGGAGGTAATTTCCAAACCATTGCATTTGCCCAGGAGCAACTTGAGACCAGGGGACTGCCGGCGTCCGAGAAATGGCACATCGTGGAGAATGCCATTGGGTCGGCATTGAAGAGCGGAGAGAAGGACGAGAAAAAACTTCCCCGGGAGGCGGATTTGGCCACCTTGGAGGCGTTTCGCACCTATTTTCAGGCGCTCATCATATCGGAAATCGAGTCCCTGCCGCTCCGCTTTTCGCTTGAGCAGGTGAAGAACAGGGCACGGCAGGTCATCGAGAAAATGCCTCAGATTCATCCCGAGGGATTTTTGTCCGGGTTCAACCGTGAATCGGTTTTATGGCTGGAATATCACATCGAGGAACTGCGTCAAACCGGGGCGCTTGAGGATGGTGCCAGAAGAGCGGAATGCGTGGAACTTTACGGCGCATTTCTGGGGGAATGCATCATTCTCCATTATGGCGGCACATGGATCATGGACAAGGGGGACTGGCGAATTGCTTTTGATGATCAGCGGGTTGTTTCTCCATTTGCCGCGGTTGAAAAACAGATCGAGTGCGGATCCGATAACGGTATTGAGCGATTTATTGGCGTCATTCCCGAACACTTCGGGCTGGAACCCGTCAGTCTTGGAGAAAATACCCGTCTCGAATTTGTCCGGTCTCTGCTGGACCTGAAGCGTGTGCTACAGACACCGAAAGGCCACCGATGTCTGGTCTCACGCAAGCCTCGTGTTCCGATCATCGTCGAGCAATTGAAGGACCAGTTGATGGCTTACTTTGGCCAAACAGACGAACAAGCCGCCATCGCCCAGCTCGGCGAGGACGTAAGAACCCATGCGGGGACAGCCCACATTTTGAAGGACGGTATTGCCCAGGTTCTCGACGACTGGATGTTTGACTGCGTCGGTCTTGTGGAAGGCTGCGCCAACCGCAATGTTCAAGGATCAGAGAGGAAAGCACGTGAATGGTTGCATGCCCTGTTCGTAAAGCTCTTTCCCGATGCCACTCCACCACCCATGTAAAGTAAGGAATCAGTATGAGCATGGATTTGACCTTCCAATCATACCCGACAGGTCGAAGATTGAATTTTGAACGTAAAAATTGCGCCCCGGGAATCGGGCGGTGTGGATGGCGCAAATTTTTGAAACGGGTGCCCTGGACGAATTGCAAATTGATATTGACGCGGGAAATGGTTCCGTGCAAATTCGCCGCATGCACAACCAGAAATATGCCGCTGTCGGGACGACCGTGGTTTGGCAAGACGGTTCTGCCTCCGCGCGGCGCATTCTGCAAACTTTTTCAATTCTATTCACGCTTGCCGCCGGCGCCGGCTGGTTCGGCTGCGGCCAGGCCTGTGCGGCTGATGGCGCGGCGAACAAACCCACGATCTTCGTCCTTGGCGATTCGACGGCTCGGAACTCGGGCAATGGCCGGAGCGGCCAGCCCATCGTCGGCTGGGGCACTCCGCTGGCCGACTATTTTGATTCCGCGAAAATCTCGGTCGCCAATGTCGCCCACGCCGGAACATCAAGCCGCACCTATTACAACAACACGAACGACTGGCCGTCGGTCCTGCCCCGGATCAAGGCCGGCGATTTCATGTTGATCGTGTTTGGCATCAATGACGGCGGCCCGCCGCGCGCCGTGCGGGATCGCGGCTCCATTCCGGGCATTGGCGATGAGACGGTTGACCTCAAGCGGGACGACGGCACGGTGGAGACCGCCCACACTTACGGCTGGTATATGTCCACGATGGCCAACGCCGCGCGGGACAAGGGCGCGCGCGTTTATTTTTTAACGGTCACCGCCCGCAACATTTGGACGAATCCCAAGGCAAAATTCCGCGACGCCACGCCGATTGATCCGCTGCCGGCCGATTACGATCCCAGGCAGGATAAAATCGAACGCGGCACCGCGAACGGCCAATACACCCAATGGACGAAGCAACTCGGCCAGAAGCTCCATTTGCCGGTGCTCGATCTCACCGACCTTTGCGCCGACAAATACGAACTGATGGGCCGCGAAAAGGTGAACGCCCTTTACAGCGACCACAACCACACCTATCTGCCCGGCGCGGACATTGTCGCCGCCTCCGTGGTGTCCGGCCTGAAGGCGTTCAAGGACAGTCCGTTCATTCCGCTGCTCTCCGAAAAGGGAAAGGCCGTGGCGGCCGCCGACGCCAGGTATGTGAGCGACAATCCCGCGCCCTGACAAGCCAGCCCATTTTAACCAGGCATCATCCACCCCAAAAATTCACATCAAAAATACCAACAACTCAAAATGAAAAACATAACGCGATTCGCCCTGTTGTCTTGTTTAACCCTGCCGCTCCATGCCGCCCAGCCCTGGCAGGAGATTACCGTGCCGACGGTCGCCGAGGCCGCCACCTTGTTTGCCAACCCGCCGCCCGAATACGGCGCCATCCACTGGGCCATTTGGGGCGGCCCGCAGAACGCGCAGCGCATCATCTCGGACATAGACAAGATCGCCGCCAATGGCGGCGGCGTTTATATGATCAACAACTCGCGCGGCGTGCAGCCCAAGTATCTCTCGCCCGAATATCTGGGCCTGGTGAAGACCGCCGTCCAGGAAGCCAAGAAAAACAACATGAGAGTCTGGATTGAAGGCGACTGCGGTTACCCCGACGGATTCGCCGGCGGTCTGATCAGCGAGCAGTTTCCGCAGTTGGGCATGCAAGGCATCGTCTCTGATGCTCATGTCACCGTCGCCGCCGGTCAGACGCTCGATATTCCGCTGCCCTCTGATACGCTGGGCATCGTGGCCAATCCACGCCCCGCGGCGGCGGCGCCGCCCGCGGAGGCTCCCGCCGCTGCGGCGCCTGCCGCGGCGGCACCGACAGCGGAAGCCCCAGCGCCGGCGGGCAGGCAGTTCCCGGTGCCGGCTGACGGAATCTTCAAATATTCAGTGCCAAGGGGCGGAGGCGGGGAGTTGATTGTTCAATTGCCCAACGCCGAAGTGCGCTACAACCTTACGACCGGGGAGCCGTTCTCCATCCAGGTGCCGGCGGACACTAAGAGCATCTCCCTCAGGGGTGGCGGTGGCGGCGGCGGCGCCCGGGGGCGTGGTGGTCGCGGCGGCGGCGGTGGCGCGGGGGAGGAAGCGCCGGCGAGCACGGTGGTGCCGTTGCCGGCTGACGGACATCTCAAATGGACTGCCCCCGCCGGCACGGGGTCCTGGGAGCTTACTTTCATCCGGCACGCCTTCCGCACCTCGCCCACGCGCAACGACAATGGGATAGACGGCGGCGCCACCAAGGACAGCCTTTATTCGCTGATTGACTATCTGAATCCCGCGGCGACTGACAAGTATTTGGAACTCATTTATGGAGCCTATGAGAAGGTGGTCGGCGACGAATTTGGCAAGACCGTCCTCGGCTTCCGCGCCGATGAAACCGACTACACGGGCGTCAGTCCCTGGACGCCCAAGCTGCTCGAAACCTTTCAAGCGATGAAAGGCTACGACTTCAAACCCTACATCCCCCTGATCTTCGGCGGCGGCCGGTTGACACCAGAGGCGCAGCGCGCCAAGGCCGACTACTGGGATGTCTGGAGCGCCATGTTCCGCGATAATTTCTACAAGCGCATGCAGGACTGGTGCGTGGCCCGCCACATGGAATTTTGCGTCCATCTCAATCACGAGGAGAAGATGCTGGGCCGCGGCGAAGGCATGATCAGCAACGAAGGCTCCTTCTGGCGCGACATGGTTTATGTCGGCGTTCCCGGCATTGATAATCTCAACCAAATCCGGCCGGGAATTGTCGCCGATTTCCCCAAGATCGCCGCTTCGGCCGCGCATGTCTATGGCCGGCCCCAGGCCTGGGAGGAAGAGGGCGGCGGGACCGGCGCGGACGGGAAGTTCGTCGCCGATTACAACCTCGTCCACGGAGTCAACTTCAACAATATCCGCGGCCTCAACGCCGACGGTGGCTCGGAAATCGGCCATTATGTCAGCCGCTCCCAGGTCCTGCTGGCCATCGGCCGGCCGGCGGCGCAGGTCGCGCTCCTTCATCCCACGGACAGCATGTGGATGGGCGACCAGGAATCCGACGACGTGCAGGTCAAGATTGTGACGGAGTTGATGCAGCACCAGGTTGACTTTGACCATATTGACTCGGATTCGCTGGCATCAATCTGCACCCTTGAAAAAGGCGGGTTGAAAAACTTGAGCGGACAAATCTACCGGGGCGTGGTCGTCCCGACCTCCACCGTGATTACAAAAGCCGCGCTGGAGCGCCTGCGCGCGTTTGCCGCCGGTGGCGGCAAGGTCGTCTTCGTCGGTCGCACGCCCTCGATGGTGGAGGATAAGAGTTTCCTCCATGCCGGTGGCCCGCCGGACTTGGGCTTTGCAACCCTCGAACCAACGCCGGAAATCACCGACCGTGTCATCGCGGCGCTGCCTCCGCCGGACGTCAAACTCGACTCCGCCTGCCCGTCAATCCAATATGTCCACCGCAGCCTGAAGGATGGTGAAGTTTATTTCTTATTCAACGAATCCAAAGAGACCCAGACCCGCACCGTGACGCTGGCCGGCGGCGGCCGGGCGGAAGTGTGGGACGCGGCCAGCGGGAAGATTAGCCCGCTGGACAGCGACACCAAGGCGGGGGCGGGCAGCGTGACCGTGCCGCTGACGCTTGCGGGACAGGAAGCGCGCCTCATCGTGTTGAGGAAATGACGAAATTCCAGCTAATTCCGGCTAATTCCGGCTATATCCGGTTAATTCCGGCATATTATTTAACGCTCAACCCGCGATTTTCGGGTTGAGCCTGCTATTCCTGTCATTGCAAACTAGGTTCCTATGAAAACGTTTTCCATTTCCTCGTATCCGCTCGTCGCGCTGGTTGCTTTGTTTGGGGTTGCGCCACTTCACGCCGCTCAACCGTGGCAGGAGGTCACCGTGCCGACGGTGGCCGAGGCGGCCGCCTCATTCGCAAATCCGCCCAAGGAATACGGCGCCATTCATTGGGCCACGGGATTTCCCCAGCCCAGGGAGCGCATCCTGTCGGACATCGCAAACATTGATGCCAATGGCGGCAGCGTCTATATGATCAACAGCGGCGGCCGGT
>Ga0181517_10005869_pt1 | contig 10681 bp, 9 predicted proteins | sample PEATcosm2014_Bin_31_FD_119748 | JGI IMG/M metagenome (GOLD analysis project Ga0181517, IMG submission 119748) | Peatland microbial communities from MTU Mesocosm Facility, Houghton, MI, USA - PEATcosm2014_Bin01_30_metaG | ecosystem: Environmental > Terrestrial > Soil > Wetlands > Peat | place... | reverse complement strand
TGCAAATCCCGATAGACATTCCGCTCGGTGGTGCCGCACTCCAGCGCCAGCCGCTTGGCGGTCCAGCCGCTCTCGCCCTGGATGAGCATGAGAATCTTCAAAAGACGGTGAATTCGCCCGTAGTCCGCTGCCATAGAAGTCCTTCCGGCGACAGATGATGCGGTCGTTCTGCCCGAGAGGCAAACCACGTCGTCTTTTTTCTCGGCGATCACTGACATAGGGCGGTCAGTGGCACCCGTCATAATCCCGTCCACGAAGAAAAGGAGCCGGTCATGTTGAAGGAAACCGAGGTGATGTCGCAGGTGAAGCAGTTCTTGAAAGAACGAGGGTATCCGCCCTCGTGCGACAAGCATGGAGTGGTGCGGGGATGGTTCAGCAGGGACAAGATGCAGTGCCAGTGGTCCATCCGCATTGGCGGCCACGGTGGCGAGATCGTGACGTTCCGGGCGTATTGCCCGATGAAGGTGCCGGCAGCCCGACGTGCGGCTGCGGCTGAATATCTGATGCGGACGAACTGGGGACTCAGTTTTGGCAGTTTTGAGATCAACTGGTCCAACGGCGAAGTGATGTGCCGCACCAGCATCCCGGCGACCGAATCGAGCATTTCGGAAAAGGCCATGGAGCATCTGATCTATGCCTCTGGTTATCTGGTGGACCGCTACATGCCGGGTCTTTTGGCGGTGGCACTGGGAAATGCAGATCCCCAAAAGGCGGTAGAGGACGCCGAGAGGAATGACTCCGCGCCGGAGAGTGAACCCGTCGCAACCGAAGAAAACGCAGGTTCGGATGCGCCTGCCGCACCGCCGGACAACACGGCGTCCGAGGATGAAAATCCAACAACGACACGCCGCCGCAGGCTGTTTGACAATGAGAATTGAGTTGCCGCGTTGCGTCCTGTGCGGAGAACGCTTTGCGGTTGAATTCGGCTATTGCCCGCCGTCGCCTAGGGTGGGGGCGACGGCGGGCTGTTCAATATCATTCACTGACATGAGGCCGTCGGTGGCAGCGGCAGAATTCGCTTCATCGCTCCCGACAATGTTGCACCGGGTGGATATATTGTGGGCATGAACAACACAACGGACGAAAAACCCGAATCAACTGATGCGCCAAACGCCAACAGCCGCAACCCGGATCATTACCAAGGAGTTGTAATGTCGCCAGAAGAAAGACAAGTCGCCTTCCTTTGTCGCCTCGCAAAAATGACAGAGGCCGGCCCCGGCAATTCGTTTCCTTGGGCGGAGGTTGGTGCCCCCCTGGGCCTTGACCAAGAAGTCTCGTCGCGGGTCGCTCTGGCGCTGGAGAGACTCGGTTTTGTCATGCTTACCTCCCGCGGCGTCTGGCTGACCCCCCAAGGGCGGGACAAGGTCGATACTTTTGGGTTTCAGGAAATTCAGCGAACAGCCCTCGTTGTGTTGCGAGCGGCAGAGCCAATTGCGAGAAAAGACGATCTGGGCTTTGTTGAGAAGGCTGCCATCCAAGGGAAACTGAAGCTTACCGACGCCCTGGCCACGGACGTTCTAAACTACTTGGACCAACGGCAACAAATTGAGTGGATTGACGACACCAAAAACACCTTCAAGATCACGTCCGAGGGTTTTGCCCAGTTGCAGCCTTCTTCTCGATCAAACTCAGGCCCGACCATTTTCGGATCCGTTTTTCAGGGCCCCGTTATCGGCAGCCAGGTGGTAAGCGCTGGACGCGATGCCAATCAAACCGGGTCATTCGATTTCGGATCGGACAAAACAGAGTTGATCGCCGTCGTCGCGCAGATCAGGGACGCAATTGCGAGCATGACTGAATTAGCGACAGAGGCTCGGGAGGACGCGCAAGAGTGTATCCAGACACTTGACACACAGCTCGGTCGTGAAAAGCCAGATGGTGATCGCGTCAAGGCGAGTCTTGATTTTCTGGCAAAAATCTTAAAAGTCGCAACCAGCCCATTGGCGAAGACTGCCTACACAGCTTTACTGCACTGGGTCGCAGCCCATAATTTTCATTTTTAGTCGGCCAGCTTGAAGCCATACTGAACGCTTGCGAACTCCGCAGGGAGCATTTTCGCTAACTGGTTGGTGACGCGCTGACGCATCTCGATGGCCATCTCGACAAGAGGGGCAATTTCTTCTTTTTTGAGGTCGTCGGCAGCCCGATGCGGATATAGGAGTTTCAGCATCCCGGCGACGGTCTTCTTGATCGCGTCCTGATTGCGCCCGGTCATCGCGCCCAGGTCAACCCAGCGGTTCACATGGGTCTGGAAATTCAGCCGACGCAGCTCCGCGAAAATCTCGGCCATGTAGTCCGTCAAGAAGCCGTAGCCCAGAGCGTAGTTCTCGGGCCGTATTTTGGGCATCTCCCATCCCGGCAGATAGGCGTGGATGCGATCCAGAAAGGCCGCATCCTTCAATTCGTCTGGCAAGACCTCGAATAGATGGTGATATCGCTGCGCCGGCTGACGTTTCTCCAGGTCCGTGTCGATGTTGCCGCCAAGCACGATGGAGCAGGAGGCGGAAAACTCCTGATCGCCACGGCTGAACTTGCCGGTTTGCATGTAGTCCTTGAGCACGCTGATGCTCGCCTCGGCGTCGTCAAAGTGAGTGTTGGCGATTTCGTCGAAGAACACCACATGCTTTAGCCCGACGACGCCCAGCTTGCGCGTTCCCTTGTTATAGAACAGCGTGGCTGGCGTTGCCTTGCCGCCGGAAACCACGAAAGAACGGTTGGAGGTATTGCGGAACGTGTAAGTTTGCCTTCCCATTCGCCATCAATCTCGTCGCCAACATCCTGTTCATGCCGATCTTTTCGGGATTGAGGAACGTGCCACTGGCGGCAGTGGACATTCTGATTGTGTGGGCGACGACTATTTGCTGCGGCGTTGCCGTGTGGCCGCAGTATCGCTGGGTCGCAGTGGTCCAAGGACCGTATTTCGTCTGGGTGTCGATAGCGACTGTGCTGCAATTGTCGATCACGGCAATGAATTGGGGGCGGCGATGATCCCGCCTCGCGCCGGCACCGGGATTCGTCGGATCAATGCGTCCGCCCATTTCTCCTCCACCCAGTAATTCCAAATCCGCCGCCAAATTGTAATCGACTTCACCAGCGTCCCCGGTATAATGCCCTCAGCATCAGGAACGGTCCGGCGGAAGTCGGACCTGCCAACCGGGCGGGAGTGCCACGGTGGCTTGGCCGAGGCTTGTGAGCTTCAGCCGATGTGCGAGCGGCGATTGACCGCTTGAACAATAACTCCACGCAGTTTGAGCCGCGTTTCCCGATGAGGACGCGGCTCTTTTCGTTGGTGTCCTGATTGCGCGATAGGAGATCAACGTCATGGCAATTCCACAAGGTTTGGTAAAGTGTCCCGTTTGCGGTGAATATCGCGGCAACGTCCGAGCAGGGGATCTGAACTGGGGCTGGTCCGTTGGGATTGATCCAGAGAAGAGAATCGGCGTCAGTTGTCTATGTACCGGCATCCTTTGCGGAAGGTGCGGGAAGAACAAAATCCACCGACCGTGCTCGAACTCGTATGAGGAAGATGGCAACTGCATCGGGCACTGGCCCTATTTCTCGGGGATGATGCCGTGCGCGGAGTGCAGGCGCAAAGCTGACAAGGGCTGATTCCGCCTGAGCGGATCGAGGACGCCGGGACGCTTGCGGGATTGGCGGTGATGTGGGATACGTCGTCACACTGCCCGGCGCGTTATACTTTGCCACAATAGGTTCCCGCCCGGAGATTGCGGAAATTTGGTGATCGAATGAGAATTGAGGAGTTACCTGCCAGCCCAGCTAACCCAGAACTCGTCCAGACCGAAGCAAGGGACATTCGAGGACTTGACCTGTTGGGCCTTCGATCACCTGCCGAGGCGGTCGCAGTTGGTCTACTGGACGGCGTGACGACGATCACGCCAAATGTGCGATATTTCGGACTCCGGAGTTGGATTATTCTTCGGTATCTGAAGCTCGGCGGCCTGAAGGACTGGAGAAGCTTTACTACCTTTGCGGCAAAAGTGGAAGCGGCTGTTGCATTGGCAAGTGCCCTTTGCAAAGACACGACCGGCGGTGTTATCGGGCGCGAACGCGCGACTTCGACTGTGCAAAAGACGGACGGACCACTCCCTCTCACTCGCTTGACCAAAATCCTCGCCGTGTCCGTGTACGCTGGATCGTCAGAGAGTCTTGGGCTTGGAAGCACGCAAGGAGGCATTCCCGGCTTGACAAAAGAGCGAGGTCTTTTGCTGGCCCAAGCATTCGACCGTCAAGTCAGCAACGATGACGTTCTCTACGCGGTGACACTGGGCGATGACGGTCAGACGTTCAGCCGCCACCGGCTTGCCAGCCTTGGTACCCGGCTGACAATGGCCCCACCGATTGGCGAAGAGCGAGAACTCATTCTGAAGGCGATTTTCCCTCCTTCTCCTCGACGGCGAGAGCTGCCTCGCATTGCTTCGTATTGTCTGCTACTACATGCGTGCGAGAAATTGGGCGGCGAGGTTGATGAAGCCGATATATTTCAAATTGCCGCTGCACGCAATCTCGATGGCATTCCGGAGGAGTTGCACCTGATCTGCGACGGCTGGACTCGCTTTGTTATTCGCGACCTTCTGGTATTGGTCCACGAAGCAGCTGTGAATCTCGTCTTGGCGGAACTCATGCAATCCGCAGGTTCCGAGAAACGCCGTCCGCTACGCGAAGTTATTGCGGCGTGCGTTGGGGAGAATTTGGACGAGTGCTTGGACGAGTTCTTGGATCGGCTCGCAGATCCGTCGTTTGCGACCAAATGTTCAGCTCGACAACTCCAGCAAGCCACTGTGTTCCCTTTGGCGGTCTCAAAGTTCGCAAGCCGTGGCCCGTGGGTAACGGAAACGGAACTCGCCGCATTTGCTCAGACGATTCAGCGAACGTGCGAAATTCTGCTTAGCCGCAATAAATGGGAGCCGGACCAAAATACTGGCGAGGCACGTAAGCGTATTCCGCTTATCGAAGAAATACGGAGCCGATACGTAAGCGAGGGCCGCGGCGACGACTTTGACCAGATCATTGGAGATGGAACGCTCTGGCTGGTGCTAATGGGATCGCTAACGGTGCTCTCCGGTGATCCGAGTCGGCTGTTTGCACGAAATCTGATCCTGCGTGACGTAGCCCGTTATCCTGCCTTGTTTGCCCGAATCGTGCCGGAGCTTCTCGCTCCATTGGCACGACGAATTAAGTCTGATGCTGATGCCGATCCGCTCGACCGAGCAAAACGGGTCGTCCATGCTTTTGATAATCTTGAAGGGTTCCTCAGGCCTCGCGTCGATAATCTGAAGGCGAACGGCGCATCCGGTGCAAAGGTCGATGATTGGCTTTGGAATACGGGCGTGGGCTTCGCTCAGATTCTTGAATTGGGGGAAGATGGGAAGGCGAAGGTTCATGTTCCAAAGAAAGCCGAGACGCTAAACAGTGTCCTACTCTCATTCTATGTCAATCTTCGGATACTCGCTGAGCAGGATTTCAATTTCCGTCGGCTGCTTGCTGCTTGTGCCGCGACGTGATCATCGGGATTGACGGCTGCATGTCTCGCTTGGTGTCCCAGCCCGCGTGGACACGATGCAGATGCTCAAGCCGATGCGATTTTGCTGTATCCAAGGCCCGGCCACTTTCTCAAAGAAAGGACTCCCCCATGACCCAAATCCACCTGAAACTCACCAGCGGCGACGGCGTGTCCGTCTACAACGCCGACCAGGGCATCGTCTTGCAGGTTCGCCGGCTCGTTCATGGCGACGACGACCCAACCGCAAACTCGTTCAAGTCCGGTGTCGTCCTGACGCCAGCCGAAGCGACACGAGTGGCGGCGGAGTTGCTGGCGATTGTGGGGAGGGAGTTGAGGAAGGAGTGAGTCGAGCGGTTCGCTGGCGGCGAGGAAACAATTGTACCGGGATAGGGGGTACCCATAGGGGGAGTCAGAAAATCAAGGAATCTCTTTTCGCTGGCGGGAATCCCTTAGCGGCTTGTGCGGCTACGGTCTTCTTCTTCAATGCCTGCTGAAAATCCACAGCAAAATCACGACTGGGATTGAGAGCGGCCCCAGCATGAAGCCAAGCATCAAGCCGAGCAGGAGCAGAGGGAGGCACATCGTCTGGCAGGATCGTAGGGAGGGATGGCGGGGTAGCAAAGGCGGGAAGCGGGCTGCAACGCCAGCGCGCCGACGGTGAAGCGTGAGTTTCATTCGATTGCCGAACTCGGCAAGACTGCCTCTTGTCTGCGGAACGTGGACATTGCCGCCGTGCCGGCCGGCGTTTTGGCTTCGTCCAAACAACATTCAGGCACGATTGGGATCGCTGCCCTTAAAACTGCCCTGAATCCTGAGGTCAAACTCGAAGAAAAGGGGGCAGCCGGGGGAAGGATGGCGAACGCTATATTTATCGCAAGTTCAACACGGGCAAGGAAATCTGCATTTTTCTCGAAAAAATCGAGATTACCGGATGGTTTCCCGCCCTCTCCGTTGGGCCGGTGGGCAGTTTTGCAAGCTGCTGTCTGGCCTCAGTTTGTGATTCGTTCTCGATTCTTGACTGCCCAATTGGCCTCAAATTGCCCTTTGCGTGTCTCGGCGGATAGAAGGCGAGGGAGAAACGCGCCCGCCGATCACATTACTCTAGCCTCTTTTGAGGTTGCCACAAATCCCGTCGCATCGGCGGATTTGTCTTGCACCATACCAGACGCCGCATAAAATACCGGCGAGGCTTCGACAACCGCCCCGCTCCGGCTGGTTCTGGCGGAGTCCGGCGGGAAAAGACATGGAAACCACTCGCCCCGGTCCGATTCCCGCCGCCCCAGGCGCCCAACCGCCGACGCGAGATTAGGAAGGGATGGCTGCAAATGTGGCCAAAAACGAGATGCGTCCCCGTTCCATTTCCCACGCCGAGGACATTCTTACGAGTTCATAGGAAATGAAATGGCTAATCCAGAATTAGACAAGATATACGTTCGGATTTTGACGACGGGCCTCATTGCGGTCCGAAATGCCGCTGATGCCGGGGATCTGGCGCGATGCAGGGCAGAATCGCACCATCTGCATAACCTACCGTCCCTGATAGGCGAGCCGAACGAAAAGCGACATCTGTTCTACTTCGCTTCAGAAAAGACTGCTTACTTAAAATGGGTCTTGGAATCAGGACGAAAGGAGGTAAAGGAATTCGTGGCTTTGCATTATCTTCCACAGTGGAAACGAATCGGAGAGATCCTTCATGTGGATGAAATTCTCGGCGAAGGGGAACGGAACGGGAACGTAGCTTGTTGACGTAGACCTTAGTAGTCATTGATTGACGCAAACCAGGGAATGGGGCGGCGACGGAGCCTGTGTTCACATCGTATTTCGTGTTTTTGGTCTTGCGGCGCCCGCGGAATTTGTCCGGCAGAGGAAATGACCGCGACAGGCGCGACGGCCGGGCATGTGCCGGTATCGCGTCGCTGGCGCGAACTTGGCTCATATCCAGAACGCGGTGGCAGAACTTCGTCCTGAGATAGACGTCCGACTGCAACGTGACCAGGGCCGACAGGAACAGCCCGACGCCGAATCCGTAAAGCCCAACCATGATCCATCCGGTGCTGTGGCGCCATGGCTAATGGAACCAACGGCTGGTTCGCCACCATCGGCACAGGACGAAACGTGGCGGCGGTGCCGAAACATGTGGCGGACGTTGCGGACGCCATGATGTGGGCATCGTCCTCCGCGCCCGGCGGCGGTAGGATGTCGGCATGTCGCAAGTCCCGGTCGAACAGGCGCTGCAAGTCGCCATTGCCCACCATCACGCCGGGCGGCTTCAACAGGCCGAATCGATTTATCGGCAGATACTCGCCGTGCGGCCGAACCATGCGGAAGCTTTGAATCTGCTGGGGGCGATATCAGGTCAACTGGGCCGCCCGGATCAGGCCATCGATCTGATTCGCCGGGCCATTGCCGCAGCGCCGGATAACCCCGTCTACCACTTTCATCTTGGCACACGCCTTCAGAGCCAGGGCCGGCTCGATGAAGCCACTCTCTGCTATCAGCGCGCGGTGGCTCTCAAGCCCGACTATCCCGAGGCGCATCTCAATCTGGGGAACGTGTGGAGGGCAAAGGGACAGCTCGACCCGGCCATCGCCTGCTACCAGAGGGCATTGGAGATCAAGCCAGACTACGCCGACGCCCACAACAATCTCGGCAATGCCTGGAAGGATAAGGGACAACTCGATCAGGCCATCGCGTCCTATCAGCGCGCGATAGTTCTCCAGAGCGAATCCGCCGAAGCGCACACGAATCTCGGCAGTGCATGGTATGACCTTGGCCAACTCGACAAGGCCATCGAGTGTTACCAGCGGGCGCTGGAACTTGATCCCCAGCTTGCCGCGGCTCACACCAATCTCGGTAATGCCTGGAGGAGCAAGGGCCAACTGGATCGGTCCATAGCCTGCTACCAGCGGGCGCTAGCGCTGCAGCCGGACCTGGTCGAGGTCCAGGTGAACCTTGGTGTCGCCTGGCAGGAAACGGGCCAACTGGACAAGGCGATGGCATGCTACCAGCAGGCGCTGGCGTTGAAGCCGGATTATGCCGTTGACCGCACCAGCCGGGCCGTTGCGCGGAACGCAAACGCTCAGGTCAACCCGGCCGGCGCCTGTTACCAGACGGCGCCGGGTCCGAAGCCGGATTTGGTCGAAGCTTTCTGCAGTTTGGGCAGCGCTTTTTTCGACAAACGCGAGATTGACCATGCGATCGTCTGCTTTCAACAGGCTCTTGTTCTCAAACCCAGGTTCGCCGAGGCGCATACGGCACTGGGCCTGGCCTGGAAGAAAAAGGGGGATGCAGATCAGGCCGTCGAGTGTTACCAGCGTGCGCTGGAACTCGATCCCGAACTTGCCGCGGCTCACACGTATCTTGGCGTGGTTTGGAGTAGCGAGGGGCAACTGGATCAGGCTATTGCCTGTCACCAGCGGGCGCTTGCCATCGATCCGGAATTCGCCCTGGCCTGCAACAACCTCGGCAACGCATGGAAGGACGTCGGTCGGCTCGACCGGGCCATCGAGTGCTACCAGCGCGCCATCGCCGCCGATCCCCTATTTGTCAGTGCTTATGACAACCTCCTGTACGCCTGGCCGTTCCATCCGGACTTTGATCCGAAGAATCTGCTGACCGAATCCCGGAAATGGAATCAACTGCATGCCCAACCCCTGGAGTGCTTCATCAGGCCCCACGCCAACGACCGCAATCCCGAGCGACGTTTGCGCGTCGGCTATGTTTCACCCGATTTCCGGCGGCACTCGGTCAGTTTCTTCATGCTGCCGCTGCTGGCCAACCACGATCGCGCCGCTGTGGAGGCCTACTGTTATGCACAGGTTCCCGTCCCCGATGGGATCACCGCCGGACTGCAAAGCCATGCCGACGCCTGGCGAAACATCGTCGGACTTTCCGACCAGCTTGTCGCCGACATGATTCGACACGACCAGATCGACATTTTGGTCGATCTGTCGCTGCACATGTCCAACAACCGGCTGCTGGTGTTCGCGCGCAAGCCGGCTCCGGTCCAGGTGACGTGGCTTGGCTACCCGGGCACGACCGGGCTGGCGACGATGGATTACCGGCTTACCGATCCGTATCTGGATCCGCCGGGACTTCATGACGCCCTCTATTCAGAGCGTACCGTTCATCTGCCGGACACGTTCTGGTGTTACGATCCGCTTTCCAGCGAACCCGGCGTTGGCGCGCTGCCGGCGGCGAGCAATGGTTGGATCACATTTGGCTGCATGAACAATTTCTGCAAGGTCACTGGTGATGCGCTGGCCCTGTGGGGCAGGATTCTCAATGCGGCTCCGAGGTCACGATTGATCCTTCTGGCGCCGCAGGGAAGCGCGCGGCAGGTGGTGCTTGATCGCCTGGGGCAAGAGGGAATCAGCCCCGAGCGGATCGAATTCTTAGACCGACAGCCCCGCCTGGCTTATCTCCGCACTCATAGCCGGATCGATATCACGCTGGACACGTTTCCCGTCAACGGCCACACCACCAGCCTTGATTCGCTCTGGATGGGAGTTCCGGTCGTAACGCTTGTCGGCCGGGACGTGCTTGGCCGGGCCGGCCTCAGCCAACTGATGAACATGGGACTTGCGGAACTGATTGCCCGCACGAGCGAAGATTATGTGCGAATCGCCGGCGACCTGGCGGCCGATCTGCCGCGCCTGAGCGAACTGCGCGCCACGCTGCGGCAGCGTATGCAAAACTCGCCGCTCATGGATGCTCCCCGCTTTGCCCGCGGTATCGAAACCGCCTATCGAACCATGTGGCGAACGTGGTGCGCGCAATGACGCGGAAACACCTCAGAAATGCGGTGAATCCTCGCCGGTCTGTCGGCGCGATCATGATCGCCTGGGCGGCGATGGGTCAATCGGCCAAGACCGAGGCTTCCGGCTCCAGCCAATCGGCGCTAATCGTCGTATCCGAGAAGATCGCGCTGACTGAGGCGCCCGATGATGGTATCACTGCTCCCGTTGCGGCGCTCTTGACGGCAGACGAGTTGGCCACGGCGGCTGCGCCGCTGGCGGTTACGCCCGCGCTGTCACCGATGCCGTTCAGGTGGGCGCCCAGATCGTTGATAATGGCCGCGACATCATTGATGTTCACGATCCCTTCTTTGAGCACGTCCCCGCCGGAATATCCAGCCGAATGGCCCAGGTTGTTGATCGC
>Ga0181517_10005868_pt1 | contig 10683 bp, 7 predicted proteins | sample PEATcosm2014_Bin_31_FD_119748 | JGI IMG/M metagenome (GOLD analysis project Ga0181517, IMG submission 119748) | Peatland microbial communities from MTU Mesocosm Facility, Houghton, MI, USA - PEATcosm2014_Bin01_30_metaG | ecosystem: Environmental > Terrestrial > Soil > Wetlands > Peat | place... | reverse complement strand
GTTGTTGCTCATCATGCTCATCACCGTGCAGGGAACCACGCCGAAAAACTCTTCGAGCGAGGTCCAGCACTGAATGGCGATGATGGAAACTTCGGTCTGCGCCATCCACTGGTCGATCACCGCCCCCAGCTTCGCCATCTTCATGAGCGCCGTGTCGGGCACGCCGCTGGTGGTGACGTAACGGTGGATTTCGTTGAGCTTGGCGACGGCCAGCGGGTCGTCATCCTTCATGCGGTTGATGCGCCCCAGGATTTCGGAGAGGTCAATCGGCTCGACGGAAATGCCGGCGCCTTCCAGAAGCTTCTCGCTATAGCGGACGGTGTTGAACGCAGCCGGCCGCGCGCCGATGGCGCCGATGCGCAAGCGCTTGAGACCCTTCACCACGCGGCACACGGCGCCGAACCACTCGAGATCCTGCCGGAAGAGATCGGAATCCGGAGCTTCAGTATGGCGGGTGGTCAGCGAATATGGGATGCCGTACTGGCTGAGGTTGTTGCAGGCCGACATCTTGCCGCAGAAGCTGTCGCGGCGATCACGGATCGACATCAGTCCGGGCGTATCCGGCGTGGCCTGCACCAGCACTGGCACGTTGAGCCCGGCCATCCGCAGCGTGTCGGCGATGCCTCGCTCGTCGCCGAAATTGGGCAGCGTGACGATGACGCCGTCGAGAGTCTCGCGATGCCGCTTGAACAGATCGGCGCACTTGCCCGCCTCGGCGCGCGTCTCCACAGCGCCATACTTGGTGTCTTCGGGACCGGGCACGACCACGGTGTGGCCCGCCTTCTCCAACACTGCGATCATGTCCGCCCGCCCGCTCTTGGCCAGGTGGTCTGGGAAGAAGCCGCGATTGCCGACGATTACGCCGAAAGTCATTGCGCGCGTTTTGCCGTTGCTCATAGTCAGTTTGCCTCTTGGATTGCGATTCGAAAACCGATTCTAACTTGTTTCGAGACGAAACGGCGCGCAGCGATCGGCAGGGTAGGCCGGTGCTCACCATCGTCAGTATTCCGACTTCCCCTTAACCCGGAGTACCATACCCGTAAATGCGATTCCTTCAACTGCTCTTTCAGATCTTCTTTGCGCACCGCAGGTCGAGGAAAAACCTGGACAGTTGTCGGCGTGTCGGGATGTTGGATCCCGTCATGGCGGCCTATCGTTTGGGTCAGTATGAGAAGGCGAGAACGCTCACCAGCGACCCCTTTCTTCAGGCAGAGATGCTGATCCAACTCGACCGCGCGGCGGAAGGCGAACAGTTGCTTCGTCAGATGGCGCAGACCGAGCAGGAACCGAAAAGGATGGCGATGGTGCAAAGCCAGATCGGACAGGTGCTGATGCGCCAGCAGCGGTACGACGAAGCGATGGAGTGTTTCGAGCGTGCGCTGCGCGATTGGCCCGAGCGCGGTTCCACACACCGCGACATCGCGGAGTGGTGGCTGCGACAAGGCAGTAACTCCGCCGAAGCGCTGCGCTGGGCGCGGCTGGCTGTGGAAAAGGAAATGGCGGGCCGCGGCCTTTCGGCGGATTCGAAAGCCATCAGCCTGGGCCAGGAACTGGCAACGCTGGCCTGGAGCGTGGCTGTTCACTCGCACGATGAGGCGGAAGTGGATCGCCTCGCCGATCAGGTTGCCTTTCCGGGCACTACGCCCATGTGCTCGCTCGCCATGTCGAGCGTCCACTTCGGCAAGGCTTACGCCGCGCTTGGCTATACGGACCGGGGCGCACTATATTTTGAATCAGCCGCCCAGCAGGACCCCAACGGCATCTGGGGGCGGGAAGCGGCCTGCATGATCGCCGCGAACCCGAAATGACCGCGCAGGCGCGGCACGCGAGATCGAGGAATCGCAGAACCCGGACACCAAGGCGCCCCATTACCGAAAAAACGATGTGATTGGTTCCTGCTAGCCCCGATTTCCGCCGTTTCAAGGTGGAGCGGCGCGAGCGGCGGTCCGCAAGAACACCGGCGGCAAAAGACCGCCGGCGTTACCGACGTCCTGCTACGATGGCATCTATGAAAACCAGCCTGTTTCGCGCCTTGCTGCCGTGGCTGGCCGCGGCCGTGGTGGCCCTGCTCGGCGCCTTGGCAGTCCGCTCTCAAACGCCGGCGCCGGCGCGCTTTGCGGCGGACCGGATGGACACGTTCCTTTACGGCGCCGCCTTTTATGAAGAGTACATGCCCGAGGACCGGTTGGAAAAAGACGTCCAACTGATGGAGCAGGCCGGCATCAATGTGGTCCGCGTGGGCGAATCCACCTGGAGCGTGTGGGAGCCCGAAGACGGCCGCTTCGAGTTCGCCTGGATGGACCGCATCGTCGAGCGGCTGGCGCGGGCGCACATCCGCGTCATCATGGGCACGCCCACTTACTCGATTCCGCCCTGGATGTTCAAGGAGCACCCGGAGATTCTGGTGACGCGCCTGGATGGCCAGAAGGCCACCTACGGGCTGCGCCAGAACATGGACATCACCAACCCGGATTTTCTGCGCTACTCCGAGCGGGTGATTCGCAAGATCGCGGAACACTACCGCGACAATCGGGCCGTGATCGGCTATCAGATCGACAACGAAACTTCCTCGAATGGCACCGCGGGACCGAATGTCCAGGCCGGCTTCGTGAGCTACTTGCGGGACAAGTTCTCGACCGTCGAGCGCCTGAATCAGATCTGGGGACTGGTTTATTGGGGGCAACAACTGCACGACTGGAGCGAGGTCCCGCCGCGCAACGGGATCCTCAATCCCGGCTGGAAACTGGAATGGGACCGCTACCAGGAATCGCTGACGACTCGCTTCCTGGCGTGGCAGGCCGGGCTGGTTCGCGAATACCTTCGGCCGGATCAGTTTGTGATGCAGGATTTCGGCGGTGCCACCCGCGGCGACGTCAGTGAACACGAGATTTCGAAGAGCCTGGACATCGCGGGCATCAATCCCTACCACACCACCCAGGATGGCTACGACGGGGAAGGGTCGAGCTACGGCGGCGACTTTGCCCGGTCGCTCAAGCGAACCAATTACCTGGTGACCGAAATCAACGCACAGACCATCGGCTGGGATTCGCGCTCACAGTTTCCGCCGTATGACGGGCAATTGCGGCAGGACGTGTACCTGATGGCCTCGACCGGCGCCAACATGGTGGAGTACTGGCATTGGCACTCGCTGCACTACGGGCAGGAGACGTACTGGAAGGGCGTGCTCTCGCACGACCTGGAGCCTGGCCGCATCTACGCCGAGGTGTTGAAGACCGCGCACGAATTGGAGCGTGTGGGTCCGCACATCGTCGATCTGAAAGCGGCTCACCCGGTGGCTCTGCTCTACAGCAACGATTCGCGCCGCGGCACCGACTACATGCCGTTCCTGACGTCGCAACCGACCGGCGACATGCCCTGGCACCACTGGCAAGGCTACGATCTCGAAATGCGGCGGCTCTACGGGGCGCTCTACCGGCTCAATGTGGGGGTGGATTTCATTTTCCCCGACACGGAAGACTTGAGCGGGTACAAAGTGATCGTGGTACCGCCGCTGTATATAGCGAGCGACGCGCTGCTCGGGCGGCTGGTGGAATACGTGCGCGGCGGCGGGCACCTGGTGTTGACGCTGAAGAGCGGATTCTGCGATGAGTATTCGACCGTGCGGGCCGCCATGGCTCCGGGGCCGCTGCGCGAAGCCGCCGGCATCCACTACCAGGAGTTCTCCAACCTGACGAAGCCGCTCGAGCTGCGCGGCGATCCCTTGCAGGCCGGCGCCCAGAACCAGGTGAGCGACTGGGCCGAAATGCTGGTGCTCGACACGGCCCAACCGGTCGCCTATTACGACCACCCGTTCTTCGGAAAGTATCCCGCCATCACCGAGAATCATTTCGGCAAAGGCATGGTGACCTACGAAGGGACGGTTCTGAGCGCACCACTGCAACAGAAGTTGCTGGAGCGCGTTTTCGAACAGGCCCGGCTGACTGGGCCAGACCAGAAACTGCCCTCCGCCGTGCGAGTCAAGCACGGCGTCAGTCGCGCCGGCAAGGCGATCCACTACTATTTCAATTTCTCCTCGACGCCGCAGCGCCTGGTTTATTCGGGTGCCGGCGGCACGGAGTTGCTGTCGAAGCGCGCCGTGGCTGCGGCCTCCGAGTTGACCCTTGAGCCCTGGGGCGTGGCCATCGTGGAAGAAGAGAGAGGGGCCGGCGAACATGCCACCGCGAGGGCGGACCGGTTCTAGGCGTGCGGCCAGCCAGGCTCGTGGTTCGAACCCTTTCGTTCGAGCCTTTTGAGTCGGGCCGTTCCGCCGCGCATGCTATTCTAGAGACTCGAAGGTTAGAGGGGCAGCGAAACACGCATTCCCACGAATGCGGAGAGATGGCCGAGTGGTTGAAGGCGCACGCTTGGAAAGCGTGTATAGGGGAAACTCTATCGAGGGTTCGAATCCCTCTCTCTCCGCCAGAATAAAATCAATAATTTACAGAGAATCGGCAGTTCGGGCGTGCAATAGCGTGCAACTGTGCGAGGACGGATCGGTCTCCAAATGACGGAAGGATTCGATTACGACCCAAATGAACCGTTACGGCTCGTCAAGCCTGGAACGAGGCGCTCCTGGGAGCCGGCACCTCATGAATCTCGCTCAGCGGGCTAGGACGCGCGAAAACCGAACTGGCTCAGAACCATACGTGTGTTAACAGGCTGACCGAAGGGTCGCGGGTTCGAATCCTACCTGGGGAGCCAAATTTCAAAACTCCAGTCGGGATTCGAACTCGATCCTGCTCATCATATTCTGCTGGTCATGGGCAGCCCCGACTCAACGACTGCAACGGGGGTGTGTAAGCTACCAACGCTACGCTGTCGCGCAGAGGTGTTCAATGTAATCTCGCCCAACTCCTTTGGTGGCATGGAGCGTCCAGCGGTTATTCCGATTGAATGCGGCGAACCAGGTATCCACCCGCTCCCCTTCGACTGAATAGACCATGACACTGCCTCGGCCATTCGAAACTGTGTTGCTGCTATACCACAGGAAGCATGCCGAAGGGCCATGGTCCTGAACCCGTCTTTGGAGGTTCATCTCGCTCCGCCGATTTTCAGTAGGATGCGGCAGATGGGGCAGTGGGATCTCTGTGTACTCCGAACCGACCCTCCCATATGACCATTGGCCGAGGACCCTGCTCGGGGCAAATGGAGGGAACGTAGTCTTGTCCTGGTAGAACTCATCTAGCGCCGCATCATATCTGCCCGTGAAGGCAGGCCACTGGAAGTCCACGATTCCCTTGCCAGAGAATTGCAGCCATCTATGATCGAACCAGTTATCGATTTGAATGACCCAGACCTTTGCCGGTGCGTGAGATACGAGTATTCCTCGCAAAACCGAGTTCACCAAACAGACAAAAGCGGGATCGTCGGTGTCCCCGACTGAAAGCTGCACGGTCATGACACCATTATGGTACGAGCCGAACGCGGTTGTCCCTAACCCTAGAGCCGTTTGGGTCCGCGGGCCTATACGTGGGGCTGTCGAAAAACATGGCCACCTCCGAGCTGCTCCTGGGTCACGCCATCCGGAAGTTAGCTGAGGCTCCCCTGGCGAGTTCGAGACGTATCCAGACTGGGTGCCCAAGCTGGATGATCATCGTCGCTGGCCCGGATCATTCTGAAAACAATGAGCTCCCATGGGTTCGATCACATCGCCAACTGGGTGCCAAAAGTTCGAAACGTGTCCAGACTGGGGAGCCAAATTTCGTTTTCCCGGATGCCAGCTATCTGATTGATTTCATTCTGTGTTCTCGGAGAGAGCTCCTCTGGATCGCCCTGTGTGCCTTTGACCCCAGAAAGGACTCGAATCTTCGACAGCGAACTCATCCGGGTTGCATTCCGCAAGCGATTCACACACATCCAGCGTCGGCGCCAGCAATAATTGTCGTGTTGAGCCTTTGGGCTCGGGAACTCCAGTTCCAAACGCTCGAACTCGCCGCCAATCCGTGGCCAAATTCCGGACCGCCGACGATCCAGGAGCAGGCTGGGCGCGGCACTTCGGTGGCTTGGGCGTTTCCCGTCACGTTGAGGTGACGGGGACGTCAAGGGCGTATTTTGTGAGCGGCCGTCTCCATGATAATTTCCAGATCGCGATCGGATTTCGAGTCCCCGGCAATTGCCACGCGCAGCCGGATTCACCAGTTGCTCACGCGGCCGGCTCGGAAGGTGGCGCCTTCCCTTGCAGAAACATGGACAAACTTCCTGCCATGTGAACAAACTCGGCAGGCACCATAATTACGGTAGTGCTGTTATTCTCCGCCCCCACCTCGGCCACCATCTGCATGCGGCGCAGTTCGAGCGCGGCGGGGTTCCCCACCATCAACTGCGCCGCTTCCGCCAGTTTCTTGGACGCTTCCAGTTCGGCCTCCGCTTTGATGATGCGCGCGCGCTTCTCCCGCATCGCCTCAGCTTCCATCGCCATGACGCGCTGCATGTCCTGCGGTATCTCCACGTCCTTCATCTCCAGCAATTCGACGGCGACTCCCCAGGGAGTGATGTTCTCGACTACGTTCCGGCTCAGGATCTTATTGATCTGATCGCGCGCTTTCAGAACTTCGTCCAGATCGTGCTGGCCGATAACATTTCGCAGGCTGGTGAGCGCGACCTGCTGGACGGCAACGCGGAAATTCTCCACATTTAGAACCGCCTTCTGCGGGTCGCTGACACGATACCAGAGTACGGCGTTCACCTTCACCGTGACGCTGTCGCGCGTGATGGTTTCCTGCTGCTCGATAGGAGCGGTGACCACCCGGAGGTCGATGCGGGTTTCGTTCTCGATACCGAGCGGAATCAGCCAGAACAGGCCCGGGCCGCGCAACCCGGTGTAGCGTCCCAGCCGAAACACGACCGCGCGCTGGTATTCTCTAGCGATCCGCAAACCGGACAGCAGGACCAGCAACACGACGAGCACCGCGACGCCTGTCAAATTCATATCAGCAAGCGTAGCACGCAAGTGCGCTTCTGACGCGGCACAAATAAGAATCTTGGGAAGAGGAACTGAGAGGATTCAGTCGGCTGCTTCCGGGACTACGCTATCTGGAAAGAGTCTCGCCTTGGTTCCGAGAAATGCCCCGCAGGGAAAGCACATGAGCGAGAAGTCGCCATATACGGCCAATCGTGATGCCCGCGCGCCAGTAACTACGCTCGAATCTATCAATTAGGGGCGCGTGCACAGATTGGACCGTATATGGCGACAATAACCGGCCAAACTGCTTGACTCTAGGTCGCTTACGCTCAGCTTATCGCGCAACCAGATTTGGCCGGTTATTTTGCCCATGTCGTACATGTGCTCTGTCCCGGATTGCTCCCGGATCACGCACCGTCCGGAAGACACTTTGTGTTCCCTTGGCGAGTTCGAGACGTGTCCAGACTGGGTGCCTGTTATGGACACGGGCCAGCAGTTCGCACGCAGCCCCCTCAAAACAATGGGCGACCTTGGGTTCGATCAGAGGGCCAATTGGGTGGCAAAAGTTCGAAACGTGTCCACACTGGGGAGGCAAATATCAAAACTCCAGTCGGGATTCGAACTCGGTCCTACTCAGCGTATCTTCGGGTCACGGACACCCCGGCTCAACCGTTCGCACCGGCTCTGCATTGTGTTTTTGCGGCCAACTTCGGGAGGGCCGACAAACCGGGAGTAAAGTGACGGGCAGCGCGTTTACATTACTAATCGTGAGCTCTGATCTCTGCTGTTTTGCTTGGCAATACTACCGCGTTCTTGTGGCCGACGGCGGTCATCGGCGGCGTCCCGCAGGGAAGCTCACACCGCTAGAGTGCCGCCATCACCTCGGCGGTCTTCACGATGCGTGCAAATTCCTCGTTGAGGTTCGCCAGGGTCATCGCATGGATATCCTCGGCCGAGTGTTCGTCACCATCGGGACCTGTCCGGTCGAAGGTCCAGGTCGCGTCACGGACCAACCAGGCATCAAAACCGAGATTGCCAGCCATCCGCGTGGTTGTTTCAACGCAATGATTCGTAGTAGCGCCGCAGATTACGGCAGTCCGGATGCCGGCGGCGCGAAGCCTTGCTTCCAGATCAGTTCCGATGAAGGCGCTGTGCACTCGCTTCACGATGACAGGTTCTCCTTCTCTCTCCCGGGCCTCGTCCCTTACGAGATAACCTGTCCGATCGGGAGCGAATGAAGAACCGGGCCGTGTACCCTCGTGACGGACGTGAAAGATCGGCGCACCTTTGGCTCTGAACGCTGCCAGCAGATCCGCAATTCGCGTCAGGGCATCCGGGTTGTTGCGGCGTTGGCCGGCGTCCTCCCATTCGTCAAACGCTCGTTGCACATCAATAACGATGAGCGCGATCGTGGGGGGTGCGGCTGTGCTCATGCTTCCAGCCTGATTTAACGCCATCAACCATGCAAGATGATGTTGCCACGGGTTGTGAGCAGTTCGAAGCCTGAGCTGGTATCGAACTATCGAACTGACCCACTACAAATTGATCCTGCGTTTGAGAGTTTGGTCTATAGGTCCCGACAAGTCCCTGGCCTTGACCGGAAATGAGGCGGAAGCGGTCTGCGACTCTGGCGCCTGCCAGTTCCTCCTGGATCACGCTATCCGGAAGGTATCCTGGGCTCCCCAGGCCAGTTCGAGACGTGTCCAGACTGGGTGCCCGGCATGAACACTGATAGTCGGGTTGCATCGATCAGCCTGAAAACAGTGAGCGTCCATTAGTTCGATTACAGTACCAGTTGGGCCGAAAGAGTTCGAAACGTGTCCAGACTGGGGAGCCAACAAAATCGACGCCTCAACCTCCCGTTTACGGACGACCCCGGTTTGCCAATCGAACTTGCGGGCCATTGGCGGCCAACTTCCGAGTGCCCGACGATCCTCCCAGAACGAATACCTACGCGGTGACCCGAAGGCTGGCCCGTGCGACGCAGCGCCGGGAACGTTCGGCCCCGCATACTGCGATCGGGCGCCCGGCGACCTATTTTGTGCGGAGCCACGGTGAAGACGCACTCCAGAAGATCAAGTGGGCTCCGAGATACTCTCCACCGAAGCTCTGCAACTCATTCTTTGTAAAGGTTCTTCCGGTTGCCGGATTGGTGTACGTCAGGGTGGGTTCCTGGACGGCCATGGCGATCAGGACCAGCTTGTCTTTGTACTGGTGAAAAAACGGGTAGGAGTTATTCATCTGGCCCCTCCTGCTCGGGATAATATCGGGGCCGCCCAGTCCTATGCCGTTCTGTACCGCCAGCTCGAATGTCCGGCTCATATACTTGTGGTCATTGTTCCACTCACAAGGCCAAAAGTTCACATACTGCACAACATAAGACTTCGTGAACGCGGTCCTTGCCGCCTTCATGTTTTCAAGCTCGCCGTTGAAGTAAGTATCGCAGCTGAATCCCGCGGGGCTATGTGTCATATCAACGTCAATTGCTGTTTCTGGCAGATTGACGCCGTACACTCTACCGTCGAACTGCTTCGCCAGGGACTGCAGGAGGATCTGGTATCTCTGCCGGACGTTTGGATTCCACTGATTCGCTACCCATCCACTGCCAACGGGCTTTCGCTCCCCCGGATTGTCCGACTGCGGCGTAATGCCTCCATCGTATGTAGGGTCCTGCATGAGATACGCAGGAACATTCTTATCCTCCGGCCTGAAGAACCGGTCCTGCACCTGAATGAACAGCTTTTTGCGTGCCGCATCCAGCACCTTCAGATCTCCCTCGATCCGCGAAAAATCATATTGGTTCTTTACCGGCTCAAGCGACTTCCAACTGTACACAATCTGCACTCCCTGAATGTCCGGTCTCTTCAATAGGGTGTTTAGTTGCGAGAGATCGCCCGAGCTCGTATAGAGAAAGTTGGCGGGCTCATGCGATTGGGGGGCCGCGAACTGTAGCCCTCCAATGCCGATCAAGTAGCCGACAGTCACCATTGAGATCGCTCGGCTCACGGATAGATTCCGCGTCTTGTTCAGCATGTTCGCTCCGAGCGCAAGGTGCGCAAATGAACGACGTATATCGCTTCTAGCAGGATGCGGAAAAAGGCTTCCACACTCCCAGTTGGCAGGCGAAACCGCCTGCCCCACCGCGGCGGATCAACCGTTTGCGAGGCCATGTGGGGCAGGCATCCAGCCTGCCGAGTCCTTTTTTGCATCCCGCTAGTGAATCTTAACGTAGTTGGGGTCTTTCTTGCGGCACCCCCGTTCCGTCCGTATGACGGCGCGGCCAGAAGTTTGTCCAGCCTCCCTGGCGAGTTCGAGAGGTGTCCAGCTTGAGGGCACAGGCTGGATGAGCGTTTCAGTTTCGTCCGAATGCGATTGATACGAAGCAATTCGGATGGTTCGAACGGATCCCATTCAGGCCGCAAGAGTTCGAAGTGCGTTCAGGGGAGGCAACCCAGTTCGGCGTTTTCTCGATTCTCCTCTTTTGCTTCTTCAAGTTGCCGGTTCGAACGCCGGTGAGGTCCCCGGATCGGCCTCGAACTCTTCGCGCGTCCGATGACGAATCGATTACCTCAGTAGTGGTGCGTCGGCGGGGTTCCAAGGGACCAGGACAGGCCGAACGAACTCGCGCCGGACGCGATCGAGTGGTTTGCCGCGAGTCTCGATCTCCTCCAGGCGGTGTGGCCGGAGTCCGGCCTTGTGCGCCCAGGTGAAGGTCGAAATCTCGTCGGGCTCGAAGCCCATGAGGTTCGCCGCCACCATATCGGTGGCCAATGGATTCGTGC
>Ga0181517_10005866_pt1 | contig 10690 bp, 10 predicted proteins | sample PEATcosm2014_Bin_31_FD_119748 | JGI IMG/M metagenome (GOLD analysis project Ga0181517, IMG submission 119748) | Peatland microbial communities from MTU Mesocosm Facility, Houghton, MI, USA - PEATcosm2014_Bin01_30_metaG | ecosystem: Environmental > Terrestrial > Soil > Wetlands > Peat | place... | reverse complement strand
TGCTGCTGGGTCAGCCGCGACCAAAAGGTCTTTGCCCGGCTCAAGATATCGTTTCCGCTTTTCGCCAGTGAAGACACTGGTACTGGTTGATTGACTGCCATGATCCTGTAGCTTTCGTAGTCGAAGTGATTTGCTGAGCAGGGAACCGTGCGGCCCGGGGGTGAGGCTCGGAATACACATTCCTCGTGGGGTTACAAACCTAAAACTGCATCTTCTCAATTTCCTGATAGGCGTTCACAATCTTATTGCGCACCTGCATCATGAGTTGAAAGGCCACGTCTGCTTTTTCGACGGCAATCATTACCGAGCTGACGTCGGAGTTCCCGCCCTGCAGCAGATTGCTGATCTGCTGCGACGCTCCGGTGTTGAGTTGGTCCACCTGTTGAACCGCGTTCGACAAAACACCGGTAAAGCTGGTGGATCCTGTCTGGTCGAGAGGCGTCGCGCCGGGCATGGAGGCGCCAGGCCCTATTGACCCGATTGATCCCGTCGATCCGATCGAACCCAGTCCTGGAATTGCATTGCTCATTTGTCTGAATCCTTTGCGTTAGCTCTTGAGAACATCGAAAGACTGCTGAATCATCTGTTTGGTCGCGGATACTGCAGAAGCGTTGAGTTGGTAGGCGCGAACCGAGTCCTCCAGGTCCACCATCTCCGAAACCGGGTTGATGGCTGGATATGCCACGTAGCCGTCCTGGTTCGCATCCGGATGGCCAGGCTCATAGCGCATGATCGGGGGAGTGGGATCGTCAATCACGTCCGAGATCTCGACGCCGCCAGCTTTACCCCCACCCCCGTTGACCGCGTTGGCCAAGGTCAACCCGAACGGCTGGCCCGCAGACCGGAACACCACCTCGCGGCGATGGAATGGTCCGCCCGCCTCGGTGCGTGTAGTCTCGGCGTTCGCCAGGTTGGCCGCAACCACCTCGGACCTCTGGCGCTCGGCCGACAGCGCGGAAGCGCTTATTTCCAATGAATTGAACAGGTTCATTTCTAGTTTCCGTCCTTAATTGCGCTCAGGAGCGTATGGAATTGACTGCGGATGAGTTGGATGCCAAGCTGGTACTGCAGTTGAACCTGCGACATGGCCATTGCTTCGCGGTCGAGGTCCACGTTGTTGCCATCGGCGCGTTCCATCAGGCCTGGCACCTCGCGTGCCGCCGGCTCCAGCTGCATCATCCCGCCATTCTCTCCATCGCCCTGCGGTGTGGATATCGCGCGATTAAACTCCGCCTGGAAGTCGATGTCCTGCGTGTGATAGCCAGGCGTGTCGACATTGGCCATGTTGGTGGAGATGGCTTTCTCGCGGAGCGATGTAAGTCGCAGAAAGCTCTCTAATCCCGAAATCGTTGCGGCCTGGTCGCTCATGCGTACCTCCTCGCCGGTAATCCATACTCTTTGATCTTGTTACGCATGGTGCGCAGGCTGATGCCCAGCATTTCCGCCGCGTGCGTGCGGTTGCCATTGGTAAGGGCTAGCGTGTTCTCCAGGTGCACGCGTTCAAGCGTCGAAATCGTCATGCCCACCGCCGGCATGGAGGCCGGCTCAGGCCGCGCTGTGGGAAAATCGCGAGACTCTTCGTTGAAGTGCTCTGCGTCAATCACACCGTCTTGGTGGAGTGACAAGACGCGGCGCATGAAGTTGGCTAGCTCTCTCACGTTGCCTGGCCATGAATGCGTTTGCATTTGCTTAAGGAAACCAGGCGACAGAATCGGGATTTCGCTTCCGTTCCCGGCGGCAAACTTCGCGGCGAAGTGCTCAGCCAGTATGGGTATGTCGTCGCAGCGTTCACGCAGCGGCGGAATTGAAAGCGGGATGACATTCAGCCGATAAAACAAATCGCTGCGGAACCGGCCATCCTCAACCATGGTGGCCAGCGGAGCGTTGGTGGTGGCCACTACCCGGATATCCAGCCGGATATTCCGCGTTTCGCCCAGGCGTTCGAACTCACGCTCCTGCAACACACGCAGCAGCTTGGGTTGAAGATTGAGCGGCATCTCTCCGATCTCGTCGAGAAGGAGCGTGCCTCCGTTGGCTAACTCAAGCTTGCCAGGCTTGGCGGCGTTAGCGCCGGTAAACGCACCCCTGGCGTGTCCGAATAGCTCGCTTTCCAAAAGGCTCTCGGGCAGCGCCGCACAATTGATGGCCACAAACGGCTTGCGGCTGCGGCTGCTGGCGTCGTGAATATAGCGTGCGAACAACTCCTTGCCAGTTCCGCTTTCGGCTTCGATCAGCACGTCGGCATCGGTGCTGGCTGCAGCGCGACTGCGTTCCAGCGCCTTCAGTAGTTGCGCGGAGCGGCCAACGATCCTCGTGCTTGCCGTGCCGGCACGCGACGCAGCATCGATTCCGGATTGGCCGGCGCGCTGCATCACTTTATGGGCCGCCGTTTGCAACTGCTCGAAGGTGACTGGTTTGGTCAGGTAATCAAAGGCTCCACCCCGCATTGACACCACCGCTTCCGGAACGCTTCCGTAAGCCGTAAGCAGAATGACTGGCGTGGACGGTGCGCTCTTGCGGGCAGAACTCAGCACATCGAAGCCGTCCCCATCGCGCATGCGAATGTCGCTGACCACGAGGTCAAAGCGCATGCGGTTCATCGCCAGAGAAGCTTCCTGCACTCCTCGAGCAGTTTCCACGCACCAACCCTGGCGCAGGAAGCTCGCCTCCAGGGCAGTTCGCACCCCAGCTTCGTCATCCACAACGAGCACTCGCGATTGTTTTGCCGGTAAAAGGTTCATGCCTCAACCACCTCTGGTTTCAGCAGCGGTAAGCGCAGCGTGAATCGCGCCCCACCATGGATTCCGTTGGCAGCCGAGATCCCACCTCCGTGTTCTTTCATGATCCGCTCGCACACGGCCAGGCCCAGGCCGGCGCTGTTTCCGCCTCCACTGAATCCTTGCTCGAAGATGCGGCCGATCTGGCTGCTCGCGATTCCGCAACCGGTATCCGCGAATTCCACCAACACCTGCTCGGGTGTGTCGACGGAAGCCGGCTCCGATCGGAAGGAGATTGCAATGCGCCCGCTCGGCGGCGTGTGACGGACCGCGTTTGAAACCAGGTTTAACACCACCTGTTGAAGGGCTTCCTCGTTGCCGAGGATCCATCCCCACTGGCCGCTTGATGGCCAATCTAGCGAAACACCGGTCTGTGCAGCTAAGGGCTTTACAAATCTGAGGGCGTTGACAATGACCGAATACAAATGAATCGGCGCAAGCACGAGAGCTCCGGAGTGAAAGCTGAGCACGTTGTTCACGGTGCCGGAGAGAGACCGGATGCCGGCACGCAGATGAGAAATCCATTGATCGCGCTCATCTTCATCGATTTCAATTAGCCGGGCGAATAACTCAAGACTCGCCAATGGATTTCTAATCTCGTGCGCGAGCACAGCGCCGACTTCAGCCAGCGCCATGGCCTTGCGTCCGGATTCGCGGTCCTGCTCTGCGCGTTTTTGGGCCGTAACGTCGCGCAGAACAAGAATGGTGCGTTCACTGGCCGGGGTTTGAGCCGCCTGCACCAAATGCCGCTTGCGAGCCTCAATCCAGCGCGCCGGCCCGCCATCCAAAATGTGGAACTCCCGCACTGCTTCACCGGATTCTTCCTGATTCGCAAAGGCTTTCAGATCTTCGAGACCGCTCCTTCCGTTGATCCAGCGCGGCTTCGCTTTATCCCGCGCGGAAAGGTCCTTATCCGCTCCCAGCAGGCGCTGGGCCTCGGGATTGAGAACGAGAATCTCGCCCTCGCGGCCAAGAACCAACACTCCGCACGGCATGAAGTCCACAATTTGTTGCAAAGCCAGACGCATGCGCTCGTTCTCAGCTTGGCTTTTCTCGAGGGCGGCATTGCGCCGCGAGAGCTCCAGGCTCAACTCGCATACTTCTTGTTGTAGTTGGTGGTAAGAGGATTCCAGCCGCGACGAGGACGCAATGAATTCCGAGAATGCATCAGCCAACATCAGAGCCGACCGTGGAGGGACACGCTTGGCGCCCTGCGCGGTTGGCGCAGCCACTTGCATAATGCCTGCCTCCCCGCCTGTTGCGGAGGTGGCTGGCGGCGTTTCAATGAGGAGTAAATGAGAACTAGGCAGCATCTGCCTAGTGGTAATGCACGACGGTTGCCATTCCGGCCTGACAGTCGCATTTTGGGAAAAAACTGCCAGCTTTTTGGCAGCATCACGGCGGAATCAGGTGTAGAAACTCTTTGCTTAGAGTAGTATGTCGTGTGCCTGAATCTCTCGTTCGTCCCCCGCTAAAATGCAGGAGCGCTCCAACACGTTGCGGAGCTCCCGGACATTCCCCGGCCAGCGGTGACCTTCTAATACTTCGAGCGCAGCGGAGCTGATGACTACGCCCGGCGCCAGTTTCGCCAAAAGTGCCGGCACCAGTCTGGAAACATCTCCGGTGCGTTCGCGCAGCGGAGGAAGCTTGATCGGGAAGATCGCCAGGCGGTAGTAGAGATCCTCGCGGAAAAGCTTTTGTTGAACCAATGTGGGTAAATCGGCATTAGTGGCAGCCACCACGCGGACGTCTACCTTGAGATTGTCGTTGCCGCCAATACGTTGAACCTCGCCCTGCTCAAGGAAACGCAGGATCTTGCTCTGAAGCGACAGTGGCATCTCTCCAATCTCATCGAGAAACAGTGTTCCGCCATGTGCGGCGTGAATCCGCCCGATGCGCGACTGGACGGCCCCCGTAAAAGAGCCCTTGACATAGCCGAAAAGCTCGGCTTCCAGCAACGGTTCGGGGATAGCGGCGCAATTGATCACGACAAAAGGCTGATTCTGACGCGCGCTTAGCAGGTGGATTGCTTGTGCGACGAGATCTTTTCCTGTGCCGCTTTCTCCGCTGACAAGCACGGTAGTATCTCGTTTGGCGACCCGGCGAACAAGGTTGTAGATCTGCTGCATTGCCGGCGAGCGGCCAACCATGCCGCGAATACCGGCCTGCTCTTCGCCGCCGGAGCGCAATTGCTGGATTTCCAGTGGGAGCGACGTGCGCGCTTGGGAAGCGGCGCCGCTGCAGAGTGCCTCGGAAACCCGGGCCGCGAGTGAAGTGGGGGACGAAGCGCCTAGAATCAGCGTGCCTGTGTGCGAATTTACAGTGAGGATTTGGATTCCGGGAAACTGCTCGCGAACAAGTGCACTGAATTCTCCCGATTCCAGGTCAGGGAGCAGTGGGTCGACCAGCAGGACTTCGCTTGGCTCCTCGTGGAGATACTCCAGCGCCTCGGCGCCGCTGGTGGCTTCAATGAGGGACCAGCGCGGAGCGCGCAGTTTTTCGCGCAGCGCCGTTCTTAGGCGCGTGTTCGGGCTTACCAGCAGCACTCTGATTGAGCGCTCTTCCTCGGTTCGTAGTTTTGCCGTAGCTTCGCTCATCCGGGCGATCCTTGTGCGCTGCTCGGAGCTTTCATCAGGGTTATCCGCACCATAAATGGCGCCATGGACCAAGTGAGGCAGCCACACTGTCTGCGCACCATGGCTTCAGCCGCATTCATCCTCAAGTTGAACTCAGCGGCTAGAGTTGCTGTAGTGGAACCGAGGTTCCTGATTTCAACCTTCGCCGTGTTCAAATCGCGTATGCCCGCCAGTTCCACCGTGTCACCTGCGCTGGAGACGGAGAGAGAGGCGCACAAAACGTCCGAGAGAGCTTTGAGTGTCCTGCCGCGATCGGCGAGGACCTCAACAGAATCCATCGGTAAAATCAGGTGCAATTGCACACGAGCCTCGCGGAATAGGGATTTGCACTCCTGAGCTGCGCCCTCGAGTAGCGGGTTGAGTCCCTCACTCGCCACTTGCAGGCCGGAACTCTCCGCGGCCACCAACAGTCTTATCGCGTCGAACATTCCGCTTAGCCGTGCCCCTTCCTGGGAGAGGTCGGCGGCCAAGTCGCGCAGTTCATTCTCGCTCAAGTATCGGATGCACTCCTCGCTCAGCCCCGCGCGTAGAGTCGCGAGCGGCTGCGCCGCCGCGTGGATACCCTCCGAAAGGTTCGAACAGAGCCTTTCGAGCACTTCGGCGGGCGACAGTGGGTTGGCCGCTTCAGTGTGGTTGGGGTTGATCATTGTTCAAAACGTAACCAACGCCGCGCACCGTACGGATGAGCTTAGCGTCACCTTTGCTATTGATCTTATCGCGCACATATTTCAGGTACACGTCCACAATATTGGTGGAAGGATCGTAGGGAACGCGCCAAACGCCTTCCATTAAGTCTTTGCGCGTAACCACTTTTCCAGCGCGATTCATCAAGTATTCGAGGATATCGAATTCACGCGGTGTAAGCTCGATGCGCCGCCCACCACGGAAGACTGCGTGTCCCACGCGGTCCATAGTCAGGTCGGCAATTTGCACCTGAGCCTCCTGCGCCGCCGCCGGACGGCGCCGCAAGAGAGAGTGGACTCTGGCCAGTAACTCCTTGAAAGAAAATGGTTTGACCAGGTAATCGTCCGCCCCTCTTTCAAACCCCTCCACAAGATCGTCAGCGCCCTTTCTCGCCGTCAGAACGAGAATGGCAAGTTCCGGCCGTGCTGCCCGAACTTCTTTGAGGATATCCATCCCGTCGACGTCTGGAAGATTCAAATCGAGAATGGCGAGATCGTAGGAGGGCTCCTTCAAAGCAGCGCAGGCCTGCTTGCCATCGGAGCACACGTCCACCTGAAAATGTCTTCGCTTCAACTCGCGAGACAGGAATTTCACCAGGGGAATATCATCTTCGATGATGATTATCCTAGGTTCAGCCTTAAGTTGCGTCGAGCTCATCGGATCCAGTCAAGGAACTAAGGGCGCACGAGATATCCCTTGTCCGCACGCAGAGGGGAGACGTGTACAAGCGCAAAACAAATCCATCGTGACCCAATCGGATCTTAATTATACGCAACTTCTGGATATCTTGACAACCACTACCCGGATGCTGGGTTGAGGTGCAATTTGAAATCCGCAGCGGGAAGGAGGGTTCTTGCCCCGATGCCGGAGGCTATTCCGCACTTGGGGGCGACTATGAGTTATAGGAGTTGCTTCGCAGGCTTGATTATTGAAATCTTGCAGCCATACTGACGATAGTATGTGCAGAATTGCGCGCGGCGGTCCTGGCGAAGCGTTGCGACGGCAAAAAAACTGGCTCTTGTGATTCGACCCTTTCAATATCGTTCACGCCGGATACTCGTGGGATTCCCTGTCGAGTTCACGTGCCCTGGGCAAATCATCCGTGGTGTCTGCCTGAACATCGGCGAGGACGGCCTTCGGGCCAAGATGGAATCCATGGTCCGGGAAGGCGCCTCGGGATCGCTCACCTTACTCCCTCACGGGAAGCGTCTCAACATCGAAGAAGTGGAGGCAGTCAATGCGAATGGCCGTCGGGTCAGTTTTGCTTTCCGCTTTTCATCCGATTCCGAGCGGGAGGAAGCCGCCGAATCGATTGCATCCCTTGAGCATGAGCCATTGAGATTAGTCACACCCGCTTCCAAGCAGCGTTGAGCCTTTCCACGGAACGTATCCTGGAATGTGGATGCGAGCGCGTCGAGAAGGAAACGGGGATATTAAGAGAGCCTGTAGATTTTGAAGGAAGGCGTGCTGCCCGCATCTCTGTAGGGCGAAAACCCGCGCTGAACGAAATCGGAAACCCACCGCTCGCCGTCGAAGATCTCAATGTGTCCCGCCGGATGAAGCTCTGACCTGCCGAACACCGCGGTATCGCCTGCCTGGGGTTGGTACGACTCGACCGGAACTTCCTTAGCTCCATGGCTCAACAGATAAGGTCCGTAGTCCGCGGCGTCGCCTGAAACCGGCCGGTCCGCGGTGCCTGCGCCCGCTGCTTCCATACCGTGCCGGAAGAACATAGCGCAAAGATGCAGCGAGTGCAAATGCGCGTGCTTATCCATCCACTCGATCAACCGGTTCTTGCTGAACCCGCCGCGATGCCCTGGCGAAGCGGCGGGCGAAACCGAAGCTACAGAGCTGGGGCCCCTACCGGCCTCTCTGGATGCATCGTTGATAGCTCCGACTTCTGCATCGACAGCAGCCGTATCCGCAAGCGCTGGCCGGGGCGCCACGGCAGAGCTGTTATCGCCATGCAACTGGCCGCCGAGTCCAGGTATTTCCCCCGCTATGCCCAGCGGAACAGCTCTGGCTCCGAACTGCGATACGAGAGACTCGCAACCGGAGAGCAGATCGTCCGCGCCTTCTTCGCCGGTTGTTTCAGAGACTGCCCCCTCACCACCCAGAACCAGCGCTTCGTCGTAGAGCAGCGAAAAAGATGCCTCTTCCGCGGCGCGCGCGGCGCGGTCACGCTGTTGCACAGCTTGGCTGGAAGCATCAGACCAGCCATTGGGCGGGATTAGCTGAGTGTTCATAAGGAAACATTCGAGGGAGCGCAAACAAACCGTGACTCACAGGCTTTACTCAGGATATTCCATACTCAGGATATTTCATGGTTCGGCAACGGCGAATGCTATTTGTATATTTTTTCGCGGCCGTCCTGCCACCCGAGAACTTGGGAAGGATTCGTCTCCGGATTGCTAGGATCGCGGCCACAAACTGCTCATCCTCAATGAGATCCCTCTCACCACAGGCAATTCTATTGTCGCGGATCAGCCAGACGAAGGACGAACGGAATCACAATTTGACGCCGACAGCCTTAACAAGCACCTCATTTGGTCGATATTGGACAAGCGTCTCCAGAGCGATTCGCGGACGCTCGTCAATCGGGGTACTTCTGGGGATTCAAATGGCAGGCCGCCCGGCTCGGCGAGCAGAGACTGACGCAAGAGTTTGCCAGAGGGATGGTTGTTGAACCACTGCACCAGAATTGCGATCGGGGAAGCCGAATGTGGATAGCACTCAGGGGCGCGCTCATGTGCGCGCAATACGTGACGGGTTTGGTCGACTCACATGCAATACTCGGAGCGCGACAAGTTGTGGCTGTCGGGGTTGTTACCGGAATTGCTGCCTGCGAGGCAGCGCGTAGAAGGCTCACTCCCAGCCGAACTGATCGAGTGGAACATCCCACAGGGTCTTACCGGGAGATCGTTATGGTCTTTCGTTGGGACGGTCGTCTGATTGGGGCCAACCAGAATTCCAAGGAGCGCTGCTGGGACCCTCTTCCTGAACTTCTCGCCGTGTCTGCGGATGCACTTGGCAAAGACCCCGGTCCGTGGGACGAACCCGCCGCTTGCTCACGGCTTGAGAGAGAGATGCAGCGTCAGACGGTGCGCCGCAGCTCCAATGGTGAGGTGTTCCCGATTGAAATTAGCACCCGGCGCATCGGCCGGAATCGGATCCAGTGCGTCATCCGCAATTCGGGCGAGCAAGCGGTCGCCGAACTGCTGGACAGCCCATCGGCTCATCGGAAACGAGGACGCAATGATGGTGGGCTCGCGGGTCTGTTTCCTCTTGTGAAGGATCCGGCCATCTTGCAATCGAACCCAGTGCTAGCCAAAGCGCGCACTGACCAGGCCATTGCGCGGGCGCGGCACCCCAAAGGCAAGTGCGCACTGCTGGCCGTCGATATCGGCCGCCTGAATGCCATCAACAAGAATCTCGGCTTCGAGGTCAGCAGTCGTGTCCTGCTGTCGGTTGTGGAACGCTTGCAGAGCTGCCTCCGGAAAGGCGACTTGGTAACTCGCATGAACGGCGACCAGTTCGTCATTGTGCTTGCTGGCATCGACAATCTCGATTCTGTTTCCCACGCTGCCTCCAGGATCCTGGACTCTGTGACCGCTCCTTTCAAGGTGCAGAATCTCGAACTTCCGATTACTGTCTCCATCGGCGCCGCCGTCTATCCAGATCACGGCCACGACTTCGACGCACTTCACAACCTCGCGGATATGGCGGCACAAGCCGCGGATGAGGAGGGCGCAAATGCCTTTCGCTTTTGCACTCGGGCCATTGAACACGGCCCCGATGATCATATGCTGATTTCCGATGGCATACGCGAAGCCATCGCTCGACAGGAGTTCCTTCTCTATTATCAGCCGGTGATCAGTCTTCGAACCGGAAAAGTGATCGCTATGGAGGCGCTTGTTCGCTGGCAGCATCCGCAACTCGGATTGGTGCCGCCCGGCCGCTTCATCCCTATCGCCGAGAGCAGAGGACTGATCGTCGAGATAGGAGAGTGGGTCTTGTATGAGGCCTGCCGGGAAGCGGCTCGATGGAAACAGATGGGCTTTGATATCCCCACCGTCGCGGTCAATCTCTCCGCGGCTCAGTTTCAGCGCGGTGACCTTGTGAGAACCGTCCGCAGCGCGCTCAGCTCGGCGTGCCTCCCCTCGTCCGCTCTCGAATTGGAATTGACTGAGTCGTTGCTGCTTGAAGAGCGTCCCGATGTGCTTCGTACCTTGAAGGGCCTCAGGGAACTCGGCGTAAGCCTGTCGCTCGACGACTTTGGAGCGGGCTACTCGGGCTTCGCCTATCTGCGCAACATCGAACTCGACAAGATCAAAATCGACCGGTGTCTGGTCACTAACATCGCGAGTAGCCCCAAGGAAGACGCCATCGTCAAGTCGATTGTCTGTCTGGCGAGAAACTTCGGGCTTAAGACCGTCGCTGAAGGCGTAGAAGACCTAACGGCGCTGGATGCCGTCGGCCGTGCGGGATGCGATGAAGCGCAGGGATACTATTTTGCGAAGCCGATGCCGGCTACCGATTTGAGGGATTACCTGAGCACTGCCGGGGGGGGGTGCGTAACGTCAGTCAATCTCC
>Ga0181517_10005862_pt1 | contig 10696 bp, 7 predicted proteins | sample PEATcosm2014_Bin_31_FD_119748 | JGI IMG/M metagenome (GOLD analysis project Ga0181517, IMG submission 119748) | Peatland microbial communities from MTU Mesocosm Facility, Houghton, MI, USA - PEATcosm2014_Bin01_30_metaG | ecosystem: Environmental > Terrestrial > Soil > Wetlands > Peat | place... | reverse complement strand
CGGATTTCGCCACTATCTACAACGTCGCGCCCCTGTACCAGGCCGGTATGGACGGCACCGGGCAGAGCATCGCCATCGTGGGCGAATCGGACGTCCTGCTCAGCGATATTCGCGCCTTCCGCACACGCTACAAGCTGCCCGCCAACGACCCCACCGTAATGCTATACGGTGGCACGGATCCCGGCTACAACTCATCGCAGGTCGAGGGCGACCTCGATCTGGAGTGGGCCGGCGCCATCGCCCCCAAGGCCACGCTCTATTACATCTACGGAGAGGATGCCTTCACCGCCCTGGTCAATGCCGTTAACCTCAACGCCGCACCCATTATCAGCGTGAGTTACCTGGGATGCGAAGTCGAGTTTCGCGGTTCCTATTGGCGTTCGATCGCGCAGCAGGCCAGTGCTCAGGGGATCACGATTCTCAACTCGTCCGGCGATGCCGGCGCCGCCGGATGCGATTTGCAGAGTTCCGAGCCGTACGCCACGCGCGGCCGGATGGTCACCTTTCCTTCGGCCCTGCCCGAGGTGACCGGCGTGGGAGGAACCCAGTTCGTGGAAGGGAGCGGGAATTACTGGGCCTCCACGAATTCCTCCAGCTACGGTTCGGCTCTCTCTTACATTCCGGAGGCGGCCTGGAACGAATCCGATGCGACGGGCCTGGGATCGAGCGGTGGCGGAGCCAGTCTCTTTTACCCGCAGCCGGCCTGGCAGAGCGGCCCCGGCGTGCCCGCCGATGGCGCCCGCCACGTCCCGGATGTGGCGCTCAGCGCGGCCATGCACGATGGCTATGTCATAACCTACGAGGGAGCCAACTACGCTATGGGCGGCACATCGGCTTCGGCGCCTTCCATGGCGGGCATAGTCGCGTTGCTGAACCAGTATCAGGTAAGCAAAGGCTTCCAGAGCCAAGCCGGATTGGGAAACATCAATCCGCAGCTCTACCGCCTGGCGCAGGCGGCGCCCGCGGTCTTTCACGACATCATCGCCGGCAACAATATTGTGCCGTGCGCCCAGGGTAGCCCGGATTGCCTCACGGGTTCGTTCGGCTACGCGGCGGCAGCCGGTTACGACATGCCCACCGGACTCGGCTCGGTGGACGCCAACGCGCTGGTCACCCAGTGGAATACGGCGACCGAAGGCGTCTCCGTGAATCTGCTGGTGAACGCGACGCGCGCCACCGTGAACGACACGGTTTCTCTGACGGCGCTGGTCAACCCCGCGGCGGGCGGCGGCACGCCCACCGGCTCGGTCGATTTCAGCGCCAACGGAGTTCCTCTCGGTTCGGTCAAGCTGGTCTCGCGCGCCAATGAGGGCCAGGCAGCCGACCTGAACTTCCCGGCTTATCTGCTGGGCCTGGGGACCTTCGCCCTGGTGGCCGAATACTCAGGCGATGCCGCATTCAGCAGCGGCGGCGCTGAGAAGACCATCCGGATCACCGCGCCCACCGGTGTGGCGGCCATCGTGCCCACGTGGCCCGATACGGTGTGGCCCTCCGCGCCGGATGCCCAGGGGTTGGTTTGGCAGACCAATCTGGGCTTGAGCGAAGTCGCGGGCGTGGCCGCCATGGTCACGGGCTTCAGCATCGATGGCCAGGCGCAGCCGCTCTCCCAGTACTTCCCTTCCCCAGCCATTCCGGCGGGCGGCACGGTGAGCACCAGCGTGGTATTCCGGAACCTGGCCGCGCCCCTGGCACGGAAATTCGAGTTTACGGGCGTGGATGCGGGCGGCCGGCAATGGTCGCGGGAGGTCTCGGTGGACTACTTCCCGCCGGCGCCTGCGGAGGATTTCAGCCTCACCGCCACTCCCCTGACGGTGGCGCAAGACCCCACGGCCGATTCGGCCTGCCAGTGGCCGGTCCATCTGAGCGTGGATGAGATCGGCGGCTACCCCGATGTATTGAGCGGATTGTATGCGGGCGGCCGCGATCTCTCGGCGAGCATCGTCTCGATCTTCGGCACTACGCGGCTGAACGCCTGGGGTTCGCTGCAAGGCGTAGTGTGCTACGGCGGGCTGACGACGCCGGGCACCAGCCTGATCGAGGTGGATCTCTCGAGCGGGTGGGCGCACGACCTGACCGTGCAATTCACCGGGCCGGCGGCGGCGGCCTCGCAGCTTTCGGCGGCGCCTGCTTCGATCAGTATGGCGGCGCCCGATACCAGCCGTCCGGCGCTAGGTACGTTGACGATCGGCATGTCCGGTACGGCTCAACCGTGGACGGCCTCGATCTTCCCGGCGAATCGAACCACCGCCTGGCTGACGGCCTCGCAGCTTTCCGGCACGGGACCCGGGCAAATCGCGCTCTCGGCTTCCGGGGCGGGTTTTGAACCGGGGGCCTACCGCGCGCTGATCGTGGTCCAATCGGCCGGCGCCACGCCGGAATCCGTCACGATCCCGGTGCTATTCGTCTACGGACCCAACAACTCGGGGATGAGTATCACCGGAGCGGTTAACGCCGCCTCATTTCAGTCACTTGCCAGCCCGGGCATGACGCTTTCGGTGTTCGGCTCCAAACTTGCGGGCGTCACTCAGCCGGTCTCCGGAAGTCCGGTGCCCTACTCGACGGCGGGGGTTTCGGCCACGGTCAACGGCGTAGCGGCGCCGGTGTTGTATCTCTCACCGAATCAGCTCAATATCCAGGTGCCCTACGAGGTGGGGGCTGGCCCGGCGGTATTGGGAATCGGGAACAACGGCGACGTGGCGGGCATCCTGTTCTGGATTGCACCCGCGGCGCCGGGCATTTACACCGATCCTAAAGGCAACCTTCCGGGCGCGCCGGTGTCTCCCGGAGAGACGGTTTTCCTGACTATGACCGGTGGCGGCGAGGTTTCGCCCCCGCTCGCCACCGTCTGGGTGCCTACTTTGGGGATCGGCAGCCCGGTTCTTCCGCTCTCGGTCATGGTGGACGGTTTCCCGGCGCTGGTGCAGGCGGCCTACTTGGCGGCGGGCGCACCCGGCACGATGACAGTCGGGTTTGTGGTGCCGGCCGTGGGTTCGGGACCGCAGCCGGTAGTGGTGACGGTAGGAGGGATTGCGAGCGCGCCGGCCACGCTCACGGTGCAGACTGCGACGCCCTCGCGGTAGCCGTCAGCCGATGCCGAGATCGTCGATGCGCTCGAGCGGCGTACCGCAGCGGCGGCAGATGAGCGCGCCGCAATCGCCACAGACCAGCGGGTCGGCAACCGGCACGGTGCAGGTGGGGCAATAGAATTCGGCGGAAGGGGTGTCGTCCGGCATACGCCCATTATGGTGCGTATGCCGGACCGGAAACCGGGCGGTCAGGCCTCCAGCTTGTGGTTGGGATCGACGGCCAGCCAGCTCAGCGCGCCGACCACGCACAGGACGGCGGCTACCATGAACGACGTGGTCCACCCGAAATGCGCGGCCAGGAAAGGAGTTAGCGAGGCGGTCAGGGCTCCGGAAAGCTGGTTCCCCATGTTCATGAAGCCGGAAACCGAGCCGGCCGAGGCGCCGCCCAGGTCGGCGGAAACGGCCCAGAAAGCACTCTGCGAGAGGTACACCGCTCCGGCGCCCCCGGCCAGGACGAAGCTGGCCAGGCGGGCATCCGTCACCTGGGTAGCGACCGCCACGAAGATCCCGGCTAACGCCAGTGCGCCGCAGGAGAAGATGCAGCGCCCCACGCGTTTGCCGTAGGCCTTCGTCAGGCCGTCGGCGATCCACCCTCCCAGGGGCGAGGCTACCGCCATGGCGATAAACGGCAGCATCCCGTAATAGGCGCTCGATTTGAGATCGAGGCCGCGCACCTTGCTCAGATAAATGAAGAACCAACTGAAGAAAATGTAAGCCACGTAGCCGTAGGTGGCGTAACTCAGGGTCAGGAAGCGTACGTCCCTGGAGCGCACGATCTGCGCCCAGGAGAGCATTTTGGGCTTGACCGCGGAGGCCGCCGGATCGGGCAGGCCGGCTCGAATATGGGCGGCTTCTTCCGGTCCGACCCAGGGGTGCGCTTCGGGTTTATTGCGCGCCAGGAATACCCAGGCGATGCCGGCGGCCAGACCGATGAGCGCGGTGATGCGGAAGGACCAGCGCCAGCCCCAGTTCAGAATCACCCAGGTGATGAGAGGCGGGGCGGTTCCCGCGCCAATGCCCACGCCGCCGAAGATAATGCCGTTGGCCAAGCCGCGTTCCTGCGTCGGAATCCAGGAAGCCACCATGCGGTTGCAAGCCGGAAAAACCACGGCTTCGCCGAGCCCCAGCAGCAGGCGGACGGTCAGCAGAATAGCGAGCATCCCAACGAAGCCTGACGGTACAAACGAGGTCATGGTGGTGAAGACAGCCCACCAAAAGGCTCCGAAAGCCAGGACCTTACGGGGACCGAAGCGATCGGCCAGGCGGCCGCCGGGAGCCTGGAAGAGTGCATAACCGAGCACGAAAGCGCTGAAAACCCAGCCCAGCTCGGTATTGTTCAGGTTGAACTCCCGCTGCAGGAACTGGCCCGAAACGGAGATGTTCACGCGGTCCAGGTACATGCTGGCGCTCAGGATGAACATCCAGAAGACCATTAGCCAGCGCGTGCGGCCGCCAAGAGTTATAGGCATGATCGGGATTATTGTAACCCTCCGCAAAGCGAAGCCGCTGGGACACCCGCGCTGCCATTCGGATCAGTTGCAGGGCGGCAGCGGATCGAGGTTGCGGACCTTGGCCGAGAGGGTGGTCCGCTTGAGGCGCAGCATCTCGGCGGCGGCTTTCTTATTGCCCCGCGTCTTGCGCAAGGCCTGTTCGAGGATGCTGCGTTCGATGCCCGCCAGGGTGCGCTCGTAATCCAGCCCCCCATCGGGCACCGGGACGAGCGGCATGTCCATGAAGGGCGCGCGGGCGGAAACCGGCGCGGACAGAGGGAAATCGGCGGCTGTCAGAACGGCGCGTTCCCCGCTCAGGGCCACGGCCATCTCGACGGCGTTTTCCAGTTGGCGCACGTTGCCCGGCCAGGAGTGGCTGCACAGCCGCTCGATGGCCTCGTCCGTCAGGCGCTTGAGGGGCAACTGCTCGAGGCGGCAGATCTTCTCGACGAAATGCGTAGCCAGTTGGGGGATATCGGCGCGGCGCTGGCGCAGCGGCGGCACGTGGATGGGAACCACGTTAAGACGATAGTAGAGATCTTCGCGGAAACGGCCCTGTTCGATGCGCTGCGCCAGATCGCAATTGGTGGCGGCCACCACGCGCAGATCGACGTGAATGGTTTCCGAACTGCCCAGCCTCTCGATCTCGCGCTCCTGCAGGACTCGCAGGAGCTTGGCCTGTAGATCGATAGGGATTTCCCCAATCTCATCCAGGAAGAGGGTGCCGCCTTGGGCCTGCTCGAAGCGGCCGACTCGGCTCTGCAAAGCCCCCGTGAAGGCTCCCCGGACGTGGCCGAACAACTCGGCCTCGAGCAGGCTGGCGGGTAGTGCGTGACAGTTCACCGCCACGAAGGGAGCGCGCCGGCGCGGACCGGCCAGGTGCAGAGCGCGCGCGCAGACTTCCTTGCCCGTGCCGGTTTCGCCGGTGATGAGCACGGTAGCGCGGCGGCCGGCGATCAAGCGGATCACGTGAACGATGGCGCGCATCTCGTAGCTGTCGCCGATTAAGAGGTTTTCCCATTCCGCGCGCGGGCCGGGCAAGCCCGGAGCGCGGGACGCGCGCTCGCGCAAGAGGCGTTCGAGGGGGCGAGCCAGGTCTTCGCCGGGCGCCAGGACGATATCAGCGCCCAGCCGCGCCAGCACGGCGGCATCCGCCGGGTCGCTCTCGGGAAGGCGGACGAGGATAGCGGTGTGAGGCGCCAGGCGGCGGACTTCGAGCAGCAGATCGGCGGCCGTCCAACCCTGGAGAGGAGTCTCAAGAAGTACGGCATCGTACTGAGATGAAAGGATTTCGTCGAGGGCCTCCGTTGGGGCGCGAAAGACCGTTTGCCAGCCTTGCGGCCGGCCCGATGGCCCGGCCGCCGCCGCGGACATCGCCGTTCCGATCGATAGAACCCTTCTGCCGTCCATGACGCGCTCAGAGCAACTATCGGAGGAATTTACAAAAGGTTTAGGGAGGAAACCTGCCGGAAAGGGTAAAGAAACTTAAAAGAGCCGCCGATATGTCATTTAGCCCGGGAAAGGGCGCAGCGATGAGAGTCGACGAAAGCAATCTGACGGCTGGCGGCACCGGAATCGGTAGCGCGGTGGGAGCGCAGGAGACCGGCAAAACGGAACGGGGGGATTCGGCCCGTTCCGGTGCAAGCGGCTTAGGAGACCGGGTGGAACTGTCCAGCACGCTGACGGGCCTTTCGCGCGCCTGGGCCGCGGACGGAACGGCGCGCGCCAGCCGTGTGGCTTCGCTGGCGCGCGCCTATCAGAGCGGCAGCTACCGGCCGGATGCCTCGGTCACCGCCCAAGGTATGGTCTCGGATGCTCTAGCGGGCTAAGAATGTCCGGCGAAATCTGCGGCGCGCTGCGACGGGCCAGGCTGGCGCTGATCGAGGCCGGCGATCTGCTGCGTTCGCCGAGACCGGCGCGATTAGAGCGTTGCGAGGCGGCTCTGGGGCTGGCCGTCAGGGAGCTGACTGCCTGTAAGGCCGCGTTGGGGGATGGCGGAAACCGCCCGGATGCTCTGGCGTGTCCGGAAACCCTGGCGGAGGCTCGGGGCCTCAAGACGGCCCTGGAGCGAGCCAGCCGTCTGCTCGATTCGGCCGCGGATCACCACCGCCGCTGGAGCCGTGTGCTGGGCGCATTGGTGGGAGGGTACACGGCGCAAGGCGAGGCCGCGGCAGTCACACCACCGTCCCGCACGATCTTACGGGGCTAGAGACGCATGGGAAACCTGCTGGCATCGCTGCTCTCCTCGGCAAACGCGTTGAGCGCGTACAACCAGGTCCTGCAAGTCTCCCAAAACAATGTCGCGAATGTCAACACCCCCGGGTATGCCGCGGAAAGCCAGGAACTCTACGCCAGGCCGTTCGATCCGGAAACGGGCACGCTGGGAGGTGTCGCGGCCGGGGTAGTCGTGAGCTCCAGGAACGAATTTCTGGAGCAGGACGTTCGTCAACAGACCACCCTCGAGGGAGAGGCGCAGCAGAACGTAAATAGCCTGACGTCACTGCAGTCGTGCTTCAACATTTCCGAGGACGCGGGGATACCCAGTGCCTTGGCGGGCTTCTTCGATGCCGCTTCGGCGTGGGGCCAGGACCCCAACGATACGGTGACGCGGCAGACGGTGATCGCGCAGGCCCAAAACGTAGCCCAGGCCTTTCAGCAAACCGCCACCGCCGTGAGCCAGGTGGACCAGGATACCGAGACCCAACTGCAACAGACCGTCGATCAGATCAACAGCCTGGTGGGGCAACTGCAGGGCTACAACAAGCTGATTATGGCGGGGGCCCGCAACGATGCCGGCATTTCGGCGCAGGAGAATTCGACGCTCGAGCAGCTCTCCCAGTATGCCGATATCACCACGCTTCAGCAGAGCGACGGCTCGGTGACGGTGCTGCTCAACGGCCAGACGCCGCTGCTGGTGGAGGACCAGCAGTATAGCATCGGGTACAAGCTGGAGGCCTCGGACGCGGCCACTTACCCCGGAGCGCGGCCGGATGCGCACATCATCGCTTCGGACGGCAGCGACATCACCGCCCAGACCACCGGCGGTCAACTGGGATCCCTGCTGAACATACACAACACGGTGCTGGCCAGTTTCCTGGGCAGCGGCAGCCAGCCTGGCCAACTGAACAGCATGGCCCAGCAGTTCGCGGACTGCGTCAACGGGCTGTTGACCAGCGGAACAATCTCGGACGGCCCGCCGCCGGTCCAGGGCGTTCCGCTGTTCACCTACGATACAACCAACGCGACCAACGTGGCGGCCACGCTGGCGGTCGATCCATCCGTGACGCCGGACCAACTGGCGGCCACTTCGCCCGGGCCGCCCTATGTTTCGAACGGCGTTCCGCTGGCCATTTCCGGGATGGCCAACCCGCAATCCGCCAGCGACGAGATCGACGGCGAAAGCTACACCGCGTATTACGGCAACCTGGCGGCGCAGGTCGGAACTCAGTTGAGCGACGCTCAGAATCAACTGACGGTGCAGCAATCGACGGTGGCTCAGGCGCAAGATCTGCGGCAGCAGGCGCAAGGCGTCGACCTCGACCAGGAAGCCGCCACGCTCATTCAGTTTCAAAAGGCCTATGAGGCCAATTCCAGGATGATCTCGGTCCTAGACGGTCTCACCGAGGACCTCGTCAACATGCTGACGCCAATTACGTAAGAGGAGACGACCATGCTGACCACCCTTAGCGGCTCTTCCGAACTGTACATAACCGAGATCAACCGCGTCGAACAGACCATCTCGCAGGCCAATCAGCAGGTCTCGTCGGGATACCGGATCACGGTTGCTTCGGATGCACCGGATCAAATTTCGTCGCTGCTCCAGCTTCGCGCCGACCAGCAGCACAACGCCCAGGTGGAATCCAATCTATCCCTGGCCGGGACGAACGCGTCCAGCGCGGATGGAGCGCTGAGCACGGCCATCCAACTGATGGATCGCGCCACGACCCTGGCGACGCAAGGGGCCAACGCCACGCAAACCGCGGAAACGCGAGCCGACATCGCGCAGGAGATCGCGGGAATCCAAGCCGAAATGGTGGCGGCCAGCCAGACGACCGTCGAGGGGCGCTATATTTTCGGCGGGGATCAGAACGGCTCGCCATCGTACGCCCTGGATCTGAATTCGACCGATGGGGTGGATGAGCTTTCCTCCAGCGCGGCGACGGCGCAGGTGGAGGATGCCAGCGGGGGATCGTTTGCCGCCACCGAGACGGCCCAGCAGATCTTCGACGACCAAAACGCGGATGGGAGCGACGCTTCCGACAACGTTTTTGCCGCGCTCAATAACGTGCGGCTGGCGCTGCTGGCCAATGACACAGACTCCATCAACACAGCTACCAGTGCGCTTCAACTGGCGTCGCAGCATCTGAATTCCGCGGAGGCCTTCTATGGAAACGTGGAGAACCGCATCCAGGATGCCACCAATTTCGCGCAGAACCAGGACGTGGATCTCGCGACGGAGATCAGCAATATTCAAGATGCGGATATCCCCACCGCTAGCATGGAATTGACCGAATCCACCACCCAGCTTCAGGCGGCCTTCATGATGCAGGCCAAAATGCCGACCACCACTCTGTTCAACTACATGGGATAGACCGCCCTCGCCGCGGCGGTCACACCGGTTCGCGGAAAATCCAACCTCCCGGAACCCCTTGAATTCACATAAGTTACGGTCCCGAAGGACGGGATGGCCGCCCGCGGCGGGGAATCCGCCGGCCGGTACACTGGGCGCAGGAGGGTGGGTTTCGGATGAGGAATTCCGGTTTGTTGTGGCTGGCCGCCGCGCTGGCGGGATGCGCGCTGGCGGCGCCGCCGCTGACGACGATTCAGGACGTGCTGTACAAGGCCGATGGAACGCCCTTCAACGGCACGCTGACGATCGGTTGGTCGAGTTTCCAGGCGTCCGATAATTCGGCCATCGTGACGCAGAGCACCACGGTGAAAGTGGTAGCCGGCAACCTGCACGTCCAACTGGTGCCGACCACGAGCGGCACCCCGGCGGTGTATTACACAGTGACCTATAACAGCGACGGTCGAGTGCAATTTCAGGAGACGTGGTCGGTGCCTTCGAGCGCTCAGCCGGTGCGGTTGCGGGACGTGAGGGTGGCGGCAGCGGGAGCGGACACCGGCGGTAATGGGAGCGGCACGGGGGGCACGGGCGGCGGCGTGGCGGCGGACACCACGGTCCTCGAGAGCGACGTGGTGGGGCTGATTGCGGATTTGGCGGCGCGCCCGCAGATGGGGCCGGGGTACGCGGCCGGGCGGGTGGCGGTGGTGAACGCGCTGGGCGCGCTGGAATCGGCGGTCGGCAATGCCACGGACTGCGTGCACGTGGATGGGTCGTCGGGGCCATGCGGCGATGTGCAGCCCGCGTACGTAGACGGCGACCTGCCGGCGGGCATCGTGGATGGCGCGAACACGACCTTCACGCTCACGGACACGCCGGACCCGGCGGCCAGCCTGGCGCTATACCGGAACGGACTACTGCAAAAAGCCGAGCAGGATTACACCCTGACGGGCGCGGCGGTTCAGTTCGTGGCGGCGGACGCTCCGCAGCCGGGAGACACGCTGCTGGCGTCGTACCGGTTCGACGGCGGGTCGGGTTCGCTGGCGAGGCCGGATTACCGGCCGCGGGCCGCCCACGCGGGCACGCCGGAGGTGCTGTGCAGCGGGACGGGGGCAGCCACCGCGAGCGGGATGGCAAGCCTGGGAACGTGCACGATTCCGGCTGGAAAAGTGACGCCGGGCGACCGCGTGGAGGCGCGCTTCGATTTCGAACACGAAGGCCACGGCGCGGGTTGGAGCGTGGAGGTGCATTGGGGCGGAAGCACGGTGCTGCGGCGCCAAGCGGCGGCCTCCGAGGGCCTGCTAACCGGGCGGATAGAGGCGGCCATCACAGTAAGTGGAGCGCAGGTGAGCGGCCAGAGCTGGGGCTCGGCGACGAGTCTGGCAGCCACGGCCTCGGAGACGAGCGATGGGTATGACGGCGGGCTGAAGATGGATTTCCAGGGCGGGCCGGCGGCGCCGGGGGACAGAGTGACACTACGCGGGTTCACGGTGGTGCGCTGGCCATAGGCGGCGGGGGCGGGGCCTTCGGCCCTAGGCTGGGCAAGCTAAAGCATG
>Ga0181517_10005859_pt1 | contig 10703 bp, 10 predicted proteins | sample PEATcosm2014_Bin_31_FD_119748 | JGI IMG/M metagenome (GOLD analysis project Ga0181517, IMG submission 119748) | Peatland microbial communities from MTU Mesocosm Facility, Houghton, MI, USA - PEATcosm2014_Bin01_30_metaG | ecosystem: Environmental > Terrestrial > Soil > Wetlands > Peat | place... | reverse complement strand
GAAGCGTCCCAGCTCGAACTCGATATGGCCCATGGCGCGGAATATCTCGGGGGAAGCCTGGCCGCCCGCCGCGGCCCGCTGCAACTGTTCGAGCGCTTCCTCGCGCTTCCCGGAAAGGTGCAGCGCCACCGCGCGGGCCAGTGTTCCGGGTCCGGGCGGGGCGCCCTTCTCGGGCGCCTCCGATTCATTTATGCGAAGATTCTGTACCGTGCTGGTCATGATATCCGAGCCTCCCTGCCGAGCCCTTTTCGAAAAACAAGGCCGACCCATTCCACCGGCGCCGGGGCGTCCGGCGATCCCGTAAATCCCATCTCTCCGTACGCCATGCGGGAGCCGCCCAGCCCCGCCGCGGCAACCCGCGAGGGACCGAGCAGTGGAACCGTCCGCGTTGCAGCCGCAAGGCCGTTCGCCGCCGGCGGCCCTGCCCGCCCGGCAGCCATGAGGGAGCGTCCCGCCGCGCCTGACGGCGGCTGGCGGAAGGCCACCCGGGCCGAGACGCGAAAGGCATTCCCCATGCTCGCCGCCGGCGCGACTTTCCTGAGCTTGCCATCCCGGCCTCCCAGAGCCGTCTGGTACACTACCGCCGGCTTCGCCGCCCAGGCCGTTCCCACCGGCCTGACGGCAGTCGAGAGCTTCATCCCGAATGCCCGCGGCTCGCCGCTCGATCCGGCCGAGGCGTGCCGAAGCTGGGCCATCCCCGCTTTCGGAAGACGACCTCCGAAATTCCACGAAACCCTTCGCTCCAGAGCCGCCGGCCGCCCGGCGGCCGATAGCATCACCGAAGGCGCTTCCAGAAAACCGCGCGGCGCCGCTTTGGCGTTTCCCGGCGCAGCAGCCGCGAAAAGCGCCTTGGGGTTCTCCCGCCGCCTGGCCAGGGTGGAAACCTTGTTGGCCTCGGTCAGGCAGTCCATGCCGCGGCGAAGACGGTACTGATTGCGGTGCTCGCGGGAGCAGAAGTCCCCGCCTGCCCCCACCCGGATTCGTCCCAGGGGCCGCCCGCATAACATGCAGTTCTTCGCGTTCATTATGCCAAGCAGTATAGACCGAGCAGTACGGAATTAAAAGATAAATAGTGGTAACGGCGCTTCTGTTCTGAAGAGTTAACTAACTATGTTATCTATAGTTAACAACTGTTGAGATGTCGCCTAATCGCGCTGCTAATTTTGGTTAGTACAAAGCGAAATTGGTTACCAATGCCGCAGAAGTTCAAGTACAATCGTCCTGGAACTGGTTGAGCGATGTCAGCCAGCCGCGGAGGTATCCGATGAGTGAGGCGTCCTGTCTCGCGCAGCGTCCCGATCCCAGTCCCGCTGCTTCGCCGTATTATCTTTGGGAGGCGCCGGGCAAGCCAGTCTCGGTGCGAATCTCGCATCAGGTTGTCGACCGGCTCGATCGCGCGGCCGTCGAGACTTTCCGTTCCATCAGCTCGCGCGGCTCGGAAATTGGCGGACTGCTCCTCGGCAACGTCCTTCCCGGAACGCCCGCCGTGGTCTCGATTGACGACTACGAGTTGATTTCGTGCGACTACAGCCGCGGTCCCCTGTTCCACCTTTCCGATGCCGACGAAGGGAACCTGCAGACGGCCCTGGCGCGCTGCCACAAGGATGGAGTACAGGTAGTCGGCTTCTTCCGGAGTCAAACCCGCAAGGGTCTGGCCCTGGACACCGAAGACCTCGCGCTCATGGAATCGCATTTTCGGGATCCGCAAGCCGTGGCCCTGCTGGTGCGCCCCTTCGCCACCAAGCCCAGCATGGGAGGCATCTTCATCCGCGAGAACGGCCAAGCCCCCGGCGAGGCGAGCTGCCTCGAGTTCCCGTTCCAATCCGCGCTGCTGCCGGCCTCGCTGGTGGTTCCTCAGGGCCCGTCGTCCGCGCCCAAAGCGGTGGCGCCCGATGCGCCCCCGCCGCCGGCCAAGCCCGCGCGCGGCCAAGTGGTGCCCATGACCTCGCGCCTGAGGGTCGCTCTGCCCGCTCCGCCCGCTCCCCAGCCGCCTATCCCCGAAGCTCCGCCGCCGGCGCCGGCGGCGACTGTGGAAGAGGCGCGGCCCGCGGCCCCCGAAGCCCCCGTGCGCGCGGAGCCGGCTGAGGAACCCGCCCAGGAGGAGGCTGCGTCGAATAGCGCCACGCCCTCCGCGCCGCGGCGCAAGCGAGTGCCCTGGTTTTGGGGAGCCGTAGCCGCGGCCCTGCTGGCCTGCTCGGGCATGCTCGTCCTCTACCCCGGCGTGCTGCACCATCGCAGCGGCCGCCCCACCATCCCGCTCACGCTCCGCGTGGAACACAGCGCCGGAGATCTTTTGCTCACCTGGAATCGCGATTCCGACGCCATTCGAAACGCCCGCAAAGGGGTCCTGACCATCATTGACGGCGACCGCAGTGAGAATACCCCGATAGATCCGCAAGTCGGCAGCATTATGTACACCCCGGTGACGGCCGACGTGAGCTTCCACCTGGAGGTCACCGGCGCGGATAATTCCAAAACGACCTCCGAATCCGTTCGGGTGCTGCGCACACGCCCCTCGCCCATGCCGACGGAAACCGCCAAGTCGGTCCCGGCGGGCAAGGCCGGCGCTGCGCCGTCCAACCCCAGCCCGTCGCCGACCGCCGCTGCCGCTGCCGGGGCTGGCGATGCCCCAGAGGCGGAGCCCGATCCCGCTCCCACCAAGCTCGCTACCGGGTCCCGGCCGTTCCAGGCCGCCTCTCTGGCGCAACGCCTGCGCCCGGCGCTCGCATCCGATATGCCGGATGCCCCCGGCCTAGGCGCGAGTCCGGTTCAGACCGCTCCCGCCTCCGTCAACTTCGGCGCCGTCGTACCCGCCCGGACCGCCATGCCCGCTCCGGCTCCCGCCGAGACCCGCGCGCCCGCTCCGGTGCGGTCCAGTCAACTCCGTCCTCCCGAGCTGGTGTCCCGCAAGGCCCCCGAGTACCCCGCCATCGCCATGCGCACCCGCGCCTCCGGCGAGGTGAAGGTCGAGGCCGTAATCGGAGTAGATGGAAGAATCAAGAGCGCCAGAGCCGTGTCCGGGCCCACCTTGCTGCAACGCGCCGCCACCGATGCCGTCCGCCAGTGGGTCTACAAGCCCGCCGTGCTCGACGGCGTCCCCGTGGAATCGCAGACCGATATCGTCCTCACCTTCAACCCCAGGTAGAGGCGTGAAAACTCGCCGGCCCGATCCGGGGTCACCCCGGCAGCCGCGGGTAGCCCATGCAGCCCGGCCCGTCGCCGCGGTTCTCCAACCTCGGCGCGGCGCGCCCCGCCCGTAGCGCGTGGTTCTCCTCTTCCAGGCGCTGGACCTTCCGCAACGCCCGCCCCAACTCGATCTGCGTCTTCAGAATCGCCGCCAGGCGCGCATTGTCCCAAGGTGTCTGAATGAAGTCCCGCGCCCCACGCCGCATGGCCTCTATAGCTAGTTCCACCGAGCCCCAGGCGGTCATGACTACTACCGGAAGAGTCGCATCGCAGGCAGTTACCCGGCTCAACAGGTCTCGCCCCTCCTCGCCCGGCGTGGTATCCCGCGCGAAATTCAGATCCATGAGCACGACATCGAATTGGCGCGATTCCACGGCTTCGATCACACCCGCCGGCGACGTCACGGCTTCCGAATGGTAGCCTTCGGCCTTCACCAGGAAGCCTAGCGCTTCGAGGACATCCGTCTGATCGTCGGCTATCAGGATCGAGGGCATGGGGACTTCCGATGCTTTCATTTTGTGCTCCACCGGGCACTCCGGTGGCCATAAGCCAAACAGTTGATGCGCAATGTCTGAACACACATTAGCACCAACCGAGTGTCCGGAAATGGGACCGAGCGAACCCGCCGCGGCGCGTCCCGGCCGTTTCGTGTACACTCACAGCATGTTCGAACGCTACACGGAGAAGGCGCGGCGCATCATCTTCTTTGCCCACTATGAGGCCGCGCATCTCGGTTCCCGGGAAGTCGAGGCGACGCACTTGCTTCTGGGGACCCTGCGCGGAGCCGGGGACCTCATGCTCGAACTGGCGGCCGGCGAGCCCGAACGCCTGGCTCAACTGAAAGCCGCGGCCGGGAACTGTCAGACACAGCCGCAGAAGAAGATCGTGACGAGCGTGGACTTGCCTCTAAGCCACCAATCCGAACACATCCTCGCATATGCAGCCGAGGAGGCCGAGCGGCTTATGCATAAGCACATCAGCCCGGAGCACCTTGTATTGGGCATATTGAGGGAAACCGGGCCGGCGAACGACATTCTTGTGGCCCACGGAATCACGCTCGAAGCCACGCGCCAGGTAGCGCGGGAGCGAGATGCACGGCAGTGGCTTTCACCGCCGCCGAGACCGCGTAGCCCGGCTTGAGATCCAACTCCGCGGCGGACCTCGCTGTGATGGCTGCCGTCAGCGGGAAACCGCAGTCCAGATCCACGCGCGCCAGCGGTCCTTCCAGGCTGACCGAGCGAACGCGCGCGTTCATATGGTTGCGGACGCTCGAAGGCGGCCCCGCGTCGCGCGAAAGGGCCACGTCCTCGGCGCGGATGCAGGCCCACACCAGGGGGCCGGGGCGGGCTGCGTCGCTATCCAGGCATTGGAGTTGCGCGGTCCCAACCTGCAACGTCAGCAGACCGCCATCGCGGCCGGCGATCTCCGCCGCCAGGATGTTCTCGACACCCACGCACTCGGCCACCTCCGCGTCGGCCGGGCGGCGGAATACCTCCGGCGCCGGACCGGCCTGGCGTATGCGCCCGTTGAGAACCACCGCCATCCAGTCGCCCAGGGTCACGGCCTCCATGCGGTCGTGGGTCACCACAATGCTAGGCACGCCGCCCGCGACCAGCGCCTGCCGCAGTTCCCGGCGCGCGCGCAGGCGGGTGGCCGCGTCGAGCGCCGAGAGCGGCTCATCGAGCAGCAGGAGCGCCGGCTGCGCCGCCAGGGCGCGGGCCAGGGCTACGCGCTGCTGCTGGCCGCTCGAAATGTGGCGCGGGTAGCGGCGGGCGAGGTCCGCGATGCCGAACGCCCCCAGGAACTTCGCGCCGGCCCCCTTGGGCGCGGCGTACTCCACGTTGCTTTCCACGGTGAGATGCGGGAACAGGGCGTAGTCCTGGAAAAGGAAGCCGGCGCGGCGCTCCTGCGGCGTCCGGTGCACGCCGCGCGCGGAATCGAACCAGACGCGCCCGCGAAATACGATCTCGCCGGAGTCCGGTTCCTCGAGCCCGGCGAGGAGGCGCAGCAAGGTGGTCTTGCCGGCGCCGGAAGGACCGTAGAGCACCGTGACCGGCGATTCGGCTAGCGGCGCGCGCAGTTCGGCGTCCACTTCGAAACCGGAAGGCAGCCGCTTCCGGCAGCGGCAGATCAGCTCATCGTCCATAGCGACCAGAACCGCCGCTGGAAAGCGTATGTCAGCGCCAGGGCGGTGAAAGAGACGGCCAGCAGAAACAGCGAGGTTTGCGCCGCGGCGGCGTAATCGAGCGCCTCGACGCGGTCGTAGATGGAAATGGAAACCGTGCGCGTAACGCCCGCGATGTTGCCGCCCACCATGAGCACCACCCCGAACTCGCCCAAGGTGTGCGCGAAGCTCAGCACGGCGCCGGTGGCGATGCCCGGCCGCGCGAGCGGAACCACGATGCGGCGAAACGTTGCGGCCCGCGAGACGCCCAGGCACCAGGACGCTTCGAGAAGCTTGCGGTCCACGGAGGCGAACGCGGCGGCGATCGGCTGCACGGTGAACGGCAGGCTGTAGAGCACCGAAGCCAGCAGCAGGCCCTGGAACGAGAAGGGCAACATGCCGCCCGTCAGCTTGCCATAGAGCGCGCCCACCGGGCTGCGTGGGCCGATGGCCAGCAATACGTAAAACCCGAGCACCGTGGGCGGCAATACCAGAGGCAGCGCCACCACGCTTTCGACAAGAAATTTCCAGCGGCGCCGCGAGAACGCCAGCCAGTAGGCCAGCGGCGCGCCCAACGCCAGCAGAATCGCGGTGGTCGCCGAGGCCAGCTTGACGCTCAGCCAGATGGCCTGCCAATCCATCAGCGTCCCTCCGGAGCCGAGAACCCGCAGCGCTGCAGAATGCCGCGCCCTTGCGGGCCCGTCAGGAACGCGCGGAAATCGCGCGCATCCTGCGAGTCCTTCAGCAGGATGCCGCCCTGTTCGATGGGCGGATAGGCATTGAGCGGGATCTCCCAGTAGCGGCCTTTGCCCTGCGCGGAAGGCGCCACGGCGAGGGACAGCGCCACGATTCCGGCGTCCGCGGCCCCGCTCTCGACGAAGCTGAAAGTCTGCGCGACATTTTCGCCGAGCACCAGTTTCTCAGCCAGCGCGTCGTACACGCCCAGCGAGCGCATGGCGGCCTGCGCGGCGACGCCGTAAGGCGCGTGTTCGGGATTGGCGATAGCCAGACGCCGCACGGAATCATCGTGCAGAACGGTGGCCGGATCGAGCCGCGACGCCGCTGGAACCCACACCACGATGCGTCCGGTGGCGTAGGAGAAGAGCGAGTCGGCTACTCCGATGCGCTCCTCGGACAGCCGGCGCGGATAATTCCCGTCGGCCGAGAGGAAGACATCGAACGGCGCCCCGTTGCGGATTTGGGCGTAGAAGTTCCCCGAAGAACCGAACGTGGCCCGGACGCCGGCGCCCGGATGCGCCCGAGCGAACACGGCGGAGATCTCCCCCATGGCGAAACTCAGGTCGGCCGCCGCCGCCACCGCCAGCGTGCGAGGCTGAGCCGGCGGCCGCGCGCAGCCGGCGAAGAGGAGCAACGAGATAGCCGTGAGAACCCGTGGGCGGACCATGCTTCATTGTAGACAGGGATATGCCGGGCCGCGCCGCCGAACCGTGGGTGGGACAGACCATCGTTTTTCGTGGTCTGTCGGGATAGGCCTTCGGCCCGCGAAAATCCATAAAAATCCGAGCAGTGGGCAGGCGGAACCGCCTGCCCCACCGGGCCTTTGCCTGCGCTGGTGGGGCAGGCGGTTTCGCCTGCCCGCCGTGGGTCTCAGGTGCTTTTTCGAACCTGTCGCACCTCGCCAGCCGGAGCCAGAGCCGCAGTGCGCTCCCGGAAACCGACGCGCGCAAACGATCTGCTAAAATAAAAGCGCATTCCGTCCGGCGTGCCCCTATGCGGTGAGGTGCGAGAGCGGTTGAATCGGGCGGTCTCGAAAACCGTTGAACCTTTGCGGGTTCCGTGGGTTCGAATCCCACCCTCACCGCCATCCTCCGTCGCGGCAACCGCAGTTGCCACGATGCATCGTAGTGAGGCACACTGATGGTATATGCCTCACTCCGCAACGACAACCAAACGCAGCCGCCGCGGCGGGGACAAGCCCGTGGTTGAGTCGCGGCATACGGTAGGACTGGCCCCCAGTCTCGCCGGTCGAGTGCAGCGATACGCCAAGTCGGTTGACACCAGCATGAGCAAGGCTATCGCGGCGCTCGTCCGCCTGGGCCTCGAAAGTCAGGAGCGCCGCAAGCGCGAGTTCTTCGAAAGATTGAAAGAAAACCTGGCCAGCGACGATCCGGAGCAGCAGGATCGATTGGTCGATGAATTCCGCGCTCTGATTCTCGGCCGCTGAAGGCATGCCCAAGATTCAGTGGGAACGGCTGCCGCGACAGAAGTGGGCTCATCTGCGCAATCGCGCGAAGGAACGGCGGGTTTCCGAAGACGACCTGTTCGAATTGGCCGAGTGGAAAGCCCAGGATCCCGACGTGCCAGACGGCGACTGGTTCAAGGATTTTGGGACCTTTAAGCTGTGCGGCAAGGGCAGGCATCCAAGTACTTTTCTACTGGCCGGACAAGCCGCGCGGGGCAAGCGGTTGTGACTACCTGGCGTTCCCGTGCGAACTCACTCAGGCCGCCCGGTGCGGCCTGATCCGGCCGGCGATGTCCTGGCCGCGGGCGTCCTGGGCCATTTCTAGATCGTAATTCGCCTGAAGGTTCATCCAGAATTGGGGCGTAGTACCGAAGTAGCGGGCCAAGCGGAGCGCGGTGTCCGCCGTGATGGCCCGCTTGCCGCGCGCGATGTCATTGACGCGGGTCACCGGCACCATCAACTCCATCGCCAGCCGATTGGCGGAAAGGCCCAGCGGCTTCAGAAAGTCCTCGCGAAGGGTCTCGCCCGGATGGATCGGTGGGATGATCTTAATTCTTCTTGCCATGACTTGCGTCCGTCAGTGATAATCCACTATCTCGACCTCAAAAGCATCGGGATCGAACTCGCGCCGGAAAACCTTCTCGGTCTCCCTGTCCCGGAACGACCGGATCACAGTCCCAGAGTACTACCGCTTCGGGTTTAACGCAACACGGCAAAGCCCGCTCCCTGTTACCCTGGTAGCAGACCTTTCCATGGGTACGCGCGGAAAGCCTGAGATCATGAGTCCGGCGGGATACTGGCCGCAGTTGCGCGCGGCCATCGAAGCCGGCGCGGATGCCGTGTATTTCGGACTGAAACACTTTACGGCGCGGGCCAAGGTCGGTTTTTCCGTCTCCGAATTGCCCGAGGTGATGGCCACCCTGCACCGGCGCGGCGTGCGCGGGTATGTGACCTTCAACACGCTGGTGTTCGACCACGAGTTGGAGGAGGCCGCGCGGGCCCTCGGCGAGATCGCCGAGGCGGGCGCGGACGCCATCATCGTACAGGATTTGGGAATCGCCAGGATGGCGCGGCGCATTGCGCCCGCACTCGATCTGCACGCCAGCACGCAAATGAGCGTGACCAGCGCCGGCGGCGTGCGCATGGCCCAGGCGTTCGGCGCCTCGCGGGTGACGCTGGCGCGCGAGCTTTCGCTCGATCAGGTGCGCGCCATTCGCGCGGCGGTGGATGGCGAGCTGGAAATCTTCGTCCACGGCGCGCTTTGCGTGGCCTATTCCGGGCAGTGTTTTTCCTCGGAGGCCTGGGGCGGCCGCAGCGCCAACCGCGGCCAGTGCGCGCAAGCCTGCCGCCTGCCCTACGAGATCCTGGTGGACGGGAGCGTGAAGCCGCTGGGCGACGCCCGCTACCTGCTTTCGCCCGGCGACCTGTACACCCTGCGCCAGATTCCCGAGATCGTCGAAATCGGAATCTCGGCTCTGAAAATCGAAGGGCGCTACAAGGACGCCGAATATGTGGCGCTCACCACGCGCGCCTACCGCCAGGCTGTGGACGAGGCCTGGGCCGGGAGACCATCCGTGGTTTCTCCCGCGACGGAGCTGCAACTGGAGCAAGTCTATTCGCGCGGCCTCGGCCCTTACTTCATCCACGGAACGGATCACCAGGCCGTGGTGAAGGGCCGCGCGCCGCGCCATCGGGGCGTGCTGATGGGGCGGGTGGCGCAGGCGACCCACGAGGGCGTGCGGATCGAACCGGCCGATGCACATCGCCTGGCCCCGCTCAAACCCGGCGACGGGGTGGTGTTCGACGCGGCGGGCTGGCGCAGTCCCGAAGAGCCCGAAGAAGGCGGACGCGTGTTCCATGTGGCCCAGCGCGAAGGCATGCTGGAGGTACGCTTCGGCAACGGCGCCATCGACCCCAGCCGCATCCGCCGCGGGGACCTGCTGTGGCGCACCAGCGATCCCGATACGGCCAAAGCCGCGCGCCCCTACCTGGAGCCCGCCGCGCCGTTGCGCCGGCAGCCCGTCGACGTGCGGGTGACGGCGCGCCAGGGCGCGTTTCTCGAAACCGAATGGACGGTGGGCGGAGTCGGCGCCAGCGTGCGCTCGGAGGCGCCGCTGGGAGCCGCGCGCGACCGGGCCGTGACGGCCGAGCACCTGGCGGCGCATCTGGGACGGTTGGGCAACACGCCCTACGTCCTGGCCGGCCTCGAAGCGGAGATCGTGGGCTCGCCTTTCGTCCCTGGCTCCCTGCTGAACGATCTGCGGCGCAGGGCGGTGGAGGAGCTGCAGCGGCGCCAGGCGCTCCCCAAGCGGATCGATGGTGGGGCGGACGCCCTCGTCCGCGCGCGACCCCCTGGTCGCGCTCCAGACCCCGACGCCGCCGGCCCGCCAAGCCTGCATCTGCTTGTCCGCAACGCCGCGCAGCTTGAGGCCGCGCTTTCCCTCCGTCCCGCCACTATTACTCTCGACTACCTGGATCTCTATGGCTTGCGCCCATCGCTCGAGCGGATCCGCGCGGCTTCGCTTGAGGCGCGGGTGGCCAGCCCGCGCGTCCTCAAGCCCGGCGAAGAGCGCATCGTCGATTTCCTGGTGGGATGCGGCTGCGCGATCCTGGTGCGCTCCGCGGGCCTGCTGGACGCGCTCGGCGGGAAGCCGCATGGGGAATTGACCGGCGATTTCAGCTTGAACGCCGCCAACGCCGTCACCGCCGCCGAACTGCTGGGCCTCGGCCTGCACCGCATCACTCCCACGCACGACCTCAACGCCGCGCAGGTGGCCGAACTGGCCCGCAAAACCGGCCCCGCCCACATCGAGGCCATCGCCTACCAGCACATCCCGGTATTCCACACCGAGCACTGCGTCTTCTGCCGCTTCCTTTCCACCGGCGCCAGTTACCGCGATTGCGGCCGCCCGTGCGAAAGTCACCGCGTGGCGCTGCGCGACCAGGCCGGGCGCGCGCACCCCGTGCTGGCCGACGTGGGCTGCCGTAACACCGTGTTCGGGGCCGAAGCCCAGCACGCGGCCGCGCATTTGGACGACTGGCTGGGCGCCGGCATCCGCCATTTCCGCCTAGAGTTCGCCCACGAATCGCCTGAGCAGGTGGAGGGAGTCGCGCACGCATTTGAGGTCGCCCTCGCCGGTAGCCTGCCGG
>Ga0181517_10005855_pt1 | contig 10707 bp, 8 predicted proteins | sample PEATcosm2014_Bin_31_FD_119748 | JGI IMG/M metagenome (GOLD analysis project Ga0181517, IMG submission 119748) | Peatland microbial communities from MTU Mesocosm Facility, Houghton, MI, USA - PEATcosm2014_Bin01_30_metaG | ecosystem: Environmental > Terrestrial > Soil > Wetlands > Peat | place... | reverse complement strand
CGGCAGAACGACTTCCGCGTTCCGCAGACCTGCAACGCCACAGCCGGTTTCCGCAGTTCCTGCGCGGGCACGCTCAACGAGGGGTCAATTTACCTGGATCATCATTTCACCAAGCGTCTCGACGGGTACGTGGGAGTTGCCTATTCCTTCGTCACCGGCGGTTTGGCCATCGCCATTCCTCATGGCCCCGGCGTCCCCTATCTCTATCCGACGAACGTTGCTCCGACAATCGGTGTTCGTTTCGCCTTCTGATCGTTTCTGCGGAGGACTCAGTCCAGAGCCCCCATGGGTATCTGCAGCGCGCGCGATCGGCGCCGTGCTGCTCTTCGCGGCAGTGCGATCCTTGAGAACACCACGCCGCACCGGCCTATTGCAGCAAGCCGACCTGAAAATTCAGCGCCGATAGTTGCGCCGCATAGTCGTACTTCGCGCTCGCTTGCGATATCTGCGCCTGGGTCGCGTTCAATTGCGCTTGACTCAGCTCGATGATCGAGCTCAGTCCCAATTTGTAGCGCTCTTGCGCGAGATCCAACGCCTGATTCGCTTCGTCCAGCAATTGCTGCGTCAGCGCCAGACGTTGGTAACCCGAATTCGCGTTCAGCCACGCCTTGCGCACCTCGCGTACGACGGCGTTCTGCAGATCGCGGAGATATTGTTGGCGCGCGCCGGCTTCGGCTTGCGCTTCGGCATGCAGTGCATTGAACTGGCGGCCATTGAAAATTGGGATGTTCACGTTGAATCCAGCGGCGGCGTAACGCGAGCCGAGCTCATCCACGCGGTAGGGCGTGAGGCCAGCAGTGCCCACCGCGCTGATGGTCGGAAGCCACAAATCGCGTTCGGCGGTGGCATAACTTTGCGCGGAACCTAGATCCAGCTGCTGGCTGATGATTTCGGGACGATTGCGCATGGCTTCGGCGATCAAGACGGACAGATCGCTTGGCGGCGTCGGTGGCACGGGCTGCTCGGCGAGCTGAAATGTTTTCTGGTCCGCGAACCCCAGCGCGGCGGAAAGCTCCGCGTACGAAGCCTGTAAATCATTTTGTGTCTGCACCAGCAGCAGCTGCGCTTGCGCCAAGTCCACGTTTGCAAAGCTGACGTCGAGGCCGGACTTGAGTTTATTTTTCTGCAGCTCCGTGACTTGATCGGAAACCAGCCGCCGGTCTTTGACTGTTTCCTCGGCCACTTGCAGCACGGCTTGTGCCTTTAGGCAGTTGTAGTACGCGGCGTCGACTTGCAGTAACACATCCGCGCGCGAGGTGGTGACGTTCTCTTCCTGTGCCTTGGCGTGCAGATTCGAGCTTTTCACCAGTTCGTGGGTGCGGCCAAAGTCGGTGACCAGCTGCTGCACGGTGACGCCATCCGCGAAACGGCTGTAGATGATCGAATTATTCAGCGCGCCGGCGGTGACACGGCTGTTGGTTTCGGCTTCCACCCCGGTGGCACTGCCGTAAGCGTGGGGATAGTAGGCCGAGCGAGCCTCAGTGACTTCGGCCTTCGCAGCTGCCGCGAGATACGTGGCGGCTTGCACCTGCGGATGGTTTTGGATCGCAATTTTTTCTGCCTCTTGCAAAGTGAGGCTCTGCGAGGCGACGGCGTCGGAAGTTGCTTGCGCCGCAGCCTGCGCCCCGGCAGCGGCGTGCCATTGCCCTGAAGTAGGCGTGGCAGCCAGAGCCACGGTGGCGAACAACATCAAAGATAGCGAAAGATTTCGGCAACGCATTAGTGAGCCTCCTCGGCGACAAGCGAAGCGGAAGCTTCGGCGCGGCGGCGGTACATCAGCAGATAAGCTGCGGGGACGACGAAAATCGTAAGCACGATGGAAGTGAGCAGACCGCCAATGATCACGCGCGCGAGTGGCGCGTAGGCTTCGCTGCCGGTTTCCAGCTTGAAAGCCATGGGCAGCAGCCCGACGACGGTCGCAAGCGAAGTCATCAAAATCGGCCGCAGCCGGATGCGGCAAGCGTGCACCACCGCTTCGCGCAGGCCGTGCCCTTGTCCGCGCAGCACGTTCGCAAAATCCACGATCAAAATGCTGTTGGATACCACCATTCCTTGCAGCATCACTACGCCCATCAGCGACTGGATGTTGAGCGTCGTGCCCGTGAGCGCCAGGGTGAGCACAACGCCGATCAGTCCAGTGGGCACGGCAAGAACAATCAGAAACGGATCCACGAAGGAAGAGAATTGCGCGACCAGAATGAGATAAACGAGCAGAACGGCGAGAAACAAGCCGAGGCCAAAACTCTTGAACGAGGACTGCATGGTCAACACCAGGCCGCGGACGTCAATGCGCGTGCTGGGAGGGAGTTGCGTCTGCTTAATGATGCGCGAGATCTCGCGCTGCGGACCGCCGATGTCTTCGCCGGTGGGCGCCACATAAACGTCAATGGTGCGCTGCAGTTGATAGTGGTCCACTTCCGTGGGAGTTTGAATTGGGACCACGTCCGCCACCTGATTGAGGTACGTGGGCATTTTCAGATTGGGTGAATGCAGCGGCATCGCTTTCAGGTCTTCGATGGATTTCACCTGATTTTCGGGGTACTGCACGGTGACGAAATAATTGTTGCCATTTTTGGGATCAACCCAGTAACTGGGCGCAATCATTACGTCCGAAGTCAGCGCGGTGATGAGGTTATCAATCACTTCTTTGGGGCTGAGGCCCAGCTCGGCGGCGCGATCGCGGTTCACGTTTACTTCGAGCGCTGGATAATCCATATCCTGCGGGATGTACACATCGGAAACGCCTCTGGCGGCTCTGATCTGGCGCGCCAAATCCTGCGCGATGCGGTCGTCGGCTTTCAGGTCCATGCCGCTAACTTGTACGTCAATCGGCGCGGGCATGCCTTGGTTCAACACCGCGTCCACCAGGCCGCCGGATTGGAAATAGGTGCGCAACTGCGGCAGTTGCGTGGCGATGCGACGGCGAACTTCATTCATGTAAACGAAGCTGCTGACATGATGGTCTTCCTTCAAGCCTACTTGCACGAACGCGGTGTGCATTCCGGAGTTGGAAGTGAACAGGGCGGATAAATCGGCCATCACGCCGATGTTCGATACCACCGTGTTCAAATCTTCCGGCTTCACCACCTGGTGCACAATTTCTTCCACTTGCTTTACGTAATCGTTGGTCACTTCGATGCGCGTGCCGGTGGGGGCTTTTACATTGATCACAAACTGGCCGGCGTCGGAGCGCGGGAAGAACGAAACGCCGATGAACGGAACCAGAACGAAGCTCAGCAGGAAGATCCCCACGAAAAGAATCAGTGCCTCGCGAGGGCGGTCCAAAGTTTTCTGCACGTATTTTTCATATATGTTCAGCATCTTTTCGAATTTGGCGTTAAAGCCCGCATGGAACCTGGCGCCCCAGGACTTTTTCGTTTCCCCGCCTTCCGCGCCGTCTGCGTGGGCCGGTTTCAAGAAATACGCGCAGAAAAGCGGAACCACGGTGACGGCATCGAAGTAGGAGGCGAATAACGCCAGGACCACTGCAAGCGCCAGCGCCGAGAACAGGTATTTGCTCACACCGAAAAGCAGCGTCACCGGAAAGAACACCACCACCGCGACGAGCATGATGGCCAGCACCGCCAACGCCACTTCGTTTGTGCCGTTCATGGCGGCCACTTTTGGATCTTCGCCTAACTCAATGTGTCGGTAAATATTTTCGATCACCACCACCGAGTCATCAATCAAGCGCGAAAACGCGAGCGCCAGGCCGCTGAGCACCATACTGTTGATGGTCTTATCGGCGGCATGCAGAATGAAAAACGTAATCATCACCGAGAGCGGAATCGATAGGAAGACTGCGGCGGTGGCCCGCGTGCTCCCCAGAAACAGCAGAATCATCACGGCGGTGAGAAATAATCCGATGCCGCCTTCGCGCAGCACCGTGGAGATGGCCTGCTTCACGAAAAGCGATTGGTCGAAAACCACGTGCGCGTGCAACTGGGCCGGAATATCGCGCAAGGTGGTGATCGCTTTCTTGATGCCGTTGACGACCGCGATGGTATTGGTGTCGCCGCCCTGCTTGAGGATTGGCGCGTAAACGGATTTTTGGCCGTTCACTCGGACGATGTTGTATTGCTGGTAGGAGCCGTCGACCGCCCTTCCCACATCGGAAATGAAAACCGATTTCTGCCCTTCGGTTTTCAGCGGCACCTGATTCAGCGCTTCGGCGTTGGGCACCTGCGCGTTGGTGTAGATGTTGTAATCGAGCGGGCCCAAGCGCACGTCGCCGGCGGGAAGAATCAAGTTCGATTCGTTCATCGCGCGCACCACGTCCATGGGACTGAGTTCGTGCGCCTGCAATTTCACCGGGTCCACGTACACCATGATCTGCCGGTATTTTCCGCCGTAAGGCGGCGGCACGGTGGCGCCGGGAACTCCGGCAATCTGGTTGCGGATCTGGTACTGCAGATAATCGTGCAGCTGTGTTTCGTTGAGTCCCTGGCCTTCGACGGTGAGCAAACAAACGGGAAGGCTGGAGGCGTCCACTTTCAAGACCACCGGCGGCAGAGTTCCTTCCGGCAAGCGCCGCAGATCGGCCATGGCGAGATTGGAAATGTTGGTCACGTCGGCGTTGGCATCGCTACCCGGCTGAAAATAAATCTTGATCAGGCTCACACCGGCCATGGAGCGCGATTCCATGTGATCAATGCCGCTGCCGAGGGTGAAAAATCTCTCGAACGTGTCGGTGATATCGGCCTCGATCTGCTCGGGCGGCATGCCGTTGTAGAAAGTGGCGACGAGAACGACGGGAATATTGATCGGCGGAAACATATCTACGGGCATTTGCGCCAGGCTAGTGATACCCAAGACGCAAATGAAAAGGCAAACCACGATAATGAAGTAAGGATGGCGTATCGCAAAGGTTGGCATCTTGGGTTTACTCCATTCCTGGGGCGGTTACCAGTTGCGGCGAGACCTGTTGGCCTTCTTTGAACTGATTCTGTTCGCCGAAAATAACGGTGTCGTTTTCGTTGAGGCCGGAGAGCACTTCGGTATCCGAGGTGGACTGCAGTCCCAGCTTCACATCGCGCCTTTCGAGATGGTTCGAGGAGTTCACCACCAGCACGATGCCCTGTCCGGTTCCGGTGGATTCCACAGCCTGCATCGGAATGGTGAGAACGTTGGTGACCGTATGCAGCGGAATTTTGACCGACGCGTACATTCCCGGGACCAGTTCGTAGTTCACGTTGGGCACGGTGACTTCGGTGTGCATGGTGCGCGTGGCGGGGTCGATCTGATCGGAAAAGCGCACGATTTTTCCGGCGAAAGTTTTGTGCAATGCCGAGACGTTGATTTCCAGCGTCTGGCCATCGCTGATATCCGGTACCGCCCGTTCCGGCACAGGGATGACCAGCCGCAGCATATTGTTCTGCGAGAGATGGCATAGAGCGGAATCGCCCTTGGTCGCGGAAGTTCCCGCTGGAAGCAGCGCGCCGGTGTAGGCGTAAATTTGCGTCACGACTCCGTCGAACGGCGCCGTCATGCGCGCGTACGCGAACATGGCTTTGTCTTTGTCGAGCGCGGCTTTGGCGGCTAACAGAGCCTGTTCTGCTGCGGCCAGCGCGTCCTTCGACGACGAGACGCCGGCGCTGGCTTCAAGGTCTTTGCCCTGGGCCACGTCTATTTCCTGCTGAGCAACTAACTCCGGCCGCGATTTCTGCACGTCAGCCAGCCGCGTATAGGTGACGTGCGCGACCGAGTAGGCCGATTCCGCCCGGCTTTGCTCTTCCCGCGCACGCGAAACTTCTTGATCGGCGCGGCGGACGGAGGCTTCATCCTGCAGCAGTTGCTGTTGCAGCTCGGGAATTTCCAGCACTGCCAGGATTTGGCCCTCTTTCACATGCGTGCCCCAATCCACGTACAGCTTCTGGATGTAACCGGAAACTTTCGCGTACACATCAATTTCCTGGTAGGGCAGAAATTCCGATGCGATCTCCAGGGTGCTGGAAATATTCTTGCGCTGCACTTTCACCACGGCGGCGCGCGGCACGTCGGACGCATCAGCCTTGCGCGCGTCGCCGCAGCCGCCGGCGAACGCCGAAAAAATGATTAGGACGAATATCGAGCAAGGTATTGCAGGTTTATGCCTCACGATTCCAACTCCTTGGCCTTCTGTATGAACTCTGCGATCGAAAAATTCTTGGAATAACACAAGCCAATCAATTCTTTTCTGGACTGCATGATCTCGCGGGCCTTCTCCGGAACCCGCGCGGCGATCTCCGGCGGAATTGTTTGCACTCCGTGCAAATCACCCTGGATCAATTCGCCGGGACGAACGGTAAGGCCAGCAATCTCGACGGTGCCACCGAAATCGAACACGTGCGCGTACGCGTGGGACAGCGAAACATTTCCAGCAAACAGTTGCAGGCCGCTTCGGCGCACTTCAGGGAGATCGCGGACGGCGCCGTTGGTCACCACCGCGACGCAACCGAGAGCTAGCAGGATATTGGCGTGCACTTCTCCGATGAAGCCGCCGAGACCCGGGATGGAATCAGCGTCTTCGATCACCACAATTCGCGGTGGGGGAATTTTGAGCAGCGAATTCCACCAGGCACCACGATCGTAGTAACTGTGCCCTTCCATGGGCGGATCGGTGCCGCGTATGCGCGCCGTCGCGGCGTAACCCACCGCGGCCGGCTGCTCTGGAAACATGCAATGCAAGCGTGCATCGGAAAAACCTCTGTTGCGCAGGCGGACGCCGAATGTCTCGATGGCGCTGGCGACCACGCAAGTGCTTAGCGCGCGCAATTCCTCCAAATACGGAGGCATGAGTGGCTCTGCGTTCATAAGTACTCCTCTTCTGGATCGTGCCCGAGGACCAATTGAAAAAGGGCCGGAGCGAGAGAAATAATTGCAAAGTTTAATTTTTTAGGTGCGAGCGATCGAACTAGGAAAGGGGGACCGGTGGAGAGCGATGCTGCAGAGAAACCGTGACGCCCATGGACGGCAGCGCCGGAATCTCATCCTCCACCATCCTGGCGATCCGCATTTCAGGTTGTGGTGGTATGAATCGGGCGACGGGGCGCAGAGGAGTTCGGTCGATTACCACCGGCAAATGGCTGACCTTCATTTTGCTGGAAATATTGATGTAGTGGGCCGGATTAGACCTGGAAAAATACTGGCTATTCTTCGCGAGAGTGGAAAAGCCGGCGATGGCCAGCAGCAACATCACGACGCCGACCTTCACATAGAGGTGTCGTGCCTGCGCCACTCGGCCAATCTGGTTCGCGGATTGTCGCGCCGTTATCACCATGACTCGCCCACGTCTGCGTTTCTATTGTCGGCAACTGGGACCCAGAAAGCAAGAACGCACGCTACGGGATAGGGTAACGATACTAAGCGCATCTTTGCAAGACGCCGGCTTGCGGCATTCGTGAGCGTAGGGTTTTCTGGATGCGATAATGCCAACGATTAATTGCTTTTGCAGAACGCGGCCTATCGACGCGAAACGTCAACGGGAGACCAGAATCCCAATCCATTGGGAAAATACAGTCTCGGCAGCATACTTGCCGGTCGATCCGTCCGGGCCCGCAAACCGTCAGAAGCGATAGTTCACTTCGGTGAATCCGAGCGCGCCGTTGCTATTGACGGTATAGATCTTCTTGATCACATCGCCGCCCACCGCGTATCCAAAGTACAGGCCCAATGAAAGCCCGTGTTTCCACTGGTAGTCCCCGCTCATGTCATACAGCGTCGCAAGGGAACGGGCCCCGTTGGAGGGCCTCCCATTGAAGCCAAATGTCGTTGGCTGGAACGCGCCGCCGCCCGTGTACCACAGATCATTCTTATTGCTCAGCCAGAGCCCGTGTATGTCACTTCGCAGCGTGAACGATTTGGTCGGCCTCAGCATTATTTCTTCAAAAAGGTCCGTGTTGTTCATCGAGTTGAAGAACGGAAAACGAGCATAGACGCGAGGTGTGGGAAGTATCGCGAAGAACGTGCCATGCGTGTTGTCCCCGGGATTCCCATCGCCGCTCGAGTAGTCAAACCCGCCACGAATCCAAGGACGTACGCGACTGGCAAACGCTGGCTGCCAGCCTCCTTCGATCGCAGCCGCACCAGCCCGCTGCTTCAGCTCTCCCCAACTCCCGTTCTGCAGCGCGCCCCAGGCCAGCAGGTCAAACGTCCCAGAAGATGATGTAGGCGCAGACAGAATGAAATGTCCGCCATATGTCCCGATATTGATGCCGCCCAGATCGGTGGCGCGCACCGCAGCGGGACGGTTATCCGTCTTTACAACGCTCCGGTCATCGTTGTAATAAATTCCAAAAGCTCGCCACTCCGCGCGGCTCTTTCCCAATTCCACTTCGCGCGTCAGCGCCACATACGTCACCGGAGTCTTCACCCAACCCCAGCCGTCCACCTGAAACACTCCGCGCGTCGGTATCGCGCTCATCGCCGTGAAATTCCACGGTCCATTAGAATAGCCAAACTGCACTCCGTCAAAACTTCTCATGACGTCCGAATACCCGAAGTTTCCCAGCAACCGCTGATTGATTCGGTTGTTTTTCAGCCACGCCAGTGTGGGATCCTTCGCTTTCACCTCTCCGCCATCAAAGAATTCGAAGCGCCCCGCTCGCAAGCTCGTATGCTCTCCTTTGAACCGGACAAACGCCTGCTTCGGGAAGATCATAGCGGCATTCCTGTTGTTGTCGTTTGCCGCGTAATAGGATCCTCCCAAGCCGTATTGGCCGAGCGGAGCCGCATTCACCGCGTGATTGGGCAGCCCCAGCAGAATTGGTGCTTCAAATTCAATGTTCCAGTCGAAGTTGGTGTGCTCCTGCGAGAATCCGAAACGCACCACGGTTCCCGAAAAACCATAGAGATTATTGCCCGTCGTTGGCTCAAACCAATCCCAAGCCTCGACGCGCTCGCGGATGCTTCCGGAAAACGTGACGTTTCCGATTTGGATCGGTTCCGCCGCGGGTTCTTGCGCCTCGATTGCCCCCGCGAACACCAGTAACAACACACAAACGAACAGTTGTTTCAAGGGATCTCCTGGTTATCTTCTCGGTGTTTTCAGTTTTGTCTGCCGCAGTCGTATTGCAGCCCGGCACGCGCGGGCAAAAAACTGCGCCCATTCTAGCGGTCAAGAAATCGCGCGCAATAATAGAAAAGTACTACCAGTAAGGGGCCACAAGCCGCCCCGCTGTTCTCGGAGCTTCCCTGCAGTGTGGTTCGAATCGAGATAGTTCTTAATTGAACAGAAGCGCGTTTCGAGTGCCTTTCGGATGAAAATCTGCGATCATCGGAAATTGATCCGAAGCCGAGAGAAAAGACGGGGAGATTGAGAAAGCCGAGAAGCGTGCATAACGGAGTTTTCCCCGCAGCCGTGATTTACTAGCAGGAGTTCGTGGTTCTTCGAATCTGGCGAAGAGGTAGTCCTCATGAAAGATGATTCAAACACCCCGGCACCTGGAGAACCAAAGCCGCCACGCTTCGGAATCGGAAATTTGCTGATCGTAGTCGTTTTGGCGGTCATTGGTTTTCTGCTGGTACAAAGCATGGTGCGGCACCGCTTCCATGAGGGTGGCCGATACCACCGCAACGGATCCATCGGACCATAGTCGCGACGGAAAAAATCTTGCTTCCGGCTCCGATTGCCGAATCGCCGCAAACCTTTGCGGCCGCATTCTGTCCTTGCAGTTGACCTGCATTTGATTCTTGTAGCGGCCAGCTTCAGCTGGGCGCCATTGCCCCTGTGGTTGCCGCTGCTGCTGTTCGCAGCGCCGGCGTCCCGCCGGCTCTGTTGCATGTCGTCGCATTTGCGGTTGCTTTTGACTTCGTAGCGGCCGTCTGCTTCTCAGGCGGGTGTCGTTGACGTTACATTTGCCGTTGCCCGCCACCTGCCGACTCACATACTTCCCCGCGTGCGGATGCCGATGCTACAATCACACAGTTAGACGAAGCCGCTGCGTTATCCGACACCTCCCGCAGCGAGCCTCAGTAGGCATAAACGGCGGTATGGTGCAGGGGTCAGCACGTCAGGTTCTCAACATCAGAACCGTCGCACGGTCCACTGAGTTTTCAGGGAGTTACCTACTGGCGCTTGCTGGTTCTTACTGGTCTTTCTTCACTCGTCAGTGAGAGTTTCAGTGAGAGGTTAAGACGATGACAAGCTCAATCGGATTCACGCCGCCACCACCGCCGCGAAAATGGAATTTCGACCTGGGCGGCCAGGCGGGAATGATCGAGGAGACGATCACTCCCAACAAAATCTATCTCTACGATTGGGTTTCCGCCAACGGCACTGCGAAGCTTGGAATCATGCAAAGCGAGACACGACAGTCCAACGAGGTCGTGGAAGCAAGAACTCGCAAGCGTGCCGGGGATCCTGGCGGGGCCTGATCGCTGTGGACAATCCCGGCATATTGCTGTGAAGATTAAAGAGTGGGGCTTGCACCCCACTCCATGTTTTACCTACCTGTTGAACGCTCAGCGATGAAACCGCTGTGAACCCATCGTCGGAGGGCACATGGTCTTGAATGACCACAAGGCCCTCGACGGTCGCCTTTCACAACAGCAACGCAACCGTCAGCGTATACTCCAGACTTCACATTAGTAAGCCCCATTGGGGCCTCCAAATGCTCTTAAAGTTTGAAGAGCACCCAGCAGAGCAACGCTGAGTGGACACGCCAGGCGGTGATGCCGAGAGGGTTTTCAAATCCTCTTGCAGCGTGCCACAGCAAATCTGACATCTCG
>Ga0181517_10005851_pt1 | contig 10713 bp, 10 predicted proteins | sample PEATcosm2014_Bin_31_FD_119748 | JGI IMG/M metagenome (GOLD analysis project Ga0181517, IMG submission 119748) | Peatland microbial communities from MTU Mesocosm Facility, Houghton, MI, USA - PEATcosm2014_Bin01_30_metaG | ecosystem: Environmental > Terrestrial > Soil > Wetlands > Peat | place... | reverse complement strand
GCGATCGAGGAACCACGGATCATCAAGCCGGGGCAGGTAGTGCGTGGGCAGGTGGAAGTAGCAATCCTCGTCGTAGTAGCCGTCGAGAAAAGGGGTGAGATCGAAGGCGCCGGACATGGAGAAAAATCCGCTGAAGAGGTCGGGATGGCGCAGGGCGATGTTCACCGCGTGGTAGCCGCCGAAGCTGCAGCCGAGCGCGAGCAGGCGCGGGTCGCGATTTTTCTCACGGATGAACGGCAGGACTTCGAGGAGAAGATAGGCCTCGTAGTCCATGTGGCGGGCGATGCGGCGGCACGGAGCAACCTGGCGGTTGTACCAGCTCTCGCGATCGACGGAATCCACGCAAAAGAGCTGGAGCTCGCCGGCGTTGATCCTGGCGGCGAGAGCGGCGACCATGCCGCAGTCTTCAAACTGGAAAAAGCGGCCGCCGGAGGTAGGGAAAACCAGGACAGGCAAGCCGGCGTGGCCAAAGACGAGCAGCTCCATGGAGCGGCCCAGCCTAGCGGATTCACCTTCGTGATATTCCCGGTTCATGCGTCGCGCACCACGGATTCGATTGGACTTGGCCCTCTGGCAGAAACCAGAGGTCAACAGGTCATGATAAGCGAGTGCGGGGAGTGGAGCGCGGCAGAGACGGGATTTGAGGCGGTTCGGAGCGGCTGCCCGCGGAGAGAAAGAAGCATTTGCCTCGAAGGCCCACTTTCGGCGATACTTAGGTGTTGTGATGTGTGCGGCCGGGCGCATCTGTCCGGCAGTTGCCATGTCGGAGACCTACCGCCGATTGGCGGGCGGACCCGGAATGCGGGTGAGGATCCGGCGGGGAGATTCCCCAAAACGCATGAAAAGCTTTCAAACTGGAAAGGAAATGTACCCACCGTGGTTATGATTCGTCTGGCGCGCGTTGGCGCCCCCAAGCAACCGTATTACCGTATCGTCGTCATCGAGAAGGACCGCGCCCGCAATGGCCGTTCGATTGAAGTGGTCGGCACCTACAATCCACGCACCAACCCGGCGACGGTGAACCTGAAGCACGAGCGGATCGCCTACTGGCGCAGCGTGGGCGCCACGCTCTCGCCCATCATGCAAAAGCTGGTGGCCAAGAACCCCCCGACCGCGCCCGCAGTTTCCGATCCGGCTGCAGCCTGATCGCTCCTCCACCTTTCGTGCTGCCCGCGGTGAACCGGTCCGGGGCGGCGCGCAAGTCCTTGCTCCCAGAGGGTATGCGTGTTATGCTTCGCGCACGGTTTCAGAGTGTCCAATCTCAGAAATGTAAAAGGTCAGGTGCAAGATCATGACCCAAGCTGAAATGGTGCAAGTCGACGAGTTGGTCCGCGAAATCGCGCGGGCCCTGGTAGATGAACCGCAAGCCGTTGAAGTGGAGTCCGTGAGCCGCGAAGAGAATACGGTGCTCCGGCTTAGGGTGGCGGCGCAGGACGTGGGCAAGGTCATCGGCAAGCAGGGCCGGACCGCGCGCTCCGTGCGCACGATCCTGGGCGCGGTCAGCATGAAGCTGCACCACCGCTACACGCTCGACATCCTGGAAGAGGACGACGAAGTCTAAGGTCGTCCAAGCCCGCGCTGCCGATCCTTTCGAGGCCCGAGTTTTTCGAGGGTCGACTCTTCTCGGAGCGGAGGTGGCCCCGTGCCGGTACAGCCGACAACATGGGTTTGGCTGGCGCGGATTCGTCGCCCGCAGGGCCGCAAAGGCGAGGTCTTCGCCGAAATTCTCACAGATTTCCCTGAAAAGTTTGCTGAACGGCGGCAGTTGTGGCTAATCAAGGTCGACGCCGCCGCATCGGCCGCTCCGCGCGAGATTGAACTGGCCAACCACTGGCTGCACAAGGGCGGCATCGTGCTGCACTTCGCTGGTGTGGATTCGATTTCGGCGGCCGAAGAGTTGAAGGGATTGACAGTGGCCGTTCCGCAAACCGAACGCGCGCCGCTCGCCGAAGACGAGTCCTACATCGGCGACCTGATCGGGTGCGTGCTGGTGGACGTGGCCTGCGCCGAACCGACGACTGTGGGCGAGATTGAGAACGTGGACCGCTCGGGCGGAGCCGCACCGTTGCTGGTGGTGCGCGGGGCCCGCGGCGAAGTTCTGATTCCGTTTGCGAAAAGCTACCTGCGCCGGATCGACCTTGAAGGCAAGCGCGTGGAGATGGCGCTGCCGGAGGGGTTGGTCGATTTGAACGCGCCGGGAGCGTGAGGACGCGTGTCGCACCGCATGGTATCCTGCTGCAATCTGGATTGATCAGGACCCGAAAAGCAGAGCAAGCTTCTGAAGAGAGCGCCCCCAAAGTGCTTCATGCCAGGCATATTCGTCTGCGGAGGCGAGTGCGGTGTGGCGAAGTTCGACGAAACTGCTGCCGAAATTGCCTCTGAGACGAAAGTCGACGATGCTATCCGTGCAGTAGGCATCCGCGGTCTTTCGCCAGAGCAATCGCATTTTGCGCAAGTGGCAAAAAACAAACGAGCCCGTAAGTGTGAGGGGGGCGCGGTGGGCGGAGTAGTGCGACAGGCGATATCCATTGTGCTGCGATGCGGCGACGGTGAGCGAACCGGGCGCGGCGCCCGGAATGTGAATCCATGCCTCAAGGTACTCGGACGCGGTGAGGGCCAGGGAGATGCGGTGCGCGTCAGCATTCACGCGAATAGCCTTGAAAAGGACCAAGCGATTTTGGCGAGTTGGAGCCGAAGACAGGTCGGCTTGCGAAGGCGCCGGCTGCCGGGAATGCGTCGACGTCTCGGTCATCATCGAATTCATGGGGATGGCCTCCGGTCGTTCAAGATGCATGCAGCGGTCAAGAAACGGGTAAGAATCGGAATTCTCATGCGCGATGGAGCTGCTCGTTGAGAGACGCGCGATAGCTGCGGCCCAATGCAACCTTGTGGCCGCTATCCATAATCACGACGGAGTCACCGTTGGCTTCGCGGCGCACCTCCTTTACATACTTCAGGTTCACAATGAACGAGCGATGCACGCGCAGGAATCCCCGCGGATCGAGCCGCTCTTCGAGGTGAGCCATGGTTTCCCGCAAAAGATGGGTTTCCGTTGCGGTCGAAAGCCGCACGTAATTGCCCTCAGCGCCAATCCAGCGAATGTCGGAGACAGGCATGAACAGAATGCGACCGCGCGACTTGAAGACAATGCGGTTGGTGTAAAAGTTGACACCCTTGCTGTTCCCGTTCCCAGCGCCGGTTCCCTGCTGCTTCATCTGGGACTGCTCGCGGACCCGTTCTATGGCAGTGCGCAGCCTCTCGTGCGTGAACGGCTTCAATAAATAGTCGACAGCATTCACCTCGAACGCGCGGAGAGCATATTGGTCGTACGCCGTGGTGAAAATGATGCGCGGAAGAGAAACATCCGCCTGGTTGGTCAGCGCATCGACCACATCAAATCCGTCCATGCCCGGCATGCGAATGTCGAGGAACAACAACTCCGGGTTTGCCGCTTTCACGAGTTGGATGGTTTCAAGGGCTGTTGCCGACTCGCCGACAATTTCTATGTCGCGATCGTCGCGAAGCAATTGGCGCAACTTTTGCCTCGCCAGGACTTCATCATCCGCCAGCACTGCGTGAATCATCAGGCACCGTACCTTGTAAGGCTTTCGGCTGGGTTTGTGGAGAGTTGCAAAGGAAATGAGATGGCAACCTGCACTCGATTGGCATCGATCTCGCCTATTGTGAACGAGCAGTCGTCACCGTAGTGCAAGCGGAGGCGATTTTTCACATTAGTCAAGCCAAAGCCGGATCCGTTCGACTTCTGACTCACGCCAGGTTTCAAGCCGATGCCGTTGTTCGTGATGAGGGCCCTTAACTGTTGCCCGTACCTGCGAACGTCGATCGTAAGCTTTCCGTCGCGATCAAGTTTTGACAGACCGTGAGCGTACGCATTCTCGACGATCGGTTGCAGGATCATGGCCGGCACCAGTGCATCGTGAAGTTCGGGGTCGACGGAAAGCGTCCGCGTGACGCGTCCTGCGTATCTCTGGTCCTGCATGGCAAGATAGGTCTCCGTGAAATCGATCTCGTCGTGCAGCGGAATGAGCTGAACATCGCCGCGTTCCAGAGTCATACGCAGCAAGCTGCTCAAATGTTCCAGCATGGCGTCGGCAGCATCCACATCGCTGCGCATCAGGCTGGAAATACTGTTCATGGTATTGAAAAGAAAGTGCGGGTTGAGCTGCATGCGCAGTGCGGCGATCTTGGCGTTCGCCAGTTGCGCTTGCAGTTGGATGGCAACCGTTTCCTTTTCGCGGAACTGCTGATAATACCCCATGCCGCGGAAAAAGAAGAAGGCACACCAGAAGATGGCCATGCTTTCCATCATGTCGCTCCTGTAACAATAGGCAACACGCTGCCAATAGTTCATGGGCTGGTGGCTCATCATGAAATGCGGAAAGAAGACAACCCAGGTCATGGTCTCGATCAAGTAGGTTGCCAGGCTGACGGGAAAGACGATGGTGAGAATCTGTGCAATGCTGGCGGATTGAATGAACGAGCGGAAGAGCCGCCAAAGAACCCAGGTGATGGTTCCCCACAGAAAATACTGCAGGCCCCACGATTCGAATACGATCGCGGGCCCGATTTGGTAGCCCTCCATGCTCATGTGCCCCCACTCCTGCAGGGCGAAGAGCATTCCCACGAGAGTGCAACCAGTGATGAAAAATGCGGGGTGCATCAGAATCGACGGTCTGGGCGATTCTGGCGCACCCGCGCGCGTTGTGGATTCAGCTACTGGATTTTCCTGGTCAGGCACGAGCCTCCATTCTCAATTGACGGCACCGCCTCTTGCGATGCCGTCAAATTGTCAAAACCTCTGCTGCAGTTTGGACCCGGGCGACAGGACCGGCAAAAAGAAGCCGGAAGATTCACATTGAATCCCTGCTATCAATGCCTTATCGCTGGGCAACGGCCGTATCGATTCCTGCCTCGGCGGGAAGCAAAATGGCCGTGTGGCCGCCGCCTTCTGGAGCTGCCAATGCGTAGGCGGGGAAGCCGGTCTCATTCACTCCCTGTTTATAGACGAACTCAAGAACGGTATGGTGGCGCCGATGCCAATCCTTTGCTTGAGCATTGATTTCCGCCGTGCGGTCAGCGCCCAGTTCGGCGGTAAGCTGCTGGAGATCGGTTTTGAGGAGCTTTTCCGCCTCGTCTCCACCTTGCAGCACGGCAACTCGGAATTGGAAGTACGCCGCAGATGCATCGCGCGGCGCATCCTTGCCTACGCGCGCGAGCACGCCGAGAACCATCGACGAACTCCACGAGCCCGCATTGGCTGCATCGTTCAGGAGCACCGTGGCCTCTCCTGGATTCTTCGCGAGATCCGGGTTTCTCTCGAGCAACAGTCCCAGCTGATACATCGCCGGAACATAACCCGCCTGCGCGGATTCCCGCAGCAGCGTTGCGGCCGTGCTCAGGTTGTGCTCGTGATTTGGCTCGGCAAAAAACAGCGATCCCATTACGTACCGCGCCTGGGGGTTGCGCAGTTCCGCGCCCTTCGCGTACCAGCGCTCGGCCTCGGCATCATTCCGCACTACGCCAATTCCGGAGTGATAGATTTCCCCCAGGAAGCAAGCCGCGAGCCCGTTGCCTTTTGCAGCGGCTTCATGAAAGAGCGCGAAGGCCGTTTGCTCATTCTTCTCGACACCGTCTCCATAAAGATAGGCAATGCCAAGGCTAGTCTTGGCGCTGACCTGCCCACTCGCAGCGGCAAGCTGAAACCAATGAAAGGCGCGCACCGGATCCTTGGAAACACCGATGCCAGCCTCGTACAGATAGCCGATCTCGAGCTGCGCCTGGGGATCGCCGGCTCCGGCCGCCTTTTCATACCAGAAGGCCGCGCGCTTCAAATCCTGCGGCACACCGTGTCCTGCAAGATAGTTGCCGGCGAACTGGATCTGCTCCTGCAGGGTGCGCGGCTCAAATCCTGATGGCGTTGCCGGTACGTCGGGGTTTGGAACTGGGTTGGCGAACATTCTCGATGATGTGAGAAGGAGCAGCGAGAATGCTGCGAGTGAGAGGACAGTGTGCCTGCGGGGATTGCTTTGAATCGGCTGCATGATTTTTCTCCAATCAGGTTGTGTGATTCTGGGGAACTGCGCGCATTTACGAACCTGCCCAACTGATGCCATTGTGACGGGCAATGATTCAGGATGTCATTTGCTTTGAGATGTTTACGGGCATGCCTCGTCCAGCTGAGACGGCCGCACAAATCGCCTCAGAGGCTGTTGGTCACAGCCCGCATGCGATTGGTCACAATGTGAAAAAGCTCGCGCGAGGGTGGTGATTTGGTTCATGGCAACCTCCTTTGGGGACGTTTCGTTCTCGACCTATCGAGAGTCTGGCGCAGGTTTGTTTATCTGTCCAATAGATTGATGTGATATATTCCATCTGTATTGGAGATTCATGTATGGAAGTCAGGCAGCTGCAAATCTTTCGCGCGCTCTCTGAAGAGTTGAGCTTCACGCGCACCGCTGAAAGAGTGCACACTGTGCAGTCCAACGTGACCGCGCAGATCAAGGCGCTCGAAGAAGAACTCGGTATGCCGCTTTTTGACCGCCTCGGCCGTCGCGTGACCCTCACTGACGCGGGCCGCAACTTCCTGCCTTTCGCGTCGCAGGCCCTGGCGGCGATGGACCACGGTCAACGCGCTCTGCAAACCGGCGCCGAGCCGAGCGGACCGCTGCGCATCGGCGCCGCAGAGAGTCTGCTCACCTATCGCCTGCCTGAGGTATTGCGCGTCTTCCGCCGCCACTTTCCGCACGTCGAACTCATCTTCCGCCCCTACTCGAACGCGACGATTGCCCTTGAGCTCGAAGCGGGAAAGTTCGACATGGTGATTCACGGGCAGGACCTACAGCCTTCTTCGAGCATCACGTCCATCCGCCTACGCACGGAGCGAGTCCTCCTGCTGGCCGATAACAGCCACCCGCTTGCCAGCCAACACAAGATAAAACCTGCTGACCTGGCCGGACAGAATCTGCTGCTTACTGAAGTGGGATGCAGCTACCGGGAAAAACTCGACCGTGCACTGGCGCTTTCGAACATTCGCCCCGCCAACGTGACGGAGTTCCACAGCGTTGAGGCACTCAAGCAATGCATCGCCCTCGGCATGGGAATCGGGTTGCTGCCGGCCATCGCGGTGGCCCGCGAGTTGCGCCAGAACCATCTCAAAGCCCTGCACTGGACCGGTCCATCCCTCGACATTGACACGTATATCCTCTGGCATAAAGACAAATGGATTTCTCCGGCCATGGCTGCCTTCATGGAATTGGTCAAAGAAAAATTGATGGAGACCGAAACTCGCCGAAACGGCAAAATATCTGCCCGATCGCGACGCGCGGCTATTTAGAATCCAGCGGCTTCCACGCTCCGTTGTCTTTTAGCGCCAATTGGATGGGGCGCGGCGGGCCTTGGGACGGGACCGCGACTTCAATCCAGAGTTCCTGGCCGGGCTTGAGCGGCAACGGGCTTTGCGCCGTATCGGGGATGAAGAAGTCGGTAGACGATTCAAGCTGCATCTGATTGCAGGGCGAGCCGGCAGCGCCGACCACTACTTCTCCAGCACTAGAGTCTTCCGTGCCCCCGGCTTCCTGACCTTCAATACGCACGGCGAGGAGGGCGTTGTTGCCGGCCTTCAAATTGGCTCGGAACTCGACGTCATTGGGACGCAAGATATACGGGCCGGGTTTGACGGCGCCATTCACATCGCGCGGGAAGGTTGCATCTCCGGCTGAGGGCAACGTGCTTTGGCAGCCATCTACGATGAGTTGCAGCGCGAGATAGCGGCCGCGCATGGGCGATTGGGGATCGAAGGCGGCGGCACGGGTCCACACGCGCGGGCAGGTCCAGCGCTGGTGCAAATATTTGGCCGCGATGGTGGAAACCAGAGCCAACTGAATGATGAGCAGCGCGAGCGAGGCGGCAGAGAGAGTAATGCGGCCGATTTTCATTGCACGCCTCCTTCCATCGCATCGGCGAGTTGCGGCGTTGAAGCCATGCGCGCCAGGATGCGCCGGCGCATCTTTTCGAGCGCCCATCCGCCGGCAAGGAAGAGGATGCCGAGGCCGATGAGGCCCAGGGCGCGGTAGTGTTCGCTATAGATGTCGCTGAAGTAGAACCAGAGAACGGCAACGGCGAATCCCACAATGCCGAGATTGACCAGCGCGCGCGAAAGCAGCCGCACACCCCACCAGCAGAGAAAGACGGCGAAAGCGGCCACCAATGCGTGGGCCGCGAGATTAGGGCGAGTGCCCGTAAGGACACCGTTGACCCCATTGAACTGGCGATAGGTCTCGGTCCATGTGGAGTAGCACCACGGCAGCGCAATCACGAATCCGATTGTCGAGGCAATGGGAACCAGGCCTCTGTGGCCGTGAAATGCGGCGATCAGTAGCGGCACGGCGGCGATGGCGATCCAGGCCCAGACGCGGGTGCCGAAAGGAATGTAGGTCTGATTGGAGGAGAAAGAGACCCAGCCGGCAAGCATGGCTGTGATGCCGCCGACTGCGGCAGCAGCGCTGACCGCCAGAAGGATTCCCTGCACGGCTTTGCGCCGCGAGCCGGCAAAAAAAGTGAGGTAGAGAATGGCCCAGACAAAAAGGAGCCGGCCCGCGTAAACGGAATCGCCGATGTGCCCGTCGACGCGATAGGCGAGTTCCGAGAAGATCCACGTTGGCAGCAGCAGGAGCGCAAGCGTCTGTTGCGCCTGATCGCGCAACAACGCCCAACCGGCGAAGGCGGCCAGCGTCCAGAGCAGCACCGCGGCCGGCCAGTGTTCCTGAATATTGAAGATTTGGCCGACCAGTGCAATGGCCGCGCCTGTGGAGATGGTGCCCACAGCATGGAGCGCGACGGAGAAACCTTCAAAGCTGGTGCGGCTGAGGCCGCCGGCGACGTGGAAGACGGCGACCATAGCGATGACGAGCAGGTATTGCTCGCCGGGACCGAGTTGGTCCCAATGCGCGGAGAAAAAGAGCACTACGCCACAGGCGAGAAGAATGACGCCTAGAATGAGCTCTATGACCACCAGCCACTTTAGTCCCACAGAATTGGCGGCAGGCGCGGCGGCCTGGACAGCAGATTGCCCGCCGGAGGTCGCGGAGCTTTGCGCCTCAAGGGCGCGAATGCGGGCGGCGGTGTCCGCATCCAGGACGCCGGCCGATTGCCAGCGTTTCAGCAGCGATTCGAATTCTTGCATGGTGATGTGGAGAACATCATAGGCGCTCCGGAGTGGGCAGTAAAGAGTGAAGAAGTAATCGAGCGAAGCGTGGGAAACGGTGAAGGCGGCCGCTGATCGCGAATGCTCAGGTCAGTCGTTCGCCATGGCGGCGAAGGTGTGACGGCGCGCCTTGATGTCGCGCATCGGCGGCTGGCCGAAGAAGCGGCTGTACTCGCGATTGAATTGGCTGGCGCTCTCATAGCCCACTTCGAAAGCGGCGCTGGCGGCGTCGAGGCCATCGTTGAGCATGCGCTCGCGCGCTACATGCAGGCGCAATTGCTTCTGATACTGAATGGGGCTCATGGCAGTAAGCGAGCGGAAGTGATGGTGCAGCGTGGAGACGCCCATCTGCGCCATGTCCGCGAGTTCCTCCACGCGCAGCGGTTTGGCATAGTTCGTGCGCAGCCAGGTGACGGCTTTGGCGGTGCGATGGCTCTGCTCACCCAGCGTGGCGATGGCGCGCAGATGCTTGCCTTGCGGGCTCCGCAACAGGCGGTAGATGATTTCGCGATGGATGAGGCCGCTGAGAAACGCGATGTCCTGGGGCGCGTCGAGAAGATCGACCAGCCGCGAGCAGGCGTTGAGCATTTCGAACGAAGTGACGCCGACGGAAATGCCGCGTGCGCCGGCCGGCTCCTCGGATAACAGAAACTCTTCCTGGCTCAGGATGCTGCGCACCGCGGGCATTTCCAGGCTGATCATCAAGCCGAGCATCGGCTTCTCCGGCGTTGCCGCCACCACCTGGCTCACCACCGGCATATCAATGGTGGAGAGCAGGAACGACGAGCCATCGCAGAGATACGATGTACCGCCGACATTGATGCGCTTCTGGCCCTGCACAAAAACGACGAGTCTCGGATCATAGGCGGCCGAAGAGCAGGCGGTGGGCGTGGATTGGCGGTAAAGGCTCAAACCGGGCACACCTGTTGCCAAAACGCCTTCGCCGCAATGTGCGGCAATTTTGCGGGTCAGCGCGGCACGCGCTTCAATCACACGCGGGTCTTCGAGGAATTTATCCCGGCTTTCATGTTTCTGTTTCGCCACTTGCAACCCCTGCTTAACAATTTCCAGCCTACGCCGGAAATCGCGCGATTGTGCACAAAAATCTGCACGGCAGCAGAAATAGGCAAGAAAAAAGCAGGATCGGGATACCGCTAAAGAGCTCCCGTTCCGTAGTCTTGGAATGAAGAAATCGATGCGACGGCTGGCCCTGCCGCGCATCTGAATGTCATCAGCAATTGCCCAAAGGGCTGAGGTGATTTCATGTCTACATCCAAAGCGTATTCCGCAGCCAGCGCCACATCGCCGCTTGCCTCCTCCACGATCGCGCGGCGCGATCCCACCGCAGACGACGTCGAGATCGAGATTCTCTTCTGCGGCGTCTGCCACTCCGATCTTCACCAGGTGCGCAATGAGTGGAACGACGTGATGCCCACCGTCTACCCTTGCGTACCCGGCCATGAGATTGTGGGCCGCGTGAGCAAAGTGGG
>Ga0181517_10005847_pt1 | contig 10716 bp, 8 predicted proteins | sample PEATcosm2014_Bin_31_FD_119748 | JGI IMG/M metagenome (GOLD analysis project Ga0181517, IMG submission 119748) | Peatland microbial communities from MTU Mesocosm Facility, Houghton, MI, USA - PEATcosm2014_Bin01_30_metaG | ecosystem: Environmental > Terrestrial > Soil > Wetlands > Peat | place... | reverse complement strand
CGAGTGAGACGCCATCCCGCACGAGTCAGACGTCGAGGACGACGAGTCGCACGCACGATCGCACGTCATTGTTCCCTGAGCCGCCCCCCGCCCAGCAGAGGCGCCCCTTGAAGTCGCATCGTTCCACCATTCGACCGTCGTGCGTCCCCATCACGGCGCCTGGGGCGGCCGAGATTTCGCAGCCGCGTGCGAGCTTCGTCCCACCGCGACCTCGACCTCGACCTCGACTGCGATCCCGAACGCTCAGAACCGCCGCGTCCAGCTCGTCATCGTCGAGCAGACGCCGGAGGTGCCGTAGGGGCCCGCTCAGGCGGTGCGCTGCGCCGACGTCGCGACCATCCGTACGATCAGGTCCTTCTCAGCGTCGCTGGCGCTCCCCCGCGTCCACATGGCGCCGGGCATCTCTCCCTTGCACATCGCCTGCAAGACGGGCCGGACCAGATCGATGAGCGCGGCGCCGGGCTGCGCCTGACGCCCTTGCCGGGTCGCCGGCAGGAGGCGGCGAAGGTCGACGCAGACGGTGTTCATCGGGCCGCCGACCTGGAGATTCAGCGTCATCGAGCCGCTGTTCTCGTCGGCGCTCGACCCCTGCGACCCCTCGAGGTACGGCTGCGGGCGCGTCAGGGCGTCGTAGCAGAGGTCGGAGAACTTCCTGTAGTCGAGGCCGTCGATCGGGGCGTCGTACCAGCCCGTCCGCAGGTGCAGGACGCCCGGGCCTTCGCTCGCCACGAAGCCGTCGAGGATGCCCTTGACCGCCGTGACCGGGTCCGCGACCGCCGCGGCTCCCGCGGCGAGGAAGACCTCGGTCAGGCGATGCACCGAGACCAGCATGCGCGGATCGTAGAAGGTGATGAGCGCGTCGCTGTGATTCAGGTAGAGGCTGTGGCCGCCGTCGCGGTAGGCCTGCACGCCCCGCAGCAGGGCGTTCTCCTGATCCGGCGAGAGCAGCAGCTCCCAGTCGTACTTCCTCTCGGGGAGGATGGGCTCCGGCGGTCGGCCGTCCCCCTTGCCTGCGGACGAGCCGCCCCCCATGCGCTTGACGAGGAAGACCACCCCGCCGACGAGCGCCGCGCCGCCGAGCAGGGCCAGGATGAGCACCGCCTGGCTGTCCGACATCGGCTCCTTGCCGGCCGTCTGGGTCGGGGGCTTCTGGGGGGGCTTGGAAGGGGGCGCCGCGAGGGCTGTCAGAGGGGCGGAGGCGGCGAGAAAGAGCGAGAACGTGGCGAAACGCAGCAGGGATCTCATCGCGGCCCGCATGGGAACACGGTCGAGGTCCAAGATCCAGGGTCGCGGACCGGAGTGGGGGCGTCCTGGACGAGCGCGCGCACCGGGACATGGAACCGAGAGAGGGAGAGACGGAAGGGACACCGGGCTCGATGCCCATCTCGACGCGACTCGAACGGATGGCGACGCTCGACCGGCAGGTTCGCACCCAGTCGCTCACGACGCTGACTCAGCACGTGAACCTCGAGCGGCTGCGTGAGGCACACCACCTCACCCGCAAGGACGTCGCCACGGGCGTGGACGGACACGTACCAGCGGCAACCCTGGTTGTGGAGCGAGAGTGTGCGCGTCTCGCTGGTGCTGGACTTCGATGTTCCGGCCAGGCCGCAACGCGCCCGGCTACTTGACCGCCTCGCACGCCGTCGACAGCGGCCGCACTCCCCAGTTCTTCGACGCCCACTCGAACGCTCCGGTCGCGCTCGCCTGCGTCAGCTCGACGCTGTAGGCGTCGCGGATCGGGAGGCCCTGGTCGTGCCAGACGGAGAGGAGCTTCGTGAGCGGGCAGCCGAAGGCGAGGTCGTGCTTGCCGAGGTCCCTCCAGCCGTCGCCAGCGACGATTGCCGACAGGGCTCCCTTCTTGAAGGTCAGGTCGATCGCGCTGAAGACCAGCTTCGACGAGACCCTGGCCATCTCCACGCCCGCGGCGTGACGCCCCGGCGACGCGAACTCGTAGGTGACCCGCGCGGTACCGCGCTCGGTCACGTCGATGACCCCGTCGGTCGTCATCTCCTCGACCGACAGGCGGATGAGGCGGGCGTCCGCACTCCAGGTCCCGGCCATCCGCTGCGCCCACCCGAGGTTGGCGATGGGGTCGAAGGTGGCAAACGGTGTCGGAAGGCCGCTCGTGTCGATGCGCTCGATGGTCGTCTCCGAGTCGCCGAGGGTCTTGAGGGTCGCAGCGTGTGGCGACACTGCGGCAACCGGCGACGGGCTGGAGGCCCTCCCCGACCGCAGGGTGAACACGAGCCCCCCGGTGGCGATGGCGGCCACGATGAGCGTGGCCCAGACCGCGGGGCTTGCGCCCGCCGACCGTGGCAGTGGGGCCTGGTCGTCGTCCCACGCGCGGACAGGCGACCGTTGCGGAGCACCAAGTGCGATGGAGGCGGGCGCCGGGGCAGGGGGCTCAGCCGGCTCGGCGGGAACGCGGACGCGGGCCTTGCAGAAGGCACACGTCACGACCTGGCCGGCCTCTGTGGGGTCGAGCGGCGCGCCGCACGTGTCACACTTCGGGACGGGCATGGCCGCAGGATAGGGCGTGCGGAAGGGGGCGACCAGCGCCGGAAGAGTCGCTGTCACCGCGGGAGGAGTCGAGCAGTCGTGAGCCGCGACATCTCACCACCTGACGTGGCATTCGCCCGTGGTCGCACTCCTCCTCATCGTCCTCCTCGCCGCTGGCCTCGTGGCGTTCTTCCCGTGGGAGCACGCGTGGTTTCCAGGCTCGATCGTGTGGCGGGCGCAGCGCGCCCTGCGACGCCGCAAGGTCCGGCTGATGCGGGCGTCGACCGCCGACCGCCGACCGCGACCGCCGACCGCGACCGCCGACCGCGACCGCCGACCCGGCAAGAGACTTCGCCCCCGCCCGCGGCCCGAGCGGGCGTGCTGCGGGATCCGGGGCCCTGGCCGTCCGTAGACACGCGTCGTGCAGGGTGGTACTTGCGGGGCGCAATTGTCAGCAATTCCATGACATAAGATCGGCCGCTCGAACGCCGACGGCGCCCCGCGCCCGAGGCCGCTCCCCCCCTTCCGCTCAGGACGCATGCTCCTCGCCAGCTCTCTCCTCTCCACGTCGGCCGCTGCCTCCGCGCTCGGCCTCGGCGCCGGGCCGAAGGGTGCGGTCTCGGTCGACGTCGACCTGACCTTCCTCTGGTCCGTCCTCGTCTTCCTGGTCCTGATCGCGGTGCTGAGGCCGCTGCTCTTCGAGCCGATGCTCAGGCTGTTCGAGGAGCGAGAGCGGCGGATCGAGGGGACCAAGCTCGAGGCGCGCAGGCTGGACGACGCCGCCGGCGAGGCGCTCTCCCGCTACGAGGGCGAGATGAAGAAGGCGCGCGCGGCCGGCAACCTCGAGCGCGACGCGCACCGCGCCGACGGGCAGAAGGCCGAGAACGAGATCCTCGGCAAGGTCCGCGAGGCGACGACCGAGACCGTGAACGCCGGCCGCAGGGACCTGCAGCAGGAGGCGGCGGGGGTGCGGGTCGCGCTGCAGGCAGAGGCGAGGGCCCTGGCCGCTTCGGTCGCCAGCCGGGTGCTCGGACGGGAGGTGCGGGGATGACCCGCCTCGCTCGACGTGCAGCGCTCGCGGTCGCGCTGGCAGCGGCTTCGACCAGCCTCCTGCTGGCCGCGACCGCCGCGGCGCTGGTCCCCGGCGTCGATCCGTCGTCGACGGCGCCGCCCGTCGGTCCGGCCGACGTGCCCGACAGGCTCCCGGGGCGCGTGCTCCGACGCCCACCCGGTCACATGCAGCCGGGCGTCCCTGCGATGTCGCCCGCGCCGAAGGGCGAGGCGGCGGAGCCGGCGGAGGAAGATGAGGCGGGCCCGCCCAAGGCCGTCAACTGGGTCGACTTCCAGAACAAGAAGCAGCCGCCGTTCCTCGCGGCGTTCATCAACGTCGCCATCGTCGCGTTCCTCTACGTCTACTGGGGCAAGAAGCCGATCCAGGCAGCCCTGAAGGCTCGCCGCGACGATGTGGTCCGGCAGATCGACGAGGCGCAGACCATCAAGAGGGAGGCCGAGGCGCGCTCCACCGAGTACGCGGCCAAGCTCGAGCACCTGAGCCAGGAGGTGGAGGCGACGAGGGCGTCGCTCGTGGCGGCCGGCGAGGGGGAGAAGGCGCGCATCGTCCGCGAGGCGGAAGAGAAGGCCGCCCGGATGCAGAAGGACGCGCTCTTCGTCCTCGAGCAGGAGAAGAAGCAGATCCGCATCGACCTGCAGCGCGACACGGTCGCGACCGCGATGACCCTGGCCGAGGAGCTGCTGCGGAGCAAGCTGACGCCCGCCGACCACGAGCGCGTCGCCGAGGAGTTCCTCGCCACGCTGGCGGCGCCGAAGGCCGCGGGAGGTGCGCCGTGATCGGGAGCAACGTGGCGCGCCGCTACGCCAAGGCGATCTTCGAGATCGGCGTCGAGTCGAGCACGCTCAAGCAGCTCGTCGAGCAGATCGCGGCGCTGGCCGACGCCTACAGCAGCAGCCCGGAGCTGCAGCGGGCGCTCGACAACCCGCTCGTCGCCCACGAGGCCAAGAAGGCCGTCCTGCGCGAGCTCGCCGACCGGACCGGGGTCAGCCCTGTCGCCAGGAACTCGCTGCTGCTGCTCGGAGACCGCCGGCGCCTGCACGCGCTCCCCGGCATCGCGCGGGTCCTGCGCGAGATGAGCGACGCGAGGCAGGGGGTCGTGCGCGCCGAGGTCGTCACCGCCGTCCGCCTGAGCGAGGGCTACTTCGCGCGGCTCCAGGCGGCGCTCGAGGGCCTGACCGGCCAGAAGGTCGCCCTCGACCGCCGCGAGGATCCGTCGATCCTCGCCGGCGTCGTCGTCCGCATCGGCGACCGCGTCTACGACGGCTCGCTCCGCGCCCGCATGAACCAGCTCGGCCAGGCGCTCCTGCCCAACTGACCCCACCCACCTCCCGTCGGCCCTGCCGGCCGACCGACACCGCCGCCACCCGGCCCTTGCGTCTCAGAATAGAGGAACCACCCGATGCAGCTTCGCGCCGAAGAGATCTCGCAGATCATCAAGAGCCAGATCCAGAGCTACGAGAAGACCGCCCTCACGATGGAGACCGGGACGGTCCTGTCGGTCGGCGACGGCATCGCCCGCATCTACGGCCTCGAAGGGGCCATGTCCGGCGAGCTGCTCGAGTTCCCGGGCAACCTGATGGGGCTCGTGCTCAACCTCGAGAGCGACAACGTCGGCGCCGTCCTCTTCGGCCACACCGGGTCGATCAAGGAGGGGGCGCAGGTCAAGCGGACGGGGCGCATCATGGAGGTCCCGGTCGGCGAGGCGCTCTCGGGGCGCGTGGTCGACGCGCTCGGCCAGCCCATCGACGGCAAGGGGCCCATCGACACCCCGCACCGGCGGCGCGTCGAGATCAAGGCGCCGGGCATCCTCGCCCGCCAGCCCGTCAAGGAGCCGTTGCAGACCGGGCTGAAGGCCATCGACGCCCTCGTCCCCATCGGCCGCGGCCAGCGCGAGCTCATCATCGGCGACCGGCAGGTGGGCAAGACGGCCGTCGCCATCGACACCATCCTCAACCAGAAGGGGCAGGGGGTTCACTGCTTCTACATCGCCATCGGCCAGAAGCAGTCGACCGTCGCGAGCGTGGTCGACCGGCTGACGCAGTTCGGGGCCATGGAGTACACGACGGTCGTCATGGCGGCCGCGAGCGAGTCGGCGCCGCTGCAGTTCATCGCGCCCTACTCGGGCGTCACGATGGCCGAGTATTTCCGCGACACCGGCAGGCACGCGCTCTGCGTGTACGACGACCTCTCCAAGCACGCGGTGGCCTACCGTCAGCTCTCGCTGCTGCTGCGCCGCCCGCCGGGTCGCGAGGCGTACCCTGGCGACGTCTTCTACCTGCACTCGCGCCTGCTCGAGCGCGCCGCCCGCATGGCCGACGAGGTCGCGGTCGTGAGGAAGGGGACCCGCTCCTGGAGGGAGATCGGAGACGCGAAGGTGCACGTCGGCCAGCAGGGGGCGGAGCCGGCGGAGCACGAGCTCAAGGAGAAGGGGCCCGACTACGAGATCCTGAAGAACCCGAACTCCGGCGGATCGCTCACGGCCCTCCCCATCATCGAGACGCAGGGGGGCGACGTGTCGGCGTACATCCCGACGAACGTCATCTCCATCACCGACGGCCAGATCTTCCTCGAGAGCGATCTGTTCTTCTCGGGGGTCCGCCCCGCCATCAACGTCGGCATCTCGGTCAGCCGCGTCGGCGGCAACGCGCAGGTGAAGGCGATGAAGTCGATCGCCGGCACCCTGAAGCTCGACCTCGCCCAGTACCGCGAGAAGGCCGCATTCTCGCAGTTCGCGAGCGACCTCGACAAGGTCACGCGCGACATGCTCGACCGCGGCATCCGCCTCGTCGAGGTGCTCAAGCAGGGGCAGTACGTCCCGCTCCCGGTCGAGCGGCAGATCGTCATCATCTTCGCCGGCGCCAGGGGCTTCCTGGACGGCTTCGAGACCTCCAAGATCGCCGCCTACGAGAAGGGGCTCTACGAATTCCTCGAGTCGAAGCACCCCGAGGTCTTCGAGAGCCTCCGGACGAAGAAGAAGCTCGACAAGGACGTCGAGGAGCTCATCACCAAGGCGCTCACGGACTACGGCAGGGCCTTCGGCAAGGGCGAGAACTGACAGGCCGCCATGCCGTCCCTGAAGGTCATTCGCAAGCGCATCGCGAGCGTCAAGTCGACGCAGAAGATCACCAAGGCGATGAAGATGGTCGCCGGCGCGCGGCTGAACCGGGCGCAGCAGGCCATCGTGTCCCTGCGCCCCTACGCCGTCAGGACCGGGGAGGTCCTGCAGTCGGTCGCGGCGGGCGTGGGCAGCGTGGTGGGCGGACCGGCGGAGGGCGCGGTCGACGAGGCCGAGGCGCTGCACCCGGCGCTCGCGCGGAGGCCCGAGCAGAGCGTCCTCATCGTCCTGTTCTCGGGCGACCGGGGCCTCTGCGGCGCGTTCAACGCGAACGTGAACAAGACCGCCGAGCGGCACTGGCGAGAGCTCGAGGCTCAGGGCAAGCGCGTGAGCTTCGTGACGCTCGGCCGCAAGGGGCGGGAGTACCTCGCGCGTCGCAACGCGACCATCGTGCAGGACTTCCCCAAGCCGTACGAGGCGCTCGACCTGGCCAAGGCGCGCCGCGTCGCCGCGGCCCTGGCGGCGCGCTTCAAGGCGAGGGACTTCGACTCGGTCTACCTGGTCTTCAACGAGTTCAAGAGCGCGATGACCCAGAAGGTCACGCTGAACCCGCTCCTCCCGCTCCCGCCTCCCGCGGGCGCGGCCGGGACCAAGCCGGGCGAGCCGCAGCCGATGAACGAGTTCCTCTTCGAGCCCGACAAGCGGGCCGTGATGCAGAAGCTCGTGCCGATGTACCTCGACATCACCATCTTCCGCGCGATGCTGGAGAGCCAGGCGGGCTTCTTCGGCGCCCAGATGACGGCGATGGACGCGGCGACCCGCAACGCCGGCGACATGATCCGGCGCCTGTCGCTCGCCTACAACCAGGCGCGACAGGCGGCGATCACCAAGGAGCTGATGGAAATCATCGGCGGCGCCGAGGCGCTCAAGGAGTAGCAACCGCGGCGCCCGCCTCGGTCCGGGAGATTGCCCATGTCGCTCGTGACGTGTAGCCGGTGCCACCGTCACATGAGGCCGTTCGAGTCGCGATGCCCCTTCTGCTCGGCCTCGCGCATCGCGTCCACCGCGCGGCTGTGCGTGGCCCTCGCGATCCCCCTCTCGGGCTGCAAGGGGCCTAGCCCCGCCACCGCCGGGCCCCCCGTGGCGCCGAGCGCCGACGCTGGCGTCCGCGCCGCCGACTCCGCCGCCGTGGCCACCGTCGCGGGCGCGACGGGCCTGGGGCTCAACCTCGGGGTGGGTGTCTACGGCCCTCCTCCGACCGGCTCGGCCAGGCCCCAGGGGCTGGCCCAACTAGGGGCCGAGCGCACCGATGGGCCTCCGCCCTCGAGCGTCGACGTCGGTCCCCGGTCGGTCGTGCAGGCGGCCGTGGTCGACAACCCGCAGAGCCTGCCGACGGCAGACGCCACCCTCTCGAGGCTGCGCTCGGCCTTCCGCAGGTGCCACCGCCGGGCCCTGGGCCTCGACCCGACGACGCGCGGTTCGGTCACGCTGTCGGTCCACGTGGGCGAGGGGGGGGGCGTCGAGTCGCTCGACGTCGTGGCCAGGGACGGGCTCACCGACAGTCTCGCAGCCTGCGTCACGGAGCGGATCCGTTCGGAGACGTTCGACCCCGCCGGGCATGGCAAGGCCACGCTCCGCGTCTCCGTGAGCTTCAGCGTCGAGGGCGGAGAACACTAGCAACCGGGGCCGCTGTCGGCCGATTGGAGGGTATGCTCCCCGACCGAAGCCCCATGACCGTCCTCGTCATCGCGGAGAAGCCGAGCGTCGCCCGCGACATCGCCGCCGTGCTCGGCGCGGACGCGCGTCACGATGGGTTCTGGAGCGGCGGCGACTACGTGGTGTCGTGGGCGGTGGGGCACCTGGTCGCCCTGGCGGAGCCGGGAGAGATGAACCCAGCCTGGAAGAAGTGGCGGCTCGGGGATCTGCCGCTCCTGCCCGTCGAGTGGCCGCTGGTCGTCGTCGAGTCGACCCGCGCGCAGTTCGACATCGTGCGCCGGCTGCTGCACTCGAGGGAGGTCCGCGAGGTCGTCTGCGCGACCGACGCGGGGCGCGAGGGAGAGCTCATCTTCCGCTACATCTACGAAGCGGCGGGGGCGACCAGGCCGGTGCGGCGCCTCTGGATCTCGTCGCTCACGCCCGAGGCGATCGCGTCGGGCTTTCGGTCCCTCGAGGACGGCAGCGCCTTCGACCGGCTGGCCGACGCCGCGCGGGCGCGCAGCCGCGCCGACTGGCTCGTCGGCATGAACCTGTCGCGCGCCTACAGCCTGCTGCACGACGACAACCTCTCGGTCGGTCGCGTCCAGACGCCAACCCTCGCCATCCTCGTCCTGCGCGAGCGCGAGATCCGCGCGTTCGTTCCGGAGCAGTACCTGGAGGTCCAGGCGACGTTCGGGCCTCCGTCGGGCGTGGGCGATCCCGGCAGCGAGCAGACCTACGTGGGGACGTACGTGGAAGCCGACCGCTCGCGCGAGGCCAAGAGGTTCCCGCCTGCAGGCGAGGAGGCCGCCGCCGTCGTCGATCGAGCGAGGCGTGGCCTCGCGCGCGTCCAGGAGGCCTCTCGCCAGTCGCGGCGCGTCCCCCCGCCGCTCCTCTACGATCTCACCGAGCTGCAGCGGCACGCCAACCGGCTGTTCGGCTTCACCGCGCAGCGGACCCTCGATGTGGCGCAGGCGCTCTACGAGCGGCACAAGCTCCTCAGCTACCCGCGCACCGATAGCCGTCACCTGTCCAGGGCCGTCGCCACGACGCTCCCCGCGGTCGTGGACGCCATCCGCGCGCCGTACCAGGCGCTGCTCGCCGAGGGGACCGGGGACCGGCCGCTGGGACGGCGCTTCGTCGACGACGCCTCGGTGTCGGACCACCACGCGATCATCCCCACGGTGGCGCGGGCCTCCGCGGGCCTCACGGCCGACGAGCGTGCCCTCTACGATCTGGTCTGCCGTCGCCTGCTCGCCGCGTGGCACGACGACCACGTGTTCGCCGTGACGACGGTCGTGACCGCCGTCGCGTCGAGCGGCGCCGTCGATCGGTACCTGAGCAGCGGCACGAGCATCGAGAGCATGGGCTGGAAGGTGCTCGAGGTCCCCTCGCGGCGGCGAGCCTCCGCCCGCGGCGGAGACGACAGCGCCACCCCGCCCACGCTCCCTGGCGGGCTCACCCAGGGCCTCCCCCGCCGCGTCGTCGACGCGAAGGCGGTGTCGAAGACGACGCGCGCCCCCGCTCGCTACACGGACGGCTCGCTGCTCACGGCGATGGAGACCGCCGGCCGCACGGTCGCCGAGGAGGAGGTCTCCCGGGCGATGCGCGACTCGGGGCTCGGGACGCCCGCGACGCGGGCCGCCATCCTCGAGACGCTCCTCCGGCGCGAGTACGTCTCGCGCGATGGCAAGCTGCTCCAGGCGACCGACAAGGGAATTCGCCTCGTCGACATGGTGCACGATCACGTGAAGAGCCCGGCCATGACGGGCGAGTGGGAGGCGAAGCTGGCGCGAATCGAGCGAGGCGAGGAGCGGGCGGAGGGCTTCCTCCGGGCCATCGAGGAGTACGTGCGGGAGGTCGTCCGCGGCGCTGTCTCGCAGCCCGGACCTCACCCCTCCGACCCGGCGCCGGAGAGACTGCACCCCTCCGACCGCGCGCCTCGCGAGCGAGGCGGGGGGACCATGAGACAGGTCGCATGCGTCGCGGCTCCCGTCCCTCCCTCCTCGCCTGCGAGGAGGGGGGAGGAGTCTCTGCATCGGGTGGCCGGGGGGGTGGGGTCCGATCTGGGCGTGCTGCTCCGGTCCTCGTTCGGCTTCCCGGCCTTCCGCCCCTACCAGGAGGACGCCTGTCGCGCCGTCGCCGACGGCCACGACGTGCTCCTCGTCATGCCCACCGGCGCGGGCAAATCGCTCTGCTACCAGCTCCCTGGCGTCGCGCGCGGAGGCACGACGCTCGTCGTCAGCCCGCTCATCGCGCTGATGGAGGACCAGGTAGCGCAGCTCGTTGGGCGCGGCTTCGCCGCCGACCGCATCCACTCCGGTCGCGACCGCGCCGGGTCACGGCTCGTGTGCAAGGCCTACCTCGACGGGGAGCTCGACTTCCTCTTCAT
>Ga0181517_10005846_pt1 | contig 10718 bp, 12 predicted proteins | sample PEATcosm2014_Bin_31_FD_119748 | JGI IMG/M metagenome (GOLD analysis project Ga0181517, IMG submission 119748) | Peatland microbial communities from MTU Mesocosm Facility, Houghton, MI, USA - PEATcosm2014_Bin01_30_metaG | ecosystem: Environmental > Terrestrial > Soil > Wetlands > Peat | place... | reverse complement strand
GTGCAAAGACCGAAACAAGTGAGTTACGCTTATCGTCATCCTCTCTACGTCCAGCAGAGGAGAAACCTTGACAAGGTGGACCGCCAACAATGACGGTCGATGCGGGCAGTTGGATTCCGTCCGAGATTTCCTCTTCAACCACATGATCGCCGAGATTCGCTCGGTAGGTATCGACTGCTGGCTTCCAATGGTCAATCGCATGAATCACCTTGAAGCCCGCGCGAACGAATCCGAGGGACATTCCTCCGGCTCCGCAGAATAAATCAACTACCGTAGGTGGGTGACCGTTGTTGGACATCATCTTCCTTTTGTCTTATCCCCAGTAAGCGGGGGCTTCCTGCTGGTTGCGCCAAATTGCTGGGGCAAATCTGCTTGAGGGCGCAACCCTATGCCCACCATGATGATACCAGCGCTTGTGCGGCGTAGCAATGCCCTGTTTTTCTTGACGTTTTGCCATACAATTAACATTCTTGAGGGCTGCGGTTTTGCCGCTCGTGCTGCACCGCATTAACGCACCCGTTGATCTTGGGGGTTACGCGCGGCAGAATCAGGGAACGGATTACTTGAGCGTCGTTGCCGCCCCGCTCACGCCGATCCCCACTGCCGATGGGTAATAAGTTTTCTCGCCAATTCCGGTGGAGAAAAGGTAGTGGCGTAACTCATCGGATTCAGAATCATGGCGATATACGATCTTGTTTGGAAGCGTGACCAGCCATTGCCGGACGTATTTCAAACTGAAACCATACCGAAAAAGTTGCGGTCGCAAGTTTTCTGGCTATGGAACGACACGTTGAAAAAGTTTGATCAGGATGATGATGGATGGGCTGCGCGTCAAAACATCCAACTTCGACGAGTTTGGGAGGCAGTATGTCGTGAACATGGCGTGCAACGTCTTTCCAACAATCCGTTCGCACGCCCCGAAGATGATATTGAGGACGCACTCCTTAACGGCAATGATACGCAAGTGGCACTCAGCATCATTGAATTATCAATGCGGCTGCTTTGCGTGCTATCGCAAAACCCCTTCTCGCCCGATGTTGTTAAAAAGACCATCAGTGAACTCAATCATCGTTTCCGAGAAAACGGGGTAGGATACCAGTTTGATATCAACACCCTCAACCTTATCCCGATCAATGCGCCCCTCGTCCATGAAAACGTAGTGCGACCGGCACTTGCCCTCTTGGCTCATCCCGATTTGGCAACCGCCAACCAGGAATACCTTGAGGCGTGGGAGGATTTCAAGAACAGCGATTACAATGGCTGCATTTTGGAATGCGGCAAGGCTTTTGAAAGCGTAATGAAGATTATTTGCACCAAAAAAGGCTGGACATTCAATCAAACCGATACCGCCAAGCCCCTGATGGAGACAATCATCAGAGAATCGGGGATGCCGCCGTTTTTCAAGGATCCCCTTATGCTGATTGCGACCATGCGGAACAAGTTCAGCGCGCACGGCGCGGGGGCTGCGCCAACGAATGTTCCCATCCATATCGCACGATACGCCCTCAACGCCACGGCATCGGCAATTTTGCTGCTGGTCGAGGCAACGGGCGTATAGCCTGCCAACGCTTACATCGTTTTTCACCTAACTGAAAGGTGCTTTTATGGAAACCTATCGTGGGTCAATCTACAAAGATGATACGCTCGTCGCTGATAACATTCTGATCGAACTTGAGGTGGTTTCCAAGTCCGGTCGCCCTCGCAGTTGGCACGGGCAATTTAACCTCCCACTTGATGCGCTCGTGAAGTTCGGAGAGAATGCCAACCGCATTGTTTTGGAGGACGGTCGCCAAGGATTCTTCGTCCTTGACCGCCTGCTTACCAACAGCGAAGGGTTGCGGCTGTTTATCTTCAAGGGCAACGGTCCCTTGAAATAATGAAAAGCCTCTACCTGCCCCCACTTGCGGGCAGGCTTGCCCAACGCCTCCGCCGTCCAGCCTTTCGGCAATTTTGGTCGTGACCATCTACATATCGTAGAGGGAATCCCATGACCATGAACCGATCCAATCTTTCAAGCGACATCACTACCAACCTGCCCACGACCGGCAAGGGGGCAATCACTGCCGCCAATCTTCGGCAGGTTCTCAACGATGCAATCAACAACGTAGTGACGCCTACCGATTTGATCGCCGGGGCGAACGTCACCATTGATACCAGCCAACTTCCGCTTATTACGATTTCTGCATCGGTTCTTATGGGCTACTCTGGCTACTCGGGTTCAGCAGGAACCGCAGGCGTATCGGGCTATAGTGGACAATCAGGGCAATCTGGCTTCAGTGGTTACTCTGGCAAATCTGGCTACTCGGGCTACAGCGGTCAATCAGGACAATCGGGCGCAACAGGTGCATCAGGCGGTAGTGGTTCTTCGGGCGCTCAAGGCGCATCAGGAATTAGTGGCTACTCGGGTGCGGCAGGTGCCAGTGGTGCAACAGGGGCGACAGGCTCGGGAACCTCTGGCTACTCGGGCTATAGTGGACAATCAGGACAATCGGGCTTCAGCGGTTACAGTGGTCAATCAGGACAATCAGGCTTCAGTGGCTACTCTGGCAAATCGGGCTACTCAGGGTATAGTGGCTTCTCTGGCTACTCTGGCTCCGGATACTCGGGCTACTCTGGCTCTGGCTACTCAGGCTATAGTGGCTATTCTGGCTACAGTGGTCAATCAGGACAATCCGGCTACTCGGGCTACAGTGGCTTCTCTGGCTATTCTGGCTCTGTTCCGGCAAGCCCATCATTTACGAATCTTACCGTTACTGGATACGAGGCGTTCACTGCCACGCCCGCAACCGTAGCGGGAACCGGCGGCAGTTACAAATGGTTCCAGCCCCAGCAAGGCTCTGCCTTCAAGATTGTGGTCGTTTATTGTGCTGCCTACTACAACACGGCAACATCGGCGACAACCTATACAACGGCATTCACGAATACGCCGGTAATTGTTGCAAACAACTGCACACCGGCTATTACGCCAACCCTTTCAACGACCCAAATAACCATGCCCATCATTACCAGTGGCAACGCTACTACGGGATGGGTTATTCTGATGGGCTACTGAGGGAAGCCCCGATGATTTCCTCAATGTCCTTTGGGACAACAGGCGGTTTCGGCACCCACTTGACCGCCAGTTGCCTTGAATCGTATTCCGTGAACTCGGCAATAGCCTGCTCAACTACCGCCCGTATGGTTTCATGTTTCATAAGGGCATACTTGACCATGTGCCTATGGAGTTCTTCCGGTATCGCTACGTTCTTCATTTCTTTTCCGTCCTCCCGCTAATAAGCATTTCCTCTATTGCTTGGCGAACCACCTCGGTAACGGTCACTATTCGCCCCGATCCCTCCCCCATCTCATAAGCCTTCCGTTTCAACGCCTCAAAGGCTTCAACGGACAGCAAGATATTCACCTGTTTTGCTTCCATGCCCTATCTATTAGAGATATAGAGAGAAAATCTTATAGGGTGCTGGATAGATACCGGAAATGCGGTATCTATCACTCTTCTCAGGCATCGGCGGTTTTGATTTAGCCCTATCCCGTTACGGACACCAGTGCATAGGGTTCTCAGAAATAGAACATCATGCCGTAGAGGTTTATGAAAAGCACTTCCCGGAGGTTCCCAACTATGGCGACATTACGCAAATCAAAGAAAAGGAATTGCCAGAATTTGAGTTGCTCTGCGGCGGATTCCCCTGCCAAAGTTTCTCAATGGCAGGCAAAAGAAGAGGCTTCAAGGATCGGCGTGGGCAACTCTTCTTTGATATTGCCCGCATTGTTGGAAGCAAAAGACCCGAGGTTGTTTTCCTTGAGAACGTGCGGGGGCTGCTCACGCACGAGGGCGGGCGAACATTCCGGCGAATCCTCGATACGCTTTGCAAACTGGGGTATTGCGTGGAATGGCAGGTGCTTGACAGCGCGAATTTCGCAATCCCCCAGCATCGGGAAAGAGTGTTCATTATCGGGCATCGTAGAGACAAACTTGCCAGCCTCATCTTTCCGATTGAACCCACAACAACGGGCAGCATTAGCGGCTTACAAATCCATAACGAATACAAATACGACCGGCGAAATGTAATCTACGATGTAAGCGGCATTGCCCCAACGCTCACGGTTCAGGACTCACGGCATACCCTGTTGAGCATCGGCAGGGCGCTAACGCCAGTAGAGGCGGAACGCCTACAAGGTTTCCCCGATGGCTGGACGGAAGGCTTTAGCGACCATCGCAGATTTGCGATGCTGGGAAATGCCGTGACCGTTGCCGTAGTTGAGGAAATCGCCAAGAGGCTTTAGAACGAACTCAACGCCACTCTACGCCAGGTGTTAGTAGCCACGCAAACATACAAGTAGGTTGTGCCGCTATTCGTTCCCCACATGATTTGACCGGTCGTTCCAGTTGCCGTAGATTGGAGAACATTCTCTTGATTCTGAATGCACAACATAACGCCAGATGCAGCAGTAAGGGTAATGCTGTTTGTCGTGATGTTCTGTGCCGTAAGCGTAAGGTTGCCGGAACCATCCAGTTGGACGAGTTCATTTGCACCGTTGAACGTATTGCCTTGCGTCGTGACATTGCTGGGGAGAGGTGCCGCAATCGTTTGCTGGGTGCCATTGGGCGTAATCGTTATGTTGCTCCCTGCTACAAGGTCTTGAGGGAGAACGGCGGAGTTCACGAAATCACGCACGTTGGAAGGCATGATTGCCCCACTCGTATTGTCCGGGAACTCGGTAAGTAAAGTTGCTCTGTTGCTCATAATACTCTATCTACGCCTCTCAGGAAATTGTTTGGCGACCGGCGTAGATAGAGCAAAGGCATTTAGTGAGGACAATCCATGACTCTCGTAGTTCCGAATATCGGTGACCAGAAAAGTTTGGCGTATATCGTTGGCTCGGCGACCAACGGCAATCTCAAGTTGCACCTTTACAATAACAACTACACCCCGAGCAAGGGCGATACGCTGAGCAACTATACCGAATCAATTGGGGCTGGCTATGCCGCGCAAACCCTCACTTCAACCACTTGGACGATTGCGACCGTGAGCAACGTGACCACCGCCACGTATTCCGCAGTCACGTTCACTTATACGGGCGCGGATAACCTTTACGGCTATTACGTGACCGATGCAGCATCCGCAAACCTGCTTTGGGCAGAGGCATTCCCCAGCGTATTCAACATTCCTTCGGCTGGCGGCAGCGTGACCGTTACGCCAGTTCTGGGCGCGAACTAACCCCAATACCTTTCTGTGACCTACGGGTAGTGGGCTGGAATTGCCTGCTACCCGTTTGTTTGCGCATTCTCAGGCGTAGATAATTACGATGCCCGTCCATGATTCCTATACTGCCTCTGGTCACGTCCTATATTCCGGCGCTGGAATATCGCAGCCAAGTTATGATTATCTGCCCGTTGGCGGGCTAACCTATTCGCATTCGGCAATCGACCGAGCAACCTACAAGTGGGCTGCTTCCGGCTCACTCGCCTACTCTGGTGCTGGTCTATCAAAACCTCACTTCGCTTGGAAGGCATCGGGCAGCATTGCCTATTCCCAGCACGCCAAAGAAACGCCATCCTACAAATGGAAGCCATCGGGGGCAATCGCCTATTCAGGCGCGGCAACCGTCAAGCACTGGGTTTTATATGCCTATGTCGCATCGGGTAAGGTGCTGCTTAGTCGTGTGGGATTCTCCTCGGGATTCAGTAGCGGGTTTAGCGTTGGTTATCTTGGCTCAAGCGCCTCGGAAAAAGCAACTTACGCCTACAATGCTGGCGTGGCGAAACTGATAACCACCGGTCACGCTACGGCAACGGCTGGCTTTCATTGGCTGGCGTTGCCTGCATCTATAGTGCTTTCCAAGAGCGGAAACGCCAAGCCCTCTTACCCGTTTCATGCTTCCGGCATTCTTGCTTTCTCTGGTGCAGCCCAGCCCATTAAGCAAGGATTCAACCTACTTGGCTCGGGCGGAATTGCCTTTGATGACGAGCCTGATTTTGACAACGATTTCAACAATGATTACGGCGGGGCGTTTCCCGGCGCGAGCGCTACTGAACAAGCAACCTACAAGGAATCCGGTAACGGCAAGGTAACGAGCGTAGGCAGCGCAGCCGTAAAGACCGCCTACAACGCTCGTGGCTCTGGCTCGTTGGCGTTCGGCAGCAAAGCAATATATCAGAGGGCATACGATTATATCGCCTCTGGTGGGCTTTCCTATGCTTCTCAGGGCATCGCAAAGCCCAAGTATCCGGCAACGAGTTCGGGCAGGCTCGTCCTCTCAGGCGTAGCAACAGATAAGCCCTCGTATCGGTTCGTGCCGATTGATTCGCCAGCGAATCCATTTAGCAGTGGGTTTAGCAAGGGATTCAGCAGCGGATTCGCATTGCAGTTTACGGGAAAGGGCATTCTCAAAACCTGCTACTACAAGGGTTCGGGCGGGTTCGTCCTCTCGGGCGCAGCCGTTGCCAAGCCCGCCTATCAATGGCGCTATGGCGATTACAACCTTGATTTCGGCACGGATTACGATGATTACGCCTTTGGCGGCATCCGGTTCTATTCGCCACCTCGGGCGCAATTCTTTGGCGTTACGAGCGTAGCGCCATTGTTTGCTGGCGACATTGCGACCACAACGCCATTTGCCAGCGCGATAGAGGTTGAGCCTGCTTACTCGGGGACAATCAGCATAGGGGAATAAATGACTACACCACGCAAACCAAGAGCGAAGAAAGACGAAAAGGCGGCATTGCTGGACATCGTGACCAAGAGCATTACGAAGAACCGCAAGGCGGTCGAGCAACAACTTGCTCAAGCGATGGAAACCGATGCCGTGAAAGTCCTCAAGGATCTCGGCTGGCTATATCGCAAGGAAACTGAGGAGAAAGGGGGCAGCGAAAAGGCAATCGTTCGTATAGAGTTCATTCCGAACCCTACCGGAGGCGCATGAGGAAGTGGGGCGAACGGTATAGGGACAAGGATGGGCAGTTAGTCAAGCATTTCCCAATTCACGTTGGACAGCGCGATATTCTGGCATCGCCAGCCCGCTATAACGCCATCATCGCAGGCACCGGAGGCGGGAAAACTGCGGCGGGGGCGTTGTGGCTCATGCTGGAAATCGCCAAAAAGCCCGATGGAATCTTTCTGGTTGTAACGCCTTCCTACAAGGTTCGTGACCGAGCAACCCTCAGAGTGTGGAAAGAGACCGTTGAGGGGACGGATTTTGAGGGCGTTTACATTTCAGCAGCCTCGGAATATCGCCTCCCCACTGGCGGCAAGATTTACTTTGGCACTGCCGATAATCCGGAGTCCATACAAGGCGTTGTTGCCGATGCCGCATGGGTTGATGAGGGCGGGCTTATCTCTCGCAATGCGTGGCTTACGGTCAAGCAGCGCGTTTCTTTCCGCCGTGGGCGCGTGCTGGTCACGACCACTCCCTATGATTTCGGTTGGCTCTACAAGGATTTCTACGCCAAGCACAAGGCAGGGGACAAGAACTATTACGTTAGGCAGTTTCCCTCTACGCTCAACCCAACCTATTCGCAGGACGAGTTCCGAGAGAAAGAGGCAGAGAACTCCGCCCACGAATTTCGCATGACGTATTGCGGCGAGTTCTGCCGCGCTGCTGGGCTTGTTTACCCAGATATGGAATCGGCTTGCGTGGTGGATGTTACGGCAATACCTGCTGGCAGATTCGTGGGCGGTTTGGACTGGGGTTTCGCCGATCCGTTTGTTGGGTTGGCAGGCGTTCTTGATTCCGATGATTGCCTATGGGTGATTTTTGAGCGTTACATCCGCCGCAAGACATTGGATGTTCACGCCAGCAACCTCCCCAAAGAACCGCAATACTACGCCGATTCAGCCCAGCCCGAATCCATCAAGGCATTGAGAAAACTCGGGTTCAGGGTCAAGCCTGCATTCAAGGGGGCTGGGAGTATTGCTCACGGAATCAACCTCGTGCATCAACGCATCAAACGGGGAAAACTCAAGATTGCCAAGATAAAGGGCGTAAGTGCCTGCCCGATGTTGCTGCTTGAGGCGGAAAATTACCGCTACTCCACCAACCAGAATGATGAGGTAAAGGGCGATGGCGATATGGTGGGCGATGACCATGCCCTTGATGCTCTGCGGTATCTCGTGATGAGCATAGACCGCAATCGCCGGATGGAACTCTCAGAGGATGAGTGAGCCTGCCTATAAACGCTATCGCCAAGCGTAGATAAGGCATGGCGACAAAGCGGAGTAACAATAGTTCTGAGGGCAATCTCACCCTCTACAATTCGTTGGTTTCGGGCGCATTGCCAGCAGGCACGACAGCCCGCAAGCCCGCCGATACCGTTCCTGAAGCGCCGAAGCGTGAAGAGCGGTATGAGTGGGGGAACACTTGGATTCATCCGCTCAACGATTTTCTTTTCACTGAGGAACTCTGATGCGGGGTGAAACCACGAGCAACATATTAGACCAATTCGGCAAGCCTATTGAAAAGGTGATTGATAGCAGGGCGCTACTCGGCATCGATTTGCCCGGAAGTTTTGCGGACCAGTGGCACAAGCAGAAAAAGCCAAATCGTGACCAGTTGCTTTCCGAATACAAGGGCATCGCCTATTGCTGCGCGAATCTCAACGCCGCCAAAGTCACCGGCACCGCATTACGCCTCTACCGCAAGACCAGCACGACCAGGGAAAAGAGGGCGTTGGACTGGAAAACCAAGAGCGTTGATTATGCGCGTTCCAACTGGCTTACAAACGGCATTACAAAGGCGCGGGTTGCCGATGGCGAACGCCTTGAGGAACTCACCAACCATCCGCTATGCAACCTGCTTGACCGCCCAAACAAATATCTTACTTGGACGGATTTTGCATTCCTCACGGAAATCTATCAGTGGACTATCGGCGGGGCTTACTGGTATGTCGCTAAGAATCGGCTGGGCGTTCCGCAGGAACTCTACCTGCTCTATCCCGAGTATCTCCGCACGATTTACGACGATGAGAACAACGTGCCTCTGCATTACGAATACGGCAAGGGCAACGATGTTATTGTGTATAAGTTGGATGATGTAATTCCCCTGCTGGCGTTCCGCAATCCTCGCAACCACTTTGAGCCTTATAGCCCGTTGTTCTCGGTCTTTGAGCAACTCAATATCACTAACAAGTATTCCGCTACTGAGGCGGCAATGCTGGACAATGAGGGGCGAATCTCTGGTATCTTCTCGCCAAAGGACGATGCAGGCGGCGGTATCGGCGATGATGAGGCGGATCGGTGGGAACAGCGTATCAACTCCAAGTTGCGGCGGGCTGGCAATGGTTCGTTCCTCGTGCTGGATGGCGATGCCTCATTTACGCCCATTACCTATAGCCCTCGTGACCTTTCGCAACTCAAGGTCAAGGATGGGGCGCGGTTGGACGTAATGAACGCCCACGGCGTTCCTTACCAGTTGTTCGCATCAATGGCAGGTAGCCAATACGATGTTCAAGCAACGGTCTTGGAGCAGTGGATTCATCAAGCAATTATTCCCCGAATCCGCCACAACCAAACGGCGCTCAACGCCTACTTGGTGCCGTTGTTTGATGATACTGGGGATTTGATTTTGGCTTACGATGATCCTTCGGTAAAGAACAAGACGCAAGTTCTGGAAGAGACAACGAAACTGGTCACAGGAAACATCATTACGCCGAATGAAGCACGGGCAATCTACGGATACGAGCCTGCCGAATGGGGCGATGAGCCAGCCGGAATGTATTCCCAAGCCAAGCCAGAGGACGAGCCTGCCGAGCAACCCGAGGCGAAAGAGCCAGAGGCAGAAGCGCCAGAGGTTGAGACCGAGGGCGGAACTGCGGAAGAGCCAGCCCCAGAGGTTTCGGCAGAGACCAAGCAGGAAAGCGCCTTGCTGGGCATGGTGGGCGGCATTCAGGGGGCGTTGGAGATTTTGCAGGCTCTTGCTGCTGGGCAAATTGCCCGTGAGACCGCCGTGAGAATGTTCAGCCTCTTCTACCATATTTCGCCCGATGAGGCAGAGGCGCTTATCGGCACGACCGGCGAAAAATCCGAACCCAAACCCGAAACCGCAGAGGACGAGGGCGAAATGGTTCGACCCGAACCTTTTGCAGAGAAAGCCTGCTCTTGCGGGAAATGTGGGGGCGTTCGCAAGGACTTCACTGGGCATTCCAAACTCTTGCCAACGGGCGATGAGTTGGCGAAATGCCTAAAAGAGTTCTTTGCATCGCAGCGTGAGAAATGCCTCAAGAGTTTGGGCGCTGGCGGCAAGGCTGCTGGGGATGGGCAGTTGCCCAGCAAGTTCCTCCACCTCAAGCAAGCCGATTTGGAACTCTATCACAAGAGCCAACCGGTAGTAGAACTCTCCGCCCATAAAGCCTATCAGGAAGAGGGAAAGGACTTGGTTGCAAGGGCTGGCATAAGCCCCGATGTTTTCTCGGTTCATAATCCAAAGGTGGCGGAGGCAGCTCGTAAGGCTGCAATGCAGTTCTGCGAATCCACGAACGCCACGACCACTGAGGAACTCAATAAGGCACTTGACGAACTCCGCAAGGACATTGAGGAGGGGCTTGTTGAGGGCGACCGGATGAGCAACCTGGTCGAGAGGGTCAAGGGCGTATTTACTCGGGCATCGGATGAGCGCGCTGGGCTGATTGCCCAAACTGAATCAAGCCGCGCTCACCACGAGGGGCAAAAGGAGGCGGCAAAAGCCTCTGGCGTGGTCAAGGGCTTTAAGTTGCTGCCCAGCACGGG
>Ga0181517_10005845_pt1 | contig 10718 bp, 9 predicted proteins | sample PEATcosm2014_Bin_31_FD_119748 | JGI IMG/M metagenome (GOLD analysis project Ga0181517, IMG submission 119748) | Peatland microbial communities from MTU Mesocosm Facility, Houghton, MI, USA - PEATcosm2014_Bin01_30_metaG | ecosystem: Environmental > Terrestrial > Soil > Wetlands > Peat | place... | reverse complement strand
TTTGTAGTAGGCTTTGCTCACTATTCTTCCCTTGTTGGTTGCCGCAGAGGGGTTTTTTTATCGAACGGTCTCATAGTCTCTCCCCGGGATCAGTGGTTGCGGTAGTTGTCTGGCATTTCTGGCAAGGAAGAATAGGACGCGGACCTGGCCGGAAGTGGGCCGTGTTGCGGTCGAAACCAGGCAGCCCGACGCCGGATCCCAGCCCAACTTGGGCGAGCCGCATCGGATTACGCCTCGCTGGTCTTTAAGGCGATGTCCGGTGCGGTTTTTCTTTTTGCGCAGCAAAAGTCGTATCTTTGCCAACCAGTTCTCTACTCCTCCTCTGAACGGAACCCGAATTGCTCCTGGTGGCCGGAATTGCCGCGCGTCACATCTCTCGTGAGAAAACTGATTGCGTTGTTGTCGCTGGCGTGTGCCGCCGCGGCACAGGCGCCCCGGATCAACGACATCGACTATTACGGACTGCGCAAGGTTACCGCGGAGAAGATCCAGTCGGTAACCGGCCTCCGAAAAGGCGGGATGCTGACGGCATCGAAGGGCGACATCGAGGACCAGATCGACAAGATTCCCGGTGTGGTACTGGTGCGCATCGAGGCTGTGTGCTGCGAAGGCACGTCGGTGGACCTGTTCATCGGCATTGAGGAAAAAGGCGCGCCGCACCCCGCCTTCCACTCTCCGCCCGCCGGCAATGCCGCGCTGCCGCAGGAAATCCTGAACACTTACGCGGATTTCCTGGCTGCCGTGGCACGCGCGGCGGCGCGCGGCAACACCACCGAAGATTTCACGGCCGGATATTCGATGATGGATGACCCGGAGGCGCGCTCGTTCCAGCCCCGCTTTCTCACCTTCGCGGCGGACCACTTCGACTGGCTGCGCGACGTGTTGCGCAACTCAGCCGACGCGGGCCAGCGCGCCGTGGCGGCCGCCGTGATCGGCTATGGCGCCGACAAGCAGCAGGCCGCCGGCGAACTGCAATACGCGATCGGCGACCCGGACGGCGCCGTCCGCGCCAATGCCATGCGCGCCCTGGCGGCGATTGCCGTCTACGCCGGCAAGCAGCCCGACCGGAATATCCGCGTCGCGCCCACCTGGCTGGTGGACATGCTGCATTCGATCGTCCTGGAGGACCGCTTGCAGGCCACGCGAGCGCTGGTGGTGCTCACCGATTCGCCCAACCCGGGCGCGACGGACCTGATTCGCGAGCGAGCTCTCGATTCGCTCAGGGAAATGGCCCGCTGGACGACCTTGCGCTACGCCTTGCCTGCTTTTCTGCTGCTGGGCCGCGTGGCCGGCATGCCCGATGGCGAGATCCACGCGCAGTGGGAGTCGGGTGATCGCGACAGCGTGATCGAAAAAGCGCTCGCCCTCGATCCCGGCAAGCGGGCGCGTTAGGAGGCCTACGCACGACGATACTCGCCGTGCGCCATGAATTGACCGGCGGTATCCTGTGCAATGTCAGCTATGTTCCACGCGATCGGGTTTCCCCGCCTGTTGACGCTTGGTTTCGTTCTGGCAGTGAGCGCCACAGCGAGCGCTGCCCGGGAAAAGTCGGCGGCCGACCTGATCCGCGATTTGACCTACCAATCGGACCGTCCAAAACCGCCAGGCATGCTGTCCGGAGTTCTCACTTGTGGAACGCTCATGGGAAGAGTGGAGGAGGATCGCGCACTCGCCAGTTCCTTGGTGAAGCTGGGCAGTTCGGCTGTGCCCGATCTCGAACAAGCGCTGGATTCCATGGAGGGCCTTGGCCCAGGACCGCAGATCGCGTACGGCGGAACGTGGCTGCTGTACGCCTACGCCGCGATAGCGGGGCCTGCTGCATACCCGCGGCTTAGGCGAATGACCCGTAATCCGGAGCTGCAGGCTACTCGATTTGTACTGGACCAGTCAGTCGCCATTTCGTTTGGTCTCACCTCCTACGTGGACGGATACCGACAGTCATATGAGGCCTTGGGATCAGGGCCCGCATGCTTTGTCAAGGAACCGCGCGATGCGCTCGACGATGCGATCTTGACCTGGGTGAAGAACGACCAGGCAGGCTTCCAGGAAAGCCTTGGGTCAAACGCGAAAGGCGACCTGGAGAAGCTGCTCAAAGGCAGAACGTGGGCGCAAATGAGAGCGGAGTTGTGGCCGCGAAGCGCAGGGCCAGAGGTCGGGCTGGGATACCGCCTTAAGATTCCGGGGCGGTGGTCCGAGCCGTGGGAGTCGCTCAAGCGCAGCACCACCGATGATCGGGACATCTCGCGGGATCCCAAGGACCCCGAGATAGACACCGATTTCACGAACCGCTCCGGGAGCGCCTGCGGCGCGCGTCGAGTGAAGTTCAAGACCGGCGTCGACATAGGAAGCCTGCCGAGGTACTTCGTGGACGATACCGACTTGGCCGACCTGCTGCGCCTGATTTCGTCCTGCGCCACGCAGGTGGGTCCACACCATAGGCGCTAACTTAGCGCTGACTCGGCAAGCCCGGAGGGCGAAAGACAGTAGCCCAAGGCGTGAGCCTTGGGAATGGCATGACACAGGAACAGCCCCGGAACGGGGCGGAAGGCTTTCTCGCCGGCGGGATTCTTACGCCCCGTTCCGGGGCTGTGCTCGCGATGCCGGACCCACGGCTTGCGCCGCTATTTTCTTTCGCCCTCCGGGCTTAGAAAATGAGCCGAGGCGAAATCTTCCCGGTCGATAAGCTTAAGTTAGCGCTCAGAGGGGACCACCCCCGCGCCAGTAGCAGCGGGGTTTCTGGATCACGTTGTGCTACGCTAATACTTCTAAACACCATTCCAGGAGTTTTTTCATGTCACTTCGGATGGGCCTGGGGCCGGTTGCGGCCTGCGCGGCCTTTTTAGTCCTTGCTCCGCTCTCTTTTGCACAGCCCAAGATTGCGACCATCAGCGTGCAAACGGCTGTCTTCAATACGGCCGAGATCATTAAGGCCAGCGCCGAGATGGAGGCCCGGTACAAACCGCGCGCGGACGCGCTGCGGCAGAAGCAGGAGCAGATCGCTCAAATCACGCAGCGGCTGGACCAGGGTTCCGGCCAACTGACGCCGCAGGCCGAATCGGAATTGCGGGCGCAGGGCACCCGGCTGCAGAAGGAAGCGCAGCGCATGCAGGACGACTTGCAGGCCGACGTGCAGTCCGACCGCCAGAGCATCCTGACCAAAGCCAACCAGCGCATGGGCGAAGTCATCAAGAAACTCGCCGAAGATAAGGGCTTCGACCTGGTGATCGAGGAGCAGGCCACCGCCTACTTCAAGCCCACCATGGACATTACCGCCGACGCTACCGCGGCGTACGACAAAGCTCACCCGGTGGCGGCGGCGCCGGTAGGCAAGTAACTCGAGGCTCCAAGGAGTAAAATGGGCGGCTATCTCGACCAGTACGGCGCGGGCGACGAGCGCCGCGGCAAGCGGATCAAGACGGCGTTCTTTATCTTCCTGGCAGTCGTCGCAGTGGCACTCGTTGGCTGGCTGGTCGACTTCCTTTTTATCCCCAATTCCGCCGAGCGCCAGACGCACGCTTTCCTGGATGCGCTTCAGTCGGGCCAATACCAGCAGGCCTACGTTTTGTGGGGATGCACCGCGGCGCAGCCGTGCAGCGCGTATTCTTTCCCGGAGTTCCTCAAGGACTGGGGACCGGAAGCCGTGCCGCCGGGCGAGTTCCGGGTCCTCAACGGCGAATCCTGCGGCTCGGGAACCATCGTCGACATCGACGCCGGCAAGGCCGGCGATAAGCGGCTGTGGGTGGAAAACGGCGCGCGCACGCTCGGCTTTCCGCCGGCTAGCGAGTGCTCGCGCCGCAACCACATTTATGATTTCTTCCGCGACCTGAAATACCGCCTGCACGGGCACACGTATCTTCGCGGGCCACAGCCATGAGGGCGCCGGCGGCGGATCGGTTCACACCCGGGGAGCGCTGATGGACGAACGAGCTTATTACACCGAAAGTCAGGCCACCAAGCCGGCGACCTTGAACTGCCCGTACTGCCGCAGCGCGGAGTCGTACGATCTGCACTGGGTGGTGCGCAAAAAGAAGGACCGCCTGCCGCCTGGCGGCGATGAGCGCGATCGCGCCAAGTTCGCCAAAGCGCAGAGCTACATGGTCCTGATGGACGACAAAGTAGCCTGCAAGAACCTGCGATGCCGCAAACGTTTCGACATTTCCGGCGTCAAGACCATGGCGTTCCTGTAGCCCTAAGCCGCAGTCCGCGCCCGGTTGCGAACTGCGCGACGGGTACTGCCAGCCATGGTACGGCCCACATCGGGCTAACACCCCTGCAACCGGATGCAATCGGCGGTTGCGGCCGGTAACATGAAGCAGGAGATGTCTAGGGATGCAGCAGATCAAATGGTGCGAGGAGTATAGCGTTGGCATTCCGGAGATGGATGCCCAGCACCGCCGCATGATCGAACTTCTCGGCGGGCTGGTGAAGTTCACCGATTCCGGTGGAGTGGTGGATCCGCTCACCGTGCTCGCCGAAGTAAATCGGTATGCGGAACAGCATCTGCAACAGGAAGAGCTGCTGCTCCGCGTACGCGGCTACCCGGGCTACACGGAGCACAAGGCCGAGCATGACGCCTACCGGAAGAAGGTCGCTGCTTTGCAGGCTCGCGCGGCCAAACGGGACTTCGGTATCGCGATCACCGCCTTTTTGGTCGAGTGGTGGAGATCGCATATCCTGACCAGCGATCAGCAGTACGCACGCTTCTTCGACAGCCAGCCGGTTGACCCGGTAACTGTGGGCGACCGGCAGCCGGATGACGCTGAAGTTTGAGATTGCCGGGCCGCGACCGCAAGGCGGTTGAGACGGCGAAATCCCTGTTATCCCTCATCGGAACCGCTCCGTGGTTTTTCATCGCTTCCCCGCCTCTTGGTGAAGGTCTGCGCCAGTCTGCGGGCGCAGCGGGAGGATTGGCCGTTCGCTTCCCACCTAACGCAACTGGCTGTTGCGGACGATAGATGACCAGGGGATTTGGCGATGGACCCGTTCGAGTGGCGCGAGGAATGGAGCGTCGGCGTTGCTGAACTGGATGTCCAGCACCGCCACCTGATCGAGCTCGTCGGCGAGCTGGTCAGGTGCACGTACTCAGGCGAGGGCGGCGCGTTCGCCCCAACAGCCCTCAAGGAGGTGAACCGGTATGCGGAATGGCATTTGCAACGGGAAGAGTTGGTGCTCCGCGTACGAGGCTACCCGGGCTACGCAGAGCACAAGGCCGAGCATGACGTCTACCGGAAGAAGGCCGCTGCTTTGCAGGCTCATTCCGGTCGCAGGGATTTGGGCATTAGAATTGCCAACTTCCTGAACGAATGGTGGAGATTCCATATTGTGGTCAGTGACCAACGATACGCACGCTTCTTCCGGCGTCGGCTGTCGAAACCGTGAAGACGGTAGCCTGGACCGCGCTGCCTTGTGAGGCGGGTCCCCAACCTGCCAACCGCCGCGCGCAAGCCCGGTCGGTGCCGTTACTCGCCCGGCTTCGCCTTTTGCCGTGTCTCACGCCGCGCCGCGGCGTCGCAGGAGTCCGCCATTCAAGTGCCGATGCCCAGGCGCGGCAGCACCCATCGCATCAACACGATGTACGCCGCCATCACCAGGACGATCTGCAACCAGCCGGGCACGGGTAGCTCCTGCCTTCATTATCCCAGATGCAATCCGCGCGGGTAGGTGACATGGCGCCCCAGGACGTCGGGTGGGGCAGGCTGAGGCCTGGCTGAGGCTTGCCAACGCCCGCTTGCAGGCGCATTTTTCCCTGCCTCTGGTGGGGCGGAGCCCCTCTTCGTTCCGCTGCTCTACGGCAGCACCGTGAAATCCGTCCACTGCCCGGCCGCTGCGCCTTTACCCCCGTTTCGCTCTGCCGCGATCACTTGCAGATCGTAGTCGCCGGGAGTCATGCTGTCCGCCAGTTTCAGCGCGCCGAACACGGCCCGCCCGCTGCCGGGCACGTCGATCAGCCGGGCCGGCGCCGAGTACACTTCCTTGCCATCGCGCAGAACGCGCACCCGCGTAGCCAGATCCACCTCCGGCCCCTTCTTGTGGCCGTTTTCGACCGCGCAAAGAAACTCCAGCGACCCCCCGCGCTGGAACTGCCGCAGCGTCGCCGCGATGCCCGGCAGTCCGGGCTGGTTCGATTGGTCGCCATTCTGCAGGATGACGCTGGCCAACGCGAATCCCCGCTTCTTCAAATCCGGGATCTGGATGAACTGCGTGGCCGAGCCGATGCTGGCCGTCGCCTCGTCGCGCACCGCCACGCGAATCTGGTAAGCCCCGCGCTTCGGCACCGGTACGTCCAGCGTGTACAAAGCGCCATCCCGCATCGTCTCGATCATCTTTCCGGCCGGCGACCGTACATCGAAAGAGCGGCTCACCCTTGCCAGCGGCTGGTCGCTCGCGCCGGTGGCCACCGCCACCAGCAGAATCCGCGCCCAGTCGGTGCCGTGATCGTCGCGCTGCCAAGCGAGGTCGGAAGCGTTGATGCGAAGCAGATTGCGCACTACCGGGCCTACCTTGGGAACCTCCGCATACAGCGCCGTCAGCCGCAATCCCACGCCGGAGGAATGGAACGGCGACAACATGGCTGCGTGCAATTGTTCGAGCGGCGTAGTGAACTTGGGAAGCGTCTGCTCGTCGGTCTCGCCGAAGAACCCCGACCGCGAGCGCACGTGCAGCCCCGCGCGCGTCACTTTCACCTGGATGCGGTGGAAGTCGCTCCTGCTGTTCTTGCTATTCAGCGTGCTGTCCGGCGGATGGTACCCCAGCAGGTAGTAACCCGCCTGGTCGTCCAACACCCGGTCGAGGCCCCAATTCAGATCGTTGCCATTTTCGTAGGCCAGCCCGCCGGTCCTGTCCGCAAGGTACGAGAGGCTCTGCTGCTGGATGTTGTTAAGAACATCCCTTCCGCCGAGCGCACCGACGTGGGTCATACCGTTCAGCACGCTCTCCGCATATTGCGAACCGAACACCTCCTGCCCCGGCCCTGTCGTTTGCACCTGGTCCAGGGGGGCCTTGTCTCCCGCATCCGGTTGCAGCGTCTGCAGGCCGGCGGCCTGCATGGTGTAGATCACGGTGCCCGACCGGTTGGCCCGGTCGATCAGGCGGCGCAGTTCGCGCAGGGCCACGTCATAAGCACCCGAGGACGGGGCTACCGCCTGCGTGCCCGGCCCCTTCATTTGCGGAAAGGAACCGGCCTCGAACAGTTGCAAGCCGTCGGAGAACAGCACGATCGACTTGCGCCCCGGCAGATCGCGGAGCGCAGCGACAATATAATTGACCGCGCCGATTGTGCCGACCGTGGAAATAGCGTTGTTCTCCACGTCGTACGACACATCGAGCGACCCGGGAGCGCCGTTGGGAGTGCCGAGGCCGCGTCCCCCAATCGTCTCGGCCAGCTCCGAGTACTTGCCGTACGGATCGAAGTAACTCAGGCCATAACGTCCATTGAAGTTGAAGCGCAAGCCGTCGATGACCGACAACAGCACCCGCTTATCGACGGTGAACTGCTGCAGCGCGCCCGATCCGGCGCCGGTCCGGCAAATCGCCACCAGGTCGCCCGGCTGCATCTGCTGGTTGACGAACTTGCGCAGCGAACTGCGCACGTTTGCCATGCTCTCGAAGGAAAGGCCGAGATCGTCCACCATCAGCACGATGGTGCGCCGCACGTCCTCCGGGCGAATCTGCGCCAGGGGCGCCGGAGGCAGCTCTGACACGCCGTTGCGGGAAGGCTTGGGCCCCGCGGCCTTGGGCTCCGGCGCTGCCTTGCGCTCCGGAGTTACCTGGACATACGAAAAGTGCGTCAGCTTCTGCAACTGGCCGTCCTCGAAAACCTGGAAGTCTTCCGGTTTCAGGTCGGTGATGTGGTGCCCTTTCGAATCGGTCACCACCGCGTCCACCTGCACCAGGGTCGAGGTGACGGTGAACACGATGTCTGGCCGCTGTGCGTCCGCCGCCGGTGCGGCAGGCTGCTGCCCGGAGGCGGCAGGCTGCTGCCCGGAAGCGAACAAAGCGCCAATCAATATGCCGGCTGCTGCTCTCATATATCTCATTCTCACTGATCGCCGCTCTACGTGCTACGGAACCACTGTGAAATCCGTCCACTGGCCGGCGGCCGTTACCGGTTTGCCGCCGTTCCGCTCGGTCGCGATCACTTGCAGATCGTAGTTGCCGGGCGCCATATTTTCAGCCAGCTTCAGCCCGCCGAATACGGCCCGCACGCTGCCTTGCGTTTCAATCAGCCGCGCCGGCGCCGAGTACACTTCCTTGCCGTCGCGCAGAACGCGCACCCGTGTCGCCAGGTCCACGCCCGGCTCCTTCTTGCCGCCGTTCTCGACCTCGCACAGAAACTCGAGCGATCCGCCGCGCTTGAACTGGCGCAGCGCAGGCGTGATGTCCAACGCGTCGGACTTGTCCGGCGAGCGTTCGCCATCCTGCAGGACCACGCTGGTCAGCGCGAATTCCGTCTTCTTCAAATCCGGGATCTCGATGAACTGCGTGGCCGAGCCGATCTTGGCCGTCGTTTCGTCCCGCACCGCCACGCGAATCTGGTATGCCCCGCGCTTCGGAACCGGCACGTCCAGCGTATACAACGCGCCATCCAGCAGCGCTTCGGCCATCTTTCCCGGTCCTACCTTCAGGTCGAAGACGCGGTCCACTGCCGCCAGTTGCTGGTCGCCGGCGCCGGTCGCCACCACCACCAGATGGAGCTGTGCCCATTGGCTGCCGTGTGTGTCGGGCCACCAGCTCAGGTTGGCCGCGTTGATCCGCAGCAGATTGCGAACCACCGGACCCTGCCGCGGAACCTCCGCGTACAGTGCCGTCAGCCGCACGCCCACGCCGGAGGACTGGAACGGTGACAACATGGCGGCGTGCAATTGTTCAACCGGCGTCGAGTACTTGGGAAGCGCCTGGTCGTCGGTCTCCCCGAAAAACCCGGACCGCGAGCGCACGTGCAGTCCGGCGCGCGTCACTTTCAACTGGATGTGGTGGAAGTCGCTCGCGCTGTTCTTGCCATTCAACGTGCTTTCCGGCGGATGGTACCCCAGCAGGTAGTAGCCTGCCTGGTCTGCCAGCACCTGATCGAGCCCCCAGTTCAGGTCGTTGCCGTTGTCATACGCGAGGCCGCCCGTTCTGTCCGCAAGGTACGCGAGACTCGCCTGTTGAATGTTGTTGAGTTCGTCTCTTCCGCCGAACGCGCCGGCGTGGGTCATGCCATTCAGCACACCCTCCGCAAACTGCGAACCGAATACCTCCTGCCCCAGCCCTGTCGGGTGCACAGGTTCCAGGTGCGGCTTGTCCTGGGCGTCCACTTGCATTGTCTGGAGTCCGGCGGTCTGCATGGTGTAGATCACCGTGCCAGACCGGTTGGCCCGGTCGATCAGGTGGCGGAGGGCGCGCTCGGCTTCGTCATAGGCATCCGAGACCGGGCTCACCAACTGTGTGCCGGGCCCGTGCATCTCCGGATAGAAACCGGCCTCGAACAGTTGCAGCCCGTCGGAGAACAGCACGATCGATTTGCGCCCCGGCAACTCGCGGAGCGCACCGATTATATAGTTGACCGCGCCGAGCGTGCCGACGGTGGCGTTAGCGTTTCGTGCGACGTCATACGACACATCGAGCGACCCGTAAGCGCCGTTGGGCGTGCCGAGGCCGCTTCCCCCAATCGTCTCGGCCAGCGCCGAGTACTTGCCGTACGGGTCGAAGTACGTCACGCCAACGCGGCCATTGGGGTTCCAATGCAGGCCGTCGATGACCGACAGCAGCACCTGTCTATCGCCGCTGAACTGCTGCAAAGAGCCCGATCCGGCGCCGGTCCGGCAGATCGCGACCAGGTCGCCCGGCTGCATCTGTTCGTTGACAAACTTGCGCAGCGACTTGCGCACGAATGCCATGCTTTCCGCGGAAAGGCCGAGATCGTCCACCATCATCACGATGGTGCGCCGCACGTCTTCCCGGCGAAGTTGCGCTAGCGGTGGCGGAGGCAAAACCGCAACGGACTTGGGCGAAGGTTTCGCACGCGCGGCCAGGAACGCCGGCGAGGCATTGGGCTCCGGGGCTACCTGCACGTACGAAAAGTGTGTCAAATGCTGCAGCTTGCCGTCCTCGAAGAGCTGGAAGTCTTCCGGCGTGAGGTCGGTGATGTGTCGCCCTTTGGAATCGGTCACCACGGCGTCGACTTGCACCAGCGTCGAGGTGACGGTGAACACAGCTTCGGGCCGCTGGGAGTCCGTAGCCAGCGCAGCAGGCTGCTGCCCGGATGCGAACAACGCGCCAATGAGGATGCCGACTGTTGGTTTCATACGTTCCCTCTGACGGGTGCCCTGCGCTTCGCGTTCATGCCTCTTTCGAGCCATACCCATCGTCCCGCTCGGGCCAATCGGGAGTCGACGCAAACGGCGAAGCTCCGGGAATGCCGTGATTATGGTGCGAGCCTGGAGCGGTGAAGGGATCGCGATTGAGAACACGCCTTGGAAAAAGCAGCGAGAGTAGTGCTGCGCAAGATGGAGGCGGTGTTCCGTGTGGCAGGTTTTTCTGAGCCAGGCGTTCGTCTCTTTATCCGCGGCTAGGTGGCCAGGCTGGGCGTTGGCGGTCGGCGCGGTGTCCGCGCGCAGGATCGGAAGGCTACGGCCGCGCGCATCTGCGTTTCAGTCTCGACTCTCCGCTTGCTACAACTTCCTGGCAGAACAGCGCAGGAAAGCCATTCGCAGCGCCGAGTGTATGGCCGCACAAAG
>Ga0181517_10005841_pt1 | contig 10723 bp, 8 predicted proteins | sample PEATcosm2014_Bin_31_FD_119748 | JGI IMG/M metagenome (GOLD analysis project Ga0181517, IMG submission 119748) | Peatland microbial communities from MTU Mesocosm Facility, Houghton, MI, USA - PEATcosm2014_Bin01_30_metaG | ecosystem: Environmental > Terrestrial > Soil > Wetlands > Peat | place... | reverse complement strand
TTGCACACCTTGCCGAACGCATCCCACAGCGCGATGTCGATCGCCGAGGCCGCCCGGTACTCCGCCCCGGTGCTGGACTGCGCCATCGGCAGGTTCACCATGTCGCGGTTGATCGCCTCGATGTGCAACGGATTGCGGCCGAGCAGGCGTCCCGCCAGGACGTCGTGGATGTGCGCCTCGACCGCGCCGGGGCCGTAGAAGGTTTCGCCCAGTCCGATCACGCCGGCATCGGTGTGCACGCGGACCCAGAGGACGTTGGCGAACTCGCCCGTTCGCAAGGTTTCGATCGCGGTTATCTTCACTGGTTTCCTCCTTTGGCCTCATGGCCGGCTGCCCGCGCCGCGGTGGTGAGCGCCAGCCGCGCCACGGGGGTTATCCGGTGTTGCCCAGGACCACCGGCAGCATAGACCCAATCAGCAGGACCGCCATCGTCACGTTGAAGATTCGCAAGCGCGCCGGCGAGCCCAGCAGCCGCGCCGCCCCGCTGCCCAGCAGCGCCCAGGGCGTGGCGCAGGGCGGCACGGCCAGCGCGAACACCGCGGCAAACAGCGCGATCTGCGGCAGCAGCGGGTGCTGCGGCACGATCCAGGCCGAAATCACGCTGATCGTAAGCAGCCAGGCCGTCGGGTTGACCCATTGGAACAGCACCGCCGCGAAGAAGCCAGGCAACCGGCCCGCGCCCCCCTCGCCCGGCAGCGGTGCGGTGGCGATCCGCCAGGCCATCACCGCGATCCAGCCAAAGGCCAACCAGCGCATCACGCCGGCGAGGCGGGGGGCCTGCACGAACAGACCGGCCAGCCCGGCGCCGGCGAGCGCGAACATCACGATGACGCCGACCACCACGCCGAGCATGTAGGGCAGCGCCGCCAGCACGCCGCGCTGGGCGCCGATCGAGGCGATGATGACGTTGTTCGGCCCCGGCGAGAGCGTGGAGGCACAGGTGAAGCCGATCAGGGAGAGCAGATGGGGGGTCATGGCGGCCAGGAAACCATGGCGGTCCTCTCGTTCACAACCGCGCGGGCGGCAATGCTGCCGTCCGCTATCTCCCGTAAAGTTCCCGCGCCGCTGCTTCGCTCACCAACCCATCGCGCACGTCGCGCGCCAGCCTCTCCGGGTCGCGCTCGCCTGGATCGCCCATGCCGCCGCCGCCGGGCAGCAGCAGCAGCAGCCGGTCGCCATCCGGGATGACCTGAAACCCCTTCGTGCGCAGCGTCTCTCCGGAAGCCAGCCGCACCGCCCCGCGCGCGCCGTCGCCGCCGCCTTCGCGACCCTTGGGCGCATTGCTGACGCGATCGAAAATGGCGTTCACCGCGAAGGCGAGATCGCCTTTCGTGCCGATCTCCATGATTTGCCCGCAACCGCCGCGCGTGCGTCCCGCCCCGGCACTGTCGGGTCGCAGTTCCTTACGCCAGAAGATCACCGGGGCGACGTTCTCGGTGGCCTCCACCGACATGGTGCGCACGCCGGACGGAAACGCCGTGCCGTCCAGCCCGTCCTGGGTCGGCCGCGCGCCGGTGCCGCCCGAGTTGAAGGTGATGATTTCGAAATCCGCCACCACCGGGCGGTTGCCGCGGCTCTGGCCGGACACCGAGGCGCCGCCGCGCAATGGCGGATTCCACAGACACGAGCTGCCTTCCGCGGCAACGCGATGGGGCACCACCTGATGCAGGCAGCCCATCATGAGATCGGGCAGCAACTGGCCGGTGACGTGGCGCACCGACACCGGATAGGGGCGCGGCGCGTTGAGGATGCAACCCTCGGGAATGACCATCCGGAACGGCTCCAGGCTGGCCCAGTTGTTGGGGATTTCCGGCGCCACCACAACCTTGATGCCGAAACAGGAATAGGCGCGGCAATAGGCCGGCGGCACGTTGATGGCACGCTGCGAAAGCCCGGACGTGCCGGCGAAGTCCACCTCGATCGCATCGTCGAGAATGGTCATGGCGGCACGCAGCATCACCGGTTCCTCATAGCCGTCGCTGCATATCTCGGAGCGGAACGTGCCACGCGGCAGCTTCGCGATTTCGGCGATGGTGGCGCGCCGGGACGAGTCAAAAATGAAGTCGGCAAGAGGATCGAGGCTGTCCATCGCGAACTCGTCCATCATCTGCACGAGCCGCCGCGCGCCGGCGTCGTTGCAGGCGCACAGCGAATAGACGTCGCCTTCCAGCTCGACCGGCAGGCGCGAGCCGGCGCGGATGAAATCGAAGAACGTCTCGTTCGCCACCCCCCGGTCGAAGCATTTTATCAACGGGATGAACAAGCCTTCCTCGAACACGCTGCGCCCTTCCGGGCCCATGCCGAGGCCGCCGACGTCGATGACGTGCGCCGTGTTGGCGAACAGGCCGGCGATCCTGCCGCCGTGAAAAGCCGGCGTGACGACGGTGAGATCGTGCAGATGGCCGGTGCCGAGCCAGGGGTCGTTGGTGATGTAGTGATCGCCCGGCCGCATCGTCCCGGCTGGAAACCGGCGCAGGAAATGGCCGACGCTTTCCATCATCGAATTGACGTGGCCGGGCGTGCCGGTGACCGCCTGCGCCATCATGCGGCCGTGAATGTCGAAGATGCCGGCTGAAAGATCGCCGGCCTCGCGCACCGTGGTGGAGAACGCGGTGCGGATCATGGTCTGCGCCTGCTCCTCGACCACCGCGATCAGCCGGTTCCACATGATCTGGCGCTGGATGGCGGCCAGCGCGTCGCTGTGTTCGCCCATCACGCGGCCCCCCAAACCAGATCGATATAGCCCAGCGCATTCATTGATGCCGTCCAGCCCGGGCCGATAAGCGTGGACGTTTCGTCCTCCGCGATGATCGCCGGCCCCCGCACCGCCTCGCCCGCCATCAGTGCCACGCGATCGACCAGCAGCCAGTCCGTCACCTCGCCGGTCGCGGTATCGCGCACGGCTTGCGTCCGTGCCGGTGCCGCGCGCGGTGCGGCCGGCGGTGCCTCGGGCCAGGGTTCCGGCACCGTCGCCACCAGCACCGCGTAGCTCATGATCTCGACATCGCTGCCCGGCACCGGGCGGTCGTAGAAGCGGCTGTACTCGGCGTCGTAGGCGGCGCGGATGGCGGCGACGTCGGCCTGCTCCAGCCGCCGCGCCGGCAGCGGCACCGGAATCTCGTGACCCTGGCCAACATAGCGCATGTAGGCGATCCGGCGTTGCGTGATCGGCGCGCCGAAGCTGCCCTCGGCCACCACCGCCGCGGCTTCCGCCAGCATGTCGTCGAGCAGTTCGTTGACGGCCGCGACGTTGAACGTCAGGAAGCGCTGGTAGAGGCTGCGCACCACCTCGTAGCCGACCGGCGCGCGCAGGAAGCCGATGGCGCTGCCGACGCCGGCGCCCGAGGGCACCAGCACGCGGCCGATGCCGAGCTTTTCCGCCACCCGGCAGGCGTGCACCGGCCCGCCGCCCCCGAACGCGATCAGCGTGCGGCCTTCGGTGGTTTTCGCCGATTCGATGGCGTGCACGCGGGCCGCGTTGGCCATGTTCTCATCGATCATCTCGATCACGCCGAGCGCCGCCAGATCGGCCGACAGCGCCAGCGGCGTGGCGACGTCGGACTGCAAGGCGCGCTCGGCGGCGGCGCTGTCGAGCTTCATCGTGCCGCCGGCGAATCGGGAAGAGTCGTAGCGGCCGAGCACAAGGTTGGCGTCGGTCACGGCCGGCTTCGTCCCGCCGCGCCCGTAGCAGGCGGGTCCCGGATCGGCGCCGGCGCTCTCCGGGCCGACCGCGATGCGGCCCATGCTGTCGACGTGCGCCAGACTGCCGCCGCCGGCGCCGATCTCCACCATCTCGATTACCGGAATGCGCAGCGGCAAGCCGGAGCCGCGGCGAAAGCGGCCGACCCGGGCCACTTCGAAATTCCGCGCGGTCTGCGGGCGGAAATCGTCGATCAGGCAAATCTTGGCCGTGGTGCCGCCCATGTCGAAGGACAGCACGTTCGCCAGCCCGCATTGCCGGGCGATATCGGCGGAGAAGATGGCGCCGCCCGCGGGTCCGCTTTCCACCAGACGGATCGGAAAACGGCAGGCCGTCTCGATGGTGGTCAACCCGCCGCCCGACAGCATCAGGAAAATCGGCGCCACCAGGCCCGACTCACGCAGCCCCCGCTCCAGCCCGCGCAGGTAGCGCGCCATCAGCGGCTGCACATAGGCGTTGGCGGCGGTGGTGGAAAAACGCTCCCACTCGCGCATTTCCGGCGACACCTCAGAGGACAGCGACACCGCCAGCCCCGGCAGTTCCTCGGCCAGGATGTCGCGCACGCGGCGCTCGTGCATCGGGTTGACGAAGGCGTGCAGGAAACCGACCGCGACGCTTTCCACCCCCTCGCGCCGCAGCACCGGCACAACCGCCCGCACCGCGTCCTCGTCGAGCGCGCGCAGCACGTGGCCCTCGTTGTCCAGCCGTTCCGGCACGGTGAGCCGCAACGCGCGCGGCACCAGCGGGGCGGGCAACACGATGTTGAGGTCGTACTGGTCGTAGCGGCTCTCGTTGCCGAGCGCGAGCACGTCGCGGAAGCCCTCGGTCGTGATCAGGGCGGTGTGCGCGCCCTTGCGCTCGATGATGGCGTTGGTGGCCAGCGTGGTGCCGTGGATGACGATGGCGATGTCGTGGGCGGCCAGCCCGGCGGCGCGGAGGATGCGCGCGGCGCCCTTCAACACGGCGCGCTCGGGCGCATCGGGCGTGGTCAGCACCTTGACGGTGGTACGCTGCCCCTCGTGCTCGAGGACAAGGTCGGTGAAGGTGCCGCCGATATCGACGGCTAGCCGGGCGGAGGGCATCGGGCGGGGCGTCCGGTGTTGTTGGGTTGACCGAGTGAAGCCCGGCGCCCGCGGGCTGGCAAGGGCGGAGGACGCGAGAGCGCCGCTATTGCTTCAGGGCGCCGTGGAGAAAGATGTTCCAGGCGCTGGCGAAGAAAGCGGCGCGTTCCGCTTCATCCGCCACGTCCTTCTCGCCGAGCAGGGCCTGGTGAAGCGACCAACCCGTGAGGATGCCAAGCAGCACGCGGCTCAATGTCGCGTCGTCGCAGCCGCAGTGGATCTGCCCGGCGTGCCGCGCGGCGGCGATCAGGCGGATGATGACAGCGCTGAAGGGACTCGACACGTCGTTCAGCGCGTGTTCGGCCAGACCAGGGAAACGCCGGGATTCCGCTATCAGCACGCGATAGATCGCCACCGCGTCCGGCTTCGATGCGAGGTCGACCAGGACCCGGCACGCCTCGTGCAGGGCCGCCAGGGGATCGGGCGACGGCGTCACGGGGAGCGCGGAGGGGTTGAACAGCACCCCGCTCAACTCGGTAATCACCGCGTTGAACAGGTCCTCCTTGGTGGCATAGCGGCGGTAGATCGTCTGCTTGCCGACCCTCGCCGCGACGGCGATCTGCTCGATCGAGGTCGCCGCGTACCCCTGCTCGGTGAACAGGCGGGAAGCCAGGTCCAGGATATGGTGATCCAACGCCGCCGAAGCTTGCGCGTCGGGGCGACCCTGGCGCCGTGGCGAGGTCGGCTTCGTTCCCATGGGTCCTCACGGTGTGTTCATGTCGAGTCGCTTGACGAGCCCTGCGCTTCCATCTTAACGAAACGAGACGGTCTCGTTTTTAACGCAGGATAATATGCTCGAATTCGATCAGCGAGACAAGCTTTCGCGCCAGCCCGGGCCGGCCGACGACAGGGCTCCGGGTGGCGATGACACGCCGCGCGAAGAGGCCCTGGTTCTGCCCGCGATTGGCAAGAGGGAAGCCGACAGGAAGACCAGTCCGGTCCCATCGTCGCCGCTGAAGAAATGGGCCATCGGGATCCTGCTGTTTGTGGGCGTGGTTCTGGTCCTGATCGCGGGGGGGATCTGGTTTTACAGCTGGTGGACGCACGGCCGCTTCGTGCAGTCCACCAACGACGCCTACCTGCAGGCCGATCAGGTGGCCGTTTCCACCCGGGTGGCGGGCATCGTCGAGAAGGTCTTCGTGAGCGACAATCAGACGGTGAGCGCGGACCAGCCGTTGGCGAAGCTCGATGAGGGCGCTCCGCGCGCCCGCCTCGAGCAGGCGCTGGCGCAGGCCGATCTGGGGCGGGCGAACATCGCCCAGGCCGAAGCCGGGATCAGCCAGCAGGAGGCGCGGATCGCCCAGGCGCGGGCCCAACTGGAAGCCGCGCAGTCGCAGGCCCGCTTCGCCGACCGCGAGCAGGCGCGTTACGTGCGGCTCGCCGCTTCCGGGGCGGAAGCCGACGAGCGCGCCGACCAGATGCGCCAGAATGCCGACCAGGCGCGCGCCCAGGTCGCCCAGGGTGCGGCCGCCCTCCTGGTCGCCCAGCGCCAGATCGAGACGCTGCGCGCGCAGATCATGCAGGGCCGCGCTCAGATCGAGCAGGCCGAGGCGCAGGCCCGGCAGGCGCAGGTCGACCTCGACGCCACCCTGGTGCGCGCGAGCATCGACGGGCGCATCGGCGACAAGACCGTGCGGGTCGGCGAGTACGTGATGCCCGGCACGCGGATGATGAGCGTGGTGCCGGTCGAGGCCATCTATCTCGTCGCCAACTTCAAGGAGACCCAGATCGGGCTGATGCGCGCCGGCCAGCCCGCGACCGTCAGCGTCGACGCCTTCGCCAGCCGGGATCTGCATGGGGTGGTCGAAAGTTTCGCCCCCGGCACGGGTTCCCAGTTCGCCCTCATCCCGCCGAGCAACGCCACCGGCAACTTCACCAAGATCGTGCAGCGCGTCGCCGTGCGGATTCGCCTCGCAGCCGGGGCGGGAACGGGTGGGTCGCTGGTGCCGGGCATGTCCGTGACGGTCGCGGTGGACACCATCGCCGGCCGGGCCGGCGCCGGCGGCACCGCACAGTGAGCGCGGCACGCGGCGAGGGCGTCGCCGCCAGGGCCGGCACGGCCGCCTGGCTCGCGGTCGCGGCGGGCACCATCGGCGCCCTCATGGCCACCCTCGACATCTCCGTCGTCAACGCTTCGCTGCCGACAATCCAGGGCGAAATCGGCGCCAACGGCAGCGAGGCCACCTGGATCTCGACCGCCTATCTGGTGGCGGAAATCATCATGATTCCGCTGGCCGGCTGGCTGTCGAAGATATTCAGCCTGCGTAACTTCCTGCTTATCGTCGCCACGCTGTTCACCCTGTTTTCGATGTGGTGCGGAGTCTCGGAAAGCCTGATGCAAATGGTCATCGGGCGGGTCGGTCAGGGCTTTACCGGCGGCGCCATGATTCCGACCGCGCTCACCATCGTGGCCACGCGCCTGCCGCCCCGCCAGCAGCCGGTGGGGGTCGCGCTGTTCGGCATGACCGCGGTGCTCGGGCCGGTCCTTGGCCCGGTCACCGGCGGCTGGCTGACCGAGAACTTCAGCTGGCACTATTCCTTTTTCCTGAACCTGCCGATCGGCATCAGCTTGGTCGTGCTGCTTCTCATCGGGCTGCCGGCCGAGCGGGTCCGCTGGCGCGAATTCCGCAACGTGGACGTGCTGGGACTGCTTGGCCTGATCCTGGGCCTGGGTGGGCTCACCATCGTGCTGGAGGAGGGCCAGCGCGCGCTGTGGTTTCAATCGGACATGATTTGCGACCTGAGCGTTATCTCGCTGGTCGGCATGGCCCTGCTGGTCGCCGGCCAGTTCGTGGCCCGCAAGCCCGTCATCCAACTCAGGATCCTGCTCGATCGCAGCTTCGCCGGCGTGTTCATCGTGAGTCTGGCGACCGGGGCCGCGCTCTACGGCATCCTCTACATCATCCCGCAGTTCCTGGTGGCGATCGCGGGCTACAACGCCGAGCAGTCGGGTTACGTGACCGCGATCAGCGGCGTGCCGACGCTCGTCATGCTCGCCCTGTTTCCGCTGCTCGTGCGCGTCGTCGACATTCGCGCCGCGATCGCCTTCGGCCTGCTCCTCTATGGCGTGAGCTGTCTCATGGACGCGCACCTGACGCCGGATTCCGCCGGACCGGAGTTCTTCTGGTCGCAGGTGATCCGCGGCTTCGCCCAGTTCTTTGCCCTGCTGTTCCTGAACCAGGCCGCGACGGACTCGGTTTCGCGCCGCTACGCCGAGGACGCCTCGGGCCTGTTCAACGCGGCGCGCAACCTCGGCGGCTCATTCGGCCTGGCGGCCATCGCGACCCTGCTGGACCAGCGGACCAGCTTTCATGTCGCCCGGCTCGCGGAGTCGATTACCGCCAATTCCATCGCCGGCCAGATGGTCGTGCGCCAGCACGGTCTCGCCGCGCTGAACCTGGCCATCCAGGGCCAGGCCATGGTCATGGCCTATGCCGACCTCTACTGGGTGTTCGGCGTGGCCCTCGTGGTGATGATCCCGCTGGTGCTGTTGTTGCGGCCGCGCCCCTGGCACGCCAGGGCGGGGGGTGCGGCGTGAGGTCCGCCGCCATCCTTTTCGCCGGGGTGGGCATCGTGGCCCTGGTCGGCTGCACGGTCGGCCCGGACTACAAGGGACCGGCGGAGATGGCGCCGGTCGCCGCCAAGGCGGCGGCCTTCCACCGTGCCGCGGTGGCCCCCGTCACCGCCGCCGCGCCGGCCGCGCGCTGGTGGGAGGCGCTGAACGACCCGCTGCTGACCGGGCTGATCGATACCGCGCTCAGCCGCAGCCCGACCGTCAGGCAGGCCGAGGCCCGGCTCCGGGCTGGCCGCGCCACCGTCAACGAGCGCCGCGCCGGCCTGTTGCCGCAGGGATCGGCCACCGCGCTTGCGGGGCGCGGGCGCATCTCGACCGGCGACCTGTCCTCCCTGATGGGCGGCGGGGGGGCCACCGGCGTTGACCTGGACCTCTACACCGCCGGCTTCGACGCGGTCTGGGAGATCGATCTGTTCGGCGGCACAAGGCGCGGCATCGAGAACGCACGCGACCAGGCCGAGGCGCAGGAAGCCCAACTCGCCGACATCCAGGTGCAACTCGCCGCCGATGTGGCGCAGGCCTACGTCGGTCTGCGCGACGCCCAACGCCGGGAGGCGCTGTTGCGCCGCACCGGCGAGATCGAGCAGCACATGCTCGACCTCACCCGGCAACGCCGGGACCTGGGCACCGCCTCGCAGGCCGACGTGGAGCGGCTCGACACCCAGCTCAACCAGATCGAGGCCGCGATCGCGCCGCTGCAGGCCCAGGCGGAGGCCGGCCTGGACCAGCTCGCCGTGCTCACCGCCGCCGAGCCCGGGCAGTTGGACGCGGCGTTGAGCGGGCCAGGTGCCCTGCCATTGCCGCCAGCCTCGGTGCCCATCGGCGATCCGGCCGCCATGCTGCGCCGGCGCCCCGACATCCGCGGGGCCGAGCGCCTGCTGGCGGCGAGCAACGCCCAGATCGGTCAGGCCGTCGCCCAGTTCTTCCCGACCGTGAGCCTGGCCGGCACCGTCGGTTTCGCGTCCACGAATGCCTCGCGTCTGTTCACCGGCGCCAGTGTCGCCGACCTCGGCGGAGCCGGCCTGTCCTGGGGCATCTTCAATTTCGGCCGCACCAGCGCGCGGGTTCACGAGGCCGAAGCCGGCAACGAGGCGGCCCTGGCCCAGTACCAGGGCACCGTCCTGGCCGCGCTTCGGGACGCCGAGACCGCGCTGTCGCGCTACGGCCGCCAGCGCGAGACGGTGATGCGACTGGCCGCGGCGGAGGCATCCGCCGCCCGCGCCGCCGCGCTGACGCGCCAGCGCCAGCAGGAGGGCTCGGCGTCGCTCATCGACGCGCTCGACACCGAGCGTCAGCGCGTGCAAACCGAGCAGAGCCTGGCCCAGGCGGAGGCCATGCTGACCAACGACTACGTTTCGCTCCAGAAGGCGCTGGGCCTTGGCTGGGACGCGCCGGGCGGCACCGGTGCGGTGGCCGCCGATGCCCGGCCCGGCGGTGGGGAGCGGACGAGCCGAGACGGGGAGGGGCGATGAAGGCGTTCTGGAATCCGGTGCAGGCGGCGCACGCGCCGCAATTCTTCCTGCAGCGCGGCGTGGTCAGGCAGCATTTCGAAATTCCGGCCCGTGCCGAGGCGTTGCTGGCGGGCTGCCATGAACTTGGCCTGGACATCGTCGCCCCACCGCCGCCCGACCGGGCCGCGCTGCTGGCGGTGCACCCGGCCGACTACCTCGACTTCCTGCGCGATGGGCCGGCCGAGTGGGCGGCGCTGGGCGGGCAGGGGCCGGAACTGGTGCCCAACGTGCACCCGGCGCCCGAAATGCTCGCCAATGGCGCGCGCTCCCCGGCCACCATCGTCGGACGCCTCGGCTGGTACACCGCCGACACGGCCTGCCCGATCGCCGCCGAGACCTGGCCCGCCGCCGAGGCCGCCGCCGCCGGCGCGCTCGCCACGGCCGACGAGGCGGCGGCAGGGCGCCATGCCTACGCGTTGGCCCGCCCGCCTGGGCACCACGCCTACGCCGCGCGCGCCGGCGGGCATTGCTACCTCAACAACGCCGCGCTCGCCGCCGAGCGGCTGCGTCGGCGGGGTGCCGCGCGGGTGGGTGTGCTGGACATCGACGCCCACCACGGCAACGGCACCCAGGGCATCTTCTGGGAGCGCGACGACGTGCTCTATGTCTCGGTGCACGGCGACCCGAACTACTACTACCCGTGGTTCGTCGGCCATGCTGGCGAGCGTGGCGCCGGCGCCGGGGCCGGCTGCTCGCCTTCCTCGGCGGGATTGGTCAGGCGCGGCGCCGAGGTAATAAAGGAGGGTAGGGCGGCCGCCGGCGCGATCTCGGGCGCGGGAGGCTGCTCGCGCTGGGTAGGGTCGCGGTAGGGGCGGAA
>Ga0181517_10005839_pt1 | contig 10726 bp, 7 predicted proteins | sample PEATcosm2014_Bin_31_FD_119748 | JGI IMG/M metagenome (GOLD analysis project Ga0181517, IMG submission 119748) | Peatland microbial communities from MTU Mesocosm Facility, Houghton, MI, USA - PEATcosm2014_Bin01_30_metaG | ecosystem: Environmental > Terrestrial > Soil > Wetlands > Peat | place... | reverse complement strand
TCACGCTGGAAGAAGGCTATCGCTATTCGGATGTGCCTTACTGGAGCGGTCGCGGAGGCATCACACCCCCAGGCGGCAACAATGGCGCGCCCTCGCAATATGCCTGCGCGAGCGGCGCACCTTCCGGGTTCGGTTATGGCAGTCTTGCCTCGGCCGAAAGCGCATGCCTGGCTCTTGGGAACGGCAGTGCTCTCACGCCTACCTCGGCAATCTGGTGGCCAGACCTTCGCACCAATCAAACCAACACTACGCTTGCCATCAAGGTCAGGTTCTAGCCCACCGCGTTCAAGGCCGCGCAGGTTCGACGCGCGGTCTTGAATGCCGGCATGTCGTCGGAAGGGCGGGCAGGATGCGGCTCGATCTTTGCATTGTCACATAAGGTTCATTACCTCTGACGCCCCCTCCGGCAGCCCCTTGCGGCCGCAAGGAAGGTTGTTGTTTCGAGAAGCCTGAAAACGTAAGAGAGCGTGGAAACTCAAATGAAGAGCATAAGACTTGGCATTGGAATGTTGTTGACTGTCCTCGGTGTCTCCGCGGCCATTAGCGGATGCAAGAGCGAGAAGGTAAATGCAGATGCCGGCGCGCCGCCGTCCGCCAAGGTGATCTCCGGAGTAGACGTCACCTATTTCGCAGTCGAGCATCCGGAACTGTATCCAATCGCAACAGCGACCGAGTACCAGGCCCCGTCGCAATTGTCCGTGACCGGCACAGTGTTTCCGGACATCGCGCGTACCGTCCCTGTGATTTCGCTTGCCTCCGGCCGCATTGTGGACATCCGCGCGCGCCTCGGCGACGCGGTCAAGAAGGGACAGCTCTTGCTGCGTGTTCGCAGCGACGATATTTCGGGCGGCTTCGACGCCTACAACAAGGCCGTCTCCGATGAGTTGCTTGCGCGCAAACAATTGGATCGAGCGAAAGTGCTTTACGAGCACGGAGCCATCGCGCTGGGCGACCTGGAGGTCGCGCAAGATACCGAGGACGACGCCAAGACTACTCTGGGCACGGCCACCGAGCATCTCCGCCTGCTCGGCAGCGATCCCAGCGATCCGAAGGGAATTGTCGATATCGCTGCCCCGGTGTCCGGCGTGATCACAGATCAGGAAGTGGCGATCGGCGCGTCCGTGCAGGCTTACTCAACGCCGAACCCATTCACTATTTCAGACCTGACCTCTGTGTGGATTGTTTGCGATGTCTACGAAAACGACATGGCCAACGTGCGCGTGGGGCAGCCCGCAGAGATCAAGCTGAACGCCTATCCGAACAAAGTTCTCAAGGGCACCATCAGCAACATCGGCTCGATATTGGATCCGAATATCCGCACTGCGAAGGTCCGCATCGAAGTGGCCAATCCGGGCGAGATGATGCGGCCGGGCATGTTCGCCACGGCTACTTTGTTCGGCAAGGAAAAGCAGACCTACACGGTGGTCGCGGCGTCGGCGATCGTGCATCTTCACGACCGCGATTGGGTCTACACCCCGATGCAAGGGAAGTTCAAGCGGATTCAGGTCGTCAGTGGCGAGCAACTGCCGAACAATATGCAGGAGGTTTTGTCGGGGTTGCAGCCTGGCCAGCAGATCGTGACCAACGCGATCAATCTCCAAAATGCCATCGACAATGAATAACGCTCAACACCGGTGCTCGAGGAAGAAAGCATGATTCGCAATCTCGTAGATTTTTCTCTCAATAATCGGTACGTGGTGTTGGCGATCGGGCTGCTATTGCTCGCCTGGGGGGCGGTGTCGTTTCACAACATGCCCGTCGAGGTCTATCCGGACATCGCCGATAATTATGTAACCATCATCAGCCAGTGGGCCGGGCGTTCAGCTGAAGAAGTGGAGCAGCAAGTATCTGTTCCCGTCGAAATTCAAATGTTCGGGATTCCGCATCTCACGACGGTGCGGTCAGAATCGATTTTTGGTCTTTCCCTGGTTACGCTGATTTTCGACGACCAGTCGGTCAACGAATGGAATCGCCAGAAAGTGCTGGAAAGGCTCACGCAGGTCAATATGCCGGCGGGCGTGGTGCCACAAATGGGGACGGATTGGAGCATGACCGGCCAGATTTATTGGTACACGCTGCGGAGCACGAACCCGGCGTATGACCTGATGAATCTGAGGAGCATCGAAGACTGGACGCTTTACAAGGAATTCAGGAAAGTCGGGAACGTCGTGGACGTGAGCGACTTCGGCGGCACCGCGCGCGAATACCAGGTGCGCGTCGACCCGAATAAGCTGATCTCCTACGGCCTGAGCATCGCGCAGGTAGAGCAGCAGTTGGCCAACAACAACGTGAATGCCGGAGGCAGCTTCGTCGAAGAGGGCTTGCAGCAACTGAATGTGCGCGCACTCGGACTTTACCGCAGCGTGCAGGACATTGAGAACACCATGCTGACGGCTACGAATGGGGCTCCAGTGCGCGTAAAGGACATCGCGACTGTCGAGTGGGGACCCAGAATTCGGCTGGGTCACATGGCCAGGGCCGATCATCGCGCGGACGGCGTGATTGTCGATGAGCCTGACGTGATCCAGGGCGGCGTTCTGATGCGCAAGGGGGCCGAAGAAGGACCCACGCTCGAAGGTATCCACGCGAAGGTGGACGAGCTCAACAACCACATCCTGCCCGAGGGTGTGAAGGTTGTTCCCATGCTCGACCGCAGCGATCTTCTTCATTACACGCTGCACACGGTGCTGCACAACCTCGGCGAGGGAATGATCCTGGTAACGATCATTCTGTTTTTGTTCCTCGGGAATATTCGAGGAGCCTTCATCGTTGCGCTGACCATTCCGTTTTCCCTGCTTTTTGCATCCATATTTCTCGACCTAAGCAAGATTCCTGCAAACCTGATTTCACTGGGCGCGCTGGACTTCGGAATGGTCGTGGATGGCGCCGTGGTCATGATGGAGAACATCATGCGGCATCTGGGTCATGCCCACAGGAATGGCTCACCGGAAGCGGGCCGCATTACGATGAGCCTTAAGTCGCCGGTGGAAATGATCCGGGATGCCGCTCATGAAGTGCAACGGCCGGTCTTCTACGCAATTGCGATCATCATCACCGCCTACATGCCAATCTTCACGCTCCAGCGTGTGGAAGGGCGCTTGTTCCGCCCCATGGCCTGGACAGTTGCCTTTGCACTGCTGGGCGCCATCGTATTCTCAATCTTCATTGTGCCCGTGCTTGCTGCCTTTCTCTTCCCGCGTGGTGTGAGGGAATGGCGCAACCCGGTGATGGAGTTCTTAAAGGAGCGTTACCGGAGCGCGGTCAAATGGGCGATCAAGAATCGCTGGATCACCGTTGGCGTTGGCCTGGCCTCGTTGGCCGCCGCACTTTTCCTGACATTCAGTGGAATCATCGGTTCGGAGTTCCTGCCGCATTTGGACGAAGGCGCGATTTGGGCGCGTGGCGCGATGGCAAACAGCGTCGGCGAGACAGAAGGCACGCGGTTCGCCCAGCAAAACCGCTATATCTTCGCATCGTTCCCCGAAGTTACCAAGGTTGTTTCGCAATCCGGAGCGCCCGACGATGGAACCGATACGGGAGGGTTCGGCAACACGGAATATTTCATCGACTTGAAGCCAAAAGACCAATGGCGGCCCATCTTTCATAAGAACAAGGAGGAACTGATCGCCGCCATGGATCGCGAAGTGGAGAAGAACCCTGGCGCCTTCTGGAATTTCTCCCAGCCCATTGAAGACAACGTGGATGAAACGATGACCGGCACGAAGGGCGGACTGTGCGCCAAGCTCTATGGGCCGGACCTGGACGTTCTCGAGGAAAAGGGCGAAAAGATCAAAGAGGTCATGGGTAACATTGACGGCGTCAAGGATTTGGGAATTCAACGCGATACGGGCCAGCCGAATATCGATCTCACCGTTGACCGCCAGGCGGCGGCGCGCTTCGGCATCAATGTGGCCGATATACAAGACGCCGTCCAGACCGCCATCGGCGGCAATCCTGTCAGTCAGGTCTTGCAGGGAGAAGCTGTCTACAACGTCGTCGTGCGTTATCTGAAACCATATCGAGACACCAGCGAGGCAATTCAGAACATTCGACTGCTTTCGTCTTCGGGAGAGCGCGTCTCGCTGGCTCAGCTGACTAAAGTCAAGGTTCACGATGACGCCTACGATATTTACCGGGAAGACGGCTCCCGCTATGTGGCCATCCGTTTTGAGGTTCGCGGGCGCGATCTGGGCACCACAGTCAAGGAATCGATAGACAAGATCGCCCGGAATGTACAGTTACCCCGTGGCTATCACCTGGAATGGTCGGGAGAATACGATAGCGAAAAGCGAGCCGAAGCACGGTTGCTCTTCATCGTGCCACTGACGATCTTTTTGATCTTCATCATTCTTTACACGATGTTCCGTTCCTTCAAGTGGGCGCTGCTGATCATCGCCAACGTGGCCATGGCTCGCATTGGAGGCTTGCTGGCTCTGCTGGTGACCGGCACATTCTTCAGCGTATCTTCCGGGGTCGGCTTCCTGGCGCTGTTTGGAGTTTCGGTTCAAACGGGCGTCATCATGCTTGAATACATCAACCAATTGCGGGCGCGAGGTTACACGCCAGAAGGCGCCGCCATCGAGGGAGCTGTGTTGAGGCTTCGCCCGATCATGGTGACCATGTTGGTGGCTACCCTGGGACTGCTTCCGGCCGCGATGTCGCACGCCATCGGCTCCGATTCGCAACGGCCGTTTGCCATTGTCATCGTCGGAGGTCTTATCTCCGACCTACTGTTGAGCATCTTCCTTCTGCCCACGCTCTATGTGTGGATCGCGCGAGAGGGCGACACGCTCCCGAAACCGGAGGTGGCATATGAGGGCTAATGTGATTTCAGCTTTGATGCGTAACGTATGCGGCAGTGCACTTGGAATCGCGGCTCTTGCCTGTTCCTGCAGCGCCCAACAGACCCTGACCTGGGATCAGGTAAAGGCGAAATTCGAGGCGGTCAATCCGGTTTTGAAAGCGGATGCCGCCAATGTTGAGGAGATGAAGGCCGAGGAGATCACGGCCTTTCTTCGCCCCAATCCGACATTCACCTTGACAGCAGATGGCACGCAAATCGCGCCGCATAACGGGGTGTGGACTCCCTTCAAGGGTACGACTGAGCAGCCCAACTTCAGCTACCTGCACGAACGGGAACACAAGCGCGAGCTGCGCCTGCAAAGTGCTAAAGAAGGTACGGAGATTACCCAGTCGCAGCACGTTGACCTCGAACGCAATCTGGTCTTCGGACTGCGCTCGGCCTTTGTGCAGACGCTGCAGGCCAAGGCGGTGCTGGCGCTGGCCAAGGCCGACCTGGAGTACTACGACAAGATCATCGACATCAGCCGCGCGCGCTTCAACGCAGGCGATCTGGCCAAGATCGACCTGGCCCGGATCGAACTTCAGCGCGTGCAGTATGAATCTGAAATCGAGACCGCCATCGTCAATCTGCGCCAGCAGAAGATTCAGCTGCTGCTGCTGCTCGACGACCGCACACCGGTGGATCAATTCGACGTGAGCGGGGTTTTCGAGTCAGGCCCGGATCTGCAGCCACTCAGCGACTATCACCAGATTGCGCTGGACAACAGGCCGGACCTGCGGGCGGCGATGCAGACGATTGAGCAGTCGCAGACCAATCACAAGCTGGCCGTTTCCAATGGTTCCACCGATCCGACTTTCGGCGCGTGGTACACGTATAACGCCTCAACCAATAACCCGAATGGCAACCAGACACTGGGCCTCAGCGTCAGCATTCCACTCAGGATGTTCGACAAAAATCAGGGCGAGAAAAAGCGCACCCTGATCGACATCGACAGAAGCACGCAAGCTGCCGAAGCGGCCAAGGCGCAGGTCTTCAGCGACGTGGACAACGCCTACGAGTTGGTGCGCAGCAACATCGCCTTGATCAAACCGTACAAGGCGCAGTATCTTGATCAATCTGTATATGTGCGCGACACAGTTACATTCGCGTACCAGCATGGCGGGGCATCGCTGATGGATTTTCTAAATGCACAGAGCGACTACCGCGTGGTTCAACTGGCCTATCTGCAGTTGATCGGCGCGTACATGACGGCTGCCGGACAAATGAATCTGGCCGTAGGCCATGAGGAGATACAATGATCGGTCAACCTGATGGAACGAATGCCAGTCCTGCCGCAAAAACGATTGCCTGTGTGGAAAGGTCGGGTCAATGAACAGAAAAGATGTTCGCGCCATCATAGAGCAGATCGGCATACTGCCTTCGGTGCGAGTGAATGCAAAGGAACTCGCGCGTTTCGCGGCTCAAACAGTCTATACGGCGGGTATTCCCGTGGTCGAGATCACACTTACCGTGCCGGGAGCTTTGGAAGTTATCAACGATCTGGCGATCCGCTACCCGGATATGGCAGTGGGCGCCGGCACGGTTCTCGACCAGGATCTGGCGCAGGCGGCGATTGACGCGGGCGCGCGGTTTATTACCAGCCCGGGGTTTATTCCCGAGGTGGTTGCGTATGCGAAGAAGGCGGAGGTGGTCGTGTTTCCCGGAGCAATGACCCCCAGCGAAATCATTGCCGGTTGGAAGGCCGGCGCAGATTTCGTGAAGATATTCCCTACCTCCCCGATAGGTGGCGCTCAATACGTGCGCGCGCTCAAATCTCCTCTGCCACAGATACCGTTGATTGTGACGGGGGGCGTCAACCAATTGACAGCTTGCGACTTTATTGCCGCCGGGGCGGTGGCGATTGGGGTGGGAGGAGAATTGCTTCCCAGTGAAGCTTTGGCATTTCACCAGGAGAATCGAATCCACGAGCTGGCGCGCAGGTTTTTGACGATGGTCAAGGAAGGACGCGCCATGAGGGAAACCTACTATTGAAGTGTCCAGGCGATCGCAATGTGACACTGAAGATTATTGGCGATCAGCGACCCTGATGAGTTCCGCCCGATGCACGAGGGGGGCTTTGGAACACTCCAAGCCCTCGTCTTTTCAGTGTGATGGGGGAAAACTTTGGAAAGGGAAGAAATGGTAGCGCTAACGGGAATCGAACCCGTGTTTTAAGATTGAGAATCTCACGTCCTAACCCCTAGACGATAGCGCCACACAACTGCGGGGCGGCCGGTTACGGCCACTTGTCTACTCTAACAAAAAAGCCGCTGGTTGCCAAAGAGCGCGGCGGAACTGTGACGCGATCAGCCGTTTTGATCGCGTCTTTTAGACTGTTCAAGCAAAAGCGGCCTGTTCAAGCCAAAGCAGCCTGTTCAAGCAGGAGGCGGCGTGCAGCGGTCAATCGTGGGGACAAACCGGCGCTGGTGCGCTGGCAAGGCCGTCATTCCTGAGCTGGACCAATAGAATAGGACTATGGATTCATTGAATGTTTCTGCCCCGGTTCAGATTCGCTGCAAGGGCGTTCTCTTCGACATGGACGGAATTCTGATTTCGTCGCTGGGCTCGGTGGAGCGGAGTTGGACCAAGTGGTCGCTGATGCGCGGAATCGATCCGGCGTATGCGATCCGCATGGCGCACGGTTGCCGGGCGATCGAGACCCTGGCGCGGCTGCGGCCCGACCTGGACTGCGTGGCGGAACTGCGGGTGATTGAGGACATCGAGCTGGCTGATGGCGAGGGCATCGCCCTGCTACCCGGCGTGGGCGATTTGCTGCGCGCCCTGCCGGCCGAGCGCTGGACAGTGGTGACCAGCGCCACGGAGCGGCTGGCGCGGCTGCGGCTGGCTGCCGGGGGGATTCCCGTGCCGGAACGCATTGTGACCGCGGAGAGCGTGACGGAAGGGAAGCCGCATCCCGCGCCCTATCGGGCCGGTGCGGCGCTGCTGGGCCTGAAGCCGGAGGAGTGCGTGGTTTTTGAAGACGCCGGCTCGGGCACGAAGGCCGGCCGGGCGGCTGGCTGCACGGTGGTGGCGACCACCTTTTCGCATTCTCCCGAGGAGCTGGAGGCCGCGCATTACCTGATCGAGGATATGACGGGGATGACGGTGGAGATTCTGGCCGGGGACGAGGGGCTGCGGCTCGGTTTTACGCCGCTGGCGCGATAAGCCATTAAATAACGATCCCCGCGCTCTGCCATGGCGACCGTCGCCGTTTTAGATGCAGGGGTAGTTCTGGCCTTGAGTGACCGAGCGTGGGTCGGGAGACCCACGCTACAGCCGGCCGGGAGGCCAGCGTTACGCCACGATTCCCGTTGCCTGAGGATGATTCAATGGGCACTGCGCAGGTCCTCTTGCGAGGGCGCGCTATTCCTGGGCTTCGATATGACGGCCGTGGGGGTCCTGCAAGGGACGGGAGTTAATCCGGAAGTAGCCGGAGAAGATGCGGAGTTGATCGCGGCTGATGCCCAGCTCCTGCTCGAAGACGAACCATTGCGCGCCTTCGGTGCAAGGCGGGTAGCTGAGCGAGCCCCGGTAGGTCCAGTAGCTGCGATCGGCGGGCAGCAGACCGGCGGGGTTCACCATTTCTGTGATCGCCTGCTTTGCGCCCCTGGTGGTGGGCATGTGGGCCCAGAGCGTGGCCAGGGTGGCGTTGGGGTTGCCCACGTCTTCGGTGAGCCGCACGTCGACTATGGCAACCTTGCCGTCGGCGCTCTTGTGCAGCAGCTGGACGTCCATGTCGGAGAGCTTGCCGCGGACCGCATGTTCGCCGGGATGATGAAAGCTGAACTCGACGAGGTCGTAGCGGACGCCGTTGGCCACGATATAACTGCCGGGATTGACCGCGACCTGAATCGTATGCCCGTTGTTGATTTCGGTAAGGGCACCGGCGATGTAATGGAACTCGATGGGGGCCAGGCCCTTGTTGAGACGCGCGCCGCGCACGTCGATCGGCGACTGCTCGTGGCCTCTGGAACAGGCGAAGTAGGCGGGATCGAGCTTGCCCCAGTTGAGAGCTCCGTGCGGGCCTTCGTAATCCCATTGAGCGGTTTGCGCGGCGGCCGCGGTGGCGACGCCGAGTAAAACGACGGCAAAAAAGGAAGAGCGCATATGCTTCCTCGAAATACAGCTAGTTCAAGATAGGGGCCAGACGGCCCAGATGAATTCTAGTGGATGGACGCGCTGGAACCAAAAAAGAATGGGACCCCTCGTTGGAGGAGTCCCATTTTCACTTGCGTTGGTTTCAGCTTACTGGGCTGCGACCGCGGCGGCCTGCTCGGCCAGGGCGGCTGCCTTGTCGGTGGCCTCCCAGGTGAACTCAGGCTCGGTGCGGCCGAAGTGGCCGTAGGCGGCGGTCTTCTGGTAGATGGGGCGGCGGAGCTTGAGGCTCTCGATGATGCCCTTGGGGTTGAGGGAGAAGTTCTTGCGGACCAGCTCGGTGAGCTTGGCCTCGCCCACCTTGCCAGTGCCGAAGGTCTCGATGCGGACGCTGACCGGCTCGGCAACGCCGATGGCGTAGGCGAGCTGAACTTCGGCGCGGTCGGCCAGGCCGGCGGCGACGATGTTCTTGGCGATGTAGCGCGCCATGTAAGCGGCAGAGCGATCGACCTTCGTCGGGTCCTTGCCCGAGAATGCGCCGCCGCCGTGACGGCCCGCGCCGCCGTAGGTATCCACGATGATCTTGCGTCCGGTGAGGCCGGTGTCGCCCATGGGTCCGCCGATGACGAAGCGGCCGGTGGGGTTGATGTGGTACTTGGTGTGCTCGTCCAACCACTCGGCGGGCAGAACAGCCTGGATAACGTGCTTCAGGATGTCGGCGTGGAGCTCTTCGTTGCTGACGCTCTCGGAGTGCTGGCTGCTGATGACCACGGCGTCGATGCGGGCGGGCTTGCCGTTCTCGTCGTACTCCACGGTGACCTGGCTCTTGCCGTCGGGGCGAAGATAGGGCAGCTTGCCGCTCTTGCGGACTTCGGTGAGGCGGCGGGTGAGCTTGTGGGCCAGTGAGATGGGTGCGGGCATCAGCTCGGGAGTCTCGTTGGAGGCGTATCCGAACATCATGCCCTGGTCGCCGGCGCCGCCGGTGTCAACACCCTGGGCGATGTCGCCGGACTGCTTGTTGATGGTGGAGATCACCGCGCAGGTGTTGGAATCGAAGCCGTAGAGGGCGTTGTCGTAGCCGATGGAGGCGACGACGCCGCGCACGAGGCTCTGGAAATCCACATAGGCCTTGGTGGTGATTTCGCCGGCGATGACGACCAGTCCGGTGGCCGTGAGGGTCTCGGCCGCGACGCGGCTGTAGGGGTCCTGCTCCAGGCAAGCATCCAAGATGGCGTCGGAAACCTGGTCGGCAATTTTATCCGGATGGCCTTCGGTGACTGATTCAGAGGTAAACAAGAAACGGTCGCTCAATAAACTCTCCTCCCATTGCAGGGAATTCGATTTGGGCTGTCTGAAGCGAGGACCGGTACATGCTGGGCCACCGGCGCGGAGACAATTGATCGCCGCAACGGACCCACTCCCGCACAAGACATGCCAGCACCGTCAGGCGTGCGCCCTGGGATGCATCCGTCCATGATAATTGCGTGGAGCGGCTGGAGGCAAAGTGGCGCACCGAATGGGGCGAACCGGGGGTCCAAGGGGGCGGAGGGATGGCTGAAAGGGGATGGACAAGGGGGACAGCGGGAACGACACGCAGAACAGACCGCGGTGAAAGTACAAAACGCTTAAAGACTTTCCCAGGGGCTCAACAGGCTGCGGGAAAATGCCCGAATCCGAGTTAAGAGCTGGAATGAGCTTTAGCAGGGGCTAAAGCCCGGCTCATTTGATTGGCTTTATCGGCACGGCTAAAGCCATGCCCTGTTACAAAGCCACCCTGAATCGAGTTTT
>Ga0181517_10005828_pt1 | contig 10746 bp, 4 predicted proteins | sample PEATcosm2014_Bin_31_FD_119748 | JGI IMG/M metagenome (GOLD analysis project Ga0181517, IMG submission 119748) | Peatland microbial communities from MTU Mesocosm Facility, Houghton, MI, USA - PEATcosm2014_Bin01_30_metaG | ecosystem: Environmental > Terrestrial > Soil > Wetlands > Peat | place... | reverse complement strand
CGGTCGACAGCCTCGTGGCCGTCCTCTACGTCGCCCTCGAGGGGGCCGGGCTCATCGCTCGCGGGTCGCTCCCCGAGGTCCGCGACGCGGCGGCCCTCCTGCGCCAGCGTCGCGGCGACCTCCCCGCCTTCCTCGAGGTCGTCTCGCGTCACGCCATCTCCGAGCGCGACTCGTTCCGGATGGAGCCCGGCTTCAAGAACCTCGGCCCGGCCACGCAAGGACAGCTCCTCGCCCGCGACGCGCGCGGCGAGATCCGCGCGCCCCACGACGGGATGGTCATCCTGCCGCTCTACCAGGGGCTCGGGAGCGACGGCTTCTTCTGGGGGCGTGCCGTCAGCTCCGCCCGGATGCGCACGGCGGAGATCCTCCGGCGTCTGCACCTCGATCGACTCCTCGGCCTGCTCCCCGGCGTCGCGAGGGACCCGGAGCACCCGTCTCGCTTCATCGTGCGCGAGGTCGCGCAGCACTACCCACGCGACGTCTTCCACACCTTCGGCTACCGACGGGTCCGCACCCACGGCGGCCAGCTCACCATCGAACGCCAACCGGACGTCAACCGGTAGACAGGGCCCCTGAACATGCAGCGTCACTTCCGTCGTGGCCTCTTCCTCGCTCCGATCGCCCTCGCGTCCCTCGGGGCGGCCGGGTGCTCGTCGCCATCCGGCAGCGCGACCCCTCCCGGCAAGCCCGCTGCGGCCGCCCGCCCGACAGCGCCGCCGGTGACGGCCAGCGCGATCACCCCGCTCCCGGGGAGCCTGCACCCCGCCGCGCGACCGGAGCGCGACCTTGGCCGGATGGACCCCGCGGTGACGCTTAGCAACCTCGCGTTGCTCCTCGATCGCTCCCCGGCGCAGAAGAGGCGACTGTCGAATGACCTGGTCGCGATCCAGGACCCGACCTCGCCGACCTACCACCACTGGCTCAGCCCCGCCGAGTTCGGCGCGCGGTACGGCGCCAGCACGTTCGACATCGCCCGGGCGACGGCGTGGCTCAAGGCGCAGGGGTTCGCTGTCCAGGGCGCCTCGCCGGCCGCGGGCCGGCTGTCGTTCACCGGCACGGTCGGGCAGGTGGAGCGGACCTTCAAGACGGAGATGCACCGCTACCAGGTGGGCGGCGAGGCACACTTCGCGCTCGGCAGAGCGCCGTCGGTGCCGGCGGACCTCGGGACGTTCGTCGTCGGGCTGCACGGCACCAACGACTTCCGCGCCGCGGCGCCGCGTCATCGTCAGACCAGGCCAGGGCCGGACTACAAGTTCGGGGGTTCGGTGGCGCTGGCTCCCGCCGACTTCGCCACCATCTACGACGTCAACCCGCTCTACAGCGCGAACATCACCGGCACGGGGCAGACCATCGCGATCGTCGGCGAGTCGGCCTACAACGCGCAGGACGTCCTCTACTTCCGGCAACAGTTCGGGCTCGACACGACCAACGTGCCGACCGACATGCTGATCCCCGGGACCGGAAGCTCCGTGGTCGCTGGAGAGGACTATCTCACCGAGACGGAGCTCGATCTCGAGTGGTCGGGGGCCATCGCGAAGGACGCGCAGGTCCTGTACGTGTACACGGGCGACTCCGACTCGCTCGGCGCCTTCGACGCGATGTACTACGCCGTGGAGCAGCGGATCGCGCCGGTCGTGAGCGTGAGCTACGTGTCGTGCGAGATGGGGTTCACCCCGAGCGACGCCGCCTTCTACAGCACGGTGGGCGACCTGGCGTCCATGGTGGGGGTCACGGTGCTGGAGGGGTCGGGCGACGTCGGCGCCGCGGCTTGTGACTACGGGCTGCAAGAGAGCGCGGCAACCGAGGGGCTGTACGTCAGCTTCCCTTCCTCCGTGCCCGCCGTCGTCGCCGTGGGGGGGTCGGAGTTCAACTTCACGTCGGCGAACCAGGCGACCTACTGGGACTCGTCGGGCAACGCCAGGACGTACATCCCCGAGCAGGCTTGGAACCAGACCTTCTCCGCCGGCGCGCAGGGGCTCGTCGCGACGGGCGGCGGCTACAGCGCGACGTTCGCGAGGCCGTACTGGCAGGCGACCGCGCTCCCGACCAGCAGCTTCCGCGGCGTGCCCGACATCTCGCTGAACGCGGCGTCGGACCCGGTGCCCTACCTCATCGGTTTCTCGTGGACGAGCGCGGACGGGGCCGGGCCATACTCCACCGAAGGGCTCCTCCAGATCGGCGGCACGTCTGCGTCGACGCCGTCGTTCGCCGCGCTGGTCGTGCTGCTCAACCAGGCCGTCGGCGCCTCCGTCCCCGGCCTCGGGAACATCAACCCCACGCTCTACGCGCTCAACGCGAGCGTGCCGTCGGCGTTCCATGACATCACCGAGGGGAACAACATGGTCCCTTGCGAGCCGGGCACGCGCAGCTGCCCGACCACCGGGACGCCCGAGTTCGGCTATGTGGCAGGCCCCGGCTACGATCTCGTCACCGGCCTAGGCTCGGTCGACGCCGCCAAGCTCGTGACGGCGTGGTCGACGCTCGCGCCGACCAGCACGAAGCTGTCGGTGTCGGGCGCGAGCAGCGCGGACTCGGGGACCGCCGAGGGGACGCCGCTCCAGTTCACGGCGACCGTCGGCTCGAGCGCCACGTCCTCGCCGGGGATCTCGGGCAAGGTCACCTTCTACTTCAAGACGGTCGACGGCTCGGGCAGGCCGGACATCGGCTACTCCCTCGGAGAGGTCGCGGTGACGGAAGACCTCGCCGACGGCGGCACCGAGGGGGCCACGGCGACCCTGAACATCCCTGCCCCGGTCGGTCTCACCGGCGCCGCACAGGTCGTCGCCTTCTACGGCGGCGACCCGCACTACCTCGCGTCGTACTCCACGGCGGCGAGCCTGAGCACGACCACGACCTTCACCGTCACGCCATTGACCATCACGCTGCAGCCGCACCAGCAGACGACCTTCTCGGCCACCACCGTCGCTCCACCCGTGACATGGGGGATCCTGTCGGACAACACCTGCTCTGGCGACGGCCAGGGCTGCTCCGAGAGCCTGGTGCTCGCGCCGACCACCCTCGGCTTCCAGGCCGGCACCTACCCCGGCATGGTCCTCCTCGAGGCGCTCGACTCGAACTACGCAGAGGCGCGCGTGGTCGTCACGGTCGCCGGCGCACCGGTCGACGGTGGCCAGCTCATCCCGACGGATGCCGGGAGGGACGGCGGCCATCCCGGCGACACCGGGTCCGCGATCGACGCGTCGCCGCCGCCCCCCGCGGAGGACGCGGGCCATGACGCAGGACGCGTGGTCGATGCTGGCCCGGGGAGCGATGCGACGCCCACGAAGGACGGCGGGCACCCGGCGCGCGACGCGTCGACGGAGCCGGACTCTGGGAAGCGGGACGCCGCGAAGGCCGACGCCTCGGAGTCGTCGGGGTCGTCGGGGGGCTGCACGCTGGCGGCCCCGGGACGGACGCCCGACATGGGCTCGTTCGGTGGGCTCTTGCTCGGCCTCGCCTCGCTCATCGCGGGAGGACGGCGCAGGCGGCCGTAGACCGCCAGCGCTCATGGGGAACGCGGGCCAGCGCCGTCTTCGACAGCAGACGAGCCTCGTGACAGGCTCATGATCGAACGCAACCTCGACACCAACCGTCAGACAGGGTCCCAGAATATGCACCGTCGTCTCCATCGTGGTCTCCTGCTCGCTCCGCTCGCCATGGCTTCGGTCGGCGCGGTGGGCTGCTCGTCGCCATCCAGCAGCGTGGCGCCGGTCGGCAAGCCCGCAGCGATCTCCCGCCCGGCGACGCCGCTCGCGACCGCGGCCCCCCTGACGCCCCTGCCGCGGAGCCTGCACCCCGCCGCGCGGCCCGAGCGAGACCTGGGCCGGATGGATCCGACGTTGACGCTCACCGACCTCGGGCTGCTGTTCGATCGGTCCCCGGCGCAGAAGAGGCGCCTCGCTCATGACCTGGTCGCGATCCAGGACCCGACGTCGCCGACCTACCACCGCTGGCTCACCCCCACCGAGTTCGGCGCGCGGTACGGCGCCAGCCCCTCGGACGTCGCCCGGGCGACGGCGTGGCTCAGGGCTCAGGGTTTCGCGGTGCGGGGCGTCTCCCCCGCCGCGGGCCGGCTGTCGTTCACCGGCACGGTCGGTCAGGTGGAGCAGGCGTTCGAGACGGAGGTGCACCGCTACCAGCTGCGCGGCGAGGCGAACTTCGCGCTGAGCCGGGCGCCGTCGGTGCCGGCCGACCTCGGGACGTTCGTCGCGGGGCTGCACGGCGCACACAACTTCCGCCCGGAGCCGCCGCGGCCTCGTCGGGGCACGGCGGGCCCGGACTTCAAGTTCAACGGAGCCCTGGCCCTGGCCCCCGCGGACTTCGCCACCATCTACGACGTCAACCCGCTCTACGCCGCGAACATCACGGGCCAGGGGCTGAGCGTCGCCATCACCGGCGCCTCGGGCTACAACACCGAGGACATCACGGCGTTCCGCACGAACTTCGGGCTCGACGCGACGAACCTGCCAACCGACGTCCTCATTCCCAACACGGGGAGCGGGGTGGTGGACGCGTATTACTTCGAAGAGACCGAGCTCGATCTCGAGTGGTCGGGGGCCATCGCGAAGGACGCGCAGGTGGTCTACGTCTACGCGGGGGAGGACGCCAGCGACGGCGTGGACGATGCGCTCTACTACGCCGTCGAGCAGCGCGTCGCGCCGGTGGTGAGCTTCAGCTACGGCGGGTGCGAGCTGGGGTACACGCCGGCGGACGTGGCGTTCTACGGCACGGTCGGCGACCTCGCCGCCATGGTGGGCGTCACCGTGGTCATCGCTTCGGGCGACACGGGCCCGGCCGAGTGCGAGGACTACGTGTCGACGCCCGAGACCGCGGCGACGCTCGGGATGTACGTGTCCTTCCCCGCGTCCATCCCCAGCGTCGTCGCCGTGGGGGGGACGGAGTTCAGCTTCACGTCGGCCAACCAGTCGACCTACTGGGACTCGTCGGGCAACGCCAGGACGTACATCCCCGAGGAGGCCTGGGACGAGGCCCTCACCACCGCGGGCGGGGCGCTCGCGGCCTCGGGCGGCGGCTACAGCATCCTCTTCCCCAGACCGTACTGGCAGGCTGCCGCGCTGCCGACCTCGAGCTTCCGGGGGGTGCCCGATGTCTCGTTCAGCGCGGCCGTCTACGGCGTGCCCTATCTCATCTCCACGTCGTGGACGGCGGCGGACGGGTCGGGACAGCCGATCACGCCCGAGGGGCTCGTCCAGATCGGCGGCACGTCCGCGTCGGCCCCGTCCTTTGCCGGTCTGCTGACGCTCCTCAACCAGTCGGTGGACGCCGCCAACCCCGGGCTGGGGAACATCAACCCGACGCTCTACGCGCTCTACGCCAGCGTCCCCGCGGCGTTCCACGACATCACCATGGGGAGCAACAAGGTCCCCTGCGAGCCTGGGACGCCCGACTGTCCGACCTCCGGCACGCCCGACTACGGCTACAGCGCCGGTCCTGGCTACGATCTCGCCACCGGCCTCGGCTCGGTCGACGCGGCCAAGCTCGTGGCGGCGTGGACGGCGCTGACGCCGACCAGCACGAAGCTGTCGGTGTCAGGGATGACGAAGGGCGACTCGGGGACCGCCGAGGGCACCCCCCTGCAGTTCGCGGCGACCGTGGGCTTAGGCGCCACGTCCTCGCCGGGGATCACGGGCAAGGTGACCTTCTACTTCGAGACGGTCGACGGCTCGGGCAACCCGGACCTGGGCTACGTCCTCGGAGAGGTGGCGGTCACGTCCGACCTCGCCGATGGCGGCACGGAGGGGGCCACGGCGATCCTCACCGCACCCGCCCCCGCCGGCCTCACCGGCGCCGCGCAGGTCGTGGCGTTCTACGGTGGCGACTCGAGCTACCGCGCCTCCTACTCCACGGCGTCGAGCGTCAGCACGGACTCGTCCTTCACGATCACGCCTCCTTCCATCACGCTCCAGCCCAACCAGCAGACGACCTTCTCGGCCAGCACGGTCGCGCCGCCCGTGACGTGGGTGATCCTGTCGAACGGCACGTGCAACTCGTACGAGCAGGGGTGCTCCGGGAGCCTGCAGCGCTCGCCGACCAGCGTCGGCTTCCAGGCCGGCGCCAACCCGGGCACGGTCATCCTCGAGGCGATCGACTCCGACTTCGCCGCGGCGCGCGTCACCATCACGGTCGCGGGGACGCCCGTCGACGGCGGCGAGCTCATCCCGCCCGATGCCGGGAAGGACAGCGGACATCCGGCCGACGCCGCGGTCGACACCGGCGCGAAGACCGACGCGTCGCCGCCGCCGGTCGAGGACGCGGGGCACGACACGGGCGCGGCCGCCGACGCCGCCAGCGACACCGGCCACGGCAAGGACGGCGGGCGCACGGCGCGCGACGCCTCGAAGGAGGAGGACTCCGGAGAGCGCGACGCCTCGAAGGCAGACGCCGCCGAGTCGTCGAGCTCGTCAGGCGGCTGCACGGTCGCGACCCCAGGACATAGGCGTGACGCCGGCGCGTTCGGCGTGATGGTGATCGCCCTCGCGTCGCTGCTCTCGCGACGACGGCGCGACCGGGCGTAGACCTCCTCGCCGGGACGGGGAACGCGGCCTAGCGCCGCTTCCCCGACCGCTTCCTGCCGCCGGCGGACGACTTCTTGGTGCGCCCGCCGCCGTGGCCGTGGCTCGTCTCGAGCTGCCGCTTGCCCTTCTCCTTCTTGGTCTTTCCCACCGCGCGCACCTGCACCACGCGCCCCTTGCGCGCGTCGCGCCGCTTGCTCGCCTGGTCGCCCTCCCCCACGACGCGCCGCCCGTAGACCGCGCGGCGCAGGATCGCGACGTCGATGACGTCGAGCGTCATCCGATCGCCGAGCTGGATGCACTCGCCCGACCGCTTCGCCACCGCGCGCAGCCCGTCGTCGTCGAGCTCGAAGCGCTCCCCGCCGCAGTCCTCGTAGCGGACGAGCACGTCGACGAACGGCGCGTCGAGCGCGACGTAGATGCCCGATCCGACCATCGCCGTGACGGTCCCCTCGAAGCGCTGCCCGATGCGGTCCTTCATGAGGACCGCGCGGTAGAGATCGAGCACCTCGCGCTCGACCTCCATGGCCTTGCGCTCGGCGACCGACGCCGCGAGCGCCGCGTCCGCGAGCTCGTCCTTCGCGTCCGACGAGCGCCCGATGGGCTCGCTCTCGACCACCGCGTGCACGGACCGGTGCACGACGATGTCGGGGTAGCGGCGGATGGGGGACGTGAAGTGCAGGTAGGCCTTCGAGGCGAGGCCGAAGTGGCCGATGTTGCCGGTGACGTACGTCGCCTGCTTCATCGACCGGAGGAGCAGCATGTTGAGCACGTGCGCCGACGGGTGATCGGCGAACGACTTGAGCAGATCGGCCATCGCCCTCGGGTCCTTCGTCGACTCGACGTCGAACGGGATGCCGAGCTGCTCGGCCATCGCCGCGAAGCGCGCCAGCTTCTTCTCGTCGGGGGGGGCGTGGATGCGGAAGATGGTCGGGATGTCGCGCCGGACGAGCTCCCTGGCGACGACCTCGTTGCCGAGCAGCATCAGCTCCTCGATGAGCTGGTAGGCCTTCACCGTCCCCGGGTCCTTGTCGCGCCGCTGCACGTCGACGGGCGTCCCCTTCGCGGGGTCGAGGACGACCTTCGCCTCGGGCAGGTCGAAATCGAGGGCGCCGCGCTTCATGCGCCTGGTGCGCAGGCGACGCGAGAGCTCGTCGGCGACGCGCAGGCCCTCCACCAGCTCCTCGGCCTTGGGCTCGCGATCGGGCGCGTCGGTGAAGCCGAGGGCGCGGGCGACGCCGCCGTAGGTGAGCTTGGCCTGGCTCTTCATGAAGCCACGGACGAGGCGCGACTGCCTCACGACCCCCCGGGCGTCGAGCAGGACGTCGGCGCACAGGCAGAGGCGGACGACATCGGGCAGGAGCGAGCAGAGGTTGGACGAGAGCGGGCGCGGGAGCATGGGGATGGCCCGGTCCGGCAGGTAGACGCTGCAGCCGCGCGCCTTCGCCTCGGCGTCGAGGTGGGTGCCCGGCGTGACGTAGGCGCTGACGTCGGCGATGGCGACGTACGCGCGGTAGCCCTCGTCGGCGGCGCGCTCGACCCAGACCGCGTCGTCGTGGTCGCGGGCGTCCTCGGGGTCGATGGTCGGGAGCGGCAGGTGGGTGAGGTCCTCGCGCCCTTCGAGCATGGCCAGCGGGACCTCGGCTCCGAAGGCGTCGGCCTCGGCGAAGGCCTCCGGCGAGTGGACCTCGGCGATCTGCCTCGAGACCAGCACCTTGGCGATCTCGACGTTGATCTCCCCTGGCTTCCCCAGGACGGCGACGAGCTTCCCCTCGGCGTTCTCGTCGGGGAGCTCGGGGTAGCGAGTCAGCGCGATGACCGCCGCGTCGCCGTCCTGCCCGCTGTTCCCCTCGGGGCCGCGGACGTCGAGGTCGCCGCCGAGCACGATGGGCCCGCGCACGCGCGTGTCGTCCGGCTCGAGCCACGCGCTCGCGCCCCGCCTGCGCAGCACGCCCGCCACGCGCACGATGGCGCGCTCGAGCACGGCCACGATGTCGCCCTCCGCCCCGCGAGGGCTGCGCCCCTTGACCTCGACCACGACCTTGTCGCCGTGCATCGCCCCGAGCAGCCCCTCCCTCGCGACGTAGATGTCGTCGCCCGTCGCCTCGCCGCTGGCCACGAAGCCGAAGCCACGCGGGTTGATGGTCAGATACCCCTCGCGCCGCTCGGCCGTCGGGCTGGTCGCGCTCGTCTTGCTCTTCGTCGTCTCAGGGCGTCTCGCCATGTGGCCTTTTACGCGCTTTTGCCGGCCGTGTCGCGGACAAGGGCGTCGCCTTCGGTCTAGGTCCCCCCAAATAACAGCGCGGGGCCGAGGGATGACCCTTGGCCCCGCGCACCCCGCTCGAACGAAGCGGGGGAGTCCGGTTCAGCTGATTGCTGCAGGAGGCAGCGAGTACGCCTGCTCGCCGTGGAGCGCCTCGTCGAGCCCCTTGTGCTCGACATCCTCTTTGACCCTCACCCTGGTGATGAGGTTGATGGCCCACAGCATCCCGTAGGTGAAGACGAAGGCCCACACCGAGGAGACCACCACGGCCACCACCTGCTTGCCGAACAGGGTCGCGCCGCCGCCCATGAAGAGGCCATTGTCGGTGAGCGTGTTGTTCCAGGCCTTGTCGGCAAACAGGCCCAGCATGAGGACGCCGATGAAGCCGCCCACGCCGTGGACGCCCCAGACGTCCAGAGCGTCGTCCCAGCCCAGCTTGTTCTTCAGCACGACCGCGTAGAAGCAGACGACGCCGGCGCCGATGCCGATGAGGAACGCCGAGCCCGGAGAGACGAAGCCCGAGGCGGGGGTGATGGTGGCGAGGCCGGCGACCGCGCCGGTGAGGAAGCCGACGAACTTGGGCTTCTTGGAGTTGGACCACTCCAGGATGAGCCAGGTCACGCCCGCGGTGGACGCGGCGGTGTGGGTGTTGAGGAAGGCCGCGGCCGTGATGGCGTCGACCTTGAACTCGCTGCCGGCGTTGAAGCCGAACCAGCCGAACCACAGCATGCCGGTGCCGAGCGCGATGAAGGGGATGCTGTGCGGGACGTTGTCGACGACCTTGCGCTTGCCCACGAACAGGATCGAGGCCAGCGCGCCCAGCCCTGCCGTGTTGTGGACGACGATGCCGCCGGCGAAGTCCTTGACGCCCCAGTCGGCCAGGATGCCGCCCGTGCCCCAGACCATGTGGCAGAAGGGGAAGTAGACCAGGATCAGCCAGAACGTGAGGAACCACATGTACGCCTTGAACGTCACGCGGTGAGCGCATGCGCCGGTGATGAGCGCCGGGGTGATGATGGCGAACATCAGCTGGTAGGCCACGTGCACGAGCGTGGGAATCCCCGCTTGCGGGTCGCCAGCGTAGAGGGTCTGGAGCGTAATGCCGTGAAGGAACGCGAAGTGCGTGGGGTCGCCGATGATCCCGTGGATCGTCGGGCCGAAGCACATCGAGTATCCGAAGGCGAACCAGATGACCGTGGTCCAGGCCAGGGAGATGAAGCTCTGGATCATAATGCCCAGAACGTTCTTGGGACCGACGAGGCCGCCGTAGAAGAATGCCAGCCCTGGAGTCATGAACATGACCAGGGCGGCGCAGAGGATCATGAATCCAGTGTTGCCGGTGTTGATCGCGGGGAGGCCGTTCATGGTGGACGTACGTAATCCCGCCAGCATCACCAGTGCAAGGAGTGAAGTGTGTAATTCCGGGAGCCATATTCACCACTTGCGAATGCGTCCAACTTTGAACCGGCATGACGGGTATTCTCGCCCCAGCGCACCCAAGTGGCGTACATGAATGACGAATATCGCGACCCGTCGAACGCGATGGTGGAATTGGCCGCTGGAATGAGGCAATCGGGGCGACATGCGGTCATGTTCGCACCGTCAGTGTGGGGAGCTTGTGGCCTATTATGAATTCAATAGATGCGTATTTGGTGGCCGTTTGGGCGGATTGGTCGTGAGTCGGGCTGCAGCGGCCGAGTCTCTGGCCACTTGACCGCTCAGCGGGGGCGTGACGAGGGCGCCTACGCCGTGGCGGCGTTCGGCGGCGGAAGCGGCAGCTGCACCTCGAAGCGCGTGCCCAGGCCCGGCGTGCTCTCCACCTGGATCGTCCCTCCGTGCGCGGTGACGATGCCGTGCACGACGGAGAGCCCGAGCCCCGTCCCCTTGCCGATCTCGTTGGTCGTGTAGAACGGCAGGAAGATCTGCTTGCGCACCTCCTCGGTCATGCCG
>Ga0181517_10005827_pt1 | contig 10746 bp, 5 predicted proteins | sample PEATcosm2014_Bin_31_FD_119748 | JGI IMG/M metagenome (GOLD analysis project Ga0181517, IMG submission 119748) | Peatland microbial communities from MTU Mesocosm Facility, Houghton, MI, USA - PEATcosm2014_Bin01_30_metaG | ecosystem: Environmental > Terrestrial > Soil > Wetlands > Peat | place... | reverse complement strand
GGCTATCCCCTCCCACTTGCAGATGAAGATTGTTGGCCAGTTCGGGGTCAGTGGACCAGAGTTCAATCAGGCTCACTGCGATTTCACCCGGCGCGGCAGCTTCGAACTTCAACTCCAGCACCCCGTTCTGGAGGGCCGTCGAGGGGATGTCGATCTCGCGCTTGATAGCTCGATGTTCCGGCTCGTCGAATCGCGGCTCAAGTTCAATCCCTGCCGCGCTCAGCTTCAGGGCTTGGGCGGCATGGTCGCCAAGGAAAACGACGCGCAGTTTGTAACGGGCGCTTGGCTCCAGTCCAGAGTATCTGTAGATGACCTTCGATCCTCCAGAGATGGTCTTCTCTTCAGGACTCGCCTTTGGCGCGAGAAACGCGGGAATTTCTCCGTCACGGCCTTCAACCAAGTGGGCCTCCTGGGCAGGATTGCCACAGTCGTCGATCGCCACCAGGTGGAAACCCGCAGGAGCCTGATTCTGTGCCATTAAGGGGGCAAGCGGAACTAGAAACAGAGAAGGGATAAGAATTGGGAGAATCATCGGGACGATTTTCATCGTTGTCTTCCTTTTGCACGGCAACAATGTCGCCGTCTGGGTTGGCGTCGGCCCGCAACTTCCTGGGTCTGTGCCAGGCAACCCCAGCCTTAACCTATCGGAACCGAAGTGCTTTGGTATGATGACAGCGGTCATGGGACAGTCAAGATAAAATGTGATATGATGACTCCGAAAATAGTACCATCTGGGTCATCGACTTGTTATTTGAATCATTAGACACGGTCCATCCAGACCTTAAAACGGAAGCTCTCAAGCGCCCGATTCGGGGCGACAAGCTTTTTGTTCAGGTCGTGAATGGTCTGGCGCGCGAGATTGTTCGGGCGGGTTCTGAACGCATCACGTTTCCCGCTGAGCCGGAGCTATGCCGCATCTTCGGGGTGAGCCGGACCGTGCTGCGGGAAGCCGTTAAGATATTGGAAGCCAAGGGGTTGGTGGAAGTTGGCCACGGCCAGGGCGTGAAATCGCGCGACCGTGCAAACTGGAACCATCTTGATCCCGATGTGCTTAATTGGCAATGCGAATTTGGCGCCGACGAGGTCTTTCTGCGCAACATGAGTGAGGTTCGGGAGATTCTGGAACCCGCGGCCGCCGCGCTTACTGCAGGGCGAGGCGACGAAGCGACCATCGCACGAGTGAAAGCCTGGTACTCGCTCATGGAAGAGCATGTGAATGACGCGGAAGCCTACATTCAGGCCGATATGGCCCTTCACAATGAGATTATCGCCGCCTGCGGCAACGACATTCTGAACAGAATCGTCCAATCCATCGGCACAGCGTTGCGCATCGGCCGGAACGTTTCCATTCAGGTTCCCGGCGGTTGGGCCAGGGATTTGCCGCTCCATCGTGCGCTTGTTGAAGCGATTAGCCGACGTGATCCCGAAGCGGCCAGGGCGGCAACCGTCGTCATCACCCGCTCTGCAGCCAAAGATATCAAGACTGTGCTTGAAAATCGATCCGGGCCGGCCTCTCAGCCTACTCCATAGAAGGAAACGGGAGTGCAGCTCTTGTTTTGTTGGGGCAAGATGCCTGGACGCCGCAGGCATTCTGCAGAACCTGCGCGGACGCCATGGAGCCCCGGATCTGGATCGCGGTTTGGTCAATGGGCGGACGGGTGTCCTGCGCAAGGGTGGGCACCCAACCGCCAGCATCTGGGACTGAATGCCAGCCCCAACCAGATTTCATATATCTTCGGCGACACCCGATTTGAGAGCATGCGCTTACCCCCGGCAGTTCAATAGGATAGCCCGCAAATGGCTTATGCGATATCTGCAACCATTTGAATGGATTATACTTGCAACAGTAAAGCAAAAGAGCATTTGTATACGCAACACAACAACCGGGCACGCAAGAGGTTTCGGCGGTCGCAGCGAACCCAGGCATGGGTCGCTGTCTTTCCGTGGGCTCCTCCAAAAGTAGCTTGACAGTTGCAAACGTTTTCCAATAGCATTGGCCCGGTTGTAAGGTCATATGATGTTAAGTGCGCTAATTCAGTTTCAGTACCCCTCGAGAGAATGTTGCGCGTCTCAATCGTGCCGACCCGTCGGGCTCAGTCCATCGAGCACCGTCAGAGGAGGGAAGGGGTGCGAACACGAACACAATTTAGGAGGACGTATGAGTATTTCTGTCTTTAGGCGTGGAGTCGTTACGATCTGCGCGCTAGTTCTTGCTTTCGGCCTGTTGGCACGCTCCGGCGCGCAAACAACCTTCGGCACCATCGTGGGTACAGTGCACGACAGCAGTGGCGCGGTGATTGTTGGCGCGAAGATCACCGTAACGAACACAGGCACTGCGGTCAAAACCACGCAGATCACCAACGACGTAGGCGCCTATTCATTCAACACCCTGTTTCCGGGTTCCTATGTCATCCGCGCGGAGATGCAGAACTTCAAGTCCGTGGATGTTCAAAATATTCAACTCCAGGTCGACCAGACCCTCCGGTATGACTTGGCTATGGAACTCGGGCAAGTGAGCCAGAGTGTCACAGTGACAGAGACCTTGGCAACCCTGAACACCGACTCCGCGGACGTGGGCGAAGTGATTGAGAACCGCCAAGTGACAGATTTGCCGCTCAACGGCCGCAATTTTGTCGCACTGGCCGCGCTTGCCAACGACGTTTATCTCCAGAACCCCAATAACAATGGCGATTCGGCCGGCCAGCAGATCACCAGCGAAGGCAGCCGCCTGTTCAGCAACAGCTACCTTTTTGACGGCGTCGAAATCCGCGTAGAGCGCGGCGGTTCTTACGGCGTTAGCCCGTCCATCGATGCGTTGGGCGAATTCAAAATGTTGCAGAACACCTTCTCGGCCGAGTACGGTTACGGCCAGACGGTCCTCAACTCAACCATTAAGAACGGCACCAACAACTTTCACGGCGTAGGTTTCGAATTCCTGCGCAACGACGCTTTCGATGCTGTGAATGCGTTCAACTTCAGCGGTACGAAGAACCAGCTGAAACAGAACCAGTTCGGCGGCAGCTTTGGCGGCCCCATCAAGAAGGAAAAGCTCTTCTTCTTCCTGAACTATGAAGGCACGCGCAAAACTGTGGGCAATGTGTCCAACATCTTGAATCCCACCGCCGAGCAATTGAGCGGCGACCTTTCGTCGATGAGCGCGATGGCCATTGACCCCCTGACGGGTCAACAGTTCGCATACGGTGGTACACCCAACGTCATCGACCCCAGCCGCATCGGCAATTTCGCGAAGCAGGCTGCACTAGCCGGGTTGTTTGTAGCCCCTTCGGGAACTCCCGGGGTAGGGTACAACCTCTCCGCGGTCACAAATGAAACTGTCCAAAACGACCAGGGACTGGCGCGCATTGACTATTATCTGAGCCAGAAAGACCACTTCGATGGCTTCGTGTCGATCAATAAATTCAATGACATCGATCCCGCCGTCAATCCTTATCAAGGCATGGCAATCTGGCGCAAGGGCTACCCGATCGTGGGCGCGGAATGGGCGCACGTTTTCAGCCCCACCATTGTGAACAACTTCCACTTTGGCTATGCTCACCAGCAGATTTATGAAGGCCAGGGGACAATCGCAAGCAGCAACCTGTCCGGAACGGTCTATGGCGTCAACAACATCGCTCCCGACGCCTTTGCTCAGGGAAGTCCATTGATTGGCATCTCAGGGTACGCGAACACGGGCCCGCAAGCATGGCAGCCGACCGGCGACACCAATATCAACACGCAGTATAGCGACATGTTGATGCTTACGCGCGGCCACCACAACCTGAAGGTTGGCGGGGATTACCGTAATATCACCTACGGCGATCTTGGCTGGGCCACACAGAATGGCGAGTTTGACTTTAACGGCATTTACACCTCCAGCTACACCGACGGCAATGCTGACGCAGGGACCGGCAACCAGATCGCCGACTTCCTGTTGAGCGTTCCCGACTATGCGCACGCCGCACTGAAAGGTACGGGAGACTACCCCTACAACCTGCAGTGGGCGACCGTTTCCGCTTTTGCCCAGGATGACTGGAGAGTCAGTTCTGAACTGACCCTCAATCTGGGTGTGCGCTGGGAACTGGTGCAGAATGCTCGCGAAATCAATAACCAGTTCGTCAACTTCGACACCGCAACCCAAACGTTCCTCTTTGCTGGCAAGAACATGCCGGAGCGCATCTACCCCGCGCAGAAAGCCAACTTCCTGCCACGCATCGGCGCAGCCTATAGCCCCAAGTGGCTGCACAAGACGGTCATCCGCGGCGGATTCTCGATTGCAACCGGCGGCGCTCGCGCATGGGAATACGCGCAGCAGCACTTCCAGCCACCGTATGTGAACGAAAACTTCGACAACAACAGCGTGGTAACAACCAACCAAAACCTGCCTGTCTACCAACTGCCAAACCCAGGCGGCGCCATCATCGCCGATCCTAACGGCGTGGCCAACCCCTGGTTGTTGTTCCCGGCTCCGGTTACGACTTTCGGCCCGGATGTGAACCTCGTCCCTGTCGCACTGAACGACGTGGTCGAAAAGAAGGTGCCGAAATACCTCGAATGGAACTTCAACGTTCAGAAGGAATTGCCCGGCGCATTCGTATTGCAGGTGGGCTATGTGGGTACGCACGGCTACAGCCTGCCGATCCGCTACGACACCAACCTGGCAACCACTCCGGAAGATCCCAATAACCCAGCATCCGCCAATGTTCAGACCCGCGTCCCTTACCCGACCCTGGGCTATATTTGCGGCAATACCTTCGAAGGCTACTCGAACTTCGATGCGTTGAATGTCCACCTGGAACGGCGTTTCGCCAACGGCCTGTCGCTGACCGCAGCCTATAGCTGGGCGAAAGATCTTGAAGTTGCCACCCAGGACGAAGACGAACTGTTCGACATCAAAAACCTGCGGCTCAATTACGGGCCCAACAACATGTCCCAGCATGCAGTGTTCAATTACATCTACGAGCTGCCTTTCGGCCACGGAAAACTTCTGGCGGGCAATGCCAACAAAGTCGTGGATGAGATTATCGGCGGCTGGCAGTTGGACGGCATCACGACATGGAACTCGGGAAGCTATCTCACTGCTACCTCGGACCAAGGCAATGGCATGGGCGGCCGCGCTGGCAACTATCCAGACGCCGTCGCGGGCCTAAACCCCAACAGCGGAACCGGAATCCATACGCGTGACGCGTGGTTCAACACCGCCGCTTTCGTCAACCCGTCCTACACACGTTACGGAACTTCGAAGGCGGGCACCGTCATCGGACCCGGTTACGTCAACTTCGACCTCGCCTTCTTCAAGAACATCAAGTTCACGGAATCGAAGTATTTCCAATTCCGCTGGGAGATGTTCAATGCCTTCAACCATGTAAACCTGAACAACCCGAACATGGACGCGGGTTCGAGCAATCCCGTTTCGAGCTCGTTCGGCACGATCACCGGCTCGAACGATGCCCGCATCATGCAGGTTGGCATGAAGTTCTACTTCTAAACGCTGGTTAACTGAAGGCCGTTGCGCGGCGCGGAAGCTCTTGCGAGGTTCCGCGCCGCCATGGCCTTCCTTCTTTCTCCTCGTGAGAATTCTCTGTCAATCGCCTGTTCAGGCGCTGTTGAACTGAGAATCCTGGACTCTCAATCCAGGAGGCAGTAGACGCCAAGCGCAAGGGAACAGGCTGGCTGAAATCGGCGCCATCGCCTGAACCGTTTTGTTTCCGGCTTACCTTGGGCGCCAAGCGCAAAACAATCTCGACCCAACAACCTTCCAGAGTGATGAGGAATTACCAATCGTTGGTATCCGGGCCTGACAACTGCCTTGGGATCAGCGCCAAATTGCGCACGAATCAAACAACGGTTGAAATCCAGTTGATTTGCGTTATCGCCATGGAGAAGGATCAACCGGACACGATCAAACGGCTGGAGCTTTAGTAAGCGAGCCGACATAGGCAAATCTGCAGTCTTCCGCTCCGGAGGGCGGGCCAAATGAACGACAAAAGCAGAAAGCTGCTCGCGCGCGCGGTCTCGAATTCATTCAATTCTCCCTGGTCAGTTTCAAGGCGTGCGTTTATCGGCATGCTGGGGGCTACCGGCGTGGCCTTCGCCCAAGAGCGAACCGCTCCCCTTGCAAAAGACGTCACCGGATTTTTGAACGACAACAATCCGGTCGACCTGGTGCCTAGACTTTCTCCTCTGCCGGAATCGGTTTCCACCGTGGCGCAGCCGCGCCTGGATCTCAATGGCGCGTGGTATTTCAGCGCCGAGCCGGCGCCGGAGTTCTGGAAGGGCGCGTCCGTTTCAGGCTGGTCCGAGATCAAGGTTCCCGGTGAGTGGGCGATGCAAGGCTTCAACGTGAAGCCGCGCCAGGCCGCCGGATACCGTTTGCACTTCCAAGCGCCCGCGGATTGGGCCGGCCACCGTATCAAACTTCGTTTCGAAGCCGTCTATAGTAAAGCCGAGGTGTGGCTGAATGGAACTCCGGTGGGATCGCACCTGGGCGCATTCACGCCCTTCGAACTCGACGCCACGGAAGCGCTTCTTCCCGGAAAAGAGAATGTGCTGGCGTTAGCCGTAACCAGCGATACTCTTTCCGACGCTTTAACGGTGGGACTTGAAATGGTTGGACACCCAATGGGCGGGATTATCCGCAAGGTGTCTGCATTTGTGCTTCCCCCGGTAAACATCTCTTCACTCCACGTGGAGACTACGTTTGATCGCGCATACCGCAATGCCACTTTGCGCGTTTCGGTCGACACCGTCCTCGAAAAAGTTGGCAAAGAACCCCTGCCTGTCAGTCCCTGGGGACAGACGCCAGCCATTACCGGCGGCGACCTGACATTCTCGCTGCATGAGTACGGCGCCACTGGTGCTGCCGTAGCGCTCTCCCCGGCCACGCTAAAATTGCCGGCGCTGGCCGACCGGGAAACCGTTTCGCAAGAGATTGAATTCCCGGTCAGCGCGCCCAAAAAATGGGACGCCGAGCACCCGAACCTGTACGTACTCACCTGTGAATTGAAAGCGGGAGGCCATAGCTACACCACCCAGCGGCGCTTCGGTTTCCGCCAGATTGAAGTCGCCGGCGATCAAGTGCTGCTGAATGGCCAGCCGATACGGCTGCGCGGCATGTCGCGCCAGGATACCGACCCATTGACTGGCCGGACCGTGTCGCTCGAAACCCATAAGCAGGACATCGAATGGCTGCAATATGCCAATTGCAACAACACCTATACCTGCGCGTTTCTTCCCGACGAGGAGTCGTTGAACCTGTGCGATGAGGTAGGCATCTACGTGATGGATGAACCAGGAACCTGCTGGCTGCCCGGACGCAGCGGCTTCAATGGGTTTGACGATCCGAGAGCGCTCCAATTCTATCTTCAGCCGGTGCTGGAGATGATCGAGCGCGACCGCAGCCATCCCAGCGTCATTACCTGGATGCTCTGCGATGAATCGATGGTTGGAAAGAACTTTCTTGAAGTGCTGAAGATGACGCGGGCCATCGATCCATCGCGACCGATTCACGTCGCGTACGACCCTGGAAGCGGCGCTGAACAGGAAGGCCTGGAGCCGGTCATATCTCAATTCGACCTTGGAAGCTGGCACTACCCCAGCAAGCTGCAGTTTGAGCACGCCGCACATTCAAAGCGCCCCGTTGTCTTCGATCAGTCGGTGGGTGGATACATCGGCAACGTTCCCGAACTGATGTGCGATCCTGGCGTGCGCGACGATTATGGACGCGAGTACGCAGAATTTTGGGAGAAGCTTTGGAAGGCAAAGTCGATCTTCGGAGGACAGGCCTTCAATCTCAATGATGACCAGTACATTCATCCCTCCGGCCAGGTGAGCGGCAATGGAGATTGGGGCTTCGTCGATCCCTGGCGCCGCGCCAAGCCAGAACTGTTCCACATCAGGAAAGTTCATTCACCGGTCAAGGTTGAAGACAAACCGATTGCAATGCCGGTGGCCGGTGAGCCTCTGCAAGTGCCCATCGAAAATCGCTATGACTTCGCCAATCTCAGTGAAGTCCGCATTGAGTGGTCGGTTGGCGATGAATCTGGCACAGTCCAGGCCGATGTCCCTGCGCATGAAAAAGGAACGATCTCGATCCGCCCGAAAAGCAGCGATTTGCACGGAAAGACATTGTCGCTGAAGTTCCTCCGCAATGGCCACCTGGTGGATGCTTACAAGCTTCCGATCGGCACGACGGCTGAATCGACTATCGCTCAAAAAAATACGAGCAGCGGAAAAGTGGAACTTGCGCAGACGGAAGAGACGATTACGGTGAAGGGCGCGGGCTTTGAGTGGATCGTCAGCCGCCAGACCGGACAGGTCGTCAAGGCAACGCGCAATGAGCGATCCGTTTTGGTGGGCGGCCCGGTGCTTATGGTGTTGCCAACCATGGATTTCCCCATGACGCCCGGCTTCCCTGACTCGCGCCCTCAATCGTTCGACATCCTCAATCCCTTGTGCAGCGAATGGAAGGCCACCTCGGTCGAGGCCACGCAATCTGCTGGCGTAGTTGAGATTGTTGTCGCCGGAAATTACAAGCAAGCCACCGGAGGCTACACCATCCGCATCGATGGCGACGGTGATGCCGCGGTCAGCTATCGATTCACATACACATCCGCCGAAAAAATCGCAGCGCGCCAGATCGGGATGGTGTTTTATGCGCCAAGGGCATGCGACACCCTCACCTGGAAGCGCAAAGCACAATGGTCCGTTTACCCGGAAGACCACGTCGGCCGGCCGGAAGGAACGGCAAAGGCGCTGCCGGATCCAAGCCTGGTTGGCAAGGCAGGCAGTTGGATGGAAGTGGCCTACCGCGAGAAGCCGACCTGGCCCTGGTTCATGGACGCAAACGCGCTGGGCACGAGGGACTTTCGCGCGACTCGCCGGAGTATTCTGCGCGCTTCACTGAAAGACTCAGCAGGCCATGGGATTACAGTCCTCTCCGATGGCGAGCAACACACCCGGTCGTTCCTGGATGACAATCGCGTTGGACTGCTCGTTGCGTGCTTCAGCGGTCCGGCATTGAATTCCTCCTGGCTGCATGGAATTTACGAGATCGCCGGCATTGAGCCCATGCCCGTGCAGGCGGGAACAGAACTCAAAGACATTGTGCACCTTTCACTCTCGGATGCTTGAACCGAAACCTGAGCCGATGTGCCGCGATAACATTCAAACGATGGAAACAATGCCGGCGAATCGACATCGGCAATTCTGCAGTTTTCGCTCGGGAGGGCGAGGCAAATGAACGACAGAGGCAGGAAGTTGCTCATTCGCACGGTCTCGAATTCATTCAAATCTCCCTGGTCGGTCACGCGCCGCGGGTTTCTGGGCATGCTGGGCGCCACTGGAGTCGTGTTCGCACAAGAGCGAACGGCTCCGCTCGCCAAGGATGTTACCGGATTCTTGAACGACAATAATCCGGTCGACCTGGTGCCCCGGCTGTCCCCTCCACCGGAATCGGTTTCCAGCGTGGCGCAGCCGCGTCTGGATCTCAATGGAACCTGGCGTTTCAACCCCGCCCCCGCGCCTGAATTCTGGAAAGACCCTTCCGATTCAGGCTGGCCCGACATCAAGGTGCCGGGCGAGTGGGCAATGCAGGGATTCGACGTGAAGCCGCGCCAGGCCGCCGGCTATCGTTTGCGCTTTCAGGCACCTGCGGATTGGGCAGGGCAGCGGGTGAAGCTTCGCTTCGCGGCGGTTTACAGCAAAGCAGAAGTGTGGTTGAACGGGACTCCAGTTGGGTCTCACCTGGGCGCGTTCACTCCGTTCGAACTCGATGTGACCAGCGCGCTTCTGCCGGGGAGAGAGAACGTACTCTCGTTGGCTGTAATCAGTGACAGCCTGTCCGACGCATTGACGGTGGGTCTTGAAATGGTTGGGCACCCGATGGGTGGAATTATCCGCAAGGCGTCGATGTTTGTAGTTCCGCCAGTCAACATTTCATCGCTGCACGTAACCACGACCTTTGACCGGGAGTACCGGGACGCCAATCTGCGCGTGTCGATCGATATACTGCATGAGCCTGACAGCAAAGAAGCCGTGCCCATCGGCCCATCCGGAGGCGTACCGGTGGTGAGGGGCGGCGAACTGACGTTCACGCTACGGGAGTATGGCTCGTCAAGGAAGGGCGTCGAAGTCGTTCCGAACACTTTCAAGCTGCCTGCAATTTCTTCCGCGGAGGTTTTATCGCAGGAGATTGAAATACCGATCAAGGCGCCCAAGAAGTGGGACGCAGAACATCCAAACCTTTACGTACTCACCTGCGAATTGAAAGCGGGCGGCCACAGCTACACGACCGAGCGGCGTTTCGGCTTTCGTCAGACCGAGATTAAAGCAGGCCAAGTCCTATTGAATGGCCAGCCAGTGCGGCTGCGCGGTATGACTCGTGAAGACACCGATCCTTTGACCGGCCGGACGATCTCCATGGAAGTTCACAAGCAGGATATCGAGTGGTTGAAATACGCGAATTGCAACAACACGTATACCTGTGCGTTTCTTCCCGACGAGGATTTCGTGAGCCTGTGCGATGAGGCCGGAATCTACGTGCTCGACGAGCCGGGAACCTGCTGGCTGCCCGGCCGTAGCGGCCTCGCTGGATATGACGATCCGAAAGCCCTTCAATTCATTCTCCAGCCGGTTCTGGAGATGATTGAGCGCGACCGCAGCCATCCGAGCGTGCTTACCTGGATGCTCTCAGACGAAACCAAAGTAGGAAAGAACTTCTTTGAGATCTTGAAGATCACGCGGGCCATT
>Ga0181517_10005824_pt1 | contig 10749 bp, 8 predicted proteins | sample PEATcosm2014_Bin_31_FD_119748 | JGI IMG/M metagenome (GOLD analysis project Ga0181517, IMG submission 119748) | Peatland microbial communities from MTU Mesocosm Facility, Houghton, MI, USA - PEATcosm2014_Bin01_30_metaG | ecosystem: Environmental > Terrestrial > Soil > Wetlands > Peat | place... | reverse complement strand
TCCGCAAGGTTACGTCCCGTCCGTCCCCGAGTTTCCCGACCCGCTTCTTCGGGAGGCTCTCAGAAAAATCGCTCAGTTCCGGCTGACCGGTTTCTTTCCTCTGAATAAATCACGCAGTTCAGGCTGCCCCGGTATTCCCAATCTGTTGCAGAACCCGGCCGGGCTGCCGTGTCATATCCTCAGACGATGCGAAGCATCGCTCTTCCGCTCGCCGCCAGTAACCAGCGGTGGCGCACGAAAAAACAGCGCGGATCAGGGCCGACGCGGGCCGTCGTGGGCGGGGACCTTCCCGTCCCCCGGCTTCCATCGGACTGGAGCACTTTCAACGACGGTGCCCCACCTGACGATGGCATCGTAGGGATTGTGCTCGCAGTTGCTGTTGTAGAAGCGCGCCGCCTCGGTGACCACTGAGTAGGGTTCCGTTCCCACGGCTACCTGCAGCGAAACCGGCCTTCCCTCTAGGCCCTCAGGCGGGGAGTCCACAAAATCACCTTCTATGGTCCTTCCCGGGCCTATCGCCAGGAGGAGCACGGGCGGAAAGCGGTACGGCGGGCATGATCGTTCCTCGGCGGTAGGCGCCGTCTCGAACACCGTCTTGTCCGCCTTCGTGCCTATGTGCAGGGCTGGTCCCCACAGATAGAAGTCGTAGACAAACACGGCTGTTTCCAGCGTGTTCTTGATCTTCCAGTGAAACAGGGACCCCGTCTGTCGTGGCGGTCCCAGCTCGACGTGGACGCCATGCGAGATCGTGGGGTCAGGAAGCGCAACGGCCACTGCCGAAGGACCGAGCAATAGCACGCTGGAAAGCAGTCCGTGGAGAATGGTGGAAGCCCTCATGGCATGTTGTCAGGCCGTGGTATCAGGCCCTGCTCCTGTCTTAGGGTCTGCTCAACGCCCCATACCGGTGTCCCTGGACCGTCCAGGTTCGCGCCTGGAACATGCAGCATGTTCGCCAAAGCGTGTCCCAGAAGTTCGTGGCCCGCGATTATGCTGAATGGCATTTGGTTCTTTTGGGGACTCTTCGGGTCGATCAGGGGTACCACCTTATCGATACCCGAGACGTTCCAATCAAGATGCACGGTGGCGTTGCCATTCGCGTAAAGGGTTGTGGTGGAATCATGGTCCACCATCTCCACCGTGGCAACCGGCTTCGCATCTATAGCCCCGACGAGAAGGTTATAGCCTGCCGAGTGCGTTCCCTTAAAGTCCGCGGCGGCGGCTTTGTCCAAGACGAGTCTTGTCTTTCCACTCTTATCGGTGACGGTTTTGAACAAGGCTGCCTCGCCCTTTTTCGACGCATTTGCAGTGATGCGCTTCTGTTCCTCGGCCTTAGCCTTGTCGTCGCCCGTCAGGTCAACTTCGTGCCCGTCGGCATCGCGGCTCCTCAAGGGGTTGTTGCGGACGTAGGCATACAGATTGAGCGTCTGCGGATCAATCACCTTGGCGTACGGCACCGGCTCCGGTTTCTCCGACCAATCCGGGCTCGTAAACCTCCCCTGCGCCGCCGAGAAGTACCGAGCCCCGAAGTAATCGAGGCCCGTCTCCGCATCCCGTTCTTTGCCTGTGAACTTCTGGTTCACCACGTCCGCGGAGGTCGGATACTGAGCCGGGGTGTTCATCGCTTCGTAGCACGAGCCAATGACGCGCCCGTCGATCCCCGCCGGGATTTCCTCGCCGAAGGGCAAATAGTCGAAACAGCGCTGCGGAATCCCGTTCCAGTCCGTAATCAGGCGCGTGCTACCCAGGTGGTCGTCGCTCAAATATTGAGTGCCGACGGCCGGGTCCGGCGCCGTGCTGTACTCCGCCGCCAGGTCGCCCTTGGCATCGTGTATGTACGTGATGGTTACGGAGCCAGACGTCTTTTGCACGCGCCGGCCTTCCCCGTCATACACGAAGCTCGGCCCTCCTTGCAGCGCCATGTTCGCTGTCAGCAGCCGGTTTTCGCCGTCGTAACTGAACGTGCTGCCAGCCGTTGCAAAACTTGCGAATTGCGCCACCGAGAGTTGATTGCCGGCGGCATCGTAGGAGTCTCCCGCGCCGCGCTTCCATTGGTTTTGATTGTTGAACTGGCTCACGGTCTGCGGCGTGAAACCCGCGTTCGGCATGGGTGGGGTCAGTCCCGGCCAAACACCCGCCGTCACGGCCCGGTTGCCGAAGGCATCGTACCCGTAGCTCTGCGACCAGACGCTGCTGCCCTCGTACGCCGAGCTCAACCGGTTGGATGGATCCGCGTAGGAGAAGTTCTGGGTCACCGGGCTGGTTAAGCCGCTGGAGCGCGCTATGGTGTGGGTGAGGATATCGCCGTTGTCGGTCGTCAGGATCGTCGGGGACGGCGAGTACGTCCAGCCCAGATTCATGAGCTGTGTGCCGCCGGCGCTGGTCGCGGTGAGGCTGCTCGGCTGCTGCCGCGCGTTGAAGCTCCAGCTCTCGCTCAGGACATTGTTGCCCAAGCTGTTCATCATGGTCAAGCTCTGAACGGGGCCCTGCGCGGCATATTGCACGTTGGCGGCATAGGGCGTGGTTGGGTTGCCCGTCAGAGTTCCATTGACCGCCGAGATGCGGCCTGAGGAGTCGAAGGTATTGGTTACGGTCCTTCCCGAGGGGTACAATGTGCTGGCCAGCGCCCCGGAGTGGTCGTACGCATAAGTGAAGCCGTAAGCGTTCCCACTGCCGATCTGCTGGCTGCTGGCTAGCACACGACCCATTGTATCGAACTGGGAATACGTGTTGACGGTAGCCGGCGTGGTGCCGAGCGCGGCGGTGCTTACCGAGGTCAGGTGGCCCAACTCATTGTAGTTGCTGGTGCAGGTACCGGTGGCGTCACAATGAAGACGCCGAACTATCCGTTGATCGGGAGGGTGCCGGAATTGTCCGTGCTGCTACAGGCAGCGGCTCCAACTGCCCGAATCGCGTCCAGGATCCCATCGCGTGGGCGAGCTTTCAGCGCACAATCGCCAAACGATAGGACTGGCCGGGCCAAGCGGGTGTAGACGCGCACAAACCGGAAATTCGAAGGATCATGCGATTTTGATGCCTCCCCTTCGGAGGCGCTTTCACAACTTTCGCGGGGTTCCCGACGTGATGACCGGTAAATTTGTTGCGGGTCTGACCTTCACTGGGTTCGGGTGGTGGTGATTGACACGGCACGGGTAAGACGATATCTTACATTCATGAGAACCACTGTTTCTTCCAAGGGCCAGATCGTTCTGCCGGCCGATCTTCGAAAGATGGATCGTGTCAAACCGGGGCAGGAGTTCGACGTCGAGCGTCTCGACTGCGGAGACTATCGTCTCGTGAGGCGCGCGGCCCGGCCGAACGATGGCGCCATCGACTGGCTGCTCGCCTGTCCACACAAGGATTTCTTCGTGCCCATCAACTCTGAATCCACGGACGTGCTGTGAAATACCTGGTCGACGCAAACATACTCAGCGAGCCGACGAAGCCGAGCCCCGATCCGCGTGTCATCGAGTGGCTTCGCGCAAATGAGCCGGACATCGCCGTCGATCCCGTGATTCTCGGTGAGCTGCGGTTCGGGATTCTTATTCTGGCGAAAGGGAGAAAGCGAACGGCCCTGGAACGCTGGTTCAACGCCGGTGTGGCACGTCTCTATTGTCTGCCCTGGGATGCGGAAACGGGTTTGAAATGGGCGGAACTGCTGGCGCGTCTCCGCGCAACCGGGAAAGCCATGCCGATCAAAGACAGCCTCATCGCGGCGACGGCCGCCATCCACGGACTGGCGGTTGCCACGAGAAACCGTGCTGATTTCGCCAATGCTGGTGTGCGCATCGTGGACCCTTTCGTTAGTTAGGCTCGATCTGGAGACGGCTAGAGTTCGAGTCCTACCTGGAGAATGCGGATCTGTCTCCCCGGATAGGACTCGAACCGACAACCCAGGCGATGCCGTCAGGTGGCGTCAGCGGATCATTGCGGGTGAGAACGATGAGGGTGTAAGATTTCGGTGTTGCTACGGTACGATCACTGACGGTCACTGGATCGGTGTGATCGTTTCTTCGCTTCCGGAGGTGGTAGCCAGTGAAAAGAAATCTGTCGCGATCCGGTTTGCGGTTGCCTGTGATGGCCGCCCTGTTCGCAATCCCGGCGCTCGGTGCTTCGAATACGGACTTTCTGAGTCATTACAAGGGAACTCCCTACGAGGACGCCCGTTATCACGGCGGGGCGCAGAAGATTCCCGGCGTGGTGCACTGCGCGTATTACGACCGCGGCGGAGAGGGCGTGGCCTATCACGATGCGGATGCCAAGAACCATGGCAGCGGGGAGCTCAATCCGGCCAATGGATCCTATCTGAATGAGTTCCGAATGGGCGAGGGCGTGGATACTTCTTACACCAAATTCAAGCTGGACCCGCAGATCGACGACAACCCGTTCGAGCAGGTGCAGCCGCCCGCGAATATGCTCTATGTGGGCTGGACCGAGCCGGGCGAGTGGTTCAACATGACGGTCGAGGTGGCGCAAGCCGGCGAGTACACGGCCGACCTGCTCTACACTTCCAATCGCGGCGGGACCATCTCTCTGGATGTGAATGGAGAGGCAGCCACCGGGCCGTTGACGATCGCCTCTACGTTCAATGCTTCCGACCCGCTTGCGTGGCGGCAATGGCACCACTGGAGTCTTGCGCCGGGAATCGCGAAGGTTCGTCTTCCAGAAGGCAAGAGCGTTCTCACCGTTCACGTTCTGACGGAAGGGAACATGAACCTGGCAACCTTCGAGCTTAGGCAGGCCAAATAGACCGAATCCGCGCGACCCTCCTTCCTGGTCGATTGCCACGGAACATCGCGCGCGACATCCGCGTAGCATTGTTTGAGACATGCTACGCGAATGGCACGCCGTCATGGCCCGGCTTCTCGAGTGGTGGCGCCAGGCCGATCCCGCGCCGCCCGCCTTTCTGCCCTCCTATCCAGCGCGCGAGCAGGCCCGCCGCGAAGGGCACTTCGACCGCTACCTCGTAGCCGTCGAAGACGAACTGCGCGCCGCGCGGGCCGATCCGAAAGAGCAGGCCGCGGCGGAAGAGCGCTTGGCCGCCGCGTTCCGCCTCTTCGCTCGCGAGGCGCTCGATTTCGAGGACCGCCATCTCGATCTGTTGCTCACCGGCGGCTTCACCGAAACGGGCAGGGAATTCGCCCGCGCCGCCCGGCTCTTCGATCCGTCCATCAGCGCTGCCGACATCTTCCAGGCCAGCCGCAACGCGTGGACGACGAACGGCCTCCAGATTTTGCTGGGCCTGCCGGCGCGGCTGACTCCCGCGATCTTCGGGTACAGCATGCTCTACCCCTGTACCGACAACTACCTCGACCACCCGCGCGTTTCGAAAGCCGATAAGCAGGCGTTTAACCGGCGTTTCGCGGCGCGCCTGGCGGGTGCGCGGCTTGCGCCCGCCGGGCGGCATGAGGAGCAGGCCTGGGCGTTGGTTAGCCTGATCGAAAGCCAGTACCGCAGGGCCGATTGTCCCGAGGTGTTTGCCAGCCTGTGCGGCATCCAACGCGCGCAGGAGAAGAGCCTCGATCTGCACCATGCGGCTGGGGCCGGCCTGGGCGACACCCTCGAAATCGTCTTCGAGAAGGGCGGGGCATCGGTGCTTGCGGACGCCTGGCTCGCCGCGGGTACGCTCGCGCCAACCGCCGCCGAGTTTGCTTTTGCCTGGGGCGTCGCGCTCCAGCTCGGCGACGATTTGCAGGATGTCGCCGCCGACGCGCGGGACGGCATCCGCACTGCCTTCTCCGAGGCGGCGGGACGCCAGCCGCTCGACGCCGTGACCAACCGCGCCTTTCATTTCGGCGCCCGTGTGCTGGCGGATCTGGATGGAATCGGTGCGGCCGCGCCCCCGGCCATCAAGGAGCTCATCCGCACCAGCTTCTTCATGCTCCTCACGGGGGCCGTGGGCGAAGCACGGCAGTTCTACTCGGCCGCTTACGTCCGGGAACTGGAAAGCCACTCGCCGTTCACGTTCGAGTTTCTGCGGAGCCGCCGACGCCGTTTCACGCGCAACCGCGGCATTCTGGAACGCCTGGTGGGCGCGTTTTCGGCGTGGGCCGCACCACCGGAGCCGAACCGCGCGATCGAGCGAGCGGACGCTGGGCGCGAACAGCGGCTTGCATTCCAGACGTTGCACTGATAGGATTTATTTGTCGCTAGAAATTATATGCATTATTCCATGCAGCACACTACACTCCTCAGCGGCGGCCGTCTGAGTCTCTTTTGCCAGTACCAGTCCTGTCTCTGTCGTCGCCAATAGCAGACTCTTGTGATCCAGGGACCGCGAGGCGGTTTCCTGGCCGGAAGTGTTCAATGACTGCTGGGAGGCCGAGGCAAATGCATCCGAGAACTACCGCCGGGTTGAGGCGGACACTGCTGGCATTCATCATTACTGTGTCGCTTTTCCGCACGGCGGAAGCGCAGTCCATTCGATGCGGAATCCGCGGCACCGTACTCGACCAATCGGGCGTGGCGATTTCGGGGGCCGTTGTGAAGGCTGAAAACAGGGCTTCGGCACACGCCTACGCCACGGTGGCGTCCAAGGCTGGCGAATACTCGTTTCGGGATTTGCCGGCCGGTTCCTACTTCGTGACAGCCTTCTCGCCGGGCTTCCGAGTGTTGCAGGTCCCGGCCGCCACTCAGCTGGGCGCGATTGGCGTGCTGCCTTTGAAGTTGAGCCGGGCGGCAGCCGCGACCAGGCTGGAGGCTGACGCATCTGTCGGAGTTTCCAGGACCGCGAAGGCCGTGGAGACAAAAAGGAGCGGGCACACCGCACATGCATTCTCTGGCAATTTGTTTCCAAATTTCTTGACAGATGCGTGCGAATCACAGTATACTCTATGTGATTAATGGACAATATAGAGACGGGCGTTGTCTTTCCGGTGCCCTGACAATCGTTTTTGATCCAGCAAACAGGAGCAGTTAGCATGAGTTTCGAGTTCCATTCGCATTCCGGTCCGGCGCCGACAGCTTCAGCGAAGGCTCCGGCCTTGGCTGTCCACCGGTCTCCTTCATCTAGTTCCGCCCTCCGTTCCGGTTTCCTCTGCTGTTGTTGTTGCCGCTAGTCTTGGACGTCACGCGCCAGGCATTGCCTGGCGTTTCTCCACCAACAAATCTTTGCAGTAGAGAGGTGGGGGCTTTGTATCTCTGCTTCCCAAGCGGAACGAGTCCTTGACCTCTTGATCTCTGGAGTAGTTCGGCAGACCGAGCTCGCTCCGGCCAATATCCAGGACTGAAAGGCAAACCTTATGAAGCTATTTCTCATTGCTCTCCTCGTTTCCGGTTCGGCATTCGCACAGACCTTCCAGGGCTCTCTACGGGGCCGCATCACAGATCCGGACGGGGCTGCTACCTCGGCGGCCAAGATTACCATCACCGACCAAGCCACGCGGGTAGGCCGCGCGACGATCACCAACGATCAAGGCGAGTACGTATTCACGGCCGTCACGCCTGGCACGTACACGGTTAGCGCCGAGGCAGCGGGTTTTAAGCGCCTGGAGCGTAAGGACGTCGTGATCACGACGCAAAGCGCCACCACGGTGGATCTCAAGCTCGAGTTAGGCCAAGTCACCGACCAGATCGATGTCACCGCCGAGGCGCCGTTGCTCGAAACCGGCGAGGCATCGACCGGCCAGGTGCTCGACAGCCAGGTGATCACGGACCTGCCCATTCTTGGACGCAATTCCTTCTTCGCCGGCAAGCTGGCGCAAACGGTCGTGTTTGTCGCCAACCCCAAGATGGGCCGCATGCAGGACCAGAACGCGAACTCCCAGGTCTCGATCGCCGGCGGGCCGGTGCGCACCAATAACGTTCTGGTGGATGGGATCTCGATCACGGACTCGAACAACCGTGCCGTGTTCGTCCCGTCGCCTGAAACCGTCCAAGAGGTGAAGCTGCAGGCCAGCACGTACGACGCGGAAGCGTCCCGTACCGGCGGCGGAACGTTCAATTCGCTGCTGCGTTCCGGCAGCAACGATGTGCACGGAAGCGCGGTGGGCCACATCCGCCAAACGGACTGGCTGGCCAACAATTATTTTTCGAATGCAGCCGGCCAGCCCACCGCGGCACAGCCATTTCGGGATTGGGCCGCTTCGCTGGGCGGCCCGGTCGTGCTTCCCAAACTCTACGACGGGCACAATAAGACGTTCTTCTTCGTGGCCACCGAAGCATACCGGCAGCAGGACGGCGGCGACACTGTGCTCTCGGTGCCGACGGCGCTCGAGCGCACGGGCAATTTCTCGCAGAGCTACGCCGCCGGCGGAGGGTTGCAGACTATCTACGACCCGCTCAGCACCACCTCCACCGGAGCCCGCACGCCGTTCGCCGGAAACATCATCCCGCAAAGCGAATTGAGTTCGATCGGACTGAAGCTGGCGTCTTACTACCCGCTCCCGAACGCTCCCACGCCCTATTACGGAGCCACTAACTTCAATTTCACGGGCGGTTATCCGAATCGCGGCGACCAATACACGTTCAAAGCCGACCAGCAGTTCGGCAGCCGGCTGAGCGCCTCGGCTTCCTACGTTCATCAGAAAACCGGGGAGACGGACGCACCTTCCACCTTCGGCAATCTGGCATCGCCCGGCCAAAGCCTGCTCTATCGGCGGATCGACGCCACGCAGGCGAATGCGACGGAGACGCTGGACCCCACCACGGTGCTCACGGCCCGCTGGGGATTCAACCGGTTTTTCACCACGAGTTTCCCCACGGCCAGCGCCGGATTCGATTTGACCACCCTGGGACTTCCGGCATCGCTCGCGGCAGAGACTCTGGATGCCGCGTTTCCCGCGGTCACCATGGGCACGCTTGCCAGTTACGGCGGCGGCACGACCACCCGCGATGTATTTTACGGGCGCTCATTCAACACCACGCTGTCCAAGTTTCGCGGCCGGCACACGCTGAAGACCGGATTCGATTTCCGCACGCTGCACGATTTTGGTACGCCCGCGGTCGGCCCGACCAGCCTCGGGTTTACCGACGTTTTCACGCGCGCCACACCGCAAGTCTCGACGGCCGGAACCGGAGCGGACCTGGCGACGCTGCTGCTCGGCTACCCCACCAGCGGCAGCATGGGCGTGGTTGCCAAGTTCAACGATTTCGTGCATTACCTGGGCGGGTTCGTGCAGGACGACTTTCGAATCACACCCAAACTGACTCTGAACTTCGGGCTCCGCTTCGAGCACGAATCGGGAGTTCAGGAAGCCAACAACAAGCTGATCGTCGGCTTCAATCCGGCCGTGGCCAACCCGTTGCAACAGAATGTCTCGGGCCTCCAGATTCCCGGCCAGGTGGAATATGCGGGAGTGAATGGCAATCCGACGCAAACCGGCGACCCGCTTGCCGTAAAGCCGGCGCCGCGAATCGGCCTGGCGTATTCGCCGAATGACAAGACCGTGGTGCGCGGCGGATACGGAATCTATTGGGCGCCGGGATTTTTCAGTTTCCAAAACACCGCTGGGTACTCGCAGACGACTTCCATCGTGACTTCCACTAACGGAAACTTTCTACCGGCCGGTTCGCTTGCGGATCCCTATCCGAACGGGCTGCTGCAACCGACGGGAAACACGCTGGGAGGACTTTCCGGAATCGGCCAGGCGATCACGGTATTTGCGAACGGATCGCAATCGGCAGGGTATGTTCAGGAATACTCGCTCGAAGTGCAACGGCAGGCGCCAGCCGGATTCGTGTTGACCGTCGGTCTTCTGGGCTCGCACTCGCTCCATCTCAACGAGAGCGGCTTGAATATCGACCAGCTCAACCCGTCGTATTTCTCGCTCGGTTCGGCGCTAACGCAAAAGGTCGCCAATCCGCTCTATAACAACGGCGGCGTGGGAACCGTGGGTACGGCGACCGTGAGCAAGGCGCAATTGCAGCTGCCCTTTCCGCAATACACGTCGGTGGCGCTCTACAATTCCGATACCGGGCTGGCTTATTACTATGCCGGCTACTTTCGGGCGCAACGGCGCCTGGCGAGCGGGCTGAGTCTGCTGGCATCCTATACCTGGTCGCGCAGCGAGTCGAACGTTCTCGGCGTGAGCACCGCCGGAGCGGCCCAAATCAGTTCACTCACCGGTGCGCAGAACGCATACGACAAGGGCGCCGAGCAAAGCCTCTCCACGCAGGACGCACCCAACCGGTTCACCACGGCAATTACCTATGCACTGCCATTTGGAAAAGGGAAGCCGTTCCTGAAGAGCGGGCGGCTGCTCAACGCGGCTGCGGGCGGATGGTCCGCCAATGCGATCGGCATCGTGCAGACCGGATTTCCGCTGGAGATAACCCAGCCGAATAACAACAGTGTGATCGGCGCCAGCTTACAGCGTCCCAACGCGACTGGCGTGCCCGCTGCCACGTCGGGCTCGACGGACTCGCGTCTTAACGACTGGCTGAACCCCGCGGCATTCTCACAGGCTCCCGAATTCACCTTTGGCGATATTAACCCGTTCCTCACCGTTCGCGGTCCCCAATTATTCAACTGGGATCTGTCCTTGTTCAAGGCCTTTGCCGTCGGCGAGCGGCTGAAGGCCCAGTTCCGCGCCGAAGCACTCAACGCAACCAACACGCCCTATTTCGGCAATCCCAACGCAACTTATACCAGCCCGACCTTTGGCAAGATCACGAGCCAAATCAACAACGCGCGGCTGATCCAACTCGGTGCGCGATTCACGTTCTAACTCAACTCAAGGAGAGTAATCAATGAGCAATTACTTAAAACCCCAACACCTTTTCGCGTCCCTGGCCATCTGGGCGACTATGGCC
>Ga0181517_10005823_pt1 | contig 10752 bp, 8 predicted proteins | sample PEATcosm2014_Bin_31_FD_119748 | JGI IMG/M metagenome (GOLD analysis project Ga0181517, IMG submission 119748) | Peatland microbial communities from MTU Mesocosm Facility, Houghton, MI, USA - PEATcosm2014_Bin01_30_metaG | ecosystem: Environmental > Terrestrial > Soil > Wetlands > Peat | place... | reverse complement strand
GTTCGACATGAACACCGACCATGCCACCGATGCCCTGAAGATCCTGGTATCCGACTATTACTTCAACCGCGCCAGGCAATGGGGCAAGGATGTTGCCATCAGCGCCAAGACGCAGGCGTGGGTTGAAGGGCAGGTCATGGACTACGAGCGCGAAGGCCGGGCGCCCATGGAATTGACCGACTGGGTCTGGCAGCCGGACGACCCCATCACCGACAAATTCGGCTACGTCGAAGGCCAGAAGCCCTTTGCACCCGACCAGTTCGTCTGGAAGATCGTCGAAAATGTGAGCAAGAACGGCAATCTGCTGCTGAATATCTCACCCAAAGCCGATGGAACCATCCCTCAGGAGCAGCAGGATGTGTTGCTGGCCATCGGCAAATGGCTGGATGTCAACGGCGAGGCGATCTACGGCACACGGCCGTGGATCAAGTATGGTGAAGGCCCCGTCGCCGATTTGGCGGCGGCGGCGATGGTTCAGGCTCGCGCGGCGGGTTTCGCCGGGCGCATCAACGGCCAGAACATGAGCGGCACAGGCGTCGGGGGCGGCGGTTTGCCGCGCGGCGGCGGTTACAAGCCCTCGGACATCCGCTTCACCACAAAGGGCGACACGCTCTATGCCACAGTGATGGCGTGGCCCACCGATCAGGCGGTCATCACGTCACTGGCCGCCGGCAAGCCCGTGCAGGGAAAAATCGAGAAAGTCGAGATGCTCGGCCACAGTGGAGAACTCCAATTCGCCCAGGATGCGGATGGATTGAAGGTCAAGTTCCCGACCGACAAACCGTGTGATTTTGCGTACGTGCTGAAGATCACCGGGCTGAAGCTGAAATGACCAGAAGCCAGCAACAAGCAGCGGTGATTGGCAAGGATGATGCCTTCGTGAAATACCGTGACCTGGTCAGATTGCTTCTGGACGACGGCTGGCAGCACATTCGTACGACCGGCAGCCATCTACACTACAAGCACCCGACGAAGCCGGGGCTGGTCACGGTGCCTGGCGGCGGCAAGTTGTCACACGACATACCTCCGGGCACTTTGCGTTCCATTCTTCGCCAAGCGGGAATAGAATGACTCTTATGCAATATACAGTGATCATCGAGCCCGCGGACGACGGTACCTTCAGCGTGTACGTGCCCGATTTGCCCGGCTGCGTCTCCACCGGTCGATCGCGGGAGGAAGCCATCGAATCTATTCGCGAAGCGATCCATGGCCACGTGCAGACACTGCGCGATCTTGGCGAAACCGTCCCACCGCCGCGATCGCAATCGGAGGTCGTCGCAGCGTAGCAGCCTGATCTCCGTCCGTCATGCGACAAGGTCATTTGATGCCAAATGAACTACATCCTGTGCTCCTTCACGAGGATGATCGCCGCAGCCTCCGCAAGTTGCCGCCCGCCTACGCACGAATTACACGGCCGGGGACCGGGCAATCGGCCCGGTTCTATCCAGAACACGTGGGACGGTCGGCCCGCGTGGTATCGAGTATTTTGCAGATAAAGGATACGAGAATATGACAACAACAAATACCCTGAGCATGCTGGGAGCCCTGTTCCTGATGTTTGGAACCAGTCTCTCAAGCTGGGCCCAGGCGCCCGCCACATCGCCTGCTGCGCAGAACCCGTCCGCCACGCCGGCCGAATTGCTTGTTGCCGGGCGGGAAAAGATCAACCTGAACGCGGACTGGAAATTCTACAAGGGCGACGCGGCCGGGGCGGAAGCGATCGCCTATGGCGACGCCGCCTGGACCAAAGTCAACCTGCCCCATGTCTTTGACACCCCCTATTTTTCGCTCAAGCAAGGCGTGTTTTGGTATGTTGGCTACGGCTGGTACCGGAAACATTTCGACGTTCAGGCCAAATGGAAGGAATCCAGCCGGATCGTTTTGGAATTTGAAGCCGCCTTTCAGGTCGCTCAGGTCTATGTCAACGGCAAGCTCATGGGAGAACACAAGGGCGGGTACACGGGGTTCTATTTCGACATCACCAACGCCGTCAATCCGGGCGACAATGTCATCGCGGTGCGGGTGAATAATAAATGGGATCCGCAAATCGCCCCGCGCGCAGGTGACTGGTTGTTCCTGGGAGGCATTCACAGATCCGTCTATCTGCTTGTTACCAATCCGGTTCATGTGACCTGGTACGGCACGTTTGTGACCACGCCGCAGGTTTCGGCGTCCGCGGCGAAGGTCAATGTCAAGACCGAAATACTCAACGAAAACACCACCGCGGCCAACTGCACGGTCAAGACCATCATTGCGGACGCAACCAATACAATTGTGACCACAATGCAAAGTTCCCAACTGATAAATCCAGGGGCGGTTTATCAGTTTGACCAGACCAGCCGGGACATTGCCAATCCGCATCTCTGGTCCCCCGAAACGCCCTACATGTACCGGGCCAAGACGATCGTCTCGGATAATACGGGCGCTGTCGTGGACACCTACGAGAGTCCGCTGGGCATACGGTCCATTCAGTGGACCGCCGATCAGGGCTTCAAACTGAATGGCGTGCGCTGCCTGATCAACGGCGTCAATGCCCATGACGATCGCGCCGGATGGGGCATCGCCCAGACCAGCGCGGGCTTCCGAAGAGACGTCCTGCTTATGAAGCAGTGCGGGTTTAATTTCATCAGGGAATGCCATAATCCACACGACGATTCGTGGGATGATGCCTGCGATCAGCTCGGGATGCTGGCATGGCCGGAAAATTCCTTCTGGGGAGTGGGCGGATACAAGACCAACGAAGACGGCGGCTGGCGCCAAAGCTCATATCCCACCAACGTTGCCGACGAGCAGCCATTCGAAGATAATCTCAAGCAACAATTGCGGGAATTCATCCGCGAACGAAGAAACCATCCCAGCATTATTATCTGGAGCATGGGCAACGAAACATTCGACTGCCCGGCCGGAACCGTCATGACCAAGTGCAAGGCGTTCTACCGGGTCCTGGCGGATCTGGCACAATCGCTCGATCCGTCGAGGCTGGCGGCCGTGGGCGGCGCCCAGCGCCAGGGGTTTGACAAACTGGCGTCTGTCGTTGGATACAACGGAGATGGTGCGACGATCGCCACGTATCAGAATCCGGGTGTTCCCAGCCTGATTACCGAGTATTACGATCACAAGGGTGTCGCGGCATTTCCGTGGCGGGCGGGTCAGGTCCGGTGGGTGGGTTTCGGCTACGGATCGTTCCTGACCAATAACGGCGGGTTGGGCGGCGTGGTTGATTATTACAGGATTCCCGGCCCCGAATGGTATCAATACCGGCAGGAAAATCTGAAGATTCCCTACACGCTGCCCGCTCCGGGCACGCCGGCAAGAGTAACCTTGACCGCGGACGCTCTCACCATCGGAAACAACGGCACGGACGATTGCGAACTCACCGCTCAAATCGTGTCGGCCGATGGCACGGCCATAGACAATAATGCGCCGGTGACACTTACGGTAACTTCGGGAGCTGGATATTTCCCCACCGGCTCAACCATGACGTTTGACAATGCCACGTCTCCGGACACGAGGTGCATGCGGTATGGCATGGCGAGAATGACCATGAGATCCTATGTACCGGGAACGATCACGATCACCGCCACTTCCCCGGGATTACAGGGTGCGAGCGTCACCATCAAATGCGTCGATCGAGGCAACTAGACCCTGACCAAACTGAGATAGGCACACAGCCCAAAAGGACCCCGCTCACATGAAAAATCCAGCCAGCCGTCGCGCGTTCCTTAAGGCCTCGACTCTTGCCGCTGGCGCCGGGCTCGCCGCGCCGCTCTGGCGGTCGAGGCTGGTAGCGGCCGCCACCACAGCTCCGACAACCGCGCCCGCCAAGCCACAGATTCCGCCCGGCCCATTCGCGGCCGACCGCAAATCACTGGCCGCCTACGCCATGCCCGATTGGTTTCACGACGCCAAATTTGGCATCTTCGCGCACTGGGGTCCGCAATCGGCGGCCGAGTACGGCGACTGGTATGCCCGGCGAATGTATATCGAGGGCGAGGCGCAATACAACCACCACCTTCAGCATTACGGCCACCCCTCCAAGACCGGCTTCGCCGATGTCATCAAGAGCTGGAAAGCCGACAAATTCGATGCCGAGTACCTTCTGGGTCTCTACAAGAAGGCCGGGGCGAAGTATTTCGTCTCGATGGGCGTGCATCACGACAACTTCGACCTTTGGAACTCGAAATATCAGCCCCGCTGGAACTCGGTCGCCAGCGGCCCGCAGAAGGACATCGTCGGGCTCTTTCGCAAGGCGGCCGACAAACTCGGCCTGCGCTTTGGCGTCAGCGAGCACCTCTCCAACAGCTTCTGCTGGTACGGACCGGCCCACAGCAGCGACAAGAACGGCGCGCTCAAGGGCGTGCCCTATGACGGCAACGATCCGCAGTTCGCCGGGCTCTACCACGATTACACCCAGATGCCCGCGGATTTCGTCCAGAAGGTGGTGAACGCCCCGGCCAAGGGCGCCATCGCCATGAGCACCGACGGGCCGGCTTCCTGGCGGGCCAATTATTTCGACCGCATCCTCGACCTGGTCACCCAATACGAGCCGGACCTGCTCTACACTGACGGCGGGATTCCCTTCGGCGATGACGGCCTGGCCCTGCTGGCACACCTCTACAACACCAGCTCCCGCCGTCACGGCGGCAAGGTCGAGGCCGTCTATACGAGTAAGAGCCGCAACGACTCAACCAGCGGCATGTGCGTGCTCGACGTGGAACGCGGCCTGGTCGATTCCATCTGGCCGCGAGCGTGGCAGACTGACACCTGCGTCGGCAACTGGCACTACGACACCCGCGCCAGATACCGGACGCCCAAGTACATCATCGACATGCTGGTGGATATCGTCAGCCGCAACGGCAATCTCCTGCTCAATTTCCCGCTGCCCAACAATGGCATGCTCGACGACAAGGAAATGGCCATCGTCCAGGCCATCACCGCGTGGATGGCGGTCAACAGCGAGGCGATTCATTCCACCCGCCCGTGGAAGATCTTCGGCGCCGGCCCCGGTTCGCAGATCAAAGCCGCCCCCGGCCAGCAGTTCAACGAGAACACCCGTCAGGACTTCACCGCCGCCGAAGTGCGATTCACCACCAAGGGCGACACGCTGTACGCATTCTTCATGGGCTGGCCGGACAAGGAAATCGTCATCGCACCCCTGTCCACCGACAGCAAGAACGTCGTCGGCAAGATCCAAACCGTCGAACTCCTCGGCCACACCGGCAAGCTCCAGTGGACCCACGACGCCAAGGGGCTCACGGCGCAACTCCCGACCGAAAAACCGTGTGAATATGGCTGTGCCCTGAAGATCACCGGCCTGGCGACGGCTTGAGCGGCGGAGAATACAACCTGCATGGCCGCAGTCCGCCTACTGGCTCTGCAGGGGAAGGATTAAGAACAATAAACCGCAAAGACGCGGTGACGCAAAGATCCGGAAACGCCAAGACCTGTTCACGCGGGCGGGCGGATTCGACTTCGGCGGGCGGATTTGGATATCTTTCAGGACACGAAAGCCACCGGACACCGCCTGGGCCTCCTGATGAACTTCAATACTGCCGTTCTCAAAGACGGCCTGAAGCGATTCGTCCGGTCCAATGAAAGCTAAAGGTATCTTCCATCTTTGCGTCACCGCGTCTTTGCGGTTTATTGGTTTATTGCGGTTTATTCGCCCTTGGCATCCCCGCCCAGCCGGTGCCGGATGTAATCCGCCCGTGCGGCGTTGCGCGCGTCGCCGTCGAGTCGCTTGCCTTGCATCTTTTGCAAGTGGGCCGGCTGGGTGTTCAGGAACAGGTCGTTGACCTTGTTGATATCGACATCCCGCACCCGGCCCATGTGGACGCCCATGCGCAGGTGGCTCAGCAGCGACAGGGCATCTTCGCTGGTCATCAGCCTGGCCGTGCGCAACGTGCCAAGGGCGCGGCAGACCTTGTCGTCCAGCAGGACCGGCTTGTCCTTGGCCAGGGCCTTGCGCGCGTGATGCTCGTAGTCGATGATCTTGGGGATCACGTTGTGCTTGAATTCGCTGATGATGTCCTCTTCGCTCTTGCCGAGCGTCGCCTGATTGCTGATCTGATAGAAATCGCCGGTGGCTTCCGTCCCCTCGCCATAAAGGCCGCGAACCGCCAGACGCATGTCCTTGGCCGCACGGAAGACCTTCTCGATCTCGCCGACGATCTTCAGCGCTGGCAAGTGGAGCATGACGCTGACGCGAATCCCCGTGCCTACATTCGTGGGGCAGGCAGTCAAATAGCCGAAACGCGGATGGAACGCGAAATCGAGTTTGCTTTCCAGGAGATCGTCGATCGGATTGATCTGTTCCCACGCCTCTTCAAGCTGCAATCCGCTGCGAAGAACCTGGATGCGCAGATGGTCTTCCTCGTTGACCATGACTGACGCCGTCTCCTGCTCGTCAATCGCCACGCCGCGCGCCCCGCTGGCCATGGCGTGCGGCTTGGAAATCAGGTGCCGCTCGACCAGCAGCAGCCGGTCGATTTCCGGCGCCGCCTCCAGATCGACATACAGCGTCCGGCTGGCGAGATGGCAGGACAGAATCGTGTCGCGGATGCGCGTCTCCAGAGCCTGCCGCTGATGCGCCGAGCATCGCGACAAAAACGGAAACCCGCTCACGTTACGCGCCAGGCGAATGCGCGACGAGATGACGATCTCGCTCATCGGCCCGCTGCCCCGCAGCCACTCACCCGCCTGGTTGGTCAGATCGCTCAGCTTCATATTCACCGGTCCATCGCTCACGTCACGCCTCCCGTCGGCTGCACATCCTGTGCCCTGCCGCAAATCCTTTCATTCCCCGGCCTCGGCCTGGCGGATGGAATCCCGCAGCTTGGCCGCCCGCTCGTAATCCTCAGCCTCGACCGCGCGGGTCAGTTCCTTGCGCAGCTTGGCCAGGTCGGGCATGCGCCGGGCCGGGCCGGCACTGCTTCCGCGCCGCGCCGGCGTCTTGCCAACGTGATGCGTCGCGCCTTCATGGGCTCGCTGCAAAAGCGGAGTCAATTCCTTCTCGAAGAACGTGTAATCCTGTTCGCAGCCCAAGAGACCCTGGGTGCGGAAATCCGACCAGGTGATCCCGCAATTCTCGCAGGCGCTGGCCCCCTCCTTCTGCTCGCCGCTGTGCGCCAGAACGAAATTCGTCAGCAGTTCGTTGATCGGCGTATGCGATTTGACCGGGAATCCCTCATTCTGCGCCGCACAGGCTTCGCAGAAATGCCGTTCGACCTTCTTCCCCGCCTGGATCTCCGTCACAATCACCGACGCCGGCTTGCCACATTTATCGCATTTCATAATTTCATGCCCGGCCCTTCCTTGTCACCGCGACACACCGTCCGCTGGCGCACCACACGGCCGCTCCTATTCTAGCGTCCCGCGAATCCTATTTCCCCCCCACGCCAGCGTCAACGCGACCGGCCCGCGTTCACCGCTTCCAGTCGCGCCCCGCGGACTATTTCGCCTTGGCCACCTCCACCTCAAAGACATAGGACGGCCCGAACATGTTCGAGCGGAAAACGATCCATTTCATGTCCGGCGTGAACATGACATTGGGCTCCAGCGCGTATTGGTGGGCCGACATGTTGACCAGCCGTTCGGTGGTGATCGTGCCGGGTTGGATCAGCTTGGAAGTGTCGTACGTTCCGGCCGTGGCCATGTTGCGGGTCAGATGCGGCGTGTGCAGCATGATCCACATGTTGGATGTATTTCCGTCGCCGGCGAAATGCGAGCTGTCGCGGGAGATGTTCACGTGGATCGACACATCGGATGCATCCAGGTGATACCACGTCTCCTGATGCGTCTTGAGATTGGTTCCGGCGATCCAGTCCGTGGCTCCGGCGCCACGCGGGAAATTCAACTGATACCAGGACGTGGTTCCGTCGGCCGACCAGAATTCGTGGCCCCAGATTTCATTGATCATGGTGCGCGTATGCACCTTAAAGAGATTCGATCCGTCCGTGTTGATGGTCCAGACGCGGTCGTTGTTCTGCCAGGGGCCCTCGTGGCAATACATGAGCAGATTCGGATCAACCGGCGAGAACTGAAAATGATTGTCCCAATCGTTGCTGGGGTTGAAGGTCTTTAGTTCGCCGGTCTTGGCGTCCATCGTGAGCAGCGCCATCGGCAGATGCTGGGCCCATCTCGCCTGCAGATCGATGCGCTGACCCGCCGCCGCTCGCACCTGCTGGGTCGGTGCGCCGCCCCGGCCATCGAGAAATGTCACCGCGCCAGCCAGCAGCGTCTCGTCGCAATTGACCGTGCCGAGATTGTAATTCTCCGGCAGCGATCCGATCTTGTGTTCCTCTTTCGTGACCGGATCGACCCACCAGACGGTGCGCTGAGCTGACGAGCGATCCTGGCTGACCGCCCCGGCCGTGCCGGCCTGCCGCGCATCAGCGCCCACGATGGTCCGCGTAAGGAAGATGTGCCCGGTCTTACGGCCGACGTGGATGATGTTGTTGCTGTAGGTGACGTTGTCCACCTTCGACTGGATCGGCAGTACAAGCTCGATCTTTCGCGTGTCCAGATCGACCTGATAGATCCCGGTGGGTGATGTGAACACCAGCTTCTTCCCATCGGGCGAGAAGGAATACTGATGAAAATAGAGGCTCTGGCTGTTGGGTTCATCGGACAGCCGCACGACGCGATGGCCGGTGTCCTTGTCGATCCACTCCTTGGGCACGGGCTGCGTGGATGGTCTGACGGTGAAGGCCTGGCCGGTATTGGGGTCGCGTCCCTGGGCCGGCCGGGTGGTCGTCTGGCCAAGAGCGACGGTGCAGAGTGTCGCCACGATAAAGCAAGTCCGCATCAGTACGCACATGATGAACCTCCGCCAAGTAATTTGCCGCCGCTTCGCGCCTCGGGTTACAAACTCCGATCCGACGCAACGGCGGATAATTCAGGACACTCTACGCCCCCGCCAAAGACCGTGCCGGTTGCGCCATAGGGTGTGCAGTATACACGGATATGCCAATCGCGCCCCGCCGTGGCACCAAAGAGGCCATTGGCTCTGTGGCTTACTTGACATCATTGTTTTGGAAATAAGCCAAAAGCGCCATGTAGGCAGCCAACTCGGCCAACGTCATGAGCTTCCGCAACGGCGCCCAACCACGCCAAGGGGGCAGCAGAACGCGACAGAGCGCTGCAAGCGCTGTTACGAACGCCACGGGGTAGAGGAGGGCCAACCACGCAAAGTCAAACCCACCCCGTTCATCCGCCCAAATAACCAAGAGTTGCATGAGAATCGCACACGCGGCTTCAATTTCACCACAGCTCGGAATTTTCCTGGTCGCCCAACTAGCCCAGGTCGCATCGGCATTCGCGGGAGAGTAATAGTCGATCACGGGCTTCTCACCACTGGCCGGTTGAGGCTCATATTCGCCCACGCCATCTTTCTTCATTGGGGCTGACCAGCCTTTCCGGTCAACGGCCGTCTCGCGATACGACTTGCCGACCCTTCGACTACGGCCAGCCATCATACACACCGACGGTCGTTCATGCGATGCCGCCTTGTCGAGCAGCAACGGCTGCGCGACGCGATCGGTTGGTCTTTTTTCCCCTCGCCACGTACTCGGGGAGAGGGATAGGGTGAGGGGGCATTTCGTGACCGCATCGAAAGCCAATGACCCTCACCCCAACCCTCTCCCTGGGTACAGGGCGAGGGGGAAAGTGCGGATCGTCGATTGAATCACGCGACGACCACCACCCGCTCAGGTTGACCCGGCCGGGACTTGTGGGATATTTGGGGGCATGGGCGGAACACTTTGGCGGAGGTTGGCATGAGATTTTTCTCTTGCGGTATCGTTCTTGGCATGATCCTGAGCTCCAGCGTACAGGCGGCACAGAGCGTGACGCTGCAACTTTCCAAGCCGGGCGAGGCGATCTCGCCCTATATTTACGGCCAGTTCGCCGAGCATCTGGGGCATTCGATCTACGGCGGCATGTGGGCCGAGATGATCGAGGATCGCAAGTTCTGTTTCCACGTAAGCGACGATTACAGCCCGTGGAGTTTCGCCACCGACCCGCAGTGGAATACCGGGCCGTATAAGGTGCTCACCGCATCGCCGTGGAAAGTGATCGGCCCGGCCGGAACGGTGACGGCGGCGGCCGCCAACCAGACATTTGTCGGCGACTACACGCCGCAGGTGCATCTGCCCGGCAATGGTGAGGCCGGGGGAATTCTGCAGGAAGGCCTGGCCCTGGTGAAGGGGAAAACCTACACCGGCCACATCGTGCTGGCGGGCGACAAGACGGCCGGGCCGGTCGTGGTGCAGATTCTTCAGGATGACGGCTTCCCGCTGGACTCGGGGGTCGTCGCGCTGACGGACGATTTTGCCTCCCATCCGATTGCGTTCACCGCGACGACCGACAGTGAACTGGCCCGGATTTCGATCCTGAGCCACGGCACGGGAAATTATCGCATCGGCACGATTTCCCTGATGCCGTCGGACAACATCGACGGCTGGCGCGCCGATACGCTGGCGTGTCTGAAGCAGTTGAATATCCCGATCATGCGCTGGCCGGGCGGCAATTTTGTCAGCGGATACAACTGGCGCGACGGCATCGGCGAGCGTGACAAGCGCCCGCCGCGCCGCAATCCGGCGTGGCATGGCGTCGAACTCAACGACGTCGGCATACACGAGTTCATGAATCTCATGTCGAAGCTCAAGTGCCAGGTCTATCTGGCCGTCAACACCGGCGCCGGCTCGGTGGACGAAGCAGCCGCGGAACTCCAATACGTCAACGGCGGACCGG
>Ga0181517_10005818_pt1 | contig 10760 bp, 11 predicted proteins | sample PEATcosm2014_Bin_31_FD_119748 | JGI IMG/M metagenome (GOLD analysis project Ga0181517, IMG submission 119748) | Peatland microbial communities from MTU Mesocosm Facility, Houghton, MI, USA - PEATcosm2014_Bin01_30_metaG | ecosystem: Environmental > Terrestrial > Soil > Wetlands > Peat | place... | reverse complement strand
GCCCTGCGCTCCCGCGACGGCCCCCGCCCCAAGCGCCAAGACAGCGCAGAGGACGAGCGCTATGCGTTTCAAAGATCCCCTCCCGATTTACAGACTATATTTTAGTACATCGGGAGGCTAAACGCAATAGCTATTTAACAGAAGGACAAAATTTTAACCTAAATCGCCCATCCTTTCCATCGGTGAAACGATCTCGGTGACCCGTACGCCGAAATTCTCGTCTATAACTACGACCTCGCCCTTAGCGATGAGCTTGTGATTAACCAGGATGTCTACCGGTTCGCCCGCAAGCTTGTCGAGCTCGATGATCGTACCCTCGCCCATCCCGAGAATTTCCTTGATCAGCTTGCGAGTGCGGCCGAGCTCGACCGTCATCTCCATGTAGACGTCCATGATCAGGCCGATGTTGCCGGATTCCGGGCTGGCCTGCTGCATCTGGAGACTCGCGAACTGGACTGGCTGGACATTGGGCGGATTCATGCCGCCGAAACCGCCCCCCATCGGAGCGCCATAGCCTTGCAACGCGCCGTAGGCGGCGCCCATTTGCTGACCCATCTGGCTCATCTGCTGGCCCATCTGGCCCATCTGCTGGCCCATCTGGCCCATCGACCCCATGGGTGTGCCCGCCTGCCCCGCCATGATCGAGGGAACCTGGGCGGGTTGCACTCCGCCTCCGACCGACGATAGTACGTCCTTCACGAAGGAGAGCGCGAACAGTTCCACAAGACGATCGGTTTGACCCTCACCGATCTGTACAGGGTATATTGCGCGCAGGAAATCGCCCGAGGGAACTTTGGCCATCGCCTTCGGCCCGAAGGCCCCTTCGGCGACTCCAGCGGTTATATTGCGGTTTCCGGTCTTCTCGGAAACGACCGTTATCTGCGTTCCTGCCAGGGTAGAGACGCATTCCTGCACTGTCGAGACCGCCATGTCATCGAGGTCGGATAGAGTCTCGTCCTTGTTCGCCAGGGACGCGATTTTAATGGCCGTCTCCTTCGACATGACGAATGAATGATCGCCGGGCAGGGAGCCCGTGAAGGGCACCGATACTGTCAGGACTTCCTCCGGGACATCGCGGAGAAAGCCGTCCCGAGTGGAGCCGTCGACCGTGGGGCTCTGTATCGACACGGGAAGTCCCGTAATCATCGAAAGATTCTGCGATTGAGCGCTCAGGGTCGATTCGAGGATCGCCTTGAAGGCTTGCGCCTCCTGGGGCGACAGGGCAGATCCCTGTCGCCCGCCGGCTACCGGCACGGCCTGGGAACTCGGTCCGCCGTCAAGACCCGCGAGGAGGGAGTCTATCTCTTCCTGGGAGAGGGCGCCGTCACTCATTGTTCTCGTCTCCTTCGGATGCCAATTCCTCGAATTCTTCCTGTCCGACATCCTCAAGCTTCTTCGTTATCTGGACCGCCATCTTCTTGCCGATGACGCCGGGACGGCAAAGGAATTTCTTCTTGTTGCCGACATTGAGCGCCATCGGGTCGTCCACATGCACCGAATAGAGCCGAATGACGTCGCCCCTCCGGAGAGCCAGGACATCGCGAACCGATATGCTGATATGACCGACTTCTGCGATAACGGGGATCTCCACCGAGGAGAGCTTTTCCTTCAGAATATTGAGGTTCTCCGTAGTCGCGCCTCGTCGTACCGAAGAGTACCAGAATTGCGCGGAAAGCTTGGAGACTATAGGCTCGATAGTCATGTAGGGGATGCAGAGGTTCATCATGCCTTCGACCTCGCCGACCTTGGTCTCGAGAGTCACGAGAACCACCATCTCGGAGGGGGGGACTATCTGGGCGAACTGAGGGTTAGTCTCGATCTGCGATAGGCGGGGCCTGAGGTCGATGACCTGAGTCCAGGCCTCGCGCATATTGCCCAGAATCCGAACAATGATGCCTTCCATGACCGAATGCTCGATATCAGTCAGTTCCCGGTTGAGCTTGGCCCCCTCGCCCGAGCCGCCGAACAGGCGATCGATTATGGTGAAGGTTACCGAGGGATCTATCTCGAGGATCGCCTGGCCCTTCAGCGGATCCATGCTGACGACGGCCAATGTAGTGGGAGTAGGGATGGAGCGGATGAACTCCTCGTAGGTCAGCTGGTCGACCGAGGCGACGTGGACGTGGACGAGAGCACGCATCGAAGCGGAAAGCGTCGTCGTAGTAAGGCGTGCGAATGTCTCGTGCATATTCTGGACCGTTCGGATCTGCTCTTTGGAGAACTTGTCCGGCCTTTTGAAATCGTAAATCTTTATTTTTCGAGTATCGGCGGTCGGCTTTATGCTCTCAATTTCCGTCTCGCCTGCGTTGATGGCGGTGAGTAGCTGGTCTATTTCGTCCTGGGAGAGGACTTCAGTCATGCAGCCTCCATACCGATCCCGAAGCTTGACCTACATTTTAATGACATCGAGCCGCTCGAAAAGGACTTCCTTCACCGTAGGCTTGCTCAGGATACGGTTCAGGTTCTCCTTGATATCGTCCTGTATGATCTTTTCTTTTTCCGGCGTCAGGTCGTCAGCCATCTTAGCCGTGAAATACCGACGGAGGAAGTCCCTAATCTGAGGCATCCGGGCGTTCACCTCGACGGGCGAATCTTTATCCTGCATATCGAAGCCCAAATTGATCCTGACGGTTATCGAGTACGGCTCCTTGTCGCTCGTCCTTGTGCGTATTTCGCCGATCGTCCCGACATATGCGTAGAGTGGGGTCGCCGCCTGGTAGTCCTCGGACTTAGTCATCGTGACAGCGGGCTTGCCCTGTTTATTGATGATGCCCACCGTGATCACGACGATTGTTACGATGAATATCACGGCGCCGAGGCCGATGCCGACGATCATGAGAATCCGCGCGATGCCGGGACCGGCGCCCTTCGGCTTCCCGGGCGGAGAGGCCTCAGCCTCGCCCTCGGAGAAGCTCATCTCCTGATCGTCGACATTATCCGACATGCTTTCCCCCTAACCGAATTATCGGTATTTCACGTGCGCATATTAGTATACACGTAAGCCCACACGCTGAAAAGCGGAACCGGTACCACGATCTCGGGGACCTAGACCTAATCCGATTCGCCGAAGGCCGTGGCGTCCCGTCCGATTGCGAATGACGCAATGGAGCTGCGGTAGGCTACAATTCGCTCGATTACCACCGCGGGACTCTCCGCTACGATAATCCGCTTGCCGAATACGAGACCTAGAGTCGTATCCGGATTCGCTTCCATCGTTTCGATCTGATGTGGGTTGATCCAAAACTTCTTCCCCGAGAGCGCGGTCAATTCGATCATGTTTCCCTCTCGAAACTTGGAACTAACGATATCGCGGCAACCGCAGAGCAGCAAGGCTCAAGTTCCCTGCGCCCGATGTTACTCCGAGCGGGAAGCCACGATGAAGGAGGAAGACCCCAGGAAGATTGTATGCGGAATCGAAGCCCTCGACAAGGAATCGGGCCGTCGAGTCCGGAAAGGGCATGGGATAGGTTAGACGATGGGCAAGGAACAATCATCCCGACAGGAAATCTCGCGAAGGCATCCTGCAGTAATTCCTGAATATTCGACAGAGGAGTAACCGATCGACGGGAACGCGCCAAGTACCGGATTTTCGGTTGATCCCATGTTGAGGTATAAGCTCCCCCGGTGAGGCGCTTTGCAGAGAGCGTCGCGGACCATGACATCCTCAAGGCAAGACATGGCATGGGGGAAAAGATCTCTCGGAACGCGCCTCTTCACGTATCCTGGTATAGGTCTCGTTCCCTCATACGATCCCCCCGCGTTCCGCTCGCCCTATGCCCTTCTTTATCGCTTGAGCGTCAGCAGTTCCTGGAGCATCTGATCGGAGGTCTGGATGGTCTTTGAGTTGGCCTGGAAGCCTCTCTCCGTCACGATCATATCCGTCATCTGTTCGGCGAGATCGACATTGGACATCTCCAAGGTTCCCGCGATGATCTTGCCCTTCCCGGCGATTCCGGAAGGGCCGATGTTCGCCATCCCCGAATTGTTCGATTGGACAAAATTAGTCTCCCCGGTTTTTTCGAGCCCCCCGGGATTGGTGAAACTGCCGAGAGCAATTTGGCCTATCGTCCGGTTGGTACCGTTCGAATAGACGGCGGTAACGACGCCCGACTGGTCTATCTTGAAGCTGTCGAGATAGCCCATCGTATAGCCGTCCTGCGAAAACACCTTCGTCGACGAGCGCTCGGCCATCTGCGTCACCGTGTTCGTCGCGGAGCCGACTGTGCCGAGATCGATTCTGAAGGTCTGCCGCGTCGGCCCTCCGCCCGCGACCGGTGTAGCGCCTTGAACGTCGAATGAAACGCCCAAATCCAAGGTTCCCGTTGTCGGCGAAGCGTTGCCCTGCCCGTCTCTTACCCCGGAGAGGAGGCCGCGGTTGTCGAACTCCACAATGAAAGTATTGCCGTTGCCGGCCTGGGGATTGGGGCCCAGCGCGACTCCGGCGTTTGTGGGGGTCTGGGCCTCCGGATCGACGATAACCGTTCCCTGCCATTGATTGGGCTGGCCTATCACCTTCCGGTACTCGACGCGCAGCGTATGCGGCGAGCCGAAGGAATCGTATATCTTCTCCTCCACGCGCCAGGTGCCCTGCTCCACCGTGTCCGCGGCGGCGTTGGGCGGCACTTCCAACGTGCGCTTGTCCAGGTTGCATGCGATATCTACTCGGCTAGTCGCTTTTGCAGGGTCTTTGGAACCGATCGGGACGACGAGATCCTCCGTAGCGCCCGAGGTCGAGAGCACTTGCTGGCCGTTTACCGTCTGGGCGAGCCAGCCCTGAACACGGTATCCCGAGGAGGGATTTACGAGCCTTCCGTCCCTGTCGAGGCCGAAAGCCCCGTCACGGGTGAAGAGGCTGCTCTCTCCGTTCTTGAGGACGAAGAAGCCGTTTCCCTGGACAGCGAGATCGGTCATTACGCCGGTTGTTTGAAGCGCGCCTTGCGTGTGAATCGTGTCGATCGAGCCGATCGACATGCCGAGACCGATTTCCTTCGGGTTGACTCCGCCCACGTCGGCATCGGGCGCGGAAGCTCCCGACATCTGCTGATAGAGGAGGTCTTGGAAGGTCGCGCGCCCCTTCTTAAAGCCTGTCGTGTTCACGTTGGCAACGTTGTTGCCGAGGACATCCATCCTGATCTGGTGATTCTGCAGGCCTGCAACGCCGGAATACAAAGAACGCATCATGGGGCTAGCCCTCCTAGTTTCCGATTATCGATTCGATCTGGGAAAATTCGTAGATTCCGCCGTTTACACCGACCAGAGGAGTATCGCCGCGAACGACCCTGTCCACTACGCCGCGGACGAGAGTGTCCCCGTCGCGCAGTTCCACGGTCTTTCCTAGGACTTGGGATGCTTCCCCCGACGCGAGCAGCCCCGAGAGCTTCTGGAAGCTGGCGCTCATATTCGTTATCTGCTCTAGCGAGGAGAATTGGGCCATCTGAGCGATGAAGTCCTTGTCCTCAACGGGAGCCGTCGGATCCTGGTGCTGCAACTGCGTAATGAGCAGTTTCAGGAAATCGTCGCGGTCGAGATTGGCCCCGCCCGTCTTGGCGCTCTTGATCGACTTGTTGAAAGTATCGACTTCGGCCTTCGTCGCGGCGAGGTCCTGCGAGCTCAAAGACGTATTGATGTTCAGGTCCACCAGGTCCCTCCTATGCAAGTATATCGACGGCGCCGCCGCGGTGGGCGTAGGCCGAGGTCGCGGTCGCGGGATCCGCAGACGAGCCGACGACGGCCCGCAGGCGTTCCGAATAAAAAGGCTCCTGCGATTCGTTCCGCGACGAGCCGCCTCCCGAGCCGCCTCCCACGGCGACCTCTAATCGGGCGGTATCGAAGCCGCCTTGCTTGAACGCGTCGGTCAACTCATTCAAGCTCCGCTCGAAGGCACTTTTCGCTTCGTCTGACTCGACGAGTATGCGGCCGTTAATATTGTTCTCGGATAGATTCAGCTCTATCTTGACGTTTCCCAACGATTCGGGCCGAAGCCTCAGCCGAATGGTCCCGGTATCGCCTTCCTTAAGCACGATTCGGGCGCTTTGTACGATCTCTCCGTTCCACGCTTCGCGCAGGCGATCCGCTAGCATCGAATCGAAGCCCTGTCGTTTCCCCATTACGGCCTCGGGTTTTCCGGGGGACGCGAATGCTCTGGTGTCTCCGGCTCCCCTCTCGCCTAAGGATAGCTCGCGGTATAGCTCTCGACCGCCCTCGTTGATCGTCTTAACTTCGGTCACGGCGTCCTTTGGAGGGTTTCCGGGCGCAGCGAGGACTTTAGAAAGAGCCTCATGCCTCGACTCGTCCGAACGTCGGAGATCGAGCACGGTCAGCTTCGGATCAACCGACTTCTTGACGTTATCTTTCTTATCAATTGCAGGGTCCTCATCACCTCCATGTCGCGCGTTTTTTACCTTAATACTGTTCGCATTTATCGTCGCAGCAGTCCCAGCCGCGGTCGAGCCCGACGCCAGGATAGTCGCCGATTCTTCGGCAGAGCCGGCTGGTTCATTCTTCCCCAGGCGCTTAGCGTCTGAGGCTTTTGAGGCTAGCGGTTCCGATTGGATATGGACAGCCGCCCTCTCGAGCTTGGCGCGCCGTTCCCGCTCCCTTTTTTGCCCGAAGACCTCGGTAAGCGGCCCTTTGGCCCCCGTCGAAGCCTCTACTGCTTGACCGCCGGTCCGGCGCAAAGCCGGGGCTTTAGCGCGACCGTCTTCCGTCTTTCCCGGAATGCTCCCCTCGTGAATCGACGGTCGGATTGTCTTGGCCATTGGCGCGCGCGGAGGCTTAATATCCCCAGGGACGGCAACAGGGCCCTTGCTGCCTTTCGAGCCCAAGTTTCCCTGGGCTTGATACAAGAGCTCCGAGAAGAGTGACGCGAGTCCGACGTGCTTCTTCACGCCCTTGGCATCGATGGCAGGCGGTGTGCGATTAGCGCCTGCCGGTTCGTGGGCGGCGATCGGATGGACCGCATTGGTGGGCTGTGCCGGCATTGACGTTGGCGCTCTCCTTTACCGATATCGAAGAGCGCGCTGAGGTATTGGTCGCGATTCAAGGGCACCGCAATTGCGCTTCGCCCTATCCCAGGGAACTCGGCTTCGCTAAACCTCGCTCATTCGAGATCGCTCGGTTTAGCCGCCATCTTGCGCTGGAGAGTCGCCGACCGGTCCGGAGGCATGCCGGACAGCCATACAGATACGAGGGAGGCCTCTCCGGCGGCCTTCGCCCTCTCCTCCACCGCGTGGAAGATATCGATGACCGTTTGGTCGTCCATCGCCTTCAGGATGTCCACCGCCTTCGCAGGCGGCATGCCGACAAGGTACTGCGCGTTCTGATCGATGTTGGCCTTCCTATTGTCGTACTGTTTCACCTTGTCATTAAATGATTTTTCTTTATCGTCGAGTGCCTTCCCGCGGTCGTCTAGCTCCTGGGCCTTCTGGGATATCTCGGCGTCTCTTTTTACGAGGCCTCCTTCCCGCGTGTCCAGCTCCTCGGCCCGGGCTGCGATCGACTCCAGTCGCTTCGCATAGCGCTCTTCCTCGAGGAGGGCGGGGCTGTCGGCGCTCACGATTTCGGCAACGCGCGTCCTGACCCCCAGCAGCTTGTAAGCCGGGGCGAGCGCTGTCTTAGCGTCGATAAGGCCGATGTAATCGAACCAGACGACCCCACCAATTGCCAGGGCGAGGATCATTGCTAAGAGAAGGACGATGCGGCCGAGTACGCGGGGCCTTCCAAAGCTTGCCATTTACGCTAGTCCTTCGCCTCGACGGCGTGGCGCCTGGCCAAGTCGTCGAGGGCCTTCGTTTCCTCGCGCGCCGCCAGTCGATAGTACTCCGACTGCCGGCGCTCTTTAAGTCTCTCGATCGCCTCGCGCGCCTTGTGCCTTTCCAGATAGACGGCGCGAGCATCATCGCGTTCCAGCTCCGCCACAGCGAGTTCCTTTTCCAGCTTGTCGCGGTCGCGCTCGAGACGAACGATATAGAGCTCTGCGGCTCGGTAATCGGAAAGCTCGCGCCCCGAAGAGAACATCTCCCGATTGGTCCGCGAGCGCGCCTGCGCGACCTCGCGCAGGCGGCCGTCGAGAATAGCGCAGCGCCCCGCCTTCTCGGCGAGGACGAGCTCGGCTCTACGCTCGTGGAAGCTCCGCAGTTCCAGGAATTTTTCGAGATTGAACTTGAATCGCCTCATGCGAAGTCCTCGCTTTGAACCTCGCTCTTTCCTGAGCCGGCGGTGGCGCCGACCTTACCCTCGGCCGCATATGCAGAAACCTCCTGCGGCGGCACGGAAATGCCGGCTATAGCGGACAACCTCCTGATCGTTTCAGCCAAAGGCGCCTTCTCCTCGACGGTTTGGACGAGGAAATCTTCCACTGCCTCTCTCTTGTCGATCGCCTCGTCAACCGAGGGATTTGAGCCTTTCACATAAGCGCCGATCGTTATCATATCCTCGTTTTCCTCGTAAACGGCCATGACCTTGCGTACGTAACCCATGACCTTCTGGGTTACGGGCCCGGTCACCGAACCCACGAGCCGGGATACGGACTTGAGTACGTCGACCGCCGGATAGTGGTACCGCTGAGCAAGTTGCCTCGAAAGCACTATATGGCCATCCAGGATGCCGCGGACCGTGTCCGCGACCGGCTCGTCCATATCATCGCCGTCGACCAGGATTGTATAGACCCCGGTTATTGATCCCTTATCGGAAGTGCCAGAGCGCTCGAGAAGCTTGGGCATCGAGTCGAATACGCTCGGCGTATAGCCCCGCGTAGCGGGGGGTTCGCCGATGGCGAGCCCGACTTCGCGTTGAGCACGCGCGAAGCGCGTGACGGAGTCGAAGAGGAGCATCACGTCCTTGCCCTGGTCGCGGAAATACTCCGCGACGGCGGCTGCGACATAAGCCCCGCGGAGCCGCGAGAGGGGAGGCGTATCCGAGGTCGAGACGATTACGACCGATCGGCGCAGCCCCTCCTCGCCGAGGTCGTTTTCTATGAACTCCCTGACTTCTCGACCGCGCTCCCCGATAAGGGCGATGATGTTAACATCTGCGTCCGTATTCCTCGCGATCATGCCCATTACCGTCGACTTGCCCACGCCGGAGCCCGCGAAGATCCCGATACGCTGTCCTCTGCCGAGAGGTATGAGGCCGTCTATGGAGCGCACCCCGGTGACGACTCGCCGAGTGATCCTCTTCCTCGTAAGCGCGTCAGGCGGACGGGCGACCGCCGGATAGAAAGTCTCTGATGAGATATCTCCTTTCCCGTCCGAAGGCCTCCCCATACTGTCGAGAACACGCCCGAGGAGGCGATCGGAAACTGGCACCTGGAGGAGTTCGCCAGTCGCGATTACCTGACATCCAACTTCGATGCCTTCGAGCCCTTCGTAGGACATGAGCTGGACAGCGTCCTCACGCAGTCCCACAACCTCCGCATAAGCCGCCTTACCCAGCCTCGGTACCAGTATCTGGCAGACTTCGCCGATCACCGCATGGGGACCTCGGCTTTCAACGAGCAGTCCCAAAACCTTGGTGACGCGTCCCACGTATTTTATCGGGTCGGTTCTCTCGACCGCGCTAAGATATTTTGCGAGCCCTTCCATTTTAGCCTTGAACCTTTCCGCGAGCCTTTATCGGAGCGACGTCGAGTATCCTCTCCTCGAGCTCGCTGAGCTGGCTTGAGATGCGCGCGTCGATTTCCCCGAAATCAGTCTCGATTACGCATCCGCCGCGGTCGACCGTCGAATCCTCGACGATCTGCAGCTTCTTGGCATTCTCCGTCATCTGTACGAAGTCCTTCACATGCTCCGTAGCCAGCTGGAGATCCGCTAAATTCACCCTCACGATAATGTCGCTCTTAGTCTTTAGCTTGCGCAGGGCTTGTGTTATATTTTGGACGACGACGCTTTTCTGGTTCTCGGATATGACTTTGACCACTTTTCTGGCCACAAGGAGCACGAGTTCGATGACTTGAGCCTCGGTCTCCGCCAAGATCTCCGCCCGCTTGTCCATCGCCCGGTCCAGAATGGTATGGAGTCGCCCAACGAGGCGTTCCGCCTCGGCTACGCCTTCCTTATACCCTTCCTCGCGGCCATCTTCCCTGCCTTTCCTAGAGGCTTCGCGCTCGGCCGCCTCCAGGCGGGTCTTCGCGGTGGACTCGAGTTCGGCGACGCGCTTCTCGGCCTCGCCGATGATCTTGACCGCTTCTTCCTCCGCCTCTTGCTTCACTTTCTGAGCTTGGTTGGTCTTGCGTCTGACTTCTTCAAACGCTGCGCTCTCCGCCTCGCTTACGATTCGCTCCGCCTCGGCCTTTGCCGACGCGACCAGTGCGTCCTTCTCTTTGTCCCATTGGGCCTTGAAGGTCTCGGCTTCACGTCTAAGATCGTCCGCGGAAGGACCGATATATTCCGGGATTTCCGGCGCCGCCTCGGCGGACTGCGAGTCTTTCGCCCCTTCCTGGCCCTCGCGCTTTAGTACCATCGTCGACTGCAATGAGACGATCTCGAAAGGCCGGAATACGGTTTTAGCCATTGTGATTTCCCTTTTACTGGACGAGCTCGTCGCCCTCGCCGCGGGAGATGATGATCTCGCCGGTCTCTTCGAGGTGGCGGATGATGGACACGATCTTCTGCTGGGCTTCCTCGACGTCCTTGATCCGTACCGGCCCCATGAACTCCATGTCTTCCTTGAGCATGGTCGCCGCGCGCTTGGACATGTTCTTGAAGATCTTCTCCTGGACCTCGCTGTCCACGCCCTTGAGCGCCTTCGCGATCTCCTGGCCG
>Ga0181517_10005815_pt1 | contig 10766 bp, 9 predicted proteins | sample PEATcosm2014_Bin_31_FD_119748 | JGI IMG/M metagenome (GOLD analysis project Ga0181517, IMG submission 119748) | Peatland microbial communities from MTU Mesocosm Facility, Houghton, MI, USA - PEATcosm2014_Bin01_30_metaG | ecosystem: Environmental > Terrestrial > Soil > Wetlands > Peat | place... | reverse complement strand
CCGGGCCGCTCCATCGTGGGTCCGGCGGGCGTGTTGCTCACCCGCGTGCTCTACCGCAAGCAGAATGGCACCAAGGAATTCATGGTGGTGGATGCGGCGATGAACGACCTCATCCGCCCGGCGCTCTACCACGCGCACCATGAGATTGTCCCGCTGCGCAAGAACGGGCTGCCGCCGGTTACCGCGGACGTGGTGGGCCCGATCTGCGAGAGCGGCGATTTTCTGGCGCGCGACCGCCTGATGGCCAACGCCATGCCTGGCGATTACCTGGCCGTGTGCGCGGCGGGCGCTTACGGATTCGTGCAGTCGTCGAACTACAACTCGCGGCCGCGCGCGCCGGAAGTGCTGGTGGAAGGCGCCGGTTACCGGGTGATTCGCGAGCGCGAGACGTATCTCGACCTGATGCGCGGTGAGACGGTGTGAGCCAGGAGACAGGAGACAGGAGTCAGGAGTCGGAAGAGGAATGGTGCCGGCGTGATGTTCCGGGATGGCGGGAATTGAATTCTCGTTTCGCGGCGCCGCGGAAGGAGCTTGTGACTTTTCACAAACTGAACCGCTCGACAGGCCCGTTGCTGGCCGGCTTGGGGCTGCTCGTGGCCTCCGTGGCGCCGGCTCTCGCGCGGATGCCTGGGGACCCCGTCTACGCTGCCTCCCTCGCCGGGCAATGGGAATTCGCTCTGGATCCGAATGGCGCTGGGGTGAAGGAAGGATGGGCCGGCCGCACGCTGCCGGATTCCATCGACCTGCCCAACACGACCGACGTGGCGCGCAAGGGCAAGTTGCAAGAGCCGACCCAGGAGGCGTGGAAACTGTCGCGCCGCTACCCATACGAAGGGCTGGCCTGGTATCGCAAGACATTCGCCGTGCCGCAGAGGTGGAATGGCTACGAAGTGGCGCTCTACCTGGAGCGCACCAAGAAAGTCACCGTCTATCTGGATGGCGGCGAGGCCAGAGATGGCGGACGGCAACTCAGCACATCGCACCTGATCCGGCTCGGCAAGCTCAGCCCGGAAGCGCATACGGTCGCTATCTTGGTCGACAACCGGTTGAGCAACTGGCCCGACCGGGTGGTGAACAGCCACATGCTGGACGAGGCCACGCAGACGAATTGGAATGGCATCCTGGGCAGGATCGAGTTGCGGACCGAAGAGATGTTCGGCATCCAGGGTGTGAGCGTCGGGGCCGTGCCGGGCGATCCGTACCGGCTGCGCATTCACGTTCACATGGTGGAGCCGGCCGCTAAACCCCTCGTGGTAGTGCTTGTCCAGGGGGCCGGCCAGACGGTCGGCACCACCACGACCGGAACCGAGGCCGAGATCTACGCGCCCGCCGCTCGGCTATGGGACGAGTTTCATCCCAACCTGCTGCGCCTGACGTTGGGGGTCAAAGCCGGCGGAGTGAACGCGAGCTGGAGCGGGCGGGCGGGCCTACGCGACTTTCGCGCCCAGGACGGCCACTTCACCATCAACGGCCGGCGCGTGTTTCTGCGCGGCAAGCACGACGGCTGCGTGTTTCCGCTCACCGCGCATCCGCCGATGGATGAAGCCGGCTGGGAAAAGTATTTCGCGGTGGTGAAGGCGTACGGGATCAACCACGTGCGTTTCCATTCCTGGTGCCCGCCGGAAGCGGCGTTCGCGGTGGCGGACCGGCTCGGCATTTACCTGCAACCGGAGCTGCCGTTCTGGGGCGATCCGACGAAGCCGGGCGTGGAGGCGTTTCTCGCCGAAGAGGGCCGGCGCATCCTGATCGAATATGGCCACCATCCTTCATTCGTCATGCTGAGCATCGGCAACGAATATTGGGGCCCGTCCGAGCCGCGGCCGCGCATGGTCGCCGCTCTGCGTGCGTTCGATCCCAGCCGACTGTTTGACCAGGGGTCGAATTCGGAAGCCTGGAATCCGCACGAATTCGCCGGCGACGATTACCGCGTCAGCGCCTATGCGAAGCCTGGCCTCGAAGGCAAGGCGCGCGGCTCCTACGCGCACCAGGACAAGAAGGACGGCGAAGTGGGTTACATCCAGGAGAACACGCCGGGAACTTCGAAGACATACACGACGGCGCTGGCAGGTAAGCGGCTGCCGTTCATCAGCCACGAAGTGGGCCAATACCAGGTGTTCCCGAATTTTGGCGAGGCCGCCAAATATACCGGAGCGCTGCGCGCGGACAATTTCGCGGTCTTCGAGCAGCGCGTCAAAAAGGCCGGGCTGCTCGACCAGGGCGAAGATTTCCGCCGCGCCAGCGGGATGCTCTCCGCGCTGGCCTACCGCGAGGAAATCGAAGCCGCGCTGCGGACTCCGGAAATGGACGGCTTCCACTTGCTGGATTTGCAGGATTATCCCGGGCAGGGGACGGCGCTGGTGGGCATGCTGGACGCCTTCATGGATTCCAAGGGGATCGTCACACCCGAGGAATGGCGCGCCTTCTGCTCGCCGGTTGTTCCGCTGGCAATGTTTGCCAAACACACCTGGACCAACCGGGAAGAGTTCACCGCCGAAATCCGCGTGGCGAACTACGGCGAGGCAGCGCTCGACGGCCCGGTTGTGTGGCAGATGAAGGAAGGGTCGCAAGTGCTCCAGTCCGGCGATGTGAGCCAGGCCAAAGCGCCGGCCGGCGGCGTGACCACCGTCTGCCAAATTCGCTTCGCGTTGAGCTCGGTGGAGGCTCCGGCGCGGCTGGCGCTTTCGATCAGGATCGGCAGCAACGAGCTTGAGTGGCCGCTCTGGGTGTACCCGGCTGAACCATCGGCACCTCTAGCCGGCGTCACCGTCGCGCGCACCGTGGACGACGCGCTGGCGCATCTGGCCCGCGGCGAGCGCGTCCTTCTGCTGCCGAAGGCTGCGGAGGCGCCCAACAGCCTGCCCGGTTACTTCACGCCGGATTTCTGGTGCTACCCGATGTTCAAAAAGGGCAACCCGCCCGGCACGCTCGGGCTGCTGATTCAGGACACTCATCCGGCCTTGGCCTCATTCCCGACCCGCTTCTACTCCGAGTGGCAGTGGCAGAGCCTGGCGCACCACTCGCAGGCCATTATCCTGGATTCGCTGGCCGGCTACCGGCCGATCGTGCAGCCCATCGACAATGTCGAGCGCAACCACCGATTGGGCACCATTTTCGAATTGAAGGTGGGCGCAGGCCGGTTACTGGTTTGCGCCATCGATTTGCCGGCGATGCCGGATGCGCCGGAGGCCGCGCAGTTACTGCTCAGCCTCGAGCAGTACGCGCAATCGCCGAAGTTCGCTCCGGCCAGAGAGGTTTCGCCGGGGGAGTTGCGGAAACTGCTGTGGGGAAAGTAAGGGCGCTCGCCCCGCCGACCGCTCCCTAACGGTCGCGGCTCCGATCAGAGCCGTGGCGCGGGCTGTCAAGCCTGCTGTGTCGAGAGTCATCTCGACATTTCTTCCTTTGCGCGACACTCTCGCATCAAGAACTCGCGTTGCCGAACTGGCTCTGCGGCCGCACAATAGAGCATGGCCGAAATTCAACCCGCCCGCTACACGTGCTATCGCGCGGCCGGGCCGATCTCGATCGATGGCAAGCTGGATGAGCCTTCCTGGCGCCTCGCGCCCAAGTCCGCGCCGTTCGTCGACATCGTGACCGGCGAGCCGGCCTGGTTCGAGACGCGCGTGGCGCTGCTATGGGATGACGACTACCTCTACTTCGGTTTCTGGATCGAAGAGACCGATGTTTGGGGTACGCTCACCGCCCGCGATTCCAAAATCTGGGAAGAGAATGATATCGAGCTGTTCATCGCCGGGCGCGACGCTTACTACGAATTCGAGATCAACGCGCTCAACACGGTGTACGAAGCCTTCTGGATCTGGAAGGACATTCACCAGCCGGGCGGGCGTTATTATGGGCGGCCGGAGTTCGATGCCGCGTCGGCACGCACGATGGTGCTCGATGGCGTGGGCGGCCACGTGCATCCGCGCGGCGAGCGATGGGGATTTCTTGATTGGGATTTCCCGGGGCTGAAGACCGCCGTGCATGTGGATGGCGTGGTCAACAGCCGCACCAACACCGACCGCGGCTGGACGGTGGAGCTGGCATTTCCGTGGAAAGGGCTGGAACTAGTCGCGGATGGGCGATCATTGCCGCCTAAAGACGGCGACGTCTGGCGCATCGATTGTTCGCGCTTCGAGAAGATCGGCCGGAATCGCGAAACCCTGGACCCGTGCGCCGGCTGGACCTGGAACCGCCATGGCCACTACGATTCGCACATTCCGGAGGTGTTCCCGTATGTGACGTTCTCGGAGCGCGCGGTGGGGGGTAGGCGCGTCGGGGCGGATCGAAAGGGGATACCCTCACGATAGTGAACAGATTTCGCATCGCCAAACGCCTCTTCTGGCAGCCGTAGTCGTTCTCGTCGCGTGGATGTCTTATGTTCAGATCCGCCACCGGCTCACATACGGGCAGTTCACACCGATTGCCCTCCACGACATTGTCGTGCACGATGCATCTATCGGGATTCCCGGCATCACGAAGATGTACGAGGCGACACCAACCAACTACGGGCTGCTTCCGGTGTTGGTCGAGAGATGCAACTACTTGAGCGACACCTCGGCCCTGGGCGCAATGGTTGCATACAACATCGAGCGATGGGACCCGGCGAACCACACCTGGGCGCGGGTCGTGGAGTTTGCCAAGGCAACATTCTGCACGCCTGTGCCGCTAAGCATGGAGAGTTCGCACTGGGTTCGCTCATGGTTGTGGCCAGGTCAGAGTCTTTCCACTGAGGAGGAGGCCACTGGCGCGCGCTGGCCATTCAAGAAGGGCGACGCGCTGCGATTAGTCGTGGTGGCTAACGTGGCCGGAAGTGACAAGCGCAGTTCCTCCTATCCGACACCTTCGTTCACGCTGGATGAGCAGATGCTTGACGACGAGACGCCATTCCGGGTCCGGCATTGAGCGGGTAGCTACAGCTTATTGCGGTCGGCCCCGTCGCGAATCGGCGCGCCTGGCGATCTCTGCAAGGGACTTCAACGCGGCATTGACCGCGACCGCGTTCGGAAACAGGTCTGCCACTTCGGGGTCAACCACAACCACGTTCGAACTCGCTCGAAGCCGCTGGACGTACTTCCCGCGGATCAACGGCCCGAAATCCGAGCGTTTGTATTCGGGACGAAGTTGGGCCGCAGCCGGTTTCTGAGCCTTCCTCATATAGCTTCCTCTCCGATTCACGCCCCCTCAGTATAGACCTGCGACCGTGTGAGAATGTCCGTCGCGTGTGGGGCAGGATGGCATCCTGCGCGGCGGTTGACAACCGCCGTGCGGTCCGATTGGCAATCGGACCGCAGCTTACCAAGCTGCCCCACAAAGTTCCCAACGCCGCCTGCTTCCGGATTCACATGGCGCCGATCCACACTCCCGCCTCTGTGCTACACTACTTTCTTATGGCAAGCGTCACCCTCGCGCGGCATCATCACTATCACTCCACGCGACGGGCGCTGCAATAATTTCCACTAGGACACAATGGAAAGGACGCCCGCCGCGAAAACGGCGGGCTTTTTTTGTTTAGCGATGAATCTCGATTTCGAAAAATCCGGCGGCCTGATCACCGCCGTCATCCAGGACCACTCGAGCGGCCGCGTGCTGATGGTGGGCTTCATGAATGAGGAAGCTTTTCGCAAGACCGTGGAGAGCGGCTTCGCCACCTTCTGGAGCCGGTCGCGGCAGAAGCTGTGGCTGAAAGGCGAAAGCTCGGGCCACCGGTTGGTGGTCAAGGAAATCTCGACCGATTGCGACCTGGATGCGCTGCTAATCAAGGTGGAAGCGCAAGGTCCCGGCGTCTGCCACGAAGGTTACGAAAGCTGCTTCTTCCGCCGCCTGGATTCGGGCGAATGGAAAGTCACCGACCCGCGGACCTACGATCCCAAAGCGGTTTACGGAGGCAAGGCGTGAAGCTGAAACTGGGCATCCCGAAAGGCAGTCTGGAAAACGCCACGGTGGATCTGTTCCGGCGCGCCGGCTACGTCATCACCACCAGTAGCCGCTCGTATTTCCCCGGCATCGACGATCCGGAAATCGAATGCATGCTAATCCGCGCGCAGGAAATGGCGCGCTACGTGGAAGACGGCATTCTCGATGCGGGCCTGACCGGCCGCGATTGGATCGAAGAGAATGGTGCGAAGGTGGTCGCGGTGGCCGACCTGATCTATGCCAAGCAGAGCTTCGGCAAAGTGCGCTGGGTGCTGGCCGTGCCGGAGTCCTCGCCATTCCACAGCGCGAAGGATCTGGAAGGCAAGATCATCGCCACCGAACTGGTCGAGACCACGCGCCGCTACCTGGCCAAGCACGGCGTGACGGCGAAAGTGGAATTTAGCTGGGGCGCCACCGAGGTGAAGCCGCCGGTGCTGGCCGATGCCATCGTGGAGGTGACGGAAACCGGCTCGTCGCTGCGCGCCAACAAGCTCAAAATCATCGACACGGTGATGGAATCGAACACGCAGTTGATCGCTAACCGGGATTCCTGGGAGGACGCGGCCAAGCGGCGCAAGCTGGAAGACATGACGATGTTGCTCCAGGGCGCCATCAACGCGCTGGGCAAAGTGGGGCTGATGCTGAACGTGCACAAGGACAACCTGAAGGGCGTGCTGGCGGTGCTGCCGGCACTGAAGCGGCCCACTATTTCACAATTGAGCGATGAGGAATGGCTGGCGGTGAACACCATCCTCGATGAATCGACGGTGCGCGATATCATTCCGCGGCTCAAGCAAGCGGGCGGGCAGGGAATTGTGGAATACCCGCTCAACAAGATCGTCCTGTGATTCGAATTATCAAGAGCGAAGATGGCGGCGCGCTGTTCGCGCGGCGCGCGGCGCGGATGGAGGCAGCCGAGGCCGTGGTGCGGCCCATTCTCGAAGCCGTCCGCCGGCGCGGCGACCGGGCGCTGCTCGAATACGCGCGCAAGTTCGACGGATTCGCCCGCCGCAGCGTGCGCGTTTCCGAAGAGGACCTGGCGGCGGCGCGGCGGCGGCTGAGCCCGGAATTCCGGCGCGCGGTGCGCGCCGCGGCCGCCAACATTCGCGATTTCGCGCGGCGGCAGATGCCGCGCCCGTGGATGCGTCAATCGGGCGGCGTGCGTGTGGGGCAGGTGGTGCGGCCGCTCGGCACGGTGGCCGCGTATGTGCCGGCCGGGCGCTATCCCTTGCCTTCGACGATTCTGATGACGGCGGTGCCGGCGCAGGTGGCGGGCGTCGCGAACATCTGCGTGGCCTCGCCAAAGCCAGTGGACCGGGTGTTGGGAACGGCGGCGATGCTGGGCCTGACGCAGGTATTTGAAATGGGAGGCGCGCAAGCCATCGCGGCATTTGCCTACGGCACGCGCACGGTGCCTAAGGCCGACCGCATCGTGGGGCCGGGCAACATTTACGTGGCGGCGGCAAAAAAACTGCTGGCTGGAGTTGTGGGTATCGACTTCGTGGCCGGGCCGACGGAGATTCTGATCATCGCGACTGAGGGCGATCCGCGCTATCTGGCCGCCGACCTGCTGGCGCAGGCAGAACACGATGTGGACGCAACTGCGCTGCTGCTGACCACTTCGCGGCGGCTGGCCGCGGCGGTGGCGAAAGAAGTGGAGCGGCAGCTTGCCACGCTGCCGACCGCAGCCGTGGCGGCGCAATCCATCGCGCGCAACTCTGCCATCGTATTGGTGCGATCACTTGAAGAAGCAGTGGAAATATCGAATCGCTTCGCGCCGGAGCACCTAAGCATCCCGGATGCGCGGCTGCTCGCTGCGATCGAACACGCCGGCAGCGTCTTCGTGGGGCCGTTCAGTCCCGAAGCTGCTGGCGATTACGCGTCGGGACCGAATCACGTGCTGCCCACCAGCGGCGCGGCGCGTGTGCGCGGCGGCCTGGCGGTAACGGATTTCGTGAAGGTGATTTCGGTGCAGCAGTTGAGCGCAGCGGGATTGGCGCGCCTCGCGCCGGCGATCGTCACCCTGGCGCGCGCCGAAGGGCTGGAGGCGCACGCCCGATCGGTGGAGGTGCGGACCAATGCGAAGTAAGCCGCCCAAGCTGCCGCGAGGCGCCATCCAGCCGCGGCCGGCGGTGCTCGCCATGGCGCCCTATTCGCCGCCCACGGCGGGCCGCGCGGGTAAGCTGCGGCTGGACTTCAACGAAAACACGGTAGGCTGTTCGCCGCGCGTGATCGAAGCGCTCGCCCAAGCGCTCGATGCGACCAACCTGGCGGTGTATCCGGAGTATGGCGAAGCCAAGCAGACCATCGCGAGCTATTTCGGCGTGCGGCCGGAGCAGTTCGTCTTTACTAATGGCACCGATGAGGCGATCCAGGTTTTCATCAACACTTACGTGGACGACCACCAGGAGGTGCTGCTGCTGAAGCCGGCCTACGCCATGTACCGCTTCTACGCGGAAGTGGCGGGCGCGCGGATTCGCGAAGTAGAATACGCGCCGCCAGGGATGGAGTTTCCGCTCGATGCGCTGCTGGCGGCGATCACGCCGCAAACGCGCGCCGTCCTGCTGGCCAATCCGAACAACCCGACGGGAACCGGCGTTTCGCTGCTCGGAATCGAGCGCATTCTGCATCGCGCGCGCAAGGCCGCGGTGCTGGTGGATGAAGCCTACTACGAGTTCAGCGGCGTGACGGCGCTCGGCGAGATCGAGCGCGTGCCAAACCTGTTCGTCAGCCGCACGTTTTCCAAGGTGTTCGGCATGGCGGGCATGCGGCTGGGCTGCCTGTTCTCACACGAGGCGAATATACGCCTCCTGCACAAGGCGCAGTCGCCTTACAGCGTAAACTCGCTGGCGGTGATTGCGGCGCAGGCGGCGGTGGCGGACGCGGACTACATCCGGAATTACGTGGCCGAAGTGCTGGCCGCGCGCGAGCTGTTGTGCTACGGCCTGGAAAAGCTGGGCGTCCGCTACGTTCCCAGCTCGGCGAATTTCGTTTTGGGAAGTTTTGGCGCGCGCGCGCAGGAGGTGTGCGCGGCGCTGGGCGCGCAGGCCATCCTGGTGCGTGACCGCAGCTATGAAGCGCCCGGGTGCGTCCGCATCACTGCGGGCACGCGCGAACAAACGCGGCGTTTGCTGGACGCGCTCGAGAAGGTCTGGCAACGATGAGTCGACCGATCCTGATTTTCGACATGGACGGCGTGCTGGTGGACGTCACGGAATCCTACCGCGAAACCATCGCGCGCACGGTGGAGCATTTTACCGGCCGCCGGCTCGCGCCCGCCGAAATCCAGCAGTTCAAGAACCAGGGCGGTTGGAACGACGATTGGAAACTGTCGCACCACATCGTTGCCAAAGCGGGCGTCGACGCGCCATTCGAAGCAGTGAAGGCGCACTTCCAGTCTATCTTTCATGGCAATGGAGCGGATGGCCTGATGCTGCGCGAGCAGTGGGTGGCGCGGCCAGGGGCGCTCGAAAAGCTCAACCGGGAATTTCGTTTCGCGCTTTTCACCGGGCGGCCGAAGTGGGAAGCCGAGCTGACATTGCGGCGGTTCGCGCCGGAGCTCGAGTTTTCGCCCATCGTCGGCATGGATGAGGTGCGGCGACAGAAGCCGGATCCGGAGGGCTTGCTGCAAATACTGCACGCGAATCCCGGCGCGAAGGCTTACTACGTCGGCGACACGGTGGATGACGCGCGATGCGCGCGCGCGGCCGGCGCGCCGTTCATCGGGATCGCATCGCCCGCTAACCCGCTTTACGTCGACCTGGTGTTTCTGTTTCAGGACGAGGGCGCTTACGCCATTGTCGACGACATCAACTATCTCGAAGAGGTATTCGCAGCATGAGACAGGCCGCTATTCGCCGCGACACCAAGGAGACTCGCATCGCGGGCCGGTTGAAGATCGACGGCCGCGGCCGCTATGAGATATCGACCGGCATCCGGTTTTTCGATCACATGCTGGAGTTGTTCGCGAAACACGGCGGCTTCGACTTGAAGGTCCACGCCGAGGGCGACCTGGATGTCGACCAGCACCACACGGTGGAAGACTTGGGGATCGTGCTGGGTCAGCTCTTCGCGCAAGCGCTGGGCGATCGCAGAGGCATCAATCGCGCCGGATATTTTGTCCTGCCGATGGATGAAACCCTGGCGGTGGTTGCTGTGGATCTGGGCGGCCGGCCGGCGCTGGTCTACAAAGACCTGGTGCGTGTGCGGCTGGTGGGCGATTTGCAGGCCGAGTTGCTGGAGGATTTTTTCGGCGGCTTCGTGAATCATGCGGGCGCGAATCTGCACGCCAAGGTGATGTACGGGAGGTCGAGCCATCACAAGGTCGAAGCGATTTTCAAATGTTGGGCCAGGGCCATGCAGTACGCCTGTTCGAAAGATGCCCGGTTGAGAGGCCAGTTACCTTCGACCAAGGGTTTGCTATGAAGCGGGCGTGGCCGTGGCGCGGGCAGTCGTGCGTGCAGCGTCGAGACTCGTCTCGACGGTTTTTCGCTCCACAGCCTCCAAGAAATGTCGGCACGATTGCCGGCACAGCAGGCATGACTGCCCGCGCCACGACGGACCTCTTATGATCACGATTTTCGATTACGGCGCCGGCAATTTGCGGTCGGTCGAGAACACGCTGGCCGAACTCGGCTGCGCCTACGCGCTGGTGCGGGACCGCGAGGGGCTGCGGCGGGCGGACAAAATCCTGCTTCCCGGCGTGGGCCATTTTGGGCAGATGATGCGGGCGCTGGATGAGCTGGACGTGCGTGCGGCGCTGGTGGAGCGCATTCGCGCCGGTGTGCCGTTCCTGGGGATCTGCCTTGGTTTGCAGGCGCTGTTTGAAGCCAGTGAGGAAGCGCCGGAGGCGT
>Ga0181517_10005809_pt1 | contig 10779 bp, 4 predicted proteins | sample PEATcosm2014_Bin_31_FD_119748 | JGI IMG/M metagenome (GOLD analysis project Ga0181517, IMG submission 119748) | Peatland microbial communities from MTU Mesocosm Facility, Houghton, MI, USA - PEATcosm2014_Bin01_30_metaG | ecosystem: Environmental > Terrestrial > Soil > Wetlands > Peat | place... | reverse complement strand
GCTCTGGTCAGCGCCATGTGCCTGCTTCCGCCCACGATCATGATGGGCGCCACCCTCCCCGCCATCGCACGTTATGTGAAATCCACCGCCGAAGGTGTTTCCTGGCTCGGCTTCTTCTACGGCGGCAACATCGTCGGCGCCGTCGTCGGTTCGCTCCTGGCCGGGTTCTATCTGCTTCGCCTCTATGACATGCGGATCGGCACGTTCGTCGCGGTCGGCCTCAATGCGCTGGTTTCGATCATCGCCCTGGTGGTTGCGGCGAATGCCGAATACCGGGCGGACGATTCCACCGAGGAACAGGTCGATCCCGCGGCGCCGCCGGCGCCGGGACACGGAAACATCTACCTGGCAATCGCTTTATCGGGATTGACCGGCCTGGGCGCTGAAGTCGTCTGGACCCGCCTGCTCTCGCTCATGCTGGGGATCACCACCTATACCGTGTCGATCATCCTGGCGGTATTCCTGTTCGGCCTGGGCATCGGCAGCACGGCCGGGTCGGTGATCGCTCGCGGCTCTCGCCGGCCGAGTGTCGCCCTGGGCGTCTGCCAGTTCCTCCTTGCCGCCGCCATCGGCTGGTCCGCCTACGCCATCGCTACGCTTCCCACCTGGCCGATCAATCTCGACTTTGCGGAGAAACTGGTTGACGGCCGGTGGGTCAGCACGCCGTGGATCGTCTTCCAACTCGACCTGGTGCGGGCCCTGTACGCCATCCTCCCCGCGGCGATCCTCTGGGGCGCCAGCTTTCCCTTGGCGCTGGCTGCCGCCGCCCGGCAGAACCAGGATTCCGGCCGTCTGGTCGGTCGCGTTTATGCCGCCAACACGGTTGGCGCCATCGTCGGCGCCCTGGCGTTCAGCCTGCTGATCATCCCCCACTTTGGAACTACAAATTCCGAGCGCGCGCTGATTGTGCTGGCGTGCGTGTCGGCCATGGTCGCGCTCTACCCGCACAGGGATTCCGCCGCCGACTATGATCCCGAGCGATTCACCGCGCGGCTGATCATCTTCGGAACCAGCGCGTTCATTGTGGTCGCGGTCGGCGTCATTTTGGCGATGACCGTTTCGGACGTTCCCTGGACCGCCGTGGCCTTCGGCCGAAATTCCGCCACATGGATGGGCCAGTGCTATCCGGAGATCATTCCCGAAAATCAGGTTCCCCTCAACGCCAGTCCCAAACCGGGCGATTCCAAATATGACAACGCCTACCAGCGTTTCTGCACGTACGTCGGCGAGGGCACCAACGTCTCCGTGGCCGTCACCATGGACCGCAACGGCCTGCGGTATTTCCACGGCGCCGGCAAGGTGCAGGCGTCGAGCGATCCGCACGACATGCGACTGCAGCGCATGCTCGGCCATCTGTCGGCCCTGATCCAGGGCAATCCCAATGATGTTCTGGTCGTCGCCTGCGGCGCCGGCGTGACCGCGGGGACATTCGTCACTTATCCCACTGATGTGGTCAAGCACATCACAATCTGCGATATCGAGGAAATTGTTCCCCGCGACGTGGCCCCCATGTTCGCCAAGGAAAATTACGGAATCGTCGGCGGGACCGGTGTCAAGGCGGATCCCCGCACCAGGGTCGTCATCGACGACGGCCGGCATTTCATCCGCACCGCCAACCAGAAATACGACATCATCACCTCCGATCCCATCGACCCCTGGGTCAAGGGATGCGCCGCACTCAACACCGTCGAGTATTACCAGATGGCCAAGGATCATCTGAAACCCGGCGGCGTCATGAGCCTCTGGATTCCCTTCTACGAGGAGAACATCGACGGCGCCAAGAGCATCCTCTCCACCTTCTTCAAGGTCTTCCCCAACGGCATCCTCTTCAGCAACGACGGCCACGACAACAACGGCCTTTGGGGCTTTGACGCCGTGCTCTTCGGCATCAACGATCCCACCGGCAGCGATTCAACACCGATCGATATCGACGCCATCGAGGCCAAGCTCGCAAGTCCCGAATACGCCGCCGTTACCAAATCGATCGAAGATGCCGGCTTCGGCCGGCCGGATTTCAATCGTCTGAGCGTCACTCCCAACATGAGCATGATGAAATATCCGCCGGGCATCAGTCTTCTGGCGACATACGCCGGTCAGGCCCGGGATCTCAAGGCCTGGTCCGAGGCCGAGCCCAGGGCCCAGATCAACGACGACATGAATCTCCGCCTGCAGTACCTGGCGGGAATGTGGCTCAACTCGCCGGCCAATGCCGCAACGGAAATTCTGCTGGGATATCAGGCCAATGACGGCGTGGGCATTCTGGACACGAGATATTTCCGGTTCCCCGACGAGCGATTCCCCGGCTCACCGGATCACGTCGCGCAGCTCAAGGAAGCCATGTACCAACTGTTCCGGCCAGTCGATCTTCAACCACCGGCCGCGCCGCCAGCCTCGGCACCGGCGATGCCATCGGCCGCCGAGCCGGCAGCGCCACCGCCTGCCGGACCCGCCGCCGCCACGACCGCGCCGGCGACGCCGTGAGGCGGGCGCCGCAGTTGGAAGCGTGATCGGCTTGAGATTGTTTGGATCTTCATTGCAGGCTCCTCTTATGACCGATGTTCCTTCACTGCCGCCCAATTCCGTCGAGCCCAATATCCCTCTGTCTGTCCCGCCCGGGCCTGCCCAGGGCTGCGAATCCTTCGCCGATCCTGTATTGGGTCTGGCGCTGCTGCTCTTTTTCGGAAGCGGGTGCGCTGCCCTGATCTACGAGGTCGTCTGGCTCCAGTTGCTTCAGCTCCTGGTCGGCTCGGATGCCATCGCCATCGGCGTCCTGCTGGCGACCTACATGGGTGGCCTGTGCCTGGGCAGTTTGATTCTGCCGCGACTGGTTTCCACCCGACGGCATCCCCTGCGCGTCTACGCCGTGCTGGAGCTTCTGGTCGGAATCTTCGGCCTGGCGATTGTTTTTGGCCTGCCCAATGCCGATCGCCTGGCCGCCACGCAGTTCGCCGGCCGGCTGTCGGGAATCTCCTTTCGCGCCATGCTGGCGGCGGTGGTGCTCCTGCCGCCGACGTTTCTCATGGGCGCGACCCTGCCGGCGCTCTCACGATGGGTGCGAGCCACGCCGTCGGGCGTGGCGTGGATGGGATATTTCTACGGCGGCAACATCGTTGGCGCGGTGGGCGGATCGCTGTTGGCCGGCTTCTATCTGCTGCCGCGGTGGAACATGGTGGCCGCCACGGTCGTTGCCGCGATCATCAATATCGCCGTCTTCACCGGCGCGATGCTGTTGGCGTCGAGTTCGCCCTTTACGCCGCTGCCGCCCATTAAACGCGACCGATCGAGTTCGCTCTTTCACAACCGCGGCTCGATACTGGTCATGTTCGCCATCGCACTCTCCGGCATGACGGCTCTGGGCGGCGAAGCCGTCTGGACGCGAATTCTCGCGCTCAGCCTTGGCGGCACCGTTTACACCTTCTCGATCATCCTGGCGGTTTTCCTTCTGGGCCTGGGCATCGGCACCAGCGCCGCCAGTTCGATGACCGAACGCGGCCGCCATCCCCGCGCGGCATTGGCGATCTGCCAGGGTGGCCTGATCCTGGCCATTTTCTGGGAGGCCTGGGCCACCTGCTCGTCCATGCCCGACTGGCCCATCGATCTCTCGCTCAACTCGCAATTGTCGGTCGTTTTCCCGCTGGACGTCATGCGCTGCCTCTGGGCCATTCTGCCCGCGGCGATTTTGTGGGGCGCCAGCTTCCCGTTTGCCTTGGCGGCGGTGGCATCGCCGGGGCAGGACACCGGCCGCAGCGTCGGCGCGGTCTACGCCGCCAACACACTGGGGGCCATTGCCGGCGCGGTATTCTTCAGCATTTGGGTCGTCCCGCATTTCGGCAATCACGAGCCGCTGGGAACACAAATGGCCCATCGCCTGATGATGTGCCTGGCGACGGCGGCGGCGGTGCTGTCGCTCATCGCAGCCTTTCTGGCCTCGTCGGGTGATTCGGATGATGGCCTGTACCTGAGCATGAATTTCCCCCGCGTGGCCGCACTGGTCGGCATTGTTTTCGTCGCCGCGCTGCTTCCGCTGCTGGCCCGCAATACGCCCGCCATTCCCCAAAACCTGATCGCATTCGGCCGGCAGATTCACTCCTCCATCCACGGCGGCGAAAACGTCGTCTACGCCGCCGAGGGGATCAACTCCTCTGTCGCCGTCTCCAGCAGCGGCAGCAATCGCTATTTCCATGTCAGCGGCAAAACCGAAGCCTCAACCGACGCGGCGGACATGCGGCTGCAGCGCATGCTCGGCCATATCCCATCGCTGCTGCACAAGGGCGATCCCCATTCTGTGCTTATCGTCGGCTGTGGCGCGGGCGTGACGGCCGGCACGTTCACCATCTATCCCACCATCAACCAGATCGACCTCTGCGAACTTGAACCGCTCATTCCGCCCCTGGCCGACAAATATTTTCATGCCGAGAATTACGGCGTCGTGCAGATGGACGCCGGCGGCAAACCCGTCAACCCCAGGGTCAATCCGATCAATTTCGACGATGCCCGCCATTACATGCTGACCACCAGCAGGACATACGACATCATCACCTCCGACCCCATCCATCCGTGGGTCAAGGGGTCGGCCATTCTCTACACGCGAGAATATTTCCAGTTGTGCAAGGACCACCTCAATCCCGGCGGAATCGTCACGCAATGGGTGCCCCTCTACGAATCCAACATCGACGCCGTCCGCTGCGAATTGCGCACGTTCTTCGATGTCTTCCCCGATGGCATCGTCTGGGGTAACGACAACGGCGGGACGGGCTACGACATGGTCGTCATGGGCCGGGCCGCCCCGGACGACACCATCGACCCCGACGCCATCAGCGCCCGCCTGGACACGCCTGAGTATCTGAGAGTCAAAGCCTCGATGGCCGAAACCGGGTTCGGCGCCGGCGCCGGCGATCCGGCCTTCGATCTCATGCTCACCTACGCCGGCCGCGGTCGTGATTTGCGTTCCTGGCTCACGACAGGCGATCACCCGGCCGACCTGAACACCGACGACAACCTGCGACTGCAATACCTGGCCGGCTGGAGCCTGGACGCCAATCCCAACGACGCCGACACCATCTACAAGGCCATGCTGTTCTATCGCCGGTTCCCCGAGGATTTGATCACCACTTCAAAGCAGACGCACGACCGTCTCAAGCAGATCATGTTTCCGCCGTCGCCGATCCAGCGCATGTTCCCGCCGATACCCTGAGTGCATCGAGCGCATGAGAAGGCGCCCGGTGCGGAACACCGGGCGCCCTATTGCTTGCCGCGAAAATGTCTCGCGTCGCGATCCGCCGGTTACGGCACTGCCACCTGCACCGCCGCGCCCGTGTAGGTCACGGCCTTGCCGGCCGGGGGCGTCAGGCTGAACGGCTGGGCGTTGGCCTTGCTGACCACCACCACGTGGAAGGTTCGCTGGGCGAGCATACCGGTGAACGATCCGACGCGCTGGCCGATCTCCAGCGTATTGGTCGCGTCGTGCCATGTCATCGGGATGCGGCTGAATTCGCCCTTCTCGTAGTTGTAGGTGTTGCCATCGTCCTCATACAGGTTGAACTTGCCGTCGGCGCCGGCGTAGACCCAGATCGTGATCGGATCAGCCTTCTTCTCGGCGGCGTATTGAACCTCCGGGCCCTGCGGAATGATCGAGCCGGCCTTCACGAACAGAGGCATCTGATCGTACGGCGCCGGTGCATCGCTGGTTCCGCCGGCCTTGACAGCGCCGCTCCAGAAGTCGTACCACGTGGCCGACGTCGGCAGGTAGACCGAACGCGAGCGGGCCTTGTACGTCGTCACCGGCGCCACCATGAACGCCGGGCCGAACATGTACTGATCCGTCACCTCGCGAGCCGTCGCATCCGAGCCGAAATCCATGACCAGTGGCCGCATGATCGTGCCGCTGTCCTGAGTCACCGCGCCGGCCAGAGAATAGATGTACGGCAGCAGGGCGTAGCGGATCTTGTCGGATTTCACCTGGGCCTGATAGACCGGGGCGCTGTCGTCATTGCCGGCGATGTTCCACATCTCGCGCGGCTGCAGTTCGCCATGCACTCGCAGAATCGGGCAGAACGTGGCGAATTCAAACCATCGGGCGTTGAGTTCCCTCCATTCATCCGCCGCGGCCGGTGTCTGGACGTGCGTCCGCGTGTTGCCCTCGAATCGCGTGTCCATCGTGTAGCCGCCGCAGTCCATTGTCCACCACGGATCACCGGCGATGCTGATTCCCAGCCCGGCCGGAATCTGCTTGGCCATTGCCGTCCAGGTCGAGGTGATATCGCCGGACCATGTGGCCGTCGCGTAGCGCTGAATGCCGGCAAATCCCGATCGCGTGAGGATGAAGACCCGCTGGTTGGGATTGACCGAGCGCTGGCCTTCATACACGCCCTGGCTGTTGACCAGGGGATATCCATTGAGCACGCGCGATCCGGTTCCCATCGCGGTGGGGGTCATGTAGTTCTTCTGGCCCTCGATCGAGAACGGCGACGGCCGGATATCCGGCTCGGTCGCGTCCATCCACCACGCATCCACGCCCTTGCTGTAGATGCCGGCGTTGATCTGATCCCAGAACATCTTGCGGGCGCCCGGATTGAACGCATCGTAGAACGTATAGGGGAAATTCACCCAATCCTTGGTCTGCTCGGTGATATTGCGTTCATACAGGTATCCGGCCTTGTGCAGGGCGTCGAAATTCGCTCCGCTGGTGTAGAACTTGCCCCAGACCGAGATCATGAGATGGGCATTCAGGGCGTGAATCTGCTTGACCCATCCGTCCGGATCGGGGAATCGTTTCGGATCAAACGCCTGCGAACCCCACGCGTCGTCCGACCAATACCGCCAGTCCTGAACGATATTGTCGAACGGAATCTGCCGCTTGCGGAATTCCGACACCACGTCCACGCTCTCCTGCTGCGTGTCGTATTTCTGGCGCGATTGCCACAGGCCCATCGCCCACTGCGGCATCATGCTCGCCTGCCCGGTGATCTGGCGATAGCCGCCGATCACGTTGTCCAGATCGGGGCCGTACACGAAATAATAATCAATTCCGTCGCCCACTTCCGACCAGAGTGATGTATCGTCGCTGGGCGAGGGGGTCTTCCAGGTCAGGTTCATCGTCGACGTCTGATCGCCGCCCGATTCGACACGGATTGGATACGCCTGGCCGGCCGTCAGATTCACCTTGATGACATCATCGCCGGGGTTCCAGCTTTGCCGCCAGTGTTCAATGCGGAGCTTGCCGTCGAACCAGACCTTGATGCCGCCGTTGGAATACGTCTTGATCTGGTACGTGCCGGTCTGCTCGGGCACGATTTGGCCAACCCAGCGAGTCATCCCACCGGCCGGGCCCCGCGCGCCGCCGCGCCCGCCCGCTCCCAGAACGATCGTGTTTGAAAGCCGGCTGTTGGACAGTTGATCGGGATTGGCGGGGGCAAAGGTGCCCATCGTCACTCCGCCGGTTGCGCCGGTCGAGTCGCGGAGGCAACTGGCTGGAATCGCCGCCCACGGCCGTGTATCGCCAAAGAGTGTTTCCGAGAGATTCGGCCACAGCACGCCGTATCCGCGGCTGGACACGAGGAACGGCACAACGACATTGGTGTTGTGCTGCCACATATCAAGGTCGTAGCCCTTGATATCGACAAGCCCCTCCTGCATCTGCCCCAGCCCGTACAGCGATTCATCGGCATTGGCCAGCCAGCGCTGGCGAACGTGGGTGGTCTGCTCGCCCTGAACGGTCGCCGCTTCCATCGTGCGCCCGCCGGGTGTTTCCGCCAGGATCGCCTTGCCCGACGGATCGACGAACGACACCGCCATCGTCTTGGGGTCCACCTTGACGGTCAGCCGCGGGGTTGTCAGCGAGGCCCCGGCCGCATCGCTGGCCATCGTCCAATGCGGATCGACCAGGTGATTGAACGAGGTCACGATCGACTTGGCGTCAAAGAACTTCGGATCCTTCGCAAACGCCACGTGAACCAGATTATCGCCCAAAAGCGTCACGCGGAGCGTGCCGTCGCTTCCGGCCACCGACAAGCCATGCCCCGTCGCATCGTCCAGTTTCGTTACCGTCGGCGTTTGCCCCATTGACCGCGTCCCGGCCACAAACGTCGCTAACGCCACCGCCGCTAGAGCCAGCTTCCATCCTCGTCGAGTCATCGGAATTCTCCTCGCGCTGTCAAACACTTTTCAGATTACTGCCAGAAAGGACCACGGAACATTTTGCCAGATCGCCTGCTTCAATTCAACTCGCCTCTTGATATTCAACTCCATTCGTGCGACATTTTTACCATGCGAACCAACAAGAACACGTCCTATCGGTGGCTGATCCTCTCCCTGTCCGTCGTGATGCTTTCCAGCGTCGCCAATGCACAAACCCTGCCCATGGGAATCAATCCCGGCGGGCTCATGCAACTGGCGACCAAGATCGATCATCCCGGACTGGTCTCCCTTGGCTGGCAGCTTGCCTGCCCCAATTCCTTCTTCAATCACCTCACCAGCGTCGAGATGATCGACCTCGCCCACGAATGGGACATGCACCACTTCGAGTTCTCGGACGGCCAGGTCGTCACCTCCGCCTTCAAGGACCAGAAATTCGGCCCCGATATTTCCGCACCCGCTCTTGCCGCCCTGACCGCCAAGCTCACGGCCGTCAAGATGGACATCGTCAGCTACGGCCCGGTTACGCTGACCGGCAAGGCCGACGCTGACGGCAAGATTTTCGCCTTCGCCGCCAAGCTCAAGGTCAAGAACCTGGTCGTCGATGCTCCCGAGGATTCGCTCGAGGCCCTGGACAAGCTGGCCAATCAGTACAAGGTCAACGTCGCCGTGCTCAACCAGGTCAAGCCCGGCAATTTCTGGAACCCCGACACGCTCAACAAGGCCCTGACCGGCCGTGACAAACTCATTGGCGTGTGCCCCGACCTGGCCGCGTACAAGAAGAGCGGATTGACCCCGCTGGATGCCGTGACCACGCTGGCCGATCACCTGCTGGAATTTCACCTGACCGACGTGGACGCCGCCGGCAAAGCCGCCCCCTTCGACACCGGCACCGTCAACGGCTCAGGCGTCCTTAAGCTCGCCAAGGACAAAGGCTTCAAGGGCATCTTCGCCGTAGAATACACCGGCGGCACCGGCCCGGCCGCCTACAACGACTTCATCAAGTCCGTGAACAATTTCAGCACCCAGGTCACGAAGCTCAGCGCCAAGTAACGACCGCGCCATCGTCGCGCGACGCAATCCGCCCCTCGCAGCCTCCTATATTCCCCTCTCCCGGTACTCTGGGAGAGGGCAGGGTGAGGGTCCGCGTCTTTTTCTTCTTGCGCCAACAACGACAGACACCGCCCGGCGGTATAAAATATCGCAATATCTCCAACAGGGAGGCAATGTGAAACGGCTTCCACTTCACGCTCTCGCAACATCGGCGGCGATCTGTCTCCTGTGCGCCACCGCGCCTGCCGCACCGAACATCCAACAAGACGATCTCGGCCCAGTGCCGGATACCGGCCAGATCGCTCACCAGACCACATATGTGGCGATTTCGCCGGATTGTCATGACATCGCGATGGTCGTCAAAACGGACAATGACGCTGAATTGCGCATAAACGGCAAGAGTATCGCCACGGCTGATGAAATCTCGGACGTGGTGTTCAGCCCGGCCGGCGTACGCCTCGCCTATGCAGCCCGGAGGGGCAAAACGTGGTACGCCGTGTTCGACAGCCAGGAAACGTCTGTCGGTCCATCGGCCCCATCAAATTTGCTCATTAGCCCCGATGCTCGGCACCTGTTTTACTTGACCGCGACGGCGGACAGCCAAACGGCCGTTGTGGATGGCAAGCCGCAGAAGGCCTACAGCCAGATTGCCCAGGTGACAATCAGTTTCGCGGGTTTTCACTATGCTTACGCGGGCTTGGGCAACGACTGCCTTTGGAGGGTCGTCCGCGACGGCAAAGAAACCCGGCAAGCGTATACCAGCGTCCGGCAAATTCGCTTCAGCCGTGACGGGCAGCAGCTTGCCTTCGTCGCTGCCAATGCCGCCGGTGAGTCCGTGCAGCGGGACGCGACCGTTTACGGCCCGTACTACAGGGTCACATCGCCGCCCGCCTTTTCGCCCGACAGCGAGCACTTGACCTTTGGCGCTTACCAACGGGCGCCAGGGGCGCCGCTGGACGAGTCTGGTTACCCCGTGCTTGATGCCTACCGAGTTGTTGACGGGAATGTGGTCAAATCCGCACCGACGACGCAGATTCTGTATAGCTATGGCCCGAACGGAACCCATGTTCTGACCGTCGAGCTGCACGTGATCTTCAACACCGTGGAAATAGTTTATATCGACGGAATCGACTGTTCGCATCGCGGCGTTCGTGAGGACGTGACACTTAGCCCGGGTGGGGCGCGATTCGCATGTGTTGGGCGCGCGCAGCTACTGGTCGACGACGAGCTAACGGTGAATTTGGCTGGGGTCGGGCCACCGTTGTTCAGCCCGGACTCCCGGCATTTGGCGTGCGCGGTCGCGCACGGCACGGGCAAGGATTGGTTTGCCCACAACAAGGATTGGTACATGAACGCTGACGGTAACAGCCTTCCGGGCAGCCTGGTCATACCTACGGCCGATCTGGTTAATTATCACGATTGGCAACCCAACACCGAGGTCACCGACCAGTTGAGCTTCGACAACGGCCATTCCTACAACGGCCAGATTCCCTACCATTTCGACCCCGACGGCACGCTGGTCTATTCCTTAAACAAGCGAATCCCCCGATAGTCTGAATCGGTGGTAGTGCGGACGCAGCGTCGCCGTCGGCG
>Ga0181517_10005808_pt1 | contig 10779 bp, 9 predicted proteins | sample PEATcosm2014_Bin_31_FD_119748 | JGI IMG/M metagenome (GOLD analysis project Ga0181517, IMG submission 119748) | Peatland microbial communities from MTU Mesocosm Facility, Houghton, MI, USA - PEATcosm2014_Bin01_30_metaG | ecosystem: Environmental > Terrestrial > Soil > Wetlands > Peat | place... | reverse complement strand
TGGTGTTCCACGTCGCGCTGTGTACGTTGTTCAACGCCTCGGCCACGTCGGCAAACGCCACGCCGGCCCCGCCGCCGGGCACCAGCCAGTACATGAGGCCAATGACGGCAATCAAGACGGCGGAAGCAACGGCGATTCTGGTTCTCAGTTTCATGTTCTCGATCCTCTCGATAAGTGTGATGGGGTAGGGCTTGTCGGCGGCTTGCCGCACGGCGGCAACCAGTTGGGCGACCTGATCCGGGGGCAGTTCGCCCGGGATCGGATCGCGCAAAATGGCATCCACCGCACGCTCCAGCAAGTCGTCGTGATGGAAGTCTTCGCGGTTTTTCATCCCCTCGGTCCTCAGTTATCTTCTTTCGACGCGCCGTCCAAAGGGTCCAGCCAACGGCTCCAGGAGCCGTTGCAGGCGCCGGCGCGCCCGACACAATAACATGCGGGTTGCCGTCGGGCTGATTCCCAATCGCTGGGCAACCTCTTCGGAAGTCATCTGCTCGAAGCAACTCAGGCAAAATACCTGGGCCTGCCGGCGGGGCAGTTGGCCCACGGCAGCGCGCAAACGGTCGGCGAACTCGCTCGCCTCAGCGGAGCTGCACGGATCGGGTTCCCGGCTGATCGCCTGCGCCGGTTCGTCCTCCGGGCCAAATCGGTTCTGCCGCCGACAGCGCACCCGCAGAAGGTCCAAGGCTCGGGCGGTAGCCAGGTGACGCAACAGTGCCGGCCAGTTGCGAACGGGTTCGCGCCGGTCGATTTTGACCGCCTCCAGGAACGTTTCCTGGATGCAGTCCCATGCGTCTGCGTGATTGCCGACGAGGCGGTAGACCGTGCGTCGCACGATTTCTACGTGTTGGCCTACGACCGAATCCCAATCCGTCATATTCAGCTAGCCGTCAGGAACCGGAGTTCAACAGGATAGTCGATCGCCACGGTCCGGATGTAACGCGGAATCTTGCATTGTTCTTTTGGGTTTTGCACATATCTGCCCCTGAACCATATACTCGGTACACCACTGTAGTGGTGCTTTGCCCAAGAGTCCAGGGACTCGGTGACCGTTGCGGTTCGTTCTAATGCTCGGTCAGGGGCGCGTGGAGAAATGGTCCATCGGGTCATGCCGCCATTCAAACGTGGGGTTTCCACAGTCCGCCGAGCCGACTCATGGTAGAAGACATCGTTGAGAAGGGTGGGCGTGGGCATGGTGGTCTCCTGGTTCTGGTAAGAAAGCGGCGGAAGGAAGATTGCCGCCAAGAGATAATGCCAGGATCGACGCCGGCCCTCAGCGCAGCCCAGCCCAGAACCCCACGCGGAAGATGATCGACGGCACGGCTGAGAGCGGGGCCTGGGCGGAGGGGCCAATAGTAAAGGCCGCGAAGGAGCAACAGCATGGGACGCTGATGTCCCATGGGCTCTCGGGACTGGGCGGAGTCCCGCGCACTTCGCGGCCGATAGGCATTATAGCACGCCGGGGCAGCAATGAGCGCACGAGGTTTAATGCCAGACGACAAATTCCATGTCCCGAAACAGCCCGAGCTACGAGGACGGAGTTGGCATTAAACTTGGCATTAAACGGGGGCGAAAATGGCTCAAACTGGGGCATTTGCGGGCCACTGGACAAGCCCCATGAGAATCGCGAATGCCTTATGTCTCAATGACTTATGGCGATTGCCACAATCTATCCAATTGAGCTACGGGGACCTAATCGTAACTTCTTTCAAATTAAGACTTTAGGAACAACACAAAACATCAATGGCAGAAAAGCAAGGCAGAAATCTCCGGCGCTGCTGTCAATTCCTGCTACTGCAGAGCAACTCAAAACACCCTAATTCTAGCGTGATATTGGGGTCGTGCATAGCCGTCCCCGTATCCAAATGCACAAGGGATTCGATGCCGATTGGAGCCGGCCTGACTGGGTGTGTCCCCAAGCCACGGATCCAGAGAAGCCCGGAGATTAGCGCCCTCACAACGCGGGGACAGTATCCGTGCCGGCTGGTGCAAGAACGCCTCGTCCGCGGCACTTATGGGTCGTGCTGCCGACAAAGCCTACGTCGGCCCGCCGTTGAAACCCCTGCTCCCGCGTGGCCGGTTGCATTGCGGGAGAAGACGAGCGAACGATTCCCCTCTGACGGCGACGAACGGCTCGTGCGGTTCCGCAGGAGGCCATTCTGGCATTTCGCAAGGACGTCGCCGCCCAATCGGTCAGCACTTCGGCAGCGAAACTTGGTTAAAGTAGAGGGAGTTTGCCGACGATAATGATTATGCGGGCCGCGGCGAGTCTGATACTGCGCCTTTCAATTCCGGAGGGATCTTGAGCATCGTCCGAGCCCTGATTATTGCAAGTCTTTCGCTCGTTCGGCTCGCTGCCTGCGCCGAGCAGGTATGCGCTGCAGAATTACCGGGACCGGAATCTGTGCCCAACTGGCCGGTAGGTAACGCGCCATCTGCTGCATGTACTGCCCGAAGCACGGAAGATGGCACTGCAACAAGAAGTAAGTTTGCTCCACTGTGCTATCCAACGTAATTTCCCTGATGTAGAGGACCGTACCAGCGCTCAGGTCGGCGACCTCCAAGGTATCGGCAGTTCGGAGCCGTCGTAACGCGGTGGATCTGGCGACGACTCCGGCCACCAAGCTAGCGCAAGACCCGTCCATCGTGGACGAAGCGAACTGGCAATTGCTTTGTTGTGATCTCCACGATGGGGCCGCTCAATACTTGTCGGCGGCTTTGATGCACCTGCAGGCGGTCGAAGCCTGGCACGCTATGCGCGAGGAAGCAAGACCGCATTGGAATATGACTGGAACCCTCGTGCGCGTAGCTCTTCGGGATATTCGTGATATTCTTGCTGGTCGGTCGCCAACGTGTCTTGCGAAGGACGGACTCATCCCCTCCATCAAGCAACTGGTTCAGGAACTTCCAGGAGCCTCGGGTAGACGTACATCCGCCAGCGGAATTCCTATCGAATCGGGTGCATGTGGCGATCACGACGCCAGCGGTTGAGCAAAGCCAAGGCGCACGGGTCGAGTTTCAGCAGTCGAACTAACTGCGACGGCGTGCAGCCAAGCACGACAGCCGCCTGCTTCGGGTCGGCATCCAAGGCCGCCAGCACGTCCAGTGCCTCGGCCAGCAGGCTGGGGAAGTCGTCGTGCCCGACACTCAGCTTCAGCACCCCGCTACCGCACCGCGCCTGCCATAGAGGGCTGGGCACATAGTTCGGGTCGCACGGTCGCCGGACCTCAAGGGCCAGGTTCACTCTCAGGCGGAAAAGGGCCACGGAGCGATTCTGGGCCTGGCTGCGGCGCTCGCTGGCCTCCGCACGCACACCCGTGGGCAAATGGTGCAGGCTGATGGCCGTCTCCACCTTGTTGCGGTGCTGGCCCCCCGGTCCCGACCGGCGCAGCCGCCGCACTTCGCACTCGGTAATCAACTGCTCAGGGTTGCTTGCGGCTGGATGATCGCTTGGCTTGGGCATACAAGTACTGTACCATGTTCCACCGGCTCCGGCGGGTCTTCGGTCGATCCGGGCTGACCTGCGCAAAAGCGGGTTGCTGGGGGAAAATCGACAGGGGCCGAAACGGTCTGGTTTTGTTCCGTAGGTACAAGCGGTCGCTCGTCGCGTAGCGACGCTATGACGGTGGCCGTGGGTTTTAGCCCACGGACGAAATTCCCCCCACGCTTTCCCCGCCCGGGCACCGTGCGCAGCATAGTCGTCGCTGGGTAGCCAATTGACGCACGTTGTCCAAAGTCCCGTAGGGACGATTGAAATGAACGTAGGGCGCACCGTTTCAATCGTCCCTCCGGGACTGGAATGATATCTATATTGCCTATCTACCCAGCAGTGAACTGCTGGGCTATTGTCAAACGTCCCTCCGGGACGAGACCGCATTCCGACTTGTGTGCAGCAACAAGGGCCAACGCCCCGGGCTATTTCATTTCGCCGCTTCTCGGCTGGCAAATCGACTAAATATGACGTAGAGTTGCATTGGGAGTCTGTTCCGAAAGGCCGTGGAGCGGTGTTGGAGTCCCAGTTTTAGCCGGCTAAAGCCGGGACTCCAACACCGATCGGAACAGGCTGTGAGAATGCTCGTCCACCCGCCTGGAAGGGGTACCGATGTCTGCCGCGACCGCCGCCGCGCTCCACGAGGAGTTGCTGGCCGCCATCCAGTCCGAAGAAGAATTCCTGCCGCGCATGCCCCACTCGCTCGAAGAGACGGGTTTGTCGACGGCCCTGATCGAATCGCTCGTCTGCAAATTCCTCTCCATCGTCGGCTCGCAGAGCGGCCGCGGCATCGCTGCGGAGATCGGGCTGCCGTTCGGTATCATGGAAGGCGTGTTCAATTCCTTGCGGTCCCGCCAGATCCTGGTCTATTCGGCCGCGGCCCCACTGAACGACCATGTCTACAGCCTGACGGAGCAAGGCCGGCAGCGGACCCAGTCGCTGTTGAGCGATTGCGCCTACGTGGGACCTGCGCCCGTACGCTTGGCCGACTACGTGGTTTCCGTGAATGCCCAGACGATCCGGGCCGAGGCCCCGCGCCGCCAGCGTTTGGAGCAGGCCTTTGCCGATATTTCCGTCGATCCCGGCCTGTTCGCCGAGTTGGGGCCCGCCGTCAATTCCGGGGCTGGCCTGTTCCTTTACGGCGCGCCGGGCAACGGCAAGTCGACCTTGGCCCGGCGGATCACCAGTTGCTTCGGCCAGTATATCTGGATTCCCTATGCGCTGATCGAGGGCGGGCAGTTGATCAAGGTCTTCGATTCGGCCTATCACGAGGTGGCCAAAGACGAAATGCAAGGCATCGTCTGCCGCGCCGATTCCGACCGCCGCTGGGTCAAGATCCGGCGTCCCACGGTCGTGGTCGGCGGCGAAATGACCATGGATTGCCTGGAACTGCGTCACGACCCGCACAGCAACGTGAGCGAGGCCCCTTTGCAATTGAAGAGCAATTGCGGCTGCTTGCTGATCGACGACTTCGGCCGCCAGCGGATCGAGCCTGCGGAACTGCTCAACCGCTGGATCGTCCCGCTGGAGAACCGGCACGACTTCCTCACCCTGGTGACGGGCAAGAAGTTCCAGGTGCCGTTCGAGCAGTTGATCATTTTTTCCACGAACCTGGACCCCTCGAGCCTGGCGGACGAGGCCTTTTTGCGGCGGATACCCTACAAGATCGAGATCGCCGATCCCGACGAGGCGGAGTTCCATCACCTCTTCGAGACCTATGCCAGGAATCAAGGTTTCCAATATGAGAAGGCCTCGATCGATTACCTGATCGCCAAGCACTATCGTCCGCGGAATCGGCCCATGCGGCGTTGCCACCCGCGCGATTTGCTGGAACAGATCCAGAACCTTTGCCGCTACAACGATCTGCCCTTGGAAATGCGGCCGGAGTATTTCGACCAGATCGTGAAGAGCTACTTCACGCTGGTTGCCAAGGACCCTCGGTAGCGCGGTCGCTCAACTTCGCCAGGTGATGTGCGGGGCCTCGATAGGCACAAAGGCCTCGGGGTGGCAGGGCACAAGCCGCGGCGTATAGTGCTCGGCAGGGCGATTGGCGGGCACGCTCCCCCGATACAAATACCCGTTCACGGCGCCGTGGAGGGGACCCACGCGCTCGATCGTCGCGCAGGCCGCCGGATGCGCATCGATCGCTTCGGCATAAAGTTGCACCTGCACGAAATCTCCGCGCACGTCGCCCAGGTAAGCCTCGATTTCGAACTGCCACTGCTGCTCGACCTCGCGCACGAACATGCGACCGAAGCGCACCCCTTGCCACTGTTCGTCCTGCGATGCGGACCACGCTTCGATTTCGCGGGCCAGCCGGGCGCCGTCCGCCGCGCGCCGCAGGAAAGCCCGCGCGGCAGGCAAGTAGGCCTGCTCCACATACTCCCGGACCATGCGATCGCTGGAGAACTGCTCGGTCAATTGAGTCATGCTGGCGCGCACGCGCTGGATCCAGGCCCGGGGGATGCCGAGGTGGTCTCGATCGTAAAACTCCGGGGCGATGGCGTGCTCCAACAGGTCGTAGAGCGCGCAGGCGTCGTCGTGATCGTGCTCGCCGGAATGCTCGCGCGTGCCGCTGATCTCCCAGCCGACCTCCGGCGTGTAGGCCTCGTCCCACCAACCGTCGAGGGTCGAGCAGTGCAGGCCGCCGTTGACGAGCATCTTCATGCCGCTGGTGCCGCAGGCCTCGGCCGGCCGGCGGGGGTTGTTGATCCACACGTCGACGCCCGCGGCAAAATGCTGGGCCAGCACCATGTCGTAGTCCTCCAGGAACACGACGTGGTCGCGCACGTCGTCGCGCCGCGCGAAGAGGGCCATCTGCTGCACCATGGCCTTGCCGCCGTTGTCGTCCGGGTGCGACTTTCCGGCGACCACGATCTGCATGGGCCGCTCCACATTGCGCAGAATGCGACTGAACCGTTCCGGATCGTCCAGCAGCAGGTTGGGCCGCTTGTACCCGGCGAATCGCCGGGCAAAGCCCAGCGTGATGCGATTGGGATCGAGCAGGTGCTGCGCCTTCTGAATGGCCGCCTCGGGCGCATTGCGCTGACGGAGTTGACGCGGCAAGCGGAGCCGCACGTATTCGACCAGCGTATTACGGGCTTCGGCGCGATAGTCCCAGAGCCGTTCGTCGGAGACTTGCTCGATCCCCTTGACGGCTGCCCCCACGTTGCCCAGCCACGGCCCGTCGGCGCCGTAGGCCGCGCTCCAGAGTTGGTTGGCCGGCTCGGAATGCCAGGTGGGAATGTGTACGCCGTTGGTGATGCTGCGGACGGGGACATCCTCTTTGGGCCAGCCGGGAAACAGCACGCGGAACAGTCCCTGGCTGACCTTGCCGTGCAAGCGCGCCACGCCGTTGACGTGGCAACTCCCGCGCATCGCCAGGTAGGCCATGTTGAACGGCTCGCCGGCATCGGACGGGTCGCGGCGTCCCAAGGCAAGAAAGGCCTCGTGGGAAAGCCCCGTCTCGCGCAGGAAAGGCCCGGCAGCCGTCGTCACCAGGCCCGGCTCGAAGCGGTCGAAGGCGGCTTCCACGGGCGTATGGGTCGTGAACACGTTGCCTGCCCGCGTGGCCCGCAACGCCACGCGGAAGGGAACCTTGTTCTTTTCCGCGAAACTCTGGGCGCGGGCCAACACCGCAAAGGCCGCATGACCTTCATTCATGTGGCACACCTGCACGTCGATACCCAGCTTCTCCAGCAGCCGCCAACCGCCCACGCCCAGCACCAACTCCTGCAGCAGCCGCTTCTCCTTGCCGGCCGCGTACAGGTTGGCCGTGATGCCGCGGTCCCAAGGACTGTTCAAGGGGTGGTTGCTGTCCAATAGATACAAGTTCACCTTTCCCACCCGCGCATTCCAGACCCGCAAATAGAGCGTTCGCCCCGGCAGTTCCAGCCGCACGCGCGGCCAGCGGCCGTCGGCGTCGAGAACCGGCGTGATGGGCAGACTGCCCGGGTCGTTGAACGGGAAGGCCTCCAACTGCCAGCCGTTCTCGGCCAGCACCTGGCGAAAGTAGCCTTGTTGGTAGAGTAGGCCGATGCCGACCACGGGCACGTTCAAGTCACTGGCGCTTTTCAGGTGATCGCCCGCCAGAATGCCCAGGCCGCCCGAGTAGATCGGCAGCGCTTCGGCAAGCCCGAATTCCATACTGAAATAAGCGATCCCGCGAAGTTCCGACTGCGCATGCTCCGCGCCGAACCAGCCGGGGCTTTGCATGTAGTGGTCTTGTCGTTGCAGCCAGCGCTCGAGTTCTCCAATCAGGACCTCGTCGGCCGCCGCTTCGTCCAGGACTTTTTGATGGGCATTCTGCAAGATCATGTAAGGATTGTTGCAGCGGCTCCAGGCCTCCGCATCTAACCGTCGCCAGATCTGCGACATGGTCTTGCTCCCGATCAGGCGCAGGTCGAAAGCGAGTTCTGCCAGGCGTTCCAAAGGCTTGGGCAGCGGACGTTGAACTTGCAGCATGGACATGGTCAGGCTCCTTGAAGGGGGTGTTGGTCTTCCTTCTCGATAAAGCCGCATCGGATGAGGCGGTCTTCGAGTAATGAAATTGCCGAGAATTCTCCGTGTCACGGACTCTACTGACTGGGTTAAGGGTAAGCCCCGCTAGCAGAACTATCAAGTACCGCTTTCCCAAATTACGAACAATTGTCATGCAAGTGTTAGGACTTTATTCAAACTTGGTAACGAATCGGTAAGTCACTGTGCAGAAAGCAGCAGCCGGACGGGTTTCCGATTGTTTGACCGGTTTAGACAGACTATCCGGAAAGAATTGCGGATAGGAATTGAAACGAATCCCCTGAGAACTTATTTCAAAACCGATTCTGAGCCGGCCTTTCTTTGTGCCACAAGAAGGTTTTGAAATAAGCTCTAACCCGAGGGCTGGTATCATGGGTCGAAATGTCGAGCCGGGCGAGCAGGTAATTCAGCAGGCGGCGGTTCTTGCCATGTGGCAAGGCCGAATCTGTTTGATCACCTCCAGCAGTGGAAAACACTGGCTGGTGCCCAAGGGACATTTGGAGCATGGCGACAAGCTGCTGGAGACGGCCCGGCAGGAAGCCTGGGAGGAGGCCGGACTGATCGGGCATATCAGTCCTCGCCCAGTCGGCGCATACGAGTATCAGAAGCTGGGACGACTCTACCGCGTGGTCGTTTTCTGGATGAAGGTGACGCAGGTCCAAGACACTTTTCCCGAGTGCAAACGTCGTCGCCGGCGTTGGTTGAGTCCCGCGAGGGCCTTGCCCCATATCAGCTACTCGCCCCTGCGCCACATCGTTGACGCGGCCGTCCATCGCCGCCGCGCAGCGTAGCGACCCAGACGTAGGCCGGAACAAGCTTGCGCAGTTCCGTCGCCGATTCGCATAAACGCCGGAACTGTGCAAGTTTGTTCCGGCCTATGCTGCCACTGCCGCACAGCTCAATGGCTCATTTTCAATGTAACAACCAACAAGGACCGGCGAATCAATAAGTGTCGTGTTGTAGGGGTGACTTTAAGCTGAAAAGCCGCGGGCCAGACACGACGCCCAAGGAAGGGATGAGGAAATGTTCCAAAGCAAGTGGATTAGCGATCTTCGTGCGACAACACCCGTGGCCGACGCGGCCCGCCGCGTTCTGACGCTGCGCCTGGAAGGTGTGCGCGACTGCCTGGGCTATGCTTTGCGGGAACCGGGGCGGGACCCCGAGTTCGTACATCAACTGCGGGTAGCGACCCGGCGGGCCTCGGCCGCGCTGGAGATCTTTGCGGAATGCCTGCCTCTCAAGGTTTATAGAACTGCCCGCTGCTTGATTCGCGACATTCGTCGCGCCGCCGGCAAAGCCCGCGATTGGGACGTCTTCCTGGCGCAGTTGACGGACGACGCGGACCAGCTTGCAGCCGACGAGCGCGCCACGGTCGACATGCTGGTCGGCTATGCACTGGCCCATCGTCTGCCGGCTCAGGAAGGCATCGAGGAATGTTGCCGCGATTATCCCTTCGGCTTCGAACGCTGCATGGCCGAGACTATCGGCGCCATCGGCTATCACAGCGTGGGCAGAACTCCTCTGGCCAGTTTTGCGCGGCCGCTGCTCGGCCGCTTATTCGACGAGTTGAAGCAGGCCGCCCTGCGCGATCGCAACGATTACCGGCACCTGCACGGGACGCGCATCGTGGGCAAGCGGCTGCGCTACACGATCGAGATGTTCATCGATTGCTTCGGTCCTGCCTTGCGGACAACGCTTTATCCGGCGATCGCAGAAATGCAGGAGGTGCTCGGCGACGTCAACGACCACTTCAACGCCGTGCAGCTTTACGCGGCGCTGGGGACGAAGCTCGGCGTCTTTCTGTCCCCGTACGGACGCCGCTACCAGGCCTTCGTCGACCGACTCAAGGCCCGCCGCCACGCGCAACTCCAGGAGGGCTGCCTGCGTTTTCAACTCTGGTGGGAGAACTGGCAGAAAGCGGAGATCCAAGTGACCATCGGCGAACTGCTATCCAGCGCCCCCGCGGCGTGGCACGTGTTGCACGAAGCGGAAAATGCGATCGCCGCACCGCACGACGAGCTCAAATCGGCAGCGTCCCCCATAGCCATGCGCACCGCATAGGACGGAGAAATGGGGACGCAGCTAGTTTGACAGGGAACCGCCTACTTCCGCTGGCTGGGGGAAGGTTCGGGTTCCCCATCCCGTAGGGATGAAAGCCATTAGCCCCGGGTCGCGCAGCGAAACCCGGGGATATGGGGGCCGTCGTGAATCGCAAATCGACCCCGGAGGGGTCGCAGTATCCCGGGTTGCGCGGCTCGAATAATCGATGACCCCGGACGGGACGCGACGTGGCAGTGCTGCGACCCCTCCGGCGTCGGAATGTGTATTTGGCCTCGATACCGGTGGTGGTGTCGCTGAGGCTCCGCAACCACCGGCGAATGGCTGTGACCCCTCCGGGGTCGGTTTCCGCCATCGTGCCGGAACGAACGATCGGTTTCCCCATCCCGCGAGAAGAACTAGCTGCGTACCCGTTTCGACCCCGAGATTTATCGGCCGTCCGGAGAACTGTTCCCCGAAATGGAGCAAGCCGCGCTGGCGACAGTTCATTTCATTCCACGCAGAAAAAAACTTGGCGGGGCATTTGACAAACCGGTGCCGGCTGGTTAATCTATCTTCTGTTCCAGCAAGGAGCCCTACACGTAGGTAGGTTGTTCCTGAACACGGGCGGCACGGGTGTGCCGCCCACACGCATGGCAACCTCAGTAGCAGGCAGCGTTCGTTGGTGATTGAGCTAATCGGTTTGCGGCCGCGCAACTCCGGCGGGAGATTGTCTT
>Ga0181517_10005806_pt1 | contig 10785 bp, 11 predicted proteins | sample PEATcosm2014_Bin_31_FD_119748 | JGI IMG/M metagenome (GOLD analysis project Ga0181517, IMG submission 119748) | Peatland microbial communities from MTU Mesocosm Facility, Houghton, MI, USA - PEATcosm2014_Bin01_30_metaG | ecosystem: Environmental > Terrestrial > Soil > Wetlands > Peat | place... | reverse complement strand
GCCATGGGCAGCACGCTGTCGCGCTTGCCGGTGCCGTGGCTGGGATCGACCAGGATGGGCAGGTGGCTCACCCGCCGGATTGCGGGAATTATGCTCAGGTCCAAGGTGTTGCGGGTGTGGTCGGCAAAGGTGCGTACGCCGCGCTCGCACAAAATTACCTGATAATTGCCCTCGCTCATCACGTACTCGGCCGACATCAAAAACTCTTCCAGGGTAGCCGAGAGGCCGCGCTTGATGAGCACCGGCTTCCGCAGTTGTCCGGCGCGCTTCAGCAGGGAAAAGTTCTGCATGTTGCGCGCGCCGATCTGCACCACATCGGCCCATTCAGCCACCAGGTCCAGAGTCTCGTTGTCGATGGCCTCGGTGACTATGCGCAACCCGAAGCGCTCGCGGACCTCGGCCATGATGCGCAGCGCCTCCACGCCCAGGCCTTGAAACGCGTAAGGTGATGTGCGCGGCTTGTAAGCGCCGCCGCGGAAGAACTGCGCGCCCGAGGCGGCCACCAGTTCGGCGATGGCGAAGGCCTGTTCGCGGCTTTCCACCGAGCACGGCCCGGCAATGATGGCCAGGTTGCGGCCACCGATGGCGGCATCGGGGTGGTTTCCGATTCCCGCAAACCGTATGACAGTGTCTTCTTCTTTCACGTCCCGGCTGGCCAGCTTGTAGGCCTTCGAGACACGAATCACTTCCGCGACCCCGGAGAGCGCTTCGAGATTGCCGCGATCCACTTCGCCCTGATTGCCGGTGATGCCGATGGCGGTGCGCTGCGCTCCCGGAAGCGGATGAGCGCGGAAGCCCAACTGTTCAATGTGTTCACAGACCGCCTGGATTTCCTCCTGCGTAGCCTGAGCCTTCATGACAACCAACATAACCGGACCCCTCGAATCATCAGTCTAACGGCTGGAGCGGCGAAGGGCAATTGGCTTCAGGTCGCGGGCTGCGTCTTGTAGTCGAGAATCCAATCTTCCTGCTCTTGCGTGTCGGGAACCGGATAGCCGCGGGCATCTTCAATGGCCCCCAGCGCCTCATCGGCACTCCAACCAAGATGCATGAGCGCGCAGGCCGCGGCCACCGTAGACCGGCCGATGCTGCCCCGGCAATGGACGCCAATATGTTCCCCGGCTCTGAGACGGCCTGCCAGCCCGGCTGCGAAGGTGCGGAAAGCGGCAGCATCAATAGGTACCCGCGTATCGGGAATCGGAAAATTGAGAAATTGCAGCCCAATCTGCCTTGCGAGCTGGCCTTCGTCCGCCAGGCCGAGCGAATCTGCCTCCCAGTCTTCCATCATCGAAACCAGGGTCTGAATCCCGCTCTCTTTTAGTCGGAGCAGTTCATCTTCCAGCAAATCGTCGCCGCGCGGGCGAATTACGATGGCCAGTGGCGCGGGCGGACTCCCGTTGATCCAGTAGATGCCATTCATGGTGCTCAAACTCCTGCAAACTTTTCGATGCGGTCGCGGATGCCGAGGATGCCTAGGCCAAGCGCCGCGCCGTCCTCGATGAGCTGCGTTTCGTAACGGGCCTCGGAGCGTTCCAGGTCAGTGTCTTCAATGCGGAGAATGAACGTGCCGCCGACGCGGCGTGCAAAGAGCCAGTTGTAAAGCGCGGTGCGAGCGTTGCCCACATGGAGCAGTCCTGTAGGTGAAGGGGCAAAACGAACACGGGGAGTGGTATCGGTCATCACTTTCTTGATAATAGACGGTGGGCCAGAGGAAGATTTGACCTGCCGTGATTGCGAAAAATGGTAAAGACTGCTATCTTTACTTCAAGGATACGAGGTAAAGATGCCGCCATCCAGCACCATCAGCAGCAAAGGCCAGGTGACCGTTCCCATAGAGGTTCGCCATCGTCTGGGCCTCAGAGAGGGCGACCGCGTGGAGTTCGTCTTCGAGGAAGGCCGGACCGTATTGCGGCCCGCGCGGATGGAGAAGAACCCATTTACCGCCTATCTAGGGGCCTTCCCTGCATTTTCTTCTCGCGAAGAGATCAATGCGTGGACACGTGATCTTCGCGATGACGAGCCCTGGGAAAAGCGGTCGCGAGAAGAGGGTAAACAGTGAGGACGGCCATCGATTCCAATGTTTTTTCAGCAATCTGGTCGTGGGAGTCCACCGCGGAGAAAATTGTCGAGCAGTTGGGAATGGCAAGACAAGAGGGAGCGCTGCTCATCTCCCCGTTTGTCTATGCGGAACTGCTTGCTTATCCCGGCGCCGCCGAGACGCATGTGCGCGGCTTTCTTGAGGCAACCGGGGTTGCAGTTGATTACAGGCTGGAGGAGAGGATGTGGAACGAGACGGGCCGACGCTTCGCTCGCTACGCCGCACGACGCAGACAAGCCACAGGGGAAGGCCCGCGGCGTTTGCTGGCCGATTTTCTGATTGGCGCTCATGCACTGGTACAGGCGGATCGGCTGTTGACCCTCGACCCAACGCGCTACGCCCAGGATTTCCCTGAGTTGCTGCTGCTGTAAAAATTTTCAGTGAAGCCATTAATCTAGGCGAAATGTTCCCATCCGTGCGGTTCAAGCGGCCTTGCTCCTTGCGCAGAAATCAGCGTCAAAGCTGGCCGGCCTGCGCGAGCCTTTACGATGCGTCCTATTTTTGTAATTTTTACGCCGGCGATGGCGCGGGGCAGCTTTGCCGCCGCCGGAGCGGTAAAGAGTAGTTCGTAGTCCTCGCCGCCGTGCAAGGCTTGGGCGAGAGTTGCGCCGGGGTGGATGGGCAGGGCGCTCGCGTCCACCTCCGCTGCGACGCTTGACTCTTCGCAGAGATGAGCCAAATCCGTAGAGAGGCCGTCGCTCACGTCGAGCGCTGCGGAGGCCAGGCCGCGCCGTTGAAGCCAGAGGCCCTGGGCAATGCGTGGCTGGGGGTATAGGTGCGGGGCAAGCTTTGCGGCCAGCTTTTTGGGGATTCGTGGCGGATCATGGCGACCGGGCTTGGCCTTGGTCAAATTTTCGAGGCAGGCAAGACCGGCAGCGGCTCCGCCCAAAGCGCCGGTGACGTAGAGCAGGTCGCCCGGTTTCGCGCCGGAGCGCAAAAGCGCCCGTCCGCGAGGAACGGCGCCGACCAGCACAATATCAGCTACGGCCAGAGATGATTCGGCCAGATCCCCTCCGGCCAGTGGCGTGTTGTGGGCCTCGGCCAGGGCCAGCAGGCCGTCGAGAAAGTGCTGCACCCAGGAACTGGATCCCGCCCTAGACCCTGCCCGGCGGCTTGAGGGCACAGTGAGCTCACGCGGTAATCCCAGCGAAAGAAAGGCGGCGACGGGACGCGCGCCCATGGCGGCCAAATCGCTCAAGCCGCGCGCCAGAACGCGATGGCCAACGGTCTCAGGCTGGTGCCAGTTGAGGCGGAAGTGCTGGCCGGCAATCGACAAATCCGTCGTTACTGCCAGTTCCTCGCCGCGGCGCGGAGCCAGCAGGGCGCAATCGTCGCCGATGCTCAACCGAAGGCCGCCATTCCGGTAACGGCCGGCCGCGCTTGCCGCGCGCTGGCGAATCTCCCCGAGCAGGGCAAGTTCGCCTCGTCCTCTGTCGACTCTGGAATGGGTCTGCTTCATAGGCACCTCATGAGAATAGGACAAACCAGTGGGGTTTTTACCGCCTGAGCGGGATAAGGGGCCATTTTGCACTGATTCTGCAACAAGATAGGTAATGTTACTTTCATCAATTTCGTTGACCCGGCAAGGTGCGATTTGTTAGCCTTGATAGACGTTCTGAGAAATGCGCCCGCCAGGGTGTATTTGTTATTTTGGGGGCCGGAAGGCTCTGCTGCCTTGGGCTTTTGTCGAGTACACGGCGAATTGCAGTCCTGCGCATCGCAGGAATGGAAGGCAAAGATGCTGCGCAAGCGCTATTACATTCTATTTGTTGCCAGAGACGAAGACGGCCAGATTCGCAAGATTTCCCTGCCGCTCAAGTATGTGTATGGATTTGTGGCCGCCGCGCTGGTGGGAACCTTCACCATCGTTGGACTGGCCGGTTCGTACACGCGCATGCTGCTCAAGACCGAGAGTTTTAACCAGGTCCGCCAGGATCGAGAGACGCTGCGCAAAGACTACAAGCAGATGGCGCAGATTGCGCATGAGCGCAATGTGCAGGTGGCCTCGCTGGGAGCCTTGGCAAGCGAAGTAACCGCGCTCTACGGACTGCGACAAAACAAACTGGCTACGGCCAAGTCTGCGGCTGCGGCAAGTGCGGCGGCCGAGCCCACGCCCGCCAGCCTGGCCGTGACCGATGACGTCTCCCAGCAGCAGGTGAAGCTCTCCATCGACCAGTTTTATGCGCTGCGCACCGAGGCCATGTCGGGCCGGGTTGCCCGCGCCCTGCAGAGCGGACTCTCGCCCAGCTTTGCCGGCGACTGGACCGAGTTGGCCGACGCTCCCTCGCTTTGGCCGCTGGAAGGCCGCATTGGCTCCAGCTTCGGCGAGCGACAGGACCCGATCAACGGCGAAGGCGCCTTCCACTCGGGCATTGACATTGACGCGCCTACGGGTTCGCCGGTGCGCGCCGCCGCCGACGGCAATGTGACCGAAGCCGCCATGAACGCCGGCTACGGCCGCGAGATTGTGATCGACCACGGCCACGACGTGATGACAATTTACGGGCATCTATCCGTCATGGCAGTTGTTCCCGGCCAGCATGTGATGCGCGGTCAGGTTATCGGCTATGTGGGCCAATCAGGCCGCGCCACCGGTCCGCACCTCCACTATGAAGTGCGCGTCCACAAGGTTCCGGTCAATCCGTACAAATATCTGCGCACCACCTATGAACAGATGGCCTTCAGCGATCCCGGCGGGGCCGCGCAAGCAAATTAAGCCATTCTCGGCGGAGTTAGCCGCGCTGGCGCGCGTGTTGGCAGAGTTCGCGCGCTCTTGACGGCGTTGCTGTTCGGGCTAACTCCGCCAACCCCGATAGCTCCGCTTCACTTTCCACCCATATAACTCACATGCCAAATCGAGCGCGAGCCATCGTCGGAGACGAACAGCGAGCCGTCTTTGGCTTCGGCCACGCCTACGGGCCGGCCCCATACGGTTCCGTTGGGAAGCACGAAGCCGGTGAGGAAGTCTTCGTATTCGCCGGTCGCATGACCGTTCACCATCGGCAGCCGGATGACCTCATAGCCGCCGCGCGGCTCGCGGTTCCATGAGCCGTGCTCCGCGGCGAATCCCTCGCCCTTGTACTCGGCGGGAAACTGACGGCCCTCATAGAAAAGCATTTCGAGCGAGGCAAAATGAGGATTCACCAGGATGTCGGGTGTGATGACTTTGGCTTGCAGCTCCGGATGCTTGCCGGGGTGGCGCGGATCCTGCACTCCGCCGGAGGGGCCATGGTAGTAGAACCAGGGCCAGCCGTAGAAGCCGTCCTCCTGAACGTGTGTGATGTAGTCGGGCGGGAGGTTGTTGCCCAGGCCGTCGCGCTCATTGGTCGAGCACCACAGCTCGCCGGTGATCGGATTGATGGCCTCGCCCACGCAGTTGCGCAGACCGCTGGCGTAGATCTTCACTAACTTCCCTTCCGGCGTGAACTCCAGCACGTTGGCGCGGTGGAACTCCTCGGGATGTGTATCGGAGTCGTCCACGTTGGAATGAGAACCCACCGAAGCGAACAGCTTTGTGCCGTCTTTGGAGAAGACCACATCGCGCGTCCAGTGCCCGCCGCCCCGTAGGCGTCCGCCGCCGGGCAAATCGGCCAGGTGCTGCGATGGACCGGTCGCCGCCAGGTCGCCGTTCTTATAGGGGAAGCGGACGATGCCGTCGGTGTTGCCGATATAGACCCACGCAGGATGTGCGCCGGCAGGGTAAAAGGCGATGCCGAAAGGCTGGTGCAAACCCTCGGCGAAGACCGAAACCTGCGCAGCCTTGCCGTCCGGGCCAACGCCGCGAAAGACCTTGATCTTGCCGGTCTCGCTCTCGGCCAGGAAAAGATCGCCGTTCGGAGCGGTACGAATCAGCCGCGGGTTGTCCAGGCCGGTCGCATAAAGCTCCACCTTGAAGCCCTTGGGCGCAATGGGCAGCACATTCGCGGGCCGGGGAACCATCGTCGGCCCGTTGTCCACGGACTGCTCTGGCGCCGGGCCGGGCAGGTCGGCCACAGTCAGGTGACGGCGGATGCCGGGAGACTCGTGGGCCGCGTCGGTGAAAGCAGCCTGCCCGGTTAGGACGGAGTGTCGTTGCGCGGCGCTTGCCCGCCAATGGTTGATCTCATAGCCAAGATAGGCCAGGAAGGCAAGCGAGCTGATGAGAGCTACGGTCCTGGAGGACCAATCGGTTCGAAGCATAAAACCTCCGCTGGGGATGCGGTTCAATTCTATGGACGGTTGAAATGGGGCTGATGGACGCGCCGGCCACCCCGCTTCGTTGCTGTTTACTTGGACGTTTCAGGTGCGGAAGAGGAATCAGCCGGGGTTTTCGGGCTTTCGGTCGGGCCGCTGAAGAGCTCGCGGTCAAGCGTGGCCGTCACCACCACCCGGTCGCGCTCCTGCTTCACCTCCGCGGTCTTCAGCAGCTCTCTCAGCCCATTGTTGGCGGCGTTGTCAGCCAGGGGAATGGCAATGCCGCGGGCCATGATCAACAGCAGATTCAGCGCATCGCTCTGGCTGGCGGCTTTGCCGCTGCTCGGCGCTATCTCCACAACTTTTACGTTCAGCGAGCCGCCCAGTGACAACGCCGGTGTTACGCTGGCGATGATGGTTGAGTCGGCCTCCAGCGGCAGCGAGAAACCCAGAATGTTGATGCCCCCGCTCTCCGAAAAAGGCAGGCCAATCTGGCCCACTCCCCAGGCCAGCGAGAGCAGCGGAACATCGTGATAGTGCTGCCTCAGCAGCGTCGAGCCGGCAAAGGGCCATGCGGCCGTCGAGTGCCGGTCGAGCATCGAGTGAACCATCTCCGAGGTGGGATAGTTCGAGACGGCCACCATGTCGTAGCCGATTTGCGCAACCCTGACAGTCCGCCCCTCGGAGGGAATCGAGTAGACGGTGTGCCCCGCGTAGGACTCGCGGGCCGCCGCGTGTGCGTCGAGCCAGTCGTTCAGCCGCTTGCCGGTAATCTTGCCCACCAGCACCATCGAATACGCCACCGGGCCGTTGGGTCCGTTGGGGTCCGTCATGCGGTGCAGCGCGATGGCCGCCTCGTCCAGGTCGCGCTCCGGGTCAATCCCAATCGCATCAACGAACTGCTGATACTCGGCGGAGCGCACCGGCGGCTTCAGGTCTTTGTGGAAGAAGGCCCGCACCGGCTTGAGGTTGATGTAAATGATGCCGTCAGACTCGGGCAGCAGCCGCGCAGCCTCCGGCGGAGCCTTCGAGCGCAGGAAGATAGCCACGGCCAAAAACAGCAGGACTGCGGCCACCACCATAAGCGTTCTACGCGTGCGTTTATTCATGAAGAGCCGTCAGAGATAACGTATCACTCCGGGCGGAGCCGGTGGCTATCTCGGCCCTCTGCCTCAGTTCTTTACCGTCATGGTGTCTGAGTCGACTGCCTTTTTGCCGGTAATACCTTCGAGTCCGGCCAACAGGCCACGATAGTCGCTCTTCTCGGCCTGGAGTGCAAGCCCTCCTTTTTTGCCGCCGTCATCCCAAGTGAGCCCTACGAAATGCTTCTTCGATTTGGCTAACAACATCAACGCTCCGAGGCCCAAAGTGAATACTCCAATACCAATAGCCGCTCCCACGCGCCGGTGAACATCTTGTCCATAGCTGATTTCCGTCACCGCCGCAGCCGGAATGACCGCAACCTCCGTGTCTCCTTTCTTGATCCGGATTTTGTCGGCATCAATGTAGAGCTTCATATCTGTTCCGGCCTTGGCATTGGGGAGCGATCCGCCGTCATAGACGATCTTGTAACTGTTGTCGCCAGCAAACGCGCTGGCTGGAAACAAAATGCAGAGAAAGAGCGCGAGTATTTTCTTCATCCCTCAACCTTTCAATTAGGAATCTTGACAAGACACTGCAAAGAATTACGATTCAAAACCGCAAAACCTGTTTGAAGATGGCACCCGAATCATCAACCAAAACACCTCATTTCGCAAGAACTTTCTCTTCACCGTCCCAAATTTAGCCGTCGCTTCAAATGGCGAGGCTCCCAGTTCTCGGAAGGTGAGACCTGGGAGCCTTCAAGTTGGTTGGGATTTTGAGCGACTGCCTACCGCCCAACAACCAGCACAACAAAGCTGCCGGGAACGATGGCCGGTCGAGGCCGCGGATTGTCAGCTGTAGGCGCTGGGCGCGGGCCAAACTCGGCGGTAACCAGATAAATGCGATCGGCCAGTGAATCGTAAGCCATGGTGCGCGCGCCGGGTTGTGTAAGCAGGCTCTCGATCGTGGGATAACCGGGATCAGCGGCATTGACCACGGAGAGAATTCCTTCCCGTCCGCAAGAAGCAAATGCCAGTTTGTGAGCGGCGTCCCAACCGGCGGCATCCGGGCCATCACCAATTGCAGCCGTGGCCAGCACCTTGCCTGTCGCGGCGTCCGTCACGGCCATCTTCTTGCCGTCGCAAACGCTGAAGAGCCGTCCGCCGGCAACGTCATATGCCAGCCCGCTCGGCCCGTCGCAGCCGGTCAGCGGCCACTCGCCAGTGAGCTTATTGGTGTGCGCGTCCAGCCGCACCAGCTCGTTCTTGTCTTCGATATTGTCGAAGATTGTGCCCTTGCCATCGACAGCGGCGAATTCCGGCTTGCCGGGAAGCGGGATGGTGGCCAAAACCTTCCGCGTGGCAGCGTCGATTTTGGTCGCGTCGTGGCTGCGTCCGTTGAAGGTCCAAACGGTCTGCGTAGACGGCTCAAAGACGATGGCGTCGGGGTTGGTTCCGGCTGGAATGGTGGCTACCGTAGCCAATGTGGCGCGATCAAAGACCACCACGGCGTTGCCGCCTCCGTCGGAGATGTAGCCGAACTTCCCGGCGTCATCGAGAGCGATGCCGTGCGTACCATGCAGTCCTGTAATGCTGCCCACGAGCTTGCCAGTCTGCGTATCGACGACATCGACGCGCATGCCGTGAGCGAGATAGAGCCGGTGCGCCGCGGAATCCGCAAGCAGGTAATCCCATCCGCCCTCGCCGCCCACCTTCCAGGTGTCAACAATCTTGTAAGGCTGTTGTGCCGCCAGCTGCGCCGGAACTGCAAGCAGACCGCAAAGCAAAACCGCAGCCGCAATAGGCCGGGCAAGAAGGCAAAAAGTGCGATGCATATGCATGGAAAATCTCCTCATGCGACACGGGAAGAATACCATCCCCCACTGCGTCAGAATGATCCGGTTCGTTCAACCCCGCCCCGATACATTACCCTCATAGTTGCAATTCAATTCGGCTTCGAGGCCTCCGCTTGCGCATCGTTCTCTCGAACATCGGAACCTTCGGCGACATCAATCCGCTGATCGCCATTGCATTGGAACTCAAGCGGCGTGGCCATGTGCCGGTAATGGCTCTGCCTGCCGTCTACGAGCAGAAGATTCTCCCGCTGGGCCTTGAGTTTCACGCTGTCCGCCCGGACATCGATCCCACCAATACGATTCTCGTCGAGATGGTCTACGACATCAAGAACGGCACCGAGCATGGGCTGAGGAATTTTCTTTTCCCCGCGCTGCGCCAGACGTACGACGATCTGCTCGATGCGGCCACTAAACCCGAGCGCGCCGACCTGCTGCTGCTGGGCGAACTGAACTACGCCGGTCCGCTGGTGGCCGAGGTGACCGGGATTCCCTGGGCCAGCTACGTGCTGGCGCCGCTCTCGTTTTTCTCCGCCTTCGATCCGCCTGTGCTGCCCCCATATCCGCGGCTGGCGCGCGCCGACAAGGCGATTCCGGGCTTCGGGCGGGTCATCCGGCGAGTGGCGCGGTTTGTCAGCCGCAAGTGGCCGGAGCCCATCTACGAACTGCGCCGCGAACTGGGATTGCCCCGAGGCGCCAATCCGCTCTTTGACGCCAAGCACTCGCCTTATCTGGTGCTGGCTCTCTTCTCCCGAGTGTTGGGCGTCGAGCAAAAGGACTGGCCGGAGCACACGCGCATTACCGGTTTCTGCTACTACGACGCCGACGCCGGCAACCAGGCGCTGCCGGAGAATCTAGAAAAATTTCTCAGCGAAGGCCCGCCTCCGGTGGTCTTCACCTTGGGCTCGGCGGCGGTGCTGGCTGCCGGTAAGTTCTATGAGGTTTCAGCGAAGGCCGCCATCCGCCTGGGAATTCGCGCCGTGTTGTTAATCGGAACCGACCCGCGCAACCGTCTGAAGACGGCATTGCCCGAGTCAATCCGCGTGGCCGAGTACGCGCCTTACTCCGCTCTGCTCTCACGCTCGGCGATGGTGGTCCATCAGGGTGGTGTGGGAACAACGGCTCAATGCCTGCGCGCGGGCAAACCGATGCTCATCATGCCTTACTCGCACGACCAGCCGGACAATGGCCGCCGCATGATTCGCCTCAAGGTGGCGCGGGTGATGCAGCGCGCCAACTACAAACCCTGGCGGGTGACGCGAAAGCTGAAGGCTATGCTGGCCGATCCGTTGCTTCCCCAGCAAGCCAAAAGCGTGGCGCAACAGCTCAGCCACGAAGACGGCGTGCGCGTAGCCTGCGATGCGCTGGAGGAGTTATACGAACGTACGCGCTAAGGATTACAGGTGATCCTTTCAGCATCTACGCCGTCGGTCTCCACCGCAAAATCGGCTTCCTTGCCGCCTGCACCTCATCAAGCCGCGAGACGCGCGTCGAGTGCGGCGCAGTCTTCACTAACTCCGGCGTCTCATCCACTTCGCGTGCGATGGCTTGCATGGCATCGATGAACAGGTCCAACTCT
>Ga0181517_10005805_pt1 | contig 10786 bp, 10 predicted proteins | sample PEATcosm2014_Bin_31_FD_119748 | JGI IMG/M metagenome (GOLD analysis project Ga0181517, IMG submission 119748) | Peatland microbial communities from MTU Mesocosm Facility, Houghton, MI, USA - PEATcosm2014_Bin01_30_metaG | ecosystem: Environmental > Terrestrial > Soil > Wetlands > Peat | place... | reverse complement strand
GAGGGAGACCTCGGAGGTCTCGGGCGGAGGCATGGAGCCTTCGATGGAGACCTCGGAGGTCTCGGGCGGAGGCATGGAGCCTTCGAGGGAGACCTCGGAGGTCTCGGGCGGAGGCATGGAGCCTTCGATGGAGACCTCGGAGGTCTCGGGCGGAGGCATGGAGCCTTCGATGGAGACCTCGGAGCTGTCCGGTGGGGGCCTACGACGCCAGCTGGAGCGCCGCGCTCCAGGTCGTGCCTCCGGGCGGCACGACGCGCAGCACGCGGATCGCCCCTGCCGCACGGACGTCGGCGGCGATGCGCCGGACGGCCTCCTTGGCGACGTCGTCGCGGCCGAGGGCGAGGACGACGACGCGTCCGGCGGCGAGCCTGGCCCACACCCTGCGCCACGCCGAGATCGCCGGCAGGCCGAGCACGGCGCGGTTCACCCGGTGCCTCATGCAGAGCACGCGCAGCGCCAGGACCTCGACCGCGCCGTCCACGAACGCGACAGGGGTGTCGTCGTCGCGCAGTCCGCTCACGCCGTACGGGAACGGCGCCGAGCAGCGGCCCGTGTTCACCTCGCGCGGCTCGTCCGGGGCGGGCTCGCGCAGCAGCCGTCGCTGCAGGTGCGCCTGCCATCCGGACGGCGACCACCAGGGGATGAGCAGCCGGTGGTCGGGCCACGCCAGGCCGCCGCTCGAGGTGACGAGCCCCATGCGCCGCAGCGTCGGCGCGCCGAACTCCTTGATGAGGCGCCGGACGACGGGCGGCTGACGGTCGCGCGGCGGCAAGGCGCCCCACCCGTCGCGCTCCGCCTCGTGCAGGGTGCGGCGCGCGTCGAGGAAGGCCCGGGCGTCCTTCTGCGCACGCGCCGGGCAGAGCGACAGGAGCGTCGAGATGACCGCCGCGGCGGTGAAGTCGTCGGCGGCGCTCGCGCTGCGCTCGCGCGGCGAGTCGACGACCCTCGAGGGGGGGGTGGGCTCCATGCCGAGCGCGAGCGCCTGCGTCGCGCGGAGGATCTCCGCGTAGCTGGGCCGCGACGAGGGCTCGTGGGAGCGGCCGAGCAGATCGAACAGATCGCCCGACGCGTTGCACTTGGAGCAGTCGTAGCGGAAGGTGCCGTCCGGTCCGAGGTAGAGCGCGCACGACGCCGTCCCGTCCTGGTGGTAGGGGCACTGCACCATGCTCGCGTGCTCGCGGGGCCGGCGCCCGGCGACGCTGCCGAGCGCGGTCTCGATGCGGACCGGCTGGCGGTCGAGCCGGTCGAGGACCTCGAGGACCTCCGACTGGCTGGGGGGAGGGTGGTTCGAGGCGGGCGAGCTCATGGATGCGGTTTCCTCACGAGAGGTTGTGGTGCTGCTCAGCCCCGCGAGGCCGCGCTGCTGACGGCGTGACGAGGTCCGCTCTCCGTCTTGGGGGGCGGAGGGCGAGGCAGGCGCCCCTCGCGGACCGTGGCGACCGGCGAGGAGACGCGGTTGCGTCCCGCCGCCTTCGCCTCGTACATGGCGGTGTCGGCGCGGCGGATGAGGCTGGCGACGCTGTCGTCGGCGCTCAGGGTCGCGCAGCCGATGCTGACGGTGACGGCCGTCCCCTTGCGGCTGTAGGCCATGACCCGCCTGCAGATGCGCGAGGCGACCCGCGCCGCCTTCGCCTCGCTGGCGTGGACGAGCCCGACCAGGAACTCGTCGCCGCCGTAGCGCCCGACGACGTCGCCGGGCCGCAGCGAGCTCTTGAGCACCTCGACGATGCCGCGCAGCGCCTCGTCGCCCGCGGCGTGTCCGAAGGTGTCGTTGACGGTCTTGAAGTGGTCGACGTCGATGAACAGCAGGCTGAAGGCCCGCTGCTCGCGCCGCGAGCGGCCGACCTCCGACTCGAGCGCCTGGAGGAGGTAGGCGCGGGAGTCGATCTGGGTCAGGCCGTCGCGGCGCGAGCCCTCCAGCACGCGGTGCTGCGACTCGCTGAGCTCCTCGAGCCTGCGCTCGAGGCGATGGCTGGTCGCCCGCAGGTAGCCCTCGCCGACCAGGTACGCGTCGAACGCGAGGATGCGCTGCAGCGTGACGAGCAGGGGCAGGAGCCGATCGGCGTCGGCGTAGTGACCGGCGAGCTGCCGGGCGATGGGCCGGAACAGCCTCGCGTGCGCGCCGATGTACCAGGCGCGGTCGAGCCCGGCGGCGGCGTGCAGCAGGGCGATGCGCGTGCGCCCCTCGACGTACTCCTCGGTGTCGCTGTAGAGGCCGAGCGTGCTCAGGTAGGCCCGCTGCGAGGCGCGCAGCGCGTCGAGCGAGGGGGGCGTGTGCGACCCCGGCTGCGTGACCGGGTGCTCGTAGAAGCACGCGACGAGCTCCGCGATCTCCTCCCGCACGGCGAAGCGTATCCGGTCGAGGCTCGCCTCGTCCTCCGGGTGCAGGCCGAAGCAGGCGCGCTGCAGCCCGACGCTGTCGCCGCCGCGCCCCCGCTCGCTGCGGCGCCCGTCCACTGGAGGCTCACCGTCACGGCAGGACGATGGCATCATGATCGACTCCGCTCCGGAGTGCCGCGACGTCCAGGGGTTGGTGGGCGAGCAGATCGGCTCTGCGCAGGGTCCGCATGTGGATGACCGGGCAGCGCACCGACCGCATCACGAGCGACTTGATCGACGGCGAGGACGGAGGGCGGTCCTGGGTCCCCATCACGATGAGGTCGAACTCGCCCTGGTTGGCCACGCGCGCGATGCTCGAGGCGATGTCGCCGAAGACCAGGCGGCTGCGGATCTTGACGCCGGTCTTGCGGTGCTGGTTCGACAGCGCCTCGAGGGCGGCCATCTTGGCGCTCCGCTCGGTGGCCAGCGCGCGCTCGACCTCCTGGCCCGTCGAGACCTCGAGGTCCCAGACGTGCAGCATGTCGAGGGTCGCGCCGATGCGCCACGCGAGGAAGGTGGCGTACTCGAGGGCGGCGTCCGCGGAGGCCGAGAAGTCGGTCGGCACCAGGATGGAGCAGGCCTTCTTGGGCGCTGCAGGGCGTACTGATCTGCGCTCGAGGACGTCGATCATCGTGGCCATGGCGTCTCCGTTTCGGTCTTGAACAGCGCCGGGGGGGTTCTTCGAGGAGTTGCAAGAGCACGGCCACCGCGCGCCTGCTGCGCCGCCAGGCCGTTCGACGCGATCCCCGCCCTCTGGGGCCGCGACGGGCGGTCCTCGCCGGGGCGGAAATGTCGCCACGGTGCCCGCGGCGCGTGGCTTCCTTGCGGAACGGCAGCGCGACTGTTGAAAAATGCGATGGGCTTGACGATGAGGCTGGCAGACCCCATGCAGCACCTGTCGACGCAGCGACGGGCCGCTCGGTGCGCCCGCTGACAGGCCTCGCTTGGCGTCGACTTCAGTCCAATCGGAGAGGAGCAGCACGGCCCCATGGCGGACAGGACGCCCAGGACACGTAGCGCAAGGTCGGCCAGCCCACGCCGGGACGACGAGAGCGCGGGGCAAGCCGACGCGGAGGCGTCGAGCGGCGCGGGCTGCTCGTCACGGCCGACGGCGGCACGCTCTTCTTCGACGAGATCGGCGACATGCCGATCGGGCTGCAAGCGAAGCTGCTGCGCGTCCTCGAGCTGGGCGAGGTGCGCGCGATCGGCTCCGACAGCGTCCGCACGGTGGACGTGCGCGTCATCGCCGCCACCCACCGCGACCTGAGCAAGCGGGTCCTCGACGGTCGCTTCCGGCAGGACCTGTTCTTGCGCCTCAACGTGCTCGCGGTGGCCGTGCCCGCCCTGCGCGAGAGGCGGGGTGACATCCCGGAGCTGGTGCGGCACTTCCTCGAGGAGGCGCGTCAGCGAACGCCGACCTCCCCGGTGAGGTTCGTCAGCCCGGAGGCGATGGATGCGCTCGCTCGCGCGGACTGGCCGGGCAACGTCCGCGAGCTCGCCAGCGCGGTCGAGCGCCTCGTCGTCTTCGGCAAGGACGTGACGAGCGCCACCGGCAGCGTCTCGTTCCCTCCGCGCGACTGCGCGGGCCCTGCGGATCGGACCGCGTGCGACTCGTGCTCGCTGCGCGAGCTCTGCAGCTTGCGGAGCCTGAGCGAGCGGCACGTGGCGTGGGTGCTCGGGCAGACGGGGGGAGACAAGGCGCGAGCGGCGCAGATCCTCGGGGTCAACCTGTCGACGCTGTACCGCTGGCAGCGGCCGAGGACGTCCGACTGAGTCCGCCGCTCACGGGACCGCCGCGCGGGCGGCCGCGAGCTGCTCGGGCAGATCGATGTCGGTGATGACGCCGGCGTCGTCGCAGTCGACGTCCACTCGTCGCGCATCGAGCAGCCGCAGCGCGTCGCGCAGGGGGACGGTCGCGCCCATCGACAGCAGGGCCGGGATGACCCCCGAGCCGAGCGCCACCGGGTGCCCGGAGGTCCCCCGGAAGACCGGCCGGGCCCAGACATCGGGCCCCAGGGCGAGCGCGCCGCCGAGGAGCCGCAGCGTCCTCGCCTCTACCAGCGGGACGTCGACCGGGAAGACGAGGACGCCGCCCGCCGGGCCTTCCTCTTGCGCCGCTGCGAGGCCGAGGTTCACGCTCGAGGACATCCCGCGCTCCGGGGCCGGGTTCAGGGTGAGCCGCGCCCCGAGCCGCGCGCAGGCCGCCTCGATGCGCGCGTCGCGAGGGCTGCCGACGACGTGGACCGGGCCGACGTCGGCGTCCCTGCACGAGCGAAGGACGCGCGAGAGGAACGTCTCGTCTCCGAGCGTCACGTGCGCCTTGGGCCCGAGCCCGAGCCGACGTCCCTCCCCCGCGGCGAGCACGACGACGTGGACGAGCCCCCGGCTCTCGGTGCCGCGTGGCCGCGCGGATGGCTGCAGGCTCATGTAGCGCCCGCGATCCGTTCGAACGACACCTCCGCGTCGGCCCCGAGATCGTGGGTCCCTCCCGACACGCCGACCGTCCTGCGAGCGTGGACTCGCCGGACCGCGAAGCCGACCCTCGCGCGCATCTTCTCAGCTCTCCCTTCGCAACCCGGGCCGCGACACCCGGGGCGGTGTAGCATGCTCCCGCCGACCCAGTGCATGCTCCGGAGGCGGAGGGAGATCCGATGGACTCAAGCGTTGCCAAGCTGTTCTGCGGGTGCATGGTCTCCCTGTCGCTGGCGCTCGCACCGGGCTGCTCGCCGAAGTCGGTGGTAGAGGCCGAGCGGCGTGGCGATGTGACCTGGCTCGACGCGGAGGGGTCGGGCGAGGCCGTGGCGGCGCTCGGCAGGCTGGCCGACCGGGACCCGCGAGCCGTCCAGGTCATCGACGCGCGCGCGGGCACGGACGTCAACGCGTACATCGCCGCGTGGGAGGCGACGCGTCGGGGCGCCGGCTGGGGCGCCGCGACGCTGCGCACAGGGCTCGGCAACCCCACGCGCGCCGAGGCGACCGCCTCGGTCATGACGCGCAAGGACCCGCACCTCGTGCCGTTCATCCCCGACCTCGAGGGGGCGCTCGTCCGCCTCGCGGCGAGCAAGCACAACACGGCCATCACGGCGGTTCTTGCGAGCGTCGGGGCGGCGGCGGACGCGGCGATCACGCGGCGCCTCGCCGACAGCTCGACCCGCGGGGCGCTCTGCAGGGGCATCGGATCACCCGACGCGAGCCCGAGCGCGAGGCTCGTCCTGATGCACGCGCCCGTGAGCTCACGCGACGACGAGTCGTGCGTCGAGGCGGCGCTCATCACGGCGCTGCACGATGATGCCGCGCTCGACTGGCTGGCCGCGAGCGCCGAGCCCGGGTTGTTGAGCGCCGCGGGGGCGCGAGAGGAGTTCCCCTGCGCGCGGCTTGCTGCGGTCTGGTCGAAGGCCTTCGTGGCGCGTCCCCAGCAGCCGCTCGACGGCCTCACCGTCCCCCTGCACAACGCCATCGCGCGCTGCGGTCGAGCCCTCGACCCGGTGCTCGCCCCGGCGCTCACGCGGGAGCTGCCGACCTACGAGCTGATCCTCGCCGGGATCGACCCGTTCGGGACCGAGACGCAGGACCTGCCGCTGACCTGCGCCGCGCTCAAGCCGGTCTATGCCGCCAGGGGGAGCGCGTTCACCCGCGAGCGCGCGCGTGCGGCGATGATCCACGGGTGCATGTTCGCCAAGTAGCGGCGCTCCGGCGTCTCGCCGCGGGTCGTGGCAGGGGGGCTACTTCACGACGCGGAGGTACGGCGGGATCTCGCGCTTCGCCTTGCTGCCGCCGGGCTTGCCGGCGGGGCGTGCAGGGCGGGCGGTGGGATGCCCGTCTGCGGGCGACGGCCGGGCGGCCGCCGCAGGGCTCGGCTCGGGTGCAGGCGGAGCCGGGCGTGGCGCAGGCTTCGGCGCCGGGACAGGGGACAGGAGCCTGCCTGCGTCCAGCCCATCGGGGGTCGCAGGCGACGCCGTGTCACCCGCGGTCGGGCGCGCCTTCCTGGTTCGCGGCTTCTTGGTCTTCGTCGGATCGGCGGCATCGCCTCCGCGCAGCGCGCGCGGTCGGGCGGTGGCCTTCGGCGCGGGCTTGCGCGGAGACTCCGAGGGCGACTTGACCACCGCGAGAGAGCGCGCGCCCGCCGGACTCTTCGCCGCGGGTTCGGCCTCGCGCGACCGCGCTTGCGAGGCGACCTCGGGCGGCACGTCGTCGGGCCACACCATCCCGCGTCCGTCCTCGCCGACCATGGCGTAGGCGGATGACCACGGGATGACGCAGAAGAACGGCGAGCGGTTGAAGCTGAGCGTGCAGCTCATGCCGTCCTCGTCGATGCGAAGATCGGGGATGGGGACGGGCATGTTGAGCCCGACCTGCAGCACGAGCTGCGGCTGCCTCTTGAACCACGCGGGGACGACGACCCCTTCCGCGCGCGGGTCCAGGTGCACGTGCACGCTCCCTCGCTCGAGGAGCGCGAGCGCGACCTCCTTCTTCGGCGGTAGCGGGTGACCGTTCATCGTCGTGTGGACGATACTATCTACCGGGAACCATCCAGGCCAGCGGAGCCGGTATCGGCGCCTCCTCCTGCGTCGAAAGTCACGGCTTGCCCGCAGTCCTTGCTCGCCGTCGCGGCCGCGGGCGCGCAGAGGGCAGGCACGGAGGAGAAGGTGCCTCCGGCGTTCGCGATGCACGTCAGCAGGGCCTGAAAGTCGCCGCTGGCGTTGGGGCTGGCGTTGCTGCACGAGGTCTGCAGGTCGGTGCAGGTCTCGGAGCAGGAGCTGCTGCTCCCCGCCGGACAGACATCGCCGCAGGCGGCGACGTCCTGTCCGCAGCCGCTGATCGCGAGCGCTGCGAGCGAGAAGGCCGAGAGGGTCAGGACGTGGGAGATGCGACTCAGTTTCAAGGGGTGCTCCGCGGTTTGGTGCGTGGTGGACGACCTAGGTCAGCGATGGGCAGGGGACTTCTTGTCGGCGGCCTTCTCGGCCTTCTGGATGTCCCTCTCCGCGGCCTTCTCGGCTGCCGGAATCGCCTCGGCCAGATGCGCGGCGCGCAGGCGCAGCCACGTCGTGACCCCGACGGACAGCAGGATGAGCACGATCGGCAGGAGGAAGTAGGGGGCCAGCGAGGTTCGTCGCACGATGATCGGGCCGGTGCTGACCGGGCTGGAGCCGCCGGCCACCACGGTGGGCCCGCTCTGGATGATCACGATGGCAGGGACGTCGCGCCCTCCGCCTCCGCGCCCCTGCCGGGGCGACTCCTCGTCGTCGTCCGCGTCGCCGGCGGTGTCCAGCGGTGGGAACTCGGTGACGTTCTGGCAGTGCGTGCAGGTGACGCGGGTCTCGTTGCCGTTACGGGTGACGGGGCCGCCACAGTTCGAGCAGGTCAGGCGTTCGGTCATGTTCCTCTCCAGCGAGGAGCTTCCGCTACCATGCGCTTCCGGGAGCGTCGAGTCGAGAGGCTGCGCTCCGGGCTCGCGGCCGGGTTTCAGGCGTACGCCGACGCCACGTGCGCCGGGCGCGGGACATCGGCCGCTCGCCCGGCGCTCCACGAGGCTGCCCCTCCGCAGGGTCTCGCGGATACGGCATCGGCGCGGGAGCGCTCGCCCGCCAGGACCCTGGAGGCCTCCTCGAACAGCGCCTGCGTGCGCAGGAAGGCCTCGTGTGACCCTCCGGGTCGGTCCGGGTGTGTCTGCAGCGCCATCCGCCGGAAGGCCCACCTGAGCTCGGCCATGGTCCGGGGAACGTCGACGCCGAGCACGAGGTCCCTGACGCCCTCCGGCTCGGACGGCGCGGTCGAGAAGCGCGCGGCCGCCTCTGCGACCCGGTCGGTGAACGAGGCCAGGACGCGCTCGAACCCGCCCACCGCCGCCGGTGTCGGCGCTGTCTCTTCCAGCACCGATTCGAGGACCTCTGCGAACGACGCCACGTCCTCACAGGACGGCCCTCGGGGCAGCGCCCTTGAGCTTGCGAGCGCTCGCTCAAGGTCTCGCGAGAGGAGCCGTTCTCGAGACGGGCTGCCGGTCGAGCTCAGGCGTTTCGGGGACCTCCCTCTGGCGCAACGGCGCGCATCGGGGTGACATCTGCTCTTCTCGGACTAGGGTACCGTCCAACGACGAGCCTCGTCCGGCCTGACTCATGTGGATAGTTCGCCTCGCCCTCCGGCGCCCCTACACCTTCGTGGTGATGTCGATGCTCATCGTCATCGCGGGGATCTACTCGATCTTCCAGATGCCGACCGACATCCTCCCGGAGATCGACATCCCGGTCGTCGCGGTCGTGTGGCAGTACGGTGGTCTGCCGCCCGAGGAGATGGAACGGCGCTTCTCGGGCGGGTTCGAGCGCTTCCTCACCACCACCGTTGACGGCATCGAGCACATCGAGAGCCAGTCGCTCTACGGCGTGTCGATCATCAAGGTCTTCTTCCACCCCGGGACGAAGATCGAGATGGCCAACGCCCAGATCACCGCCAACGCGCAGACCGCGCTCCGGTTCGACCCGCCAGGCTCCACCCCGCCGCTCATCATCAACTACAGCGCCTCGAACGTCGCCATTCTCCAGGGGTCGATCCACTCCGACACGCTGCAGGAGCAGCAGCTCCTGGACCTGACGAGCAACTTCCTCCGTGTGGGGCTTGCGACCGTGCAGGGGGCGCAGATGCCGTACCCTTACGGGGGCAAGCAGCGGGAGGTGATGGTCGACATCGATCTGCGGCGCCTCCACGCATTCGGGCTGTCCCCCAACGAGGTCAGCGAGGCCTTGCAGGCTCAGAACCTGATCCTCCCATCCGGCACGGTGAAGCTCGGCAACCAGGAGCTGCTCGTCCGGCTCAACAGCAGCCCCGAGGCCGTGCGCGACATCGGGCAGCTACCCATCAAGACGGTCAACGGATCTACCGTGACGATCGCCGATGTCGCGCAGGTGCGAGACGGCTATGCGCCCCAGACGAACCTCGTCCGGACCAACGGCCGACGTGGCGCGCTGCTGAGCCTCTTCAAGAGCGCGAGTTCGTCCACGCTCGACATCGTCAAGCGCGTGCGCGCCATCATGCCGAGCCTTCTGGCGACCCTGCCGCCCGAGTACAAGCTCGATCTCCTCTTCGACCAGTCGCTCTTCGTGCGCGCGGCCGTCGAGGGGGTCGTGAAGGAAGCGGGCATCGCGGCCGGCCTCACCGCGCTCATGATCCTCGTGTTCCTCGGCAGTTGGCGCAGCACGCTCATCGTCGTCATCTCCATCCCGCTGTCCATCCTCGTCTCGATCATCTGTCTGGCTTGCCTCGGCCAGACCATCAACCTGATGACCCTCGGAGGGCTGTCCCTGGCGGTCGGCATCCTCGTCGACGACGCGACCGTCGAGCTCGAGAACGTCCACCGCAACATGGCGATGAAGAAGCCGCTGGTCCGGGCCATCCTCGACGGCGCGCAGCAGATCGCGGTCCCCGCCTTCGTGGCCACCCTCTGCATCTGCATCGTCTTCGTGCCGGTGGTGTTCATCTCCGGCGCGGCTCGTTCTCTGTTCACGCCGCTCGGGATGGCGGTCGTCTTCGCGATGCTGACCTCCTACCTGCTCTCGCGAACGCTCGTCCCGACCATGGTGCAGTACCTGCTGGGTGCAGAGCTTCACCTCTACGCCGGCGACGGCGCGAGCGGGAAGCGCGACTTCATCTGGCGCCTCCACGAGCGGTTCGACGTCCACTTCGAGCGGCTGCGTCGCGCGTACGGCGGCTACCTCGACTGGGCGCTCGATCACGGCAAGCTCGTCACGCTGGGCTTCGGCACCTTCGTCGTCCTGTCGCTCGCCCTGATCGCTCCCAGCCTTGGCCGCAACTTCTTCCCGTCGGTCGATGCGGGGCAGATCCGCTTCCACATCCGCGTGGCTCCCGGGACGCGCATCGAGGCGACCGAGCAGGTGTTCGTCCAGGCAGAGGCCATCGTGCGAGACGTCATCCCCAAGGACGAGCTCGAGACAGTCATCGACAATGTGGGCTTACCGATGAGCGGCATCAACCTGTCAATCGGCGACCCGTCGATGATCTCCTCGGCCGACGGCGAGATGATGGTCCAGCTCAAGCCGGAGCACCACCCGACCGCCTCGTATGTGAAGGAGCTGCGTCGCCGGCTTCCCCTCGACCTGCCCGGCGCGACGGTCTTCTTCCTCGCCCCCGACATCACCAACCAGGTCCTGAACTTCGGCATGACCGCCCCCATCGACGTGCAGATCGTCGGCCCGACCACGAACCACGAGGCAAACTACGCGATCGCCCGGAAGGTCCGCGACGACGTGGCGCGCGTTCGAGGGGCCGTCGACGTGCATCTGGCGCAGGTCGTCAGTCAGCCGGAGATCCGACTCGACATCGACCGGACCGAGGCGAGCGAGCAAGGGTTGACGCAGCTGAACGTGGCGAACGACGCGCTCGTGTCGCTCAGCTCGAG